>Ga0308414_1000160_pt1 | contig 41476 bp, 31 predicted proteins | sample HotsprSampleOS50_FD_205667 | JGI IMG/M metagenome (GOLD analysis project Ga0308414, IMG submission 205667) | Hot spring phototrophic mat microbial communities from Octopus Spring, Yellowstone National Park, Wyoming, United States - 20090730_OS50 ... | reverse complement strand
CTGTTTATCTGTAAACTCATACTTTAACTGCTCAACTTTTTTAGTTAATTCTTTCATCCCTGCAACCTATTATTTTTGTTAAAATTACAAAAAATCAAATTTTTCTAATGCATATTTCGGGTTTAATTAACTCGTAATTGTTTTTCAAATAAGGAAAGATTGCATCAACAGAATCAATTGAGCTTAATCTATCATTAAGTTTTTTACGAAAGTCTTCATCGTTAGCAATCATTATATTATCAGTATTTGCCTGAGCATTTTGGTTACAAGATAAGAACAACGGAGCAGAGAATAATATTAAAGCTAAAAATATATTTATCATCACCAATTATAATAGATTATAGCTAAGACAAAGTTAAATCAAAATAACTAAATTTTTTGTGATAAAAGGATAAAAATATTCTTGCTTTATACTTTTAATCCGTAATCATTTTTAATAAATTTCATTTAAAAGTTTACAAATTATTAAAAACCTTAATGGCTAGAAAAAAATTATCGTACTCCTATCAGTTATCACTTGAAAAAAGATTAACTGATTTTTTCATAATGCTTGCAGGTTTGTGGACTTTTTCTGCACAATTCTTCAAATATGTATTTGTACCTCCATACGAAATCTACGAGATAAGAAAGCATATGAACGAGCTTGGGATTAAAACTTTTCCTATCGTTAGTGTTACTGGTTTTATTATTGGATTGGTAGTTGCTATGCAAACTCATCCGGTCTTAGCTCGTTTTGGAGCTGAATCTAATTTGCCGGGTGCAGTTGGTATTTCTATAGTAAGAGAACTCGGACCTGTAATAACGGCTCTAATTTTTGCAGGACGAGTTAGCTCTGGCATAGGTGCTGAACTTGGTTCTATGAGGGTAACAGAACAGATTGATGCTATGGAAGTTGGAGCAATCAATCCTTTTAAGTTTTTAGTAGTCACCCGAATTTTTGCTTGTACATTTATTCTTCCTGTTCTGACAGTATATGTTATTTTCATTTCTCTTTTTGGTGCTTATGTAGCAGTTTTATTAGTACAGAATATGACTTTCGAATTTTATCTCGGTTCGGTATTAAAGTCCGTTGAATTTGGAGACGCAATTCCAGGAATTCTTAAAACTTTTGTTTTTGGATTTATTGTTGGAGTAGTAGGTTCTTACAAAGGATATACAACTACAAATGGAACCGAAGGAGTAGGAAAAGCTTCAACTACTGCTGTGGTTGTTTCATCTTTACTTATTCTTATTTTCGATATGATTTTAGTTAAAATAACTTTATGGCTTTGGCCAACTGTTTAATATGTTAAGAATAGAAAATCTATCAAAAAGATTTGATTCTAAAGTAGTATTGGATGGTGTTTCCCTTGAGGCTAATGATGGGGAAAATCTTGTTATATTTGGTAGAAGCGGAACCGGCAAAAGCGTACTATTAAAATGTATTGTTAGACTGCTTGAACCGGATAGCGGTAAAATTTTTATTCAAGATAATGATGTGCTCTCTCTTAAAATCAAAGAACTGAATGAATTGAGAAAACAAATTGGCTTTCTTTTTCAAAGCGCAGCTTTATATGATTCAATGAGTGTCCGCCATAATCTTGAGTTTCCGTTAGTTAGAAATTTCAATTTCACTCCCTCAGAAAGAGAAGAAAAAATTGTCTCAGTACTTGAGAAAGTTTCTCTTTTAGATGCAATAGATAAAATGCCGTCTGAATTATCAGGAGGAATGAAAAAAAGAGTTGGGCTTGCCAGAGCTATTATCACAGAACCTAAATTAATGCTTTATGATGAACCAACCACAGGATTAGACCCTATTACTTCAAAAGAAATCAGTATGTTAATACTTGAATTACAGCGATCTTTAAAGATGACTTCCGTTGTAGTTACTCACGATTTACTGTGCGCAGAGATTATTGCTGACAGAGCTATTATGTTAAATGAAGGCAAAATTATTTTTGAAGGAAGTTTAGAAAAAATGACTTCCTCAAATGATGAATTTTTAATTAAATTTTTCAAACACGAAATATTAAATAAATCAGAGACCTCAAATGCTTAAAGATTTAAGTGGAGCCAAATTAGGAATTTTTATTTTCTTCGGCAGCGTACTGCTAATAATAGCTATTTTTATGCTCGGTAATAAAGACCAATTGTTTGTTTCAACATTTAATATCAAAGCATACTTCAAAAATACCGAGGGTTTAAGAAATGGTGCTTCTGTAAGATTTGGAGGAATTGATGTTGGCGCTGTTAAAGATATCAAAATTATGCCAGATACTTCCGGTCTGGTTGAAGTTACAATGAGAATTAAATCAGAAATAAGAAGGTTCATTAAAAAAGATTCTCGAGCGAGTATCGAAACGGAAGGATTGGTTGGAAATAAAGTCGTCTTAATTACAATGGGTTCATCCAACTCCGATATAATAGAAGAAAATGGTACAATTTTATCTCGTGAACCTTTAAGTTTCGCAGATGTAATTGATGAGACTCAGGGAATTTTATCTTACACTAAAGAGATGACAAAGAATCTTTCGGAAATAATTGCTCGCGTTAATAATGGCGAAGGAACTATTGGTAAAATTCTTAATGATGAAGAACTTTATAATGCCGCATCTAATATTACTAAAACTGCTGACAAAAGTCTTAGCTCTTTAACTGAAGATTTGAAGAACATAATCTCACTTTTCGATGAGCTGGGAAAAGGGGTTGAAACTGTTGTTAAAAACACAAACAATGTTGTAGCTGGAATTGATACTTTACTTAAAGGTGTTTCTGAAGGCAAAGGTGTTTTGGGTACTTTAATGACAGACCAAGGCACAGAGGGTAAAAGTATAAATAAGATTCTTGAAAATCTCGTACAGGTTTCAGAAGATACAAAAGTCAGTGCTTCCAGACTTGCAGAAAATATGGAAGCGTTAAAGCATAATTGGCTATTTAAAAATTATTTTGAAAACAGGGGTTATTGGGATAAAGCTGAGTTTGAAAAACAAATTGATTCAAAACTTATCGAACTTAATGACAAAATTCAGATTCTTGATAAGAAAATTATTGAATTAAGATCCCTCGAGAATCAAAAATAAAATGATATCTGTTTTAGATATTGATCATCAGCATTCTTTAGAACTTGCAGATTCGTTAAAAGTAATTACTGAGAATTTCAAAATCACTTTAGATGAATCAGAAATTCTTAAGTCTTCTAAAATTATAATTTCATATTCTGGTAATATCTCAAAAGCCATTCGAAAATTACATTTAATGAATCTTTTTTCTGCTTTAAGAATGACATCCGACAAACCAATATTGGGAATTGACTCAGGAATGCATCTGATGTGTGAAAACGCTGAAGGATTATCTTGTCTTGGATTGATTCCCGGATTAACTGTTAAATCTGTTAATCTTGCTGAAGATGAATTTGATGATAACAAATTGGAAATAATCAAGCTTTCAAATGATTTTCTGTTAAAGGATATTGATGATGGAGCTAAATTTTATTTTGAAAAAAATTATTTTCTTTCGAAGAATATTTTTTCTACCTCAGTATTAAAAAAGAAAGAAGAATTATCCGCAAGCATTAGAAAAGATAATTTCTTTGGTTTGCAGTTCTTACCACAAAAATCAAAAGAATACGGACTGAAAGTACTTAAAAATTTCGTCGAACTGTAAAACAAATTCCAACTTACAGGAATTCCTATAAGTTGGAATTAATGCTTATAATTTTATTTGGTTTTTTCTTTTACAGTCTTTGTTTTCTTTTCAACCTTTTTTTCGTTAATAACATTTAAATCAATTAGTTGAGAAGCAACATCTTTAATTAATGATACTTTTCTTGCCAACTCATCCATTTTTTTTCTATCACCAACAAGTTCCAATATTAGTAATCCTTCATCACTACAATTTTCCAAAACTCCGTCGTGGATACCGAGTCTTGTTTTAATCATACAGCCCCACCCAGTTAACACTTTTTGAACTTGAACAGCGGCTTGTTTTCTTTTTCCGATAAGAATTAATAGAATAGTTTTCATAAAAGTTCTCCCTGTTTTTTTGAAATATACACAACAAAAATAAACTTTATTAGAATGTGATAGAAATTTTATAAGAATTATTATGATTAATACAACATCTGTCTAAAATAAATATATTTATGTGGCTAAAGCCTGTCCCCTACTTTTATTTTTTGGGGCTGTTTAAAAAGTTAAAAATGTCAGTCTGAGCCCGACGAAGACTGAAATTTTTTTGTAAAATCAAATGTTTTCATACTGATTTATATAAAAAAATTACTTTTTGGACAGCCCCCAGTAAATACTCATTAGATTTGTTTTTTTATCTATTGCAGTTGGATTTATCCAAATGTTATTATAAAGACAAGGAAATTATTGGCTTCAGCCACATTTAACTAAAATCAGTTTATAATTAAAGAGTAAGACTTTTTTTAAGGGATTCAATTAAAAATTAATTTGTTTTCTTTTATTTTGAACTGAAATCAGATTTCATTGATCAGGGATAAGTTTATTTTGGACAGCATTGACATAATCATAAAAAATTAAACCTGACTTTATTGTAAATTTGTATAGAAATCTTTTTCATATCATTGAGAATTGAAAATGTACATACTTGGCATTTCAGCTTTTTATCACGACAGTGCTACCTGCATTGTTAAAGATGGTGAAATAATTGCTGCAGCTCAGGAAGAGCGCTTCACAAGAAAAAAACATGACCATAACTTTCCGCAGAAAGCAATTGAATATTGTTTGAAGGAAGCCGGCATTAAAGCATCTCAACTTGATTTAGTTGCATTCTATGATAAACCCTTCTTAAAATTTGAGCGACTGCTTGAAACTTATCTTACTTATGCTCCCGTTGGGTTTAAGTCTTTCATCAAAGCAATCCCTTTGTGGATAAAAGAAAAACTTTGGATGAAAGAAATGATAAAAGATAAACTCGGCTATGAAGGAAAAGTTATTTTTCCTGAACATCACGAGTCACACGCTGCAAGTGCTTTTTATCCTTCACCATTTCAGAAAGCTGCTATAATTACTATGGATGGAGTTGGTGAATGGACAACAACTTCTTTCGGCGTTGGTGATGGTAATGATATTCAACTTCTTGCCGATATAAAATTTCCTCATTCACTTGGACTGCTTTACTCAGCTTTTACATACTACACCGGATTCAAAGTTAATTCCGGTGAGTACAAAGTAATGGGACTTGCCCCTTATGGCGAACCAAAGTATAAAAAATTAATTTATGATTATTTAATTGATGTTAAGGAAGATGGCTCATTCAGAATGAATATGGAATATTTTAATTACTGTCAGGGTTTAACGATGACGAATGAAAAATTCCATAAACTCTTTGGCGGACCACCACGAATTCCGGAAACAAAACTCACACAAAAAGAAATGGATTTAGCCCGCTCACTTCAGGAAGTCACCGAAGAAATCGTGCTGAAGATTGGTAACCATGTTTACAAAGAAACCGGATTGAAAGATGTTTGTCTTGCCGGCGGAGTTGCACTTAATTGCGTTGCAAACGGAAGATTACTTCGTGAAGGACCATTTGAAAACATTTGGATTCAACCAGCAGCAGGAGATGCTGGCGGAGCTCTCGGAGCGGCTTTGATTGGCTGGTATAAATATCATAATAAGCCAAGAACTGCAGATGGAAAAACTGATCAGCAAAAAGGTTCATATCTTGGTCCTCAGTATTCTGATGAAGAGATTAATTCTTTCATTAAATCAAATAATCTTGTTGCAAAGAAATATGAAGAAAATGAATTGATTAAAATAGTTGCTGATCTTATTGCAAACGAAAAAGTAATCGGCTGGTTTGATGGAAGAATGGAATTTGGTCCAAGAGCTTTGGGTGCGCGCTCAATTGTTGGTGATGCCCGTTCACCAAAGATGCAGGCAACGATGAATATTAAAATAAAATTCAGAGAAGGATTCAGACCATTTGCACCGTCAGTTCTTTATGAAAAAGTCAGTGAGTATTTCGAGATTGATAAAGAAAGTCCATATATGCTTCTGGTTGCAGATGTAAAGAAAGAGCGTCGCAGAAAAATGACTCCGGAAGAAGAAAAACTTTGGGGAATTGAAAAACTAAATGTTGTTCGTTCTGATATTCCTGCAATTACTCATGTTGATTATTCAGCAAGACTTCAGACTGTTCATAAAGAAACAAATCCGCGTTACTACAAGTTAATTGAACAGTTTGAAAAAAATACTGGCTGTGCAGTTATAATTAATACTTCCTTCAATGTTCGTGGTGAACCAATAGTTTGTTCACCTGAAGATGCATATAAATGTTTTATGCGGACTAATATTGATTATCTGGTTTTGGGCAATTATCTGCTTGCAAAAGAAGATCAAATCCCAATAAAGGAAGACATTGATTGGCGTAAACAATTTCAACTGGATTAAATATGCTTAAAGAAGAATTAAAACACATTGACACATCTGATAAATCTGTAAAGAAAACCGGCGTTACAGTAGGAATTGTATTAATTGCAATTTCATTTTTGTTATGGTGGCTCGGTAAAACTTCATTTGTTTATTTCTCAGCCATCGGAGGAATTTTTATAATTCTTTCTTATATCGCTTTACCGGTTCTGCGTCCTTTCCACAAGCTGTGGATTGGTTTGTCGCTGATATTGGGATTTATTATGTCCCGTGTAATTCTGACTTTATTATTTTATTTTGTTGTTACTCCGATAGGTTTAATTGCTAAGTTGGTTGGTAAAAAATTTATGCCGCTGGGATTTGATAAATCAGCAGCAACTTATTGGGAAAAGAGAGAGAAAACTGTTAAAGAAAAAATTGATTATGAAAGACAGTTTTAAATAAAAAAGAAATAGAAATTGTTACAGAGCTTTCTATAAACTGTCATTCTATCCTAAGTTTTTTAACAGAATCTTTAACAATAGATTGTGTTATTTTTTAATTTTTAATTAGATCATATCACTAATCCAGAAAAAATGGGGACAGGGTAACGATTGTTTATTTTTTATTCAGCTCTGACTTTATTGCGACATCCACCGAGAGGATATTTGGCACTATCTCAATAAAACCATTTTTTTTGTTGATGAATAATTCTCAGCCTTTAAAGAATAAAAATAAACACCGCTTGGCAGTGAAGAATTTACGACATATAATTTAGAATGAAAACCAGATTCGTAGTATTCATCTACTATTGTTTCAATTTCTCTTCCCAGAATATCAAATAATTTGATTGTAACTCTACCATTTACCGGTGATTGCCAACTAATTACTGTGCTTGGATTTCCACTAAAGGCTGATCCTCCTTGGGTTGAGAAAGGATTCGGATAGTTCTGAAATAGTACAAATTCTGTTGGAATTTTTACCTCAATTTTTATCTCAGGAGAGTAAGAAAAAGAACCATCAGTATCAATTAATTTCAATCTATATTTTAATTTACTTTTATTCCTTAATCTATCAATGAAAAAATATTCTTTAGGTGAATTTGAATTTCCATTACCAGCAACAAAGCCTATTTTACTCCATTCATTATTCGATGTACTATAATTATTTTCTGTGTTCCTTTCAATCTCAAATCCAAATGAATTAACTTCAGTAAGCGTTTCCCATCTTAAAATGATCTCATTGTTTTTTTGTTCTGCAGTAAATTTATTCAATTCAATTGGAAGAGGATGATTATTTGTATGAAAAGGTCCACCAGCCATCACACTGAAATCAGGATTATTTCCAGGATTACTTGAACCAGGATCACCAGGAATACATTCATTTGAAAAGTAGCCGGAGTTATTTGTAATTATTGAAAATAACTGCATACTATTTGTGTTAGTTACTCCAGCAAAAGCTGAAATTGGAATTTTCATTTCAATACCACTTAAACTATCTGTAGAAAAATTATTTCTATATGCAATTGTCATATTTCCCGTACCACCAAAAACAGATGATATATTAAAAGTGGCGGTTTCACCAAGTTGATTTCCAATATTACCTATAAAACCAGTGGATATAACAGGAGTACCTGAACCATATCTACAAGCATCTATGTAAAAATTAGTGCTCGAATTTCCTTCATTAAAAGCAAGGGCAAAATCTACATCAAAATCCATTTTTGCACCTCCAATGTATTTGAATACTCCTGCGTCGGTAGCTCCATTATTAAGTGTATTATTACCACGTCCATTATATCCAGAAAAATTTAAAAATAAAATAATATTGTCATTGGAAGTTATTTCCCCAGTTATGCCTAAATAAATATCAGTTCCATCAGCATAATATTTAATTACTCCTAAATCATTGTCATTACCAAAACCATTTCTACCACTGCTAAAAACTCCAATAATTTCATAATTACTTTCTGATAAATAACCATCAATTGTAGGGAGAGAATTAGTAGCTGCATAAATATCAAGCTTACCATATCCCCATTTATTATTTGGATAAGATTCAGTGATTGATTTGCTTGCATAATTTTGCAAAGCACTTTTTACTTGTGATGGTGTTGCTGAAGGATATTTGTGGTAATACAAAGCAGCGGCACCTGCAGCAATTGGACAAGCCATGCTGGTTCCTTGCATTACATAATAATTTGCCGAGCCACCATTTATTCCATCATTGTCGATCCAAAAAGCATCTGGAGAGGTAAGAACATCTGTATCTCTTAAGGAAATAATTGCAGTACCTGGAGCAGTTATATTAGGCTTAATAATATTATCTACACGAGGACCTAAGCTTGAAAAGTTAGCTATTTCATATTGGTTATTTTGACCAGAAAAAAAATATGGTCCGTTATTTTGATAATCCCACCATTGTTTTCGAGAAACATAAGCTCCTACTGCAATAACTGAATCAGCACTTGATGGTTGTCCAATTGTATAATATGGATCATCATTCTCAAATGTATAGCCAGAGCTGTGAAAAGTATAAATATGAAAATTTACAGATTGATTGGTATTATTGAACACTTTTAGATAATAGGTTCCTGCAGTAAAATTATTTTGTGCCTGATAATATTGTGACTCTGTTCCTCTTGAACTTTCGGTTGTCGTAAATGAATCTATAGATGTAATCTGACTAAATGATGAGTTATAATATTTTAATTTTAGAAAACTTCTTGTTGAACCATCATAGTAAACCAGGTTAAAGGTAGGTTTAACAACCGAAGTAACATTAAATTGAATAAAACCCGTACTATCGTTGGCATTGACAATGCCGCTATAATGTCTCTTTCTTGCAGCCTCATTTCCAGCTGCAACTAAACACAATACTCCTTGATTAAAAGCCCAATCGAATTTTTGCTCCGTGGCTGATGATCCGTCGTGATGATCATACCAACCACCATAACTCATAGAAATTATTTTAGCATTAAAAGTATCAACTGCAGAATGAACTGCAGCAATTATAGCAGAACCAGATGCTGAAGCATTCACATCATTACCTATTTTTAAAAATAACAATGAAGCGTCCGGAGCACTACCTTTGAAAGGTTGATTACCATTATTTGAATTATGACTTGCAGATAAGACTCCTCTTCCCAATACTGAACCAGTAACGTGAGTTCCGTGCCCAGTTACCGTATTTTCACAAATTTCATCAATCGAACTTGGATAATTGGAATAATCTTTTCTTTGATAATTATTGGGCAAGTCGGAACCTTCGTAGAAACTATCTAAGCCGGAATCTAAAACGGCGATTTTTATTCCAGTTCCTGTGAAACCTTGTAACCAAACATCATTTGCTTTGATTTGTGATGTGGCATAATTATTATTTGGATTATGCTGATGTTCAGCAGTCGAAACTTTAACTACAGATTCTATTGATAGTAAACTTAAAAATTTGTCTGTTGGCATAGTTGCAATGATAAATCCAAGAGGATGATTTGCTAAAGGCGGTGTCCAAGTGTTTATGAATGGCGTTACACCAATTTGTAATAATTCTGATAGTTCTTCATCTGTGGGTTTTTCCTTGTAATATATAATAACTTTCTCAACTGCATCATCTTTTGATATCTCATTGTTCAAAAAAGATCTGTTTTTATCAATTACATTTTTCAACAGGAGTCCGCTTAGTAATTTTGATTGATCTTCAGTTCTTAAAGTTTTAAATTGACCAATATCTGTTAAAATTTGATGTTGACTGAAAATCATTATTGAATTGAAGACCAATAATATTAGTGTTTTTTTCATAGCAACACCTGTTTAATTAATTTATAAAAAGTCATTTGATACTATCTCTCCGAAATTTACAAAAATTATCCATCATAATTAAAATAGTTAATTCTGCCAGTGTTGTCCAAAATAAACTTAAACCTTATCAATAAACACTGATTATAGTTCAAATAAAAGATAGTAAATTCATTTTCAATTGAATGCATTATAAAAAGTATTACTCTGTTATTATTCACAAGTTTTAATTAAATGTGGCTAAAGCCCATAATATCCTTGTCTTTATAATAAGGGGCTGTCTAAAAAGTAATTTTTTTATATAAATCAGTATGAAAACATTTGATTTTACAAAAAAATGTCAGTCTTCGACGGGCTTAGACTGACATTTTTTAACTTTTTAGACAGCCCCCCAAAAAATAAGAATCAGGGGCAGGATTTAGCCACATAAATAAATTTATTTTGGACAGTTGTAGTTGACACTAAAAATTTTGAAGTATTATGAAAACTAATAATTGGAGAATCTTTTTATACATTTACTTCTACATTTCAGATTAAGAAATTATAGATTATAATCTGCAAAGTGTTTTAAGTTTCTCCAAAGTATATCAACCGCCAAAACATTAATATGAAATTCTTAATTCTTCTAAATTCAATTCTCAATTTCTAATCTTCGGATATTAACTTCAGCAAGCTGATGGGAATTATTCCAATTTCTCATCTTTAAAACTTTTCTATAATAATCAATCGAAGATTTAATGTCTTTTTTCTCTTCGGCAATCTGAGCAAGATAAATTGTAGAGTTTATTTTAAATCCAGAATCTTTATCCTTATCAATTTTCTCAGAAATTTCTATGCACTTTTGAAAATGATATTTTGATGAATCAAGTAATTGTTCATTCTTTAAATGTACCGCCACATAATAATTAGATTCTCTCAATCCTAAAGGAAAATTAAAACCATATAAACCCGAATCAGCTTTTTGTAGATAATTGCTAAATACAGAATCCGCATTCTTCCAGTTCCTCAATCTAGCATAAATTCTTCCGAGCCATCTTTGAAATGAAGGATTTTTAGGGAAAAGAGATGTTAGGTTTGCAGCATACTTATATGCTTCTTCGAAATTGTTTTCATAGTTAAAATACAAAGTCATTAAAAAATATTGAGATTCAAATTTTGCGTATTTTCCTTTTAATGCTGTTTCTTTTAGTTGAGAGATTCCTTTCTCTTTATCTCCTTTTGGGAAAAAAATCATAAGTGGTTTAATATAAGGATATTGCTCTGGTATAACAGCAGCGTAGTAATTGTAAATTCCAAAGCCAAGTTGAACATCCTGATTTGTGGGGTCAAGTTTAGAAGCGTATTCAACAATCGGAAGAGCTTCTCTGCCGTCGTCAGCAGCTTTAAGCCAACTATCACGTAAAGCCCGTAATCTTCCACGAAAACCAATTGCTCCGCCTTTGAAGAAAAGTGCATCTATATTTCTTTTATCTTTTTGCAAAATTTTATCGCAGTGAAAAATTACATCTTCAATCTTTTGAAAAAATAATTGGTCATAACTTTCATTATCAATATCTAATAAAATCTTCCACCAATCTACCATTGCAAGAAAAAATCTGCCTGCTGGATTTTCGGGATAATCAGTAAGTATTGAACGAAAAGTTTTTTCAGCTTCATTAAACTCAATGTTGTAAATCTGTTTTATACCGGTTTCTATTTTCTCATCAAGTGTTTGAGTTTTAAGAGAAACACTAACCAGTAAAAAAATGATAATTAATTTTATTTTCATGATGTGCTATTTAGAATTCATTAGTTGTTTTGCAGATTGAATACTTGTCTCTGTAATTTTATCACCACTAATTAACTTAGCAATTTCTATTATTCGTTCATCTTCGTTTAAATATTTAATTTTGCTTGAAGCTCTTTCTTCGGATTGAACTTTCTCTACTGCGAAATGATGTTGAGCAAAAGCTGCAATCTGTGGTAGATGTGTTATTGCAATTATCTGATGATGTTTTGATAAATCCAATAATGCTTGTCCAACTTTTTGTGCAATTCTTCCGCTGATTCCCGTATCAATTTCATCAAAAATCAATAAAGGAAGTTTATCATTTTTTGCTAACGCTGATTTTAATGCAAGCATTATTCTTGAAACTTCCCCGCCAGAGGCAACTTTCACTAAAGGTTTTAAATCTTCACCCGGATTAGTCGAAAGGAAAAACTCTACCTCTTCAATCCCTTTTAAGTTATATCCAATTTTGCTTTTCTCATTTCCCAAATATTCTTCTGACTCAATCGGTAAAAATCTTATTTCAAATGATGGAGAATTAATCCCCAAATTTTTAAGAACGGATTTGACCTCGTTCTCAACTTCTTTAGCATTCCTTTTTCGGTTATCAGATAATTCTTTTCCAATTTCTAACAGTTGATTTTTCAGTTCGATAATTTCATCTTTTATTTTATTTATCTCGTCAGAAAAATTATTGGCAAGACTTATCTCTTTAATCAACTTTTCTTTAAGCTCAAAAATTTTTTCAATCGAAAGTCCAAATTTCTTTTTAAGAAGATTTAATGAATTAAGCCTCTCTCTTTTTACTTCGACTTCATCTGTGTCTAAGTTAATACTGTCTTTATATTTTCTAATGGAAGAAGAGATCTCTTTTAGAATTAAATACGCCGAATCAAATTCTTTTTCAACTTCAATAAGTGAATTATCAATCGAAGTGAGTTGATTTAATTTATTTCTGGTTTCTCCAACTTGGTCAATTATTGAATTCTCGGAGTCATACAGAAGATTATAAATTTCTTCACTTAATTGAAAGAGTCTTTCAGAGTTCTCAAGAATGTTCAAATCTTTATTGAGAATTTCATCTTCCTCAGGTAGTGGATTAACTGCCTCAATTTCTTTGAGTTGAAATTGACAAACTTCTTTCTTCTCTTTGATTGATTGTTCTTTTGCTAATAAGTCTGATAACTCATTTTGTTTTTGTTTCAATTTTTGAAATACGGACTTATATTCAAATAAAATTTGTTGATTGTTTGAATAATTATCTAAGAAATCAATATGTGTTTCGGTTCTTAAAAGTGATTGATGTTCGTGCTGTCCGTGTAAATCAACAAGAATATCACCGAGTTGTTTTATAACATTTAATGCAACGGGATAATCGTTGACAAAGCATCTATTGCCGCCTTTCTGTGAAATTTCTCTTCTTATAATTAATTCATTTTGAAAGTCGATTTCATTTTCTTCAAGTATATTTTTAACTAATAAGTTATCGGAGACATCAAAAATACCTTCCACAAAAGATTTTGCAGCACCCTTGCGAACAACTTCTGAAGATGCACGTTCGCCAAGCAGCAGTCCCATTGCTTCAATGAGAATTGACTTTCCCGCACCAGTTTCACCTGTAATTATATTCAGACCGGTAAAAAAAACAATCTGAATATGTTCTATGAGCGCATAATCTTTTATTTCTAATGATTTAATCATACTAAAAAATTTATTACTTTAAAATAAATGAATTACAAATAAACGATAAATCAAAAAACTAAAAAGAAGTTTGAATTTTTTTTATAAATGACAAAACTTATTTTAGAAATAAAAATCGGAGGTGTAAATGAACTGTCCTGTTTGTAAAGATGTAAAATTAGTTATTACAGACCGACAAGGAATAGAAATAGACTATTGCCCTGATTGACGTGGTGTTTGGTTAGACAGAGGAGAACTTGATAAGATTATAGAAAAATCTTTTCAATCTCAGCAAAGAAGTAATTTTAAGGGTTCTGAACCGCGACATTATGACGATGATTACTACAAATACGGTTACAAAAAGAAAAAAAGAGGTTTCCTCGATGATTTATTCGATTTTTAATTTCATCTTTAAACCTAAATTCACTTTTTTGGTTGGCACAATAATTTTTCTTCTATCTGCTTGTGATACAGATTTGCGCGAACTCGATAAAAAATTAGATAAAATAAATAAAAAGATTGAAGAAAATGTTGGGGACATTGATTCTCTTATCAATAAAAAAATAGAGAAAGTTGATTCATTATTTAAAGATAAAATTGATTCAGTTCTAATTAAATAAAATTTAAGCTTTAAATATTATATTATATATTTTATGGAAAGTAGAAATGATAGATCTTTTTATGCAAGAAGCAATAAACGAAGCTAAAATCGGTTTGACCGAAGGGGGTATTCCGATAGGTTCTGTGTTGGTGATAGATGGAAAAATTGTTGGTAAAGGGCATAACAAAAGAATTCAGAAAAATAGCCCAACACTTCACGCTGAAATGGATTGTCTCGAAAATGCAGGAAGACTTACTCCAGAGCAATATCAAAAAGCTACGCTTTATACCACTCTATCTCCGTGTGATATGTGCAGCGGGGCGATACTTCTTTATAAAATTCCCAAAGTTGTTGTTGGAGAGAACAAAACTTTTTTAGGGAACGAAGAATACTTGAAATCCAGAGGAGTTGAATTGCAGGTTCTGAATATTTCTGAGTTAATTAACCTGATGACTGATTTTATTAATTCAAACCCAAAACTCTGGAACGAAGATATTGGAGTGAAATCATAACATAATTTTAAAAATTCTAACTAAACATATTTGAAATTTTCAACTGACTTTTTATAAATAATTGATAGTTATATGGGACTGTCTAAAAAAATAAAAATCTACGGCTTCGACAGTCTCAGGAAATCTTGTAATAGAAAAACACAATAGCACACAGAAGACGCAGATTAAACAGATTAACGCAGATTAAATTAGCACAAATTTGTTGTATCTGTGTTATCAACATGCAGCCAACCCAAACCATAAATAACACAGATTAGCACAAAAACTAAATCAGACATGATTTAATTTTTCAATACCCGCTGCAGACAGTTTAAAGTTTAATTTTTAAAAAAACTAAAAACTATTGTTTGTTCAGTAAATTCTTTTTATTTTTAATCAGATAAATTTATCTGATTATAAAAATGAGGTTAAAATGTTACGAAAAGTTGTGCGTATAGATGAAAATCTGTGTGATGGCTGCGGAGATTGTGTACCAAGCTGTCACGAGGGTGCATTACAAATTATTGATGGAAAAGCCAGATTGATAAGTGACCTTTTCTGTGATGGATTAGGAGCTTGTATTGGTCATTGTCCGCAAGGTGCTATTACAATTGAGGTGAGAGAAGCTGAACCATATAATGAAACAAAAGTTATGGAAACCATTGTTAGAGGAGGCCCAAACGTAATTAAAGCTCATCTTGAACACTTGATAGAACACAATGAAATGGAATATTTTCAGCAAGCAGTTAATTATTTAAGTGCTAATGGAATTGAAAACCCGATTAACGGAAAAAGTCATAAACACCATCACAGTTCGGGTTGTCCGGGTGCGCAAGCAATGAGTTTTAATATTGAAGAGAAGTTAGTAGAGGAAACGGGGAAAAGGCAATCGCAATTGAGGCAATGGCCTGTGCAACTTCATCTCGTTTCGCCCTATGCAAATTATTTTCAAAACTCTGATTTGTTACTTTCCGCAGATTGCTGTGCTTTTGCTTATGGTGATTTTCATAGAGACTTTATGAAAGGGAAGAGTCTTGCAATTGCTTGTCCAAAACTTGACAAAAATCAGGAAGTTTATTTTGATAAACTTGTTGCAATGATAAAAGAATCAAATCTGAAATCAATTACTGTACTTGTTATGCAGGTTCCTTGTTGCAGCGGCTTATATCAACTTGCAAACGAAGCAATAAAAGAATCAGGAAAAGATATTCCTTTAAAAGTAGTTGTTGTCGGAATCAATGGTGAGATTCTAAAAGAGGTGCAATTAAATTAACTGCTTGAACTCAACGCAGAAAAATTTCTTGATAGTAATTTTAATTTTCAAGCAATTAATCAGTGTTGTCCAAAATAAACTTAAAACCGATCAATAAACTCTGATTTTAGTTCAAAAAGAAAAAGGTTTTAATTAAATGTGGCTAAAGCCCTTAATATCTTAGTCTTCATAATAACAGTTGGATAAATCCAACTGCAATAGATAAAAAACAAATCTGATGATTATTTATTGTAGTTCACTTCAGTGAACTGAAAAAAGATTAAAAGTAGGAGCAGGCTTTAGCCACATAAATAAATTTATTTTGAAAAGGTGTGCAATTAATAAATTCAGAAACATTTTAACGTAAGCTGTCTAAATTTTCAATTTGATTTTCTGTTCCGCCATAAATTAGTTCTTTTATACGTGGATTATTTAAAAAAGAATGCGGAAAAGTTAAATCAAATGCACTTACATTATTTAGCTTTTCTATTTGTTCATTGGTTAAATTATAATTTAGACAGAATAAATTATCTTTTATCTGTTCCACTTTTCTCGCACCAATTATTGGGATGATATTACCTTTTTGCTTTCTGACCCAATTTAATGCAACCTGAGTAGGTGTGCAACCGATTTCATCAGCAATTTGTTTCACAACTTCCACAATTTGTAAATCCTTTTCTTTAACAGTTGGAATGACGGTAGCTCTTCCGTCTTCTGGTCGAGTGTCTTTAGAATATTTCCCGGTTAGAATACCACCGCCAATAACTCCCCAAGGTGTAACAGCCAAACCAAACTTTCTTGTCATTGGCAGCAGTTCCAATTCGGCAGTTCGGTCTAACAAACTATATTTAATCTGTATTCCCGCAAATTGAGTCCAACCGTTTAATTCAGCCAGAGTATTTGCGTGAGAAACTATCCACGCAGGTGTATCGGAAATTCCAATATAGAGTATTTTTCCTTGTCTGATTAAATCGTCAAGTCCTCTTAAAATTTCATCAACAGGTGTAGTATAATCCCAAGCGTGAACCCAATATAAATCAACGTAATCTGAGTTGAGTCTTTTTAAACTTTCTTCGAGAGAACGAACCATATTTTTTTTATGATTGCCTGAAAAATTTGGATCATTCAAACGGGTGAAAAGAGTGTACTTAGTTGCGACCACGAAATGATCTCTATCAGAAGAGATAAATTCTCCAACATATTTTTCACTTGTTCCTTCAGTGTATCTGTTCGCAGTATCAATAAAATTTCCGCCGGCATTGGCGTATAAATCAAAAATTTGTTTGCTTTCTTCTTTTGTTGAGCCCCAGCCCCACTCTTCACCGAAAGTCATTGTCCCCAATGCAAGTTCAGAAACTCTAAGACCGCTTCTGCCGAATAATTTGTATTTCACATTTCCTCCTGATTAAAAAACAGGTTTCCTTTGTTTAAAAGATTTTTATTATCAAACTTTAATTTTATATCTCTCATTTGATTTACAATCACTTCGCCATACATATCTAAGAGATATTCTCTTTTAATTTTTCCAACACCGTGTTCTGCTGAAATTGTTCCTTTTAATTCAATCGCTTTATTACAAATTTCTTTGTATAAGTTTTTTCCCTTTAAAAACTCTTTTTCATTTTCTGATAGAATATTCAAATGAAAATGTGAGTTGCCAAGATGACCATATAACACATAATTGAGATATGAATATTTCATTTTATCAATTAGAAAATTATAAAATCCTATCATTTCGCTATCAGGGACTGCCACATCAGTTCCAAGTTTTCTAACATCTTTTTTATAAATATACTCGTTCACTTTCCAAGAAATTGCATGGCGAAAATCTTCTATTTCTTTTCGTTCTTTTTCAGTAGCTGCAAACCATACAAGCTCATCGGTGCAGTTATGCTTTGTAATTAACTCAAGCCACAACTCAATCAGTTTATCTTCATTATCAGAATTTGCTTCCTGCTCAAACCAGACAGCACCATTTGATGATGAGGGTATTTGGGGGAAGTCATCTCTCAGAAATTTAAGAGAATAATTATCAAAAAATTCGAGAGCAAGTGCATCAATACTGTCCGATGCCTTTTCTTTTCTCGTTAAATAAGTTAATGTTCTTGCCTCATCAATGAATTTAATAGCGTCAATTTCATTTTCAAAAAAACAAACAGCTGAAATAATTTTTTCAGGAAGCGGCAGTATTTTAAGTTTGGCAGAAGAAATCACTCCAAGCGTTCCCTCTGAACCAATGAATAAATCAATTGCATCCATATTAGATTTCAGAAAATATCCGGCAGCATTTTTAGTTAGTGGTGAAGCAATGTTTGGCACATCTATTTCTATTTTTTTATCCGAATAAGTTGTGAGTCTGAGCTTTGATTCTTCAGCTAAATTTTCTCCTCGTTTAATATAGAGTTTATCTCCATCAGGCAGAATAATATTCAATTCAATTACAAAATTTCTTGTCGCACCGTATTTGAATGTTTTTGCTCCAGAAGCGTTATTTGCGATTGTTCCACCGATAAAACAATTTTTTTCAGTAGGGTCTGGCGGATAAAAATATCTGTGCGTTTTTAATTCATTCAACAATTCTGACAAATAAACTCCGGATTGAACAATCACATATTCTTCGTTAGTGTTTATCTCTATTATTTTATTAAACTTTTCCGTCGAAACAACCACTCCACCTTGAGGCACTCGACCACCAGTTAATCCTGTGCCAGCTCCGGCGATTGTGAATTTTACATTCGATTCATAGAGCAACTTTATTAATTCTGAAAGCTCGTTTTCATTTTCCGGGATATAAACTTTATCACATTTGCCTTTATAGTTTGAAGCATCATTCAAGTAGCTCTGAATTTCGTCTTGATTGACTTTTATTATCATATTTTTTTCTGAAATAGTTTCTTAAAGATATTAAAATTTGTTTTTGTAATTGATAATCTTTTTTTGCCTTTTCAATGTTTAAATCAAAATTCAAATCAATTTTTGTTGAAAAGAATTTTAATGCTTCATAAACATTAATATCGTTGTATAATTTTTGTCTGAGGAAATGAATCAGTTTCAAAGTTCTGAAAGCATCAAACCAAAAAATTTTTTGTTTTCTTATTTCATCAATTGATTCTGAGTTATTTAGAATTTTATTCCAGCTTTTTTCAAATTTCTGTTCAACTAAAAAGTTATAAAGATGTACGTTTATCTTTTTAGCTTCAACAATTATTTTATCAGAATCAATCGTTGAATCTGAGCTAAAGAATTCAAGCCAGTTTTTAAGCAGTTCAAAACTCATTGGATTGTAAACAAGATATTCATCCTGAATATTTTTCAGATATCTTGTTATTCTTTGACCTGTACCAAAAGGGACACGCCACGATTTTCTTGATGATGGATAAACTATAGTTTCTTTTATGGTTTCTACTTTATTTTGTTTTGCAAGTTTTTCAAGAAAATAAAAGTCTTCACCTGCTTGCTTTGTGTTCATTCCTCCCGCTTTGATGTAAGAATCAACATCACAAACTATTGTTGAGCCAATTGCGTGATAATCATAATGTGATTTTGCATAAACTAAACCAAGTTTGAAATATCTTAAGAAAGTTTCATAACAGACCATTGCTCTTGCTTCTGCATCCTGATCATTGATTTTATGTTCATATTCAATCACTGAAGAATTTAAATTTCGATGTTTAAATGTATCAGTAACAACTTCAAGATAATTTTGTTCAACTTCACAATCAGCATCAAGCCAGAAAAGAATTTTCTTTTCAGATGAAGAATAATCAAACTTGGTTAATGCTAAATCCAATCCGATTTTTCTTGCAAATCCGACTCCTGCTAATTTTTTTTTCAGTGCATTTCCTTCGGAAAATGCATCAATGAAATTGATATCTAATTTACCGGAATAATTTGAAAGAAGCTGAAAAGTTTTTCTATTATTATCAACAATCTCAGTTTCTGATTTATCAGAGTTATTGATAACAATAATAACTAAAGTTCTTTTTAATATTTTTTCATTGTTTCTTTCAAGTGAATTGATACAATTATAAATTCTTTCGAACTCAGCAAGAGATGGCACAACAACAATATTATCATATAGTTTATCACTTTCTTTTTCTAAATTCCAGTTTGTGTAAGCAAACTTTTTTAGATAATTGATAACATTATCGGGCAGGATATTATTTTCGGTCATAAAACATTTTTAAGATTTCGATAGCTGCGTTCACGTCTGGCTTATCGAGCCAAAAGATTTTCACTCCTTCTCTTTCCATTTTTCTAAACCACGTCATTTGTCTTTTTGCAAAAGCACAAATAGCATAATATAGTTTTTCAGTCATTTCTTCTTTCGAGTATTTGCCAATCAAATACTCTGTTATGAATTTATATTCAAGTCCGAGTTTGATAAGTCTCTCGGGCGCTATTCCATCATCAATGAGTTTAACTATTTCATCAATCATTCCTTCATTTAGTCTTTTTTCAAGGCGAGCTTTAATTCTTCGCCGCACAATTTCTCTGCCTGGATTAACTCCAATATTAAACGAATTGATTTGAGTTTTACCTTCAATAATCTTCTCAGATTTTTCAATTATTATCGCCTTAATTAGTCTGTTTTTACTTGTCAAATCAGTTTTGTTATGAGGTTTTTTTACAAGAGAGAAATAGATTTCTTTAAGTTCATCAAAAGATTTTAGCTTCAATTCCTGTTCGAGCGAATCAGTATTTTCAATTTCCTTCAAATCATAATTCTGAATTACAGAACTTAAATACAGTCCCGAACCTCCGCAAAGAATCGCTTCTTTTTCCCTGTTTTTTATTGAAGTAAATACTTGAAAAAAACTTTTATAAAAATTAAAAAGATTATACTCTTTGGGTAAGTCAACCACATCAACCAGATGTGAGGGAATTTGAACTCCGTTTACTACATAATCATCGTAATCTTTGCCTGTACCGATATTAAGTTTTCTGTAAACTTGTCTTGAATCTGCTGAGATAATTTCTCCGTTAAAAGCAAAAGCAATTTCAGCAGCTAATCTTGTTTTGCCAACTGCAGTTGGACCAAGAATTGTAATTAAATTGTAATTCATAAAGCAAAAATAAAAGTTCATTAAAGAAATTATACGCAATATTCTGACAAAAAATTGGCGGATTCAACGACAAGAAAGAATTCTAACTTGTTTTACTTAAAGAACCGAAGGTGGAATACAGTACAGAAATTAAGCTGACAATTGATTAATTGAAATTACAACAAACTAATCTTTTAACAATCTGAAAATAGGATAATCAATTCCAACTTGAAGAAGTTTTTTGAACTTCTCATAATTGCGCAAGCCCAGCATAGACTGAGGCTCGAAGGCAAGTACGATTACTTTCCGCTTGGGTTGTTCGAGAGGAACTATGTAATATTTATTTGCATCAATATCAGCAATTTTCTTTTCAACCAAAGACAAAACAGGATTACCAAATCTTTCTCCTTCAAGTTCAACAGTGTCTAAAGCAGCAATTTGATAAATCTGAATTGACGCTAACTCTGGCAGTTTATCGTGATAATAAATTTTATGATTGTTAAGAAATCCAACCGAAAGACTACAAGCTTTTGGAACGAGATAAGCATCTGGCTGAGGAATCTCTAAAATTTTTTTTACTAAAGGATTGTAATTATCTACAATTATTATTGTATCAACTTCATTCGCTATAGAAGTAACAGGCAATTCTAATTTGCTGCCATCATTAAAGTGATCAAACTGAACAGCAACAGGTGAATTGTCGTATAACAGATTCTTTCTTTCTTTTGAAATCAATTCTTTAATGTATTCACTATTATCATAACAGAATTTCAATAAAGCCATCATTGCTTCTGCCTGTGCCTCGGCTCTGTATTTTATGTTTTCTATGAAATTATCTTTTCCATTTTTGCCCTCAAGTATAAAAGATAAAGTATTCATAATTCCAAAACTTTGTCGTCCGTCGTTAATATCAACAGTGCTATGACGCAATCTTTCAATATTTGGTGGTCCTCCAACTACATATTCATTGAATGAATAATTTTTTGACTGAAGCCATTGTGAAACAAATGGAAGGACTCTCTCTTTTGAGTATTGAATTATTTCTTTTGAAACATTCGGATTAGTTAGTAAGCCTAATTGTTCATCAGCTTGTTTGTAATAACCAAATTCTTTCCATTCTTGTGAGTAAGGATAATATTCGTGCACATCAAGAGTTACTTCAAAATTAAATTTATTGAACAGATTGTGAAGAGCTTGTGTCTCGGGTTCTTCAAGCAATAAATGATTTCTATTTAAATCTATGTTGTTACCATTTCTTCTTCTATTTTCTTCAGAACCATCGGGATTGACTTGAGGAATGAGAGCAAAATCAATTTTTTCAAAAAGATATTTATTATTTTCTTTGATAAGTTCTTTTGCAAGAACTAATGCGCCTTCTTTCCCGGACTGCTCATTTCCGTGCTGCTGTGCAAAAAACATTACTCTTAATTTATTTTTATCATTACCAAATTCATCATTTGAAAAAAACAAAGAAAATAATTCTCTGCCCTTAACTGATTTTCCGATTTCTTCAACTTTTAATAAATCAGAAGAGTTATCAAGTTCTTTTACAAATTCAGATAACTGCTTGTGGGATGTTGGAGACTGAAAATTATTCTGTTCAAGAGGAAGTCTCTGCGAAATCAAACTAGACGCAGACAAAATAATCCAGCAGAAAATTAAAATCTTTTTCATATTACTTCTTTGATTTCTTTTTTGATTTAGATGTTGAAACGTATTCTTCGGCTAATTTAACAACTTCTTCATAAGAAAAAGATTGTGGGTCTTTGTCTTTTGGCAGTTTAACATTTTTATCACCCGCTTTAAGATAAATTCCCCAGCGTCCTTTAAGAATTTGATAATCAGGATTTTCTTCAAAAACTTTGATATACTTTTCAGCATCTGATTTCTGTTTTTCCTCAATGACAGAAATTGATTCTTCTAAAGTAATTGTGTGAGGATCAAATTTATTTTTAATTGAGATAAATTTATTATCATATTTTACATAGGGACCAAATCTTCCGATCGCCGCGATAATTTCTTTACCCTGATATTCTCCAACAACGCGTGGAAGTTTAAATAACTCCAAAGCTTCTTCAAGAGTTATTGTTTCTAATTTCTGATCTTTTCGTAAGCCAGCGTAAACTGGTGGTTCTTCAGGGTTGTCTGGGTTAGTCAATTGAGCCACAGCTCCGAAGCGAGCCATTCTAACAGAAACGGTTTTTTTTGTTACTGGATCAACCCCAAGAACTCTTTCACCACTTATACGTTCGCTTGTTTCTATTGTTTCTTCAACTTTTTGATGAAATTCGGGATAGAATTCATTGAGCATTTGATGATATTTAATTTTACCGAGTGCTATTTCATCAAGTTCTTCTTCAATTTTAGCAGTGAATTGATAATCCATTATTATGGGAAAATGTTTTATTAAGAAATCTGTTACAAGCATTGCAATATCAGAAGGGAATAACTTCGATTTTTCTGCACCAAAGATTTCTGTTTTATCTAATTCAGTAATCTTTTTATTACTGTCCAATTGAATGAATTTATAAGTTCTTTCTTTACCATCTCTGTCTTCTTTATGGACATAACCTCTTTTTTGAATTGTACTAATAGTTGGAGCATAAGTCGAAGGTCGTCCAATTCCGAGTTCTTCAAGTTTCTTCACTAAAGAAGCCTCATTATATCTTGCGGGAGGTCTTGTAAATCTTTCAGTAGCGGTAATTTCTTTGTATTCTAATTTGTCACCATTTTTTACTTGGGGTAGGATAGATTCATTTCCGTTTTCTTCTAAGTCTTCATCGCTGCTTTCGAGATAAACTTTAAGGAAACCATCAAAAAGAATAACTTCTCCCTTTGCGACAAAATAATCTTCAGAGTTAGAAATTTTTATATTGATAGTTGTCCTTTCAAGTTCAGCATCACTCATCTGAGAAGCAATTGCCCTTTTCCAAATCAGTTGATAAAGATTTTGCTCATCTTTGGTTCCGCTTACCGATTCTTTGGAAAAATCTGTGGGTCTGATGGCTTCGTGAGCTTCCTGAGCGTTCGCAGATTTAGTCTGAAATTTTCTCGGTTGAAAATATTCTTTACCGTAATCATTTTTTATTGCTTGTTCAGCGGAAGCTAATGCAAAATCAGATAAGTTAACAGAATCTGTTCTCATATAGGTGATGTGTCCCGATTCATAAAGTCTTTGAGCAATAAGCATTGTTTTTGAGACTGAATATCGAAGCTTTCTTGCTGCTTCCTGCTGTAGAGTTGAAGTTGTAAATGGAGGTGCAGGAGAGCGTTTAAAGGGTTTTTTCTCAATAGAGTCAACGATAAAATCTGCATCTTTACATTTATTTAGAAATGCTTTTGCTTCATCTTCATTTTGAAGAAAACCGGGTAGTTCGGCTTTGAATAATTGAGGCTTGCCGTTGGTTGTATTTGTAATAAATTGTGCAACAACTTTAAATCTTGATTCTGGAGTGAATGAATCAATTTCCCTTTCACGTTCAACAATTAATCTTACTGCAACTGATTGTACTCTTCCTGCAGAGAGTTTAGTTTTAATTTTTCTCCATAGAATCGGTGAAAGTTCAAAGCCGACTAATCTATCCAAAACTCTTCTGGCTTGTTGTGCATCAACAAGGTTATAATCTATTTTCCTCGGATTAGCAACTGCTTCCTGAATAGCTTTTTTGGTGATTTCATCAAAAACAATCCGTTTAATTTTTTCGTCAGGAAGCTCTAATACTTCTTTAAGATGCCAGGAAATTGCTTCTCCTTCGCGATCTTCGTCAGTAGCAAGCCAAACGTATTCTGCTTTATTGGAAAGCTTTTTAAGTTCTTTAACAACTTTCGCTTTATCTTCAGGCACTTTATAAGTGGGGACAAAACCCTTTTTAATATCTATTCCCATATTCTTTTTACTTAAATCACGAATATGACCATAACAGGAAGTTACAAGAAATTCCTTGCCTAAATAAGATTCAATTGTTTTGGCTTTTGCCGGTGATTCTACAATTACAAGATTTTTTGACATATCCTATCTTTCTGTTAAAAACGAATGCAAAATTAAATCATTCCATTATGAAAATAACAAACAAATAATTTGACTGAGGAAAATTTTTAAAATCAATTGATTTTTTGTAAATAAATATCCAGTGAAGTGAGAGCAAGAAACATTTAACTTGTAAATTGAAATGAATAAATCATATATAGCAACAGTTTATAAATATCTGTTTTAAAAAAATTATGTTCGGAATGGAATGATAGTTTTAATATAAACTCTTCCTGTTTTCGTCATAACGACTCAAAGACACGAAGTCAAATTAAACCATCATTCCATCACAAAATCTCTTTTCTGACTTGTCCGTCCCAAAAGATAAAGTATTCACATTTTTAGATAATGCGAACAATTAGATTAAAGAACAAAGTTGATAATTGATTTTGGTGGCAGGTCAATTTTGTTTAGAAAAACGGTTCAATTTTCAAGGGCATTTTATACATCAATACCATTCAAACTCAGGGTGAATTTTCTTTTTCAACAAATGATATTATTAGGTTCAGTTGTTTCTAAATTTTTCTAACAAAATTAGTTGTCGTTTCTTTGTTATTTAATTTTAACATATCCACTTAGATAAAAGCATAGTAGCTTTTCTTTCTTCTATTGGCTTTAATTAAAAATTTTTTCTGATGATAAATCTGGATTTAACAAATTATTTAATGCATCTTTTAAAAAAGGAAATTTAAATTTATATCCAATTTTAACTAACTTTTCTACACTTATTTGCTGACTTGAAATAATATCACTTGCTGCTTCTCCCAATAGAATTTTTAATACTAATTGAGGAACAATAAAAAAACTTGGTCTATTTAAAACTCTTCCAAGTTCGCTAGCGAAATCTTTCATTGTAATTATTTGCGGAGCTGCTGCATTTATAGCTCCTGTGCAATTATAATTTTCAATTGCAAATTGGTAAATAGCAGTAATATCTTTAATGTGAATCCAAGGGAAAAATTGTTTTCCTGATCCCAAAGCTCCTCCTAAGAAGAATTTGAATGGAAGCAGCATTTTTCTCAAAGCACCATCTTCTAAAGACAAAACTATTCCTGTTCTTACACTTACCCATCTGACTCCAAATTGCTGAACTGAGGACGCTTCTTTCTCCCAATCAATACAAACCTTTGCCAAAAAATCTTCGCCTGGTTTTGAATCTTCTGATAATATCTCATCGCCTCTGTTTCCATAATACCCAACTCCTGATGCAACTATTAAACTTTCAGGTTTGTTATTAAGCTGAGAAATAATTTCAACTAAAAGTTTTGTCGAGGCAACCCGTGAGGAATAAATTTTCTCTTTATATGATTTATTCCATCTTTTTGCAAAAACCCCTGCTCCAGCTAAATGAATGATTGAAAATGAATTTTCTAAAAACCCTTTTATCATATCTGCTGAATTAAAATCCCAATTAACAAACTCAACTTCTGAGGGCAGAATTTTTTTCGACTTATTTTCATCTCTTACAATAGCTGTTACTTTGTAATTGGATTTTAATAAGTCCTTAACGAGATTTCTCCCAATTAAACCTGTGGCACCTGTTATTATTACTTTTTTCATATTTCTAAAAATGTTATAAATAAAAAACCCCCGAATTGCTTCAGGGGTTCAAAATTAGAAAATATTTGATACTATTTGATCAGAAGCATTTTCTTTATTTCAGAAAAACCTCCCACTGTTAATTTGTAAAAGTACATCCCTGATGATAAATGAGAAGCGTTAAACTCAATTTCATATCTTCCGGCTTCTCTATAATCATCTACTAATGTAGCAACTTCATTACCGAGTATATCATATACTTTCAGAACTTGCCTGCTTCCTACTGGTGACTGCCAACTGATGACGGTGCTTGGGTTAAATGGGTTTGGATAGTTTTGTAATAATTCAAATCTGTCAGGGATTCCAATTTTTACTGTCTCTGATAAATCATAATATTTAAAAGTACCCGAATAGTCTATTTGTTTTAATCTATATGAGTATGTTCCTGGAGTTAAATTATTGTCGTTATATCTGTAAGAGTTATAATTTAATGAGTTTCCCGCACCTTTAACAAAAGCTATACTTTTCCATTCTGTTTCGGAATCTTTCCTTAATATTTCAAAACCATAGTTATTTGTTTCTGTAGCAGTTGCCCAATTTAGAATTACATTATTGCCATCAATCATTGAACTGAATGAGACTAACTCTACAGGAATTGTTGTTGCTTCGTCAGCACCTCTGTAAGGAAGCACAAGATCTCTCAATTGCCCATCAAAGTCAGTTGTAATTCCTGAAATTGGAACTCCTGCTAAGTCAGGGTCTCCATCAGAAGGTGCTACCAAATGTAAATTCGTTAATGAATTAAAGGTGACATCTTTAAATATTGTATTCTGTTCCTGAGGAGCAACAGCTGTTTTGTAAGTACCTAATGACGTGTAACCAGTTGTTTGCCAAAAAGCCATGTAACTATTTGTTGAACCACTTGCAAAATAACAGTTATAATTTATGTCTATTGCTGAAGGAACTGTAGAGGGGACGAAAGCAAAGCCAATGTGATTTACATTTCCGCCGGTACGTTTATTAATTGCAATGTTGTTTTTAATATTAAGTGTAGCATTGGTAGCATTTGTTCTGATCCCTGCAGAAGTTGTTGCTCCAGCAGTTCCACCTGTGTGTAAACCACCGATAAAGCAAGTATTATAATAAACATTTAGAGTGTAAGCATTTGTACCTAAAAATTCAATTCCGGTAATCGTTTGAACAGAAGCTGTGCTGTCAACTAATGATACCATATTATTATGAATGTTAAAAATACTTCCTGCAGCAGGACCTGCAGCATAAATACCTCTTAAAGAAGTTGTTGAAGTCGAGGTAGTCTTTAAATCATAAATCCAGTTTCTACGAATGTTATATTCTGCTCCTGCAATAGTTGACATTATTATACCTGAAACAATAGTATTATTTACTCCAACTCTCTGATAGATTACATTTGAATCAATGTCTGTATTCAATGCCCCGGATACAAGCCAAATTCCAGCATAGCCCCAGTTAAAAATCTCATTACTTCTTATAACGTTTTTATCACAGGGTGTCGCTGCTGTTCCGGCAATACCAATTCCAGATCTTCCACCCTCAATTTTATTATTCAATATTGAATTAAATGAACAGGCATCGCCAGTTCCAAACATAATTGTTCTTGGTCCGGCAGTGTTTTGAGTATTATTTACAAGATGCAAATTTCTAATGACATTATTTGTTGCACCATTTTGTAATAATATTGTATTTGAACTCGCACCTGTGGTTGCAAGATTTTCTATTTTAAGTCCGGTTCCGGTTCCAACGCCACCAGGTCTTCCATCAAGAATCACATAATCTGCTCCATTGAATACAATAATACTGGCTGTAGAATTTCCAGATATTACTTCTCCGATATTTCCAGCAGCAGGTCTGATAGTTATAGTATTGGTTGAACTGACACCATCTTTTTGAGTAAGAGTGATCGGTATTATTTCTGAAGATTGATTATAAGGAGCAAGAATTTCAATAATATAAGCTTGAGTCAGCGGGGTTGGGATTGCATTATACGCTTCTTGAATAGAAGCATAAGTATTAACAAGCGTTCCACCACCGGTTCTTAATTCAACTGAGCCGGCTTGAGAAAGGATAAAAGAATTAAATAATACAAAATAAACTAAGATTTGTAAAACAGACTTCATTTAAATGCCCTCCTTAGTGTAATAGTATTTTTGTTTTATGAAAAATAAGAATTTTGATAAAGTATTCAAAATAATTTTGGGATTTTTGTTTTGCTCGTTAAAATAATATGTATTTTTGAAATATGAGAATCTCTGAAAAAAAAATAGAAGAAGTAAGAAACTCTGCAAATATTGTTGATATTGTTTCTGAATATGTACAGTTGAGAAAAAGAGGAAAAAATTATCTCGGTCTATGTCCATTCCATAAAGAAAAAACTCCTTCATTTACTGTAAGCGAAGACAAACAAATTTATCATTGTTTTGGATGTCATAATGGAGGAAATGTATTCAAGTTTCTGATGGAGTATAAAAAAATTTCCTTTATCGAAGCAGTGCAGGAACTTGCAGAGCATTTGGGAATTCAGCTTGATTTTGATGAATCAACTTCCGAGAAACAATCAGAGCAGGAAATTCTTTTTGATATCAATACGGAAGTTGCGAGGTTTTATTCAAATAATTTACTTAATGAACTTGATGCCGAATACGCCAGAAGTTATTTCGAAAACAGAAAGATTAAAATTCAGACTGTTCGTGCATTCGGACTTGGTTTTGCATTAAATAGCCGCGATAGTTTGGTAAAATTTTTATTAAGCAAAAAAATTGATTTAGATAAAGCACTTCAGCTTGGATTGATTGGAAAAAGCAATGATGGTAAAGTTTATGATAAACTCTCCGGAAGAATAATCTTCCCCATTTTTTCGCCCAATGGTCGTGTTGTTGCTTTTGCCGGGAGAACATTATTAGAGAAAACAGATTCAGCAAAATACATTAACTCGCCCGAGTCTTTAATTTACGTTAAGGGAAGAGTTCTTTATGGACTTTCTCACACCAAAGATGAAATACGAAAAGCAAATCGGGCAATTTTGGTTGAAGGTTATATGGATTTGATTTCACTATTTCAGAGTGGAATTAAAAATGTAGTTGCTGTTTCAGGAACGGCTTTAACAGATGAGCAGGCTCAACTACTTTCACGCTTTACTAAAAATGTGGTTTTACTTTTCGATGCAGATTCAGCCGGGATAAATGCCTCGCTTAGAAGTATTGAAATTCTGCTAAGAAGAGATTTTGATATAAAAATTGCAGCCTTACCGCCTGGCGAAGATCCGGATTCTTTTATCAATAAATTTGGTAAAGATGAATTCAAAGAAATAATAAAAAGAGCCGAAAACTTTTTTGAATATCAGACTGCATACTTTGAAAAGCAAGGAGCATTTAACGACCCTCAAAAAACTACTGAGGCAATCAGGGAGCTTATAAAGCCTGCCGCTCTTATTGAAGATGAATTAAAAAGAACAGTGTTAATAAAAAACATCAGCAAAAAGTTTAATCTGCGCGAAAAATTATTAGAACGCGAATTAGAAAATGCAATTAAACAAAAGAACAAATACGAAGACAAACCTTCAGAGCAGAATTCTAAAAAAGATCTGATTGAAAATCTTTTTGAACAAAAAGCTAAAAAATCAATATCATCAATTTATTTTAACAAAGAAGTTGAACTGATAAAGTTTTTATTCGAAGGCAACGAGGCTATCATTAAACTTATTTTTAATAATATTGATCTGGAAAGTCTGGAAGTTGAAATTCACAAAAGCATATTTTACAAAGTTCGTGATGATTATGAACATTTTAACAACTTAAATCCTGCTCATCTTATTTCTATTTTTGATGAAGAAACGCAGGAATATTTATACAAAATTACTATTGAACATTATTCTATAAGCGAATATTGGAAAGAAACTCATCCAACTATAAGTTTTGAAGCAACAAGTTACTCTTATGTAAAAGATTTGGTAATTAAAATTAAGCAGCTGCAAATTGAAGCTCAAATGAATGAAAACCTTAAAACTATTGAATCGTCAGATAATGAAGAACTTATCATCTCACTTATGAAAGAAAATAAAGAACTTGCTTATAAGAAAATGAATATTCAGTTAATAGAAGAAAATTAAAATTGTTTGAAACAAAATCACATAAATAAAAGTAGAAGTAATATTGAACGAAAACGATTTAAATAATCTTTCAGACGAAGAGTTGATTCTTGAATTTCAGCAAACTAACAATGAAAGAGCCTTTAATCTTATAGTAAAAAGGTTCAAGAATCCGCTGATAAATTATGTTTATCGTTTCCTTGGAGATTACGATAGTTGTGTAGATGTTGTTCAGGATACTTTTGTTAAAGTTTATCGCTATAAAGACAGATATACAGATGTTGCAAAATTTTCGACCTGGATTTACACTATTGCTACTAACTTGGCGAAAACAGAATATCAGAGAAGAAAAAGATTAAAAACTTTTTCAATTTCAGGATTTGGTGATGAAGAAAATAACTATGAAATAAAAGACAATACTTTCAGACCAGATAAAAGCGTTGATAGTCTTTATAAAGAAGAACAAATTCAAAGAGCCTTATTAAAAGTGAAAGTTGTTTATCGCGAACCTGTGATTTTAAGAGATATTCAAGGCATGAGTTACGAGGAAATTGCTGATATTCTTAATATTGAAGTGGGAACCGTTAAATCAAGAATAAATCGTGGAAGAAAAAGATTACAAAAATTGTTAAAAAATGTTTACAAGGATTAAGAGAAAAATGGAAGAGAAAAAATTTGAAAACTTAATAAATGATTTAAAGAACTTAAGAAAAATTAACGCACCAGATAATTTTGAATTTAATCTTCAAACAAGAATAAATAATTTATCAGAAAAAGAGCCCGAAATTGTAAAGAAAAAGTACCGATTAGTTACTACCATTGCATTTGCAAGCGTGGTTGTAATTTTGTTTATAATTTCCCGACCATTTGCTGAAGATTATGAAGATCCATTTCAGATTCAACCACAACTTAGAGAAGATTTGATCGCTATTTCAGAAAACAGTAATGCGCTGCCGTTAAATGATATAATTAACGATAGTTTCAAAGAAAGTGATTCTAATTTGCAAAAAGGAATTGCCTCGTCAAAAAGCAATCTGCCCGAAAAATTAAATGACATAAACAGCAGTTCAGCTGATAATCAAGTTCAATTTACTATATCTAAAAAGGATTTGAATTTTACTCGTCCTGTTATGAACGATGAAGAAATAAGGCAAGTCCAGATATTAAAACAAAAACTGATGAGTAAAAAAAACTGATCAAATAATTTAACTATATCCAATGAAGCTTATAAAAAACATTCAGAAAGAGCTTCACTCTTTTGCTTCAGAGGAGAAAGCAGCTGTTCTGACAAAATTCTTTAAAACAGGACGTGGAGAATATGCCGAAGGAGATAAGTTTATCGGCGTAACTGTTCCGAATCAAAGAATAGTTGCAAAAAAATATTATTCGGAAATTAGTTTTGTTGAGATTGGGGAATTGTTAAAAAGTCCCATCCACGAATACCGATTAACGGCATTACTAATTATGGTCTTTAAATTTGAAAAGAATAAAAATTCATCAGAAAGAAATCAGATTGTTGAATTGTATTTGAAAAATCCTGACTACATCAATAATTGGGATTTAGTTGACTTGTCAGCACCGAAGATTTTGGGAGCATATCTTTTTGATAAAGATAAAACTATTCTTTATGATTTTGCGAAGTCAGGTCATCTTTGGAAACAGAGAATCGCTATTATTTCAACATATTATTTTATAAAGAAAAAACATTTCGAGGATACTTTTAGAATTTCTGAAATATTATTATTTCATAAACACGACTTAATTCACAAAGCAGTTGGCTGGATGCTCAGAGAAGCAGGTAAAATGAATTTATCAGCCGAGATAGAATTTTTGAACAGACATTATAAAAAAATGCCTCGTACAATGCTGCGTTATGCAATAGAAAAATTTGATGAAGATATTCGACAGAAATATTTGAAAGGAGTGATTTAAGAAAAGATGACATCTTTTTGAAAGATGTCATCTTTATCAGCTTTAGTATAATTTGAAATTTGTGATTAATATTACTAAGGAGCTAATACACAAAACCCACAAAAATAATCTCATCTTTAACTATCAAAAATGTTTTGTTTACTTCAAGTATAACATTTTTATTGTTTTAGAATTAGTTTCTGTTTCAAACCGGCACAAGTAAATTCCGGATGCTAAATTTTGGTTGTCAGAAATCAGATTGAATTCAACCTCATAACTTCCAGCGGGTTTCTCTTCTTTAACTAATGAAGCAATTTCATTACCAAGCATATCATATACTATTATAGAAACATTTTGTATTGTTTTAACCTTGCCAGGAATTGAGTATCTTATTCTTGTAGATGAATTAAACGGATTTGGATAATTCTGATAAAGAATAAAATCGTCAGTGTTTATAATATCTATTTCTATTTGTTTACTAAACTTAAATTTTCCGTCAAAATCTATTTGCTTTAAGCGATAATAATACTTCCCATCTGAAAGATTCACATCAATGAATCTATATTCTGAAATTTGAGAAGTAGTGCCGTTACCCGTAACAAATCCAATTGTTTCCCAAACTCCTTTAAAAAATCTTTGAATCTCAAAACCGCTGTTATTCTTTTCAGAAGCTGTAATCCAGTTTAATTCTACGTTATTTCCTGATAATACGTAACTGAAAGAAACAAATTCAACAGGGATTTGTAAGCTGAAGGGGACAAATTTTACTAATCCGTGCTGAGGATTATCAATTTTGTGGTAAATGTTTTGCTCAATTGAAACAGAATCATAAACTCCCCAATCATTATTTTGAGCAAAAATGTCATTATTGCAATTGTTGTAAAGGTCATAGACATTACTACTTTGAGCATTATTGTAAATAATATTTTGTCCATCATCGGTTGTATCAGAATTTTCAATATTACCAATATTTGGTTGAGGACCGGCTTGAACAGTTGTGCCATTTTGAATAGTGATTCCCCACCAATTATTATAAATCCTGTTATTTTTAATCAATGGCTGATTAAAAGGACTGCCGTTGATATTGATTCCGCTTCCGGAAGTTTGGGTGTTAGGGTTAATTTTATTGTTGTAAATAGTATTATTTCTTACAACTGCATTTATTATTCCATTTGAAGTGCTGTAAAGTGTAATACCAAAACTGTTATTGAAAATTATATTCCCCTCAATTAATGCATTTGAAAATGCTGTTGAGCCACTAACCCACAACGAAATTCCGCCAGTTGGAATACTCTCTCCACCTTCTATTATATTATTCCTTATAATTGGAGAATTATTACCCTGCAATCCAATACTTATTTGATTCATAGCTGAAGTTGCACGCGTATTGTTCTTTATCAAATGATTTCCTTCAATTAAAGGCGATGAACTTAAAGTCATCGTTATTCCATATTCATAACTTTTTTCAATAACATTGTTTTTTATTGTTGCATTTGAAGTTGAAAGTTGAACTCCCCGTAAGCATTTATAAAGATAAGAATTACTTAGTTCGGGACTTGCATCTACACATCTCATTCCGTAATCAGCGTAGTATATTCTTGCATATTTGATTATTGATTGGTTGGAAAGAGGGTTAGCATTAAATCTAAATCCTTCATAATATCCTTGCGAATCCGGAACAGTTGCGGTAAAAATTATTGAGTCAGTCGGAGTTCCCACTGCCTGAAAAATTCCATTTACATCAAATCCACCATTAGTAGAAGAGAATGTTACCCTTGAACCGGGTAATATTACAATCTTATCATTTGTTGAAACATTAATTTTCCCGCTGATTGTATAATTTGGAAAACTGCCAGTTACAATACCCCCTGAATATTGAACGAGACTATCAAGATTCCACACAACTGAAGTATTTGGTGTTGAAAATTGAGCAAATAAATTCAGACAGAAAAACAGTAAGATTATTAAGATTCTATTTAACATAACTCGCCTTCCAAATAATTTTAATTTCTTATGAAAAATTAAATAAACCCGAAACAAATTTAATCTTCTTTATTTCTTTTATTTATAATTTGGTATGGATTTATAACACTCCAAGAAATTTTAGTATGTCCAAGATGTAAGTGATATCATTTTACCAGCGAATTTTTTCCCGATTATTAAATACTGTGCTATTTACAAAGTCCACAGAAAAACCAAAAAGACAAAAAATAACTTGCAATCAATATTTCTTGCTATGGCAAACTCCGAAATCCACTTTGCAACTTGTTTTGAATTACCGGTTCCGGAGGAATAAAATGTTAATATTTCGCTGTACGTAATCATATGTTTATATTGTTTATAATTTCCAATTCTGTTATTCTTTCATCTTCGTAACTTCTAATTAGAAAGATTGTATCGGATGGTCTTCAAATTGAATTTCCCACATACGAATTCTCCATCAGTATAATGCCAGATTGATTCATCATAAGTTGGGATAATTTCTCGTGATTGCTTTGCTATCGGGAATAAACCTTACAAGCGGACGTCCATCGTTGCTTTTGTTTCAACATATCTGTAATAACCAATAACTTTCATACCAAACATCTTTGCTTACATACAAAAAAGACGGGTTAGTTCATCTTATGCAAAGTTAAATGCTTTCAAAAATCCGAGCAAATGAATTAATGCGTGGATGATAACGATTAATATGAAGACTATTTTCATCTATAATAACCCATAATATTTCCTATTCAAAATTATCAAGTAATTAGAAAAACTTTAATCCGCAGAACATTAAAAGTTAGACTTAGAAAAATTGATTGAGTATTTTTGAACAAGTCTAAATAATTTTAAAGAAAAAATAACCAAGCACTATTATGCCCAAAATTTTTGATAACATCGAAAACTATCAAATGTATAATATGGAAGATTGGACGGTATATCATAAAGATAATAACTGTGAAATTAGTTTGTACTATATTAAATACAGAATAAAGGATTACTTATAAATTAACCGCTGAATGGATGTGAGCAAATTAACCGAATACCAAGCAAAACACTTTGCATACGAACTTACAAGACGAGTTCCATCAGATAATGTTCAAAAATTCACATCAGTTTTACTTGATGCACAAATTGACCTAAACCCGCACCAGGTAGAAGCAGCCTTATTTGCTTTTAGATCGCCACTTTCAAATGGTGCTATTCTGGCTGATGAGGTTGGATTAGGAAAAACTATTGAAGCTGGTCTAGTCATTTCTCAAAAATGGGCGGAACGGAAAAGAAAAATTCTAATTATTGTCCCTTCAAATCTTCGTAAACAATGGAGTCAGGAATTACAGGATAAATTTTTCTTACCATCGATCATTCTTGAAACAAAATCGTTTAATAATTTTATAAAAGAAGGAAAATTAAATCCTTTCGATCAGAATGAAATTATTATCTGTTCATTTCAGTTTGCAAGAAAACAGGAAGCTTACATAAAACATACTAAATGGGATTTAGTAGTTATAGATGAAGCACATAGATTACGAAATGTTTATAAGCCTTCGAATAAAATTGCAAATTCTATTAAATCTTCAGTTGCTGCTTGTCCGAAAATACTTTTAACTGCAACTCCTTTACAGAATTCACTGCTTGAATTGTATGGTCTTGTAAGTATTATAGATGAATATTCTTTTGGTGATTTGAAAAGTTTTAAGAATCAGTATCTAAGATTAAATGATGATTCTATTTATGATGAGCTTAAATCAAGACTGAAACCAGTTTGTATTAGAACACTAAGAAGGCAGGTTTTGGAATACGTCCGATATACTAATCGCATTCCCATCACACAGGAGTTTTATCCAACACCAGAAGAGCAGAAGTTATATGAATTAGTATCAGATTATTTGCAGAATGAAAAGCTGTATGCGTTGCCGCCAAGCCAAAGATCGTTGATGACCTTAATTTTACGCAGGTTACTTGCGTCATCTACCTATGCAATTTCCGGTACTTTGGAAGCGTTGGCAAATAAGTTAGATAATATAATAACCGAACAGAATGATTCAAACAATCTGGTTGAAGAAGAAATAGAAAATAATTATGAGGAATTTGATGAATTAAAAGATGAATGGACAGAAGACGAAGAAAATGATGAAGAAAAACTTTATACTCCTGAAGAAATAGAAGATATCAAAACTGAATCAAAGAAATTAAAAGAATTTTTCAAATTAGCGTATTCAATCAAAAAAAATTCTAAAGGTGAAGTTTTACTAACAGCACTAACTCGAGGTTTTGCTGAAGCAGAAAAGTTAGGGGCAAACCGTAAAGCAATTATTTTTACCGAATCTACCCGAACACAAAAATATTTATTTGAATTACTTGAACAGACTCAGTTTGCCGGCAAAATTGTTTTATTCAATGGTTCAAATAATGATGAGAAATCAAAAGAGATTTATAATCAGTGGTTAGCAAAATACAAAGAAACCGATAGAGTCTCTGGTTCAAAGAGTGCGGATATCAGAGCTGCAATCATTGATTATTTTAGGGATGAAGCTGAAATTATGATTGCTACTGAAGCAGCAGCTGAAGGTGTTAATCTTCAATTCTGTTCACTCGTTGTAAATTATGACTTACCTTGGAATCCACAAAGAATTGAACAGCGTATTGGTCGTTGTCATAGATACGGGCAAAAGTATGATGTGGTTGTTGTGAACTTTCTGAATAAAAGCAACGCCGCTGATCAAAGAGTTTATCAATTACTTTCAGAAAAATTCAAATTGTTTGAAGGTGTTTTCGGTGCAAGTGATGAAGTGCTTGGAGTTATTGAATCCGGGGTTGATTTTGAAAAGAGAATTGCAAGCATATATCAGAATTGTAGAACAGAAGCAGAGATACAAGCAGCTTTTGATGAACTTCAGAAGTCTTTAGAAGTACAGATAGATGAAACCTTAACCAGAACAAGACAACAACTGCTTGAAAATTTTGATCAGGAAGTAACTGAGAAATTAAAATTAAATTTAAAAGCCAGCCGTGAATATCTCTCAAAATATGAAGGATGGTTATGGGATCTAACAAAACATTATTTGGCTGATTACGCAGAATTTGATAATAAAGAATATTCCTTTTATCTGAAAAACAATCCCTTCCCGGAAGAAATAATTCACCCTGGACCATATCGAATTGGCAAGGATATAAATGATGCAAATATTTATAGAATTGGACATCCTCTTGCTCAAAGAATTATAAATGAATGTAAACAATATCAAACAGATTATGCAGAAATTACATTCGATTATTCTGGAGTACCCGATAGAAAAATTACAATTCTCGAACCATTCATAGGAAAATCAGGATGGTTATCGTTATCACTACTTTCAATATCATCTTTTGAAATTGAAGAACATCTATTATTTGCCGGAATTACCGACGATGGGATTGAATTAGGCCAGGAAACTATGGCAAGAATGTTTACCCTTCCAGCAGAAATTATTCAGGCACCGGTCTATGTACCACAAGAAATACAAACTACAATAAATGATATAAGAGAAAAATTGAAATTGGAAATTATTCAAACTAATGCCGAAAGAAATTCAAATTTCTTTGATCAGGAAATGGAAAAGCTTGATAACTGGGCAGAAGATAAAAAGAACAGTCTGGAGATAGAATTAAAAGACCTCGATAAAGAAATTAAATTAAGAAAAGCAGAAGCAAAAAAGATTTTGAAGCTTGAAGAAAAGGTAGCAATGCAAAGGCAAATTAAAGAAATGGAAAAGAAGAGAAATGAACTACGATTAGAGCTATTCAAATCTCAGGATGAAATAGATAATGCAAAAGAAAATTTGATAAATGATATTGAAAAGAGATTGAAACAGAATACCATATTAGATCAACTATTCTTAATCAAATGGAATGTAAAGTAACCTAAAAAATCATTTACAAGTTATGTAAATAATAATTATATTTGTATGGAAATTAAATTCAAGTCAAACAAACTAGAAAAAAGCCTGACTATTCCCAGGGAAATAAGCAGGACTTATGGAACTATGGCTAAATTGGTCAATCAAAGGATGAAAGAATTTTTAGCCTCACGAAATCTTTATGTGCTTGGCACACTTCCAGGACCCAGATGCCACGAACTAAAGGGTAGTAGAAAAGGCGAATTAGCTGTAATTATTTCAGGAAATTGGCGAATAATTTTTGAACCAAATCACAATCCATTACCTGTGAAAGCAGATGGCGGTTTAGATTGGCAACAAGTAACCTCAATAAAAATTTTAGAGGTCACTGACTATCATTAAAGGAGTGTAAAATGAGTAAAGATTATAATATAAGAAAAGAATTATTATCCCCTCCGGGTGATACAATTCAGGAAACCATAGATAAGTTGGGTATGAATCAGTACGAGTTGGCTGAAAGACTTGGTAAAAATGTTAAGAACGTTAACCAGATTATTAAAGGAAAAGAGCATATTACAACAGATACTGCAATTGCTTTAGAAAAAGTTTTGGGAATACCCGCTGACTTTTGGCTTGAACGTGAAAGACAATATAGAAGAGAGCTAAGTGAAATAATGTTTGATGAATCTCTTGAAAAAAGTAAAGAATGGATAAAAAAATTTCCAACCAATGAGATGGCCAAATTAGGATGGATACCAAAGGTTAATGATTCTATAGAGCTTATAAAAGTTGTACTAAAATATTTTAGTATTGCTTCACCTGATCAATGGGAACAAATTTATATCATAGATGCGAACTCAGTTTCATTTAGAATGTCACTAAAGCATACAAACGAGCCGCAAGCTATATCAGCCTGGCTGCGTAAAGGAGAATTAGATGCAAGAGAATTAAAGCTCAAAGAATTTTCAAAAAATGATTTTAAGAATGCATTGGATGAAATCAAAAGTATTTCCTATAAACATCCTGCTAACTTCAAAGAACGATTGCAAGAAATTTGTGCAGAAACAGGCGTAGCTTTAGTATACACTCCTAACTTACCGAAAGCTACTATTAGCGGTGCTGCCAGATGGATATTTAATACTACAGTTCCACTTATACAGCTTTCTGGGAGATATAAAACAAATGATCATTTTTGGTTTACATTCTTCCACGAAGCTGGACATATTTTACTTCACGGTAAGAAAGATATCTTTCTCGAAGATGTTGAGGGGACTACTATAGACAAAGATAAAGAAAAAGAAGCGGATAATTTTGCAAGAAAAATTTTGATTGATAACGATATCTATAATGAACTTATAAATAACTTAAACATAACTGAAACTTTAATTCTTAAGTATTCTAAAAAAGCTAAAACTCATCCTGGAATTATTGTCGGAAGATTACAACACGATGGCATAATTCCACACTCAAGGTTTAATAGTCTTAAAATACATATTGAGCTTTTATGAACAACAAACCCAAACTTGAATTAACCTGGACCCGCCTTCTCCCGAAAAAATCGGGATTCGGCGGGCAAGTTGGCAAAATATTAAGAGAATTAACTTATGAGTAATGGTAAACAAAAATTAGAGCTCACTTGGATTGGTAAAAATGAGCAGCCAAAGCTTGAGCCGCGGATTTTAATTGAAGATCCAGAAAAATCTTACGGACAGCATTCCCCCCTTACCAAGGGGGGAACACAAGGGGGGTTTGAGAATATGCTTATTTACGGCGATAACCTTTTAGCTCTTAAAGCTCTTGAACAGGACTTTACTGGAAAGATAAAATGTATCTACATTGACCCGCCTTATAATACCGGAAATGCTTTTGAACATTATGATGATGGTTTAGAACATTCTTTATGGTTGAGCTTAATGAAACCACGCCTTGAATTACTTAAAAATTTGTTAAAAGATGATGGCAGCATTTGGATTTCTATTGATGCAGATGAAAGCCATTACCTAAAAGTATTATGCGATGAAATATTTGGAAGAAATAATTTTGTTGACGAAGTTATTTGGCAACGTTCTTTTTCTCCCATCAATCTAAAAAAAACTCTTTCGAGGAGTCACGATACTATATTAATATATTCTAAGAATAATTATGGCTTCACACTAAATCAAATACCAAGACGTCCAGAACAACTAAAAAATTACAAAAACCCAGATAATGATCCACGTGGATTGTGGACATCAACAGATTGTTCAGTTGGTCCAATAGTACCAGAAAAACTATACGAAATAACAACTCCAAGTGGCAGAAAACTTACGCCACCCGAAGGGAGATGTTGGTTATTCACTAAAGAACGGTTTGAAGAAATGGTTCAAGACAACCGTATTTGGTTTGGTGAAAATGGTGATAATGTGCCAAGAGTCAAAAAATTTCTATCTGAAGTTAAAGAAGGTGTTACTGCGATGACTCTTTGGCTAAGAGATGAAGTTGGGGATAATCAAGAAGCAAAAAGAGAAGTTAAAATTTTTAATGATACAGATGTTTTTACAACTCCTAAACCCGAAAGACTCATACAAAGAATATTAACATTAGCATCAAACGAAGGTGATTGGGTTCTCGATTCATTTCTTGGTTCCGGAACGACAGCAGCAGTTGCACATAAAATGAATCGCAAATGGATTGGAATTGAACTTGGCGAGCATTGTCATACTCACTGCATTCCTCGTTTACAAAAAGTTTGTGATGGAACAGATCAGGGAGGAATTTCAGAATCTGTTGGATGGAAAGGCGGCGGCGGTTTCAAATATTATTATCTCGCTCCAAGTTTATTAAAGCAAGACAAATATGGCAACTGGATAATTGAAGAAAAATATAATGCCGATATGCTTGCTGCAGCAATGGCAAAACATAATCCCGAAATATGCATTAGAAAAATTTGATTTTTTGTAATTTTAATAAAAATAATAGGTTGCAGGGATGAAAGAATTAACTAAAAAAGTTGAGCAGTTAAAGTATGAGTTTACAGATAAACAGGTAA
>Ga0308414_1000159_pt1 | contig 41546 bp, 30 predicted proteins | sample HotsprSampleOS50_FD_205667 | JGI IMG/M metagenome (GOLD analysis project Ga0308414, IMG submission 205667) | Hot spring phototrophic mat microbial communities from Octopus Spring, Yellowstone National Park, Wyoming, United States - 20090730_OS50 ... | reverse complement strand
ATTAGGTAGATTTGTTAAAATCAATCTGCGTAATCTGCGTAATCTGCGGACTATAATAGCCGCGGGGAAAGAATGCGACATATTCAGATAACGACAGGGTTTGCTCGGTTGCTGCTGCTGATCACTATTATTGCCGGATGTAACCTGGGAAGCAACCGAGAGGTGCTGCCGTCCACAGCGGTCATCGCCAGCATATCTGACGCGACGGCCACCAGGGGCGCACCATCCGTGACCGCGCTCCCCAGTCCGACCGTGCCATCCTCCCCAACGACGACGGTCACACCCGAAGCGACAGCGACGCTGGTGGCGGCGACGCTGCCGCCACTGCCCTTTGTGGCCCGCGACGCGGGGAACGCTGCTGCCCGCTACGATCCAGAGATCGAGGCGCTGCTGCTGGCAAATGGCTATCAGGCCAATATCATCTCCATCGGTGGGTTGCGGGCATTACGTGCCAGCCAGCGCAGTTACACCAACAGCACCTGGACACGCGATCTGGATTATGCGATCAGCGGCTATGGCTATGCGCTGGGCAATATGGATGTATTGCGCGAAAATATTGAGCTTTTCCTGAGTCGCGTAAGCGCCGATGGTGTCGCGCCAGAGACGATCTATGTCTACCCCACCGGACTGTATCACGAGAACCGCCAGGCCTGGGACAGCCTGCCCAACCTGATCCACGCGGTTTATGTCTATGTTGCCAAGACGGGTGACCGGGCGTTCTATGAGCGGTACCGCGAGACGGTTCAGCGTATTGGTATGCGCATGGTACAGATTGATAGCGACGGCGACGGGTTGCCCGATGGCGATGACTGGCCTTATGGCTATTATGACTCGCTGTACAAAACGGTGATGCATACCTATGCCATCGCCCGCTTCTATGCCACCTTCCGCGAGCTGGCTGAGCTGGAGCAGGCCATCGGTGGCAACGGGAGCGATTGGGAGCAGCGGGCGGCGCAGCTGCGCGCTGGATTTCACCGCCCGGTGGCACAGGGCGGCTACTGGCTGGACGATCAGCCCTGGCCGATTGCCTGGCATCAGATCAACGGCCCGCCGGTGACGTTGCTGGAGACCTACAGTGTTTTTGCGGCGCTACGCAGCGGCCTGATCGCGCCAGAGGACGGCGCACGCTATACAACGCTGGTGACGACGTTGTACGAATTACTGCCGCAGTTGATCGATACCCCGACGCCCATGCGCTTGACGCTGGGCGGCTATGAGCCAGAGACCCGCCGCGTGGTTGACCCTCCCGTGCCGCTGTGGATGCTCGATGCCAGCGCCCCATGGATCGTTGGCCTGGCGGCACCCGCCTATGCCGCAGCAGGCTACCCCGATGCAGCCAACACGGTGCTCCAGGCCTATACCGCGATGGCGCGGGCGACCGACCCGCCAGTGCTGGAGTTTGCATCTGGCCCAAATGCGCGCTATGGCCCTGGCAACAGTGGCGATGGTGGCCGTACCTGGGACAGTGCCGCCTGGTTCCTGGCGGTCTATGGCGGGCACTATGGGCTGACGATGACGCCCGCAGCACTGATTGTGCAGCCACATCCGTTCCAGGATCTCTCGAACGACGGCATCCAGAATTTCAGCTATCAAGGTGCGCTGGTGCAGTTCGATCTAGATGTGGCGCAGATGACCTATCGTCTGCAGGCTGACCGGGCGCTCAATGTGCGGCTGCGGCCAATCGGCACCGCGACACAGGTGCGCGTCAATGGCGGCGCGCCCACATCCGAGGCGGTGCTGCGACTAGAACCCGACCAGGAGTATGTAGTGGTTAGCACATCCGCCACCGGCAACGCTCCCAATGAGCCGACTCCGGCTACCGGCTTCTTTGGCGATGGCGCGTTCCGCATCGTCTGGGAACGCGCGGATCTGCCGGTGGCGCGGGCGGTGCGCGACTTGCAGCCGCGTTCGTGGATCTGGGGCAACCAGCCGCTGACGGGCGGGTTCCACGAGGTATACCATGAGTCACCGGGCGGCACGCGCCTGGTGCAATATTTCGACAAGAGCCGCATGGAGATCAGCAATCCCGCCGCTCCCCGCGATGCCTGGTATGTCACCAATGGCCTGCTGGTGATCGAGTTGATCAGCGGGCAGTTGCAGGTGGGCGATACAGACTTCGAGCCACGCGAGGCGGCCACGGTGGCAGTGGCGGGCGACCCGGAGACGACGAATCCCAATGCGCCGACCTATCGCTCCTTGCGCACGGTAGCCTATCCGCTCAACGCGCAGCCAGCCCCGCACCGTCAGGGTGAACTGGTGACCAGCGTGCTGACCGCCGATGGGCAGACCTATGACGCTCCCGACCTGGCACGCTATGGTGTGACACTGGATGCCTATGATGAGCAACTGGGGCATAATATCCCGCAGGTCTTTACCGATTTCTTTACCCAGCAAGGGCTGATCTATGTGGACGGAGACTATCGTCAGGGGCCGATTATCGACTGGCTGTTTGTGGTGGGCCTGCCGATCAGCGAGCCATACTGGGCACGCACGCTGGTGGGCGGGGTTGAGCAGGACGTGCTGCTGCAGGCCTTTCAGCGGCGCGTGCTGACCTACACTCCGGCCAACGATCCCGCCTGGCGGGTGGAGATGGGTAACGTGGGCCAGCACTATCTGCGCTGGCGCTATCCAGGGGCGTTGGGGCTTTGACAGGTTCGTGCCCCTCGTGTCACATAAGCCGTATGGCACGGCGCGGGCGGCACCCCCATCCACGCCCGCTGCGCCGCGCCCCGATGGGACGCGCTACCGGGCGTGCGCTACCCGCCCGCGCCTCGATGGGACGCACTACCGGGCATGCGCTACCCGCCCGCGCCTCGATGGGACGCGCACCCAGGTTCGCCCTGCTCACCTGCGCCCGCGAGGGACACGCACCCCGCACCCAGGTTCGCCCTGCCCGCCCTGCGCCCCGGAGGGACGCGCACCCAGGTGCGCCCTTCGCCCTGCCCACCTGCGCCCGCGAGGGACGCGCACCCAGGTGCGCCCCGCCCGCCCGCGCCTCGATGGGACGCGCACCCAGGTTCGCCCTGCCCACCTGCGCCCCGGAGGGACGCGCACCCAGGTGCGCTGTGCCGCCGCCGCGCCCCGGAGGGACGCGCACCCAGGTACGCTGTGCCGCCGCCGCGCCCCGGAGGGACGCGCTACAGAGATACGCCTCCCCGCTGCCCGCTGTAGGGCGCGGCTCCGGCGTGCCTGCGGTCGTGCCGGGTGCACCGCCCCGTCGGGACGCGGGGTACCTATTCTATTCGCACCCCAGAGGGGCGCGCACCAGGGGCACGCACCAGGTGCGCTGTGCCGCCGCCGCGCCCCGGAGGGACGCGCTACAACTTTGCGTTGAAACAAGGACGTGCCGTATCTGCCCACCACTGGGATGTGCCTCGCCGCATCCTCGCCTCACGCCTCACGCCTCACACCTGTCCCCTGAAGACGCCTGGTAATGAACTGGTTACACTGGGTGGTTATGCTGGTACCATATCTCTATTATATACTGGTGAGACAACAGGAGGGAAGTATGCGGCAAAAAACCACAAAAAAGAAAAACTTACGCGCAGGATGGGGCATTCTATGGCTGATTCTGCTGCTGGCGCTACCGGGCCTGCCCCCCGGCCAGCAACCGATCGCACATGCTGCGGGCGGCGTAGAACTGGTCGCGGGCGGCGAGAAGCATACCTGTATAGTGATCAACGGCGGCGTGCAATGCTGGGGCGATAATACCTCCGGGCAACTGGGTGATGGGACGACCGAGCAACGGCTGCAACCCGTGAATGTTTCGGGATTGACCAGCGGTGTTACTGCACTGGCAGCGGGCGACAACCATACCTGCGCTGTGGTGAATGGCGGTGTCAAGTGCTGGGGTAACAACCAGAGTGGGCAACTGGGCAATAATTCTTCCGTAAATAGTTCCACACCGGTCGATGTGACCGGATTAACCAGTGATGTAAGCACTCAGGCGACGGCCTTGACTGCCGGTGCCAACCATACCTGTGCCCTGACTACAACCGGTGGCGTCAAGTGCTGGGGCGAAAACGGCAGTGGACAACTGGGCAATAATTCTTCCGTAAATAGTTCCACACCGGTCGATGTAGCCGATTTAAGCAGCGGTATCACAGCGCTGGTGGCCGGAACGAGTCATACCTGTGCTCTGACTGATACCGGTGGTGTCAAGTGCTGGGGCAGTAATGGCGGGGGACGACTGGGTAATAATACAACCACCCCAAGCCCGATACCCGTGAACGTATTGAATCTAGGCGGTACTGCCAGTGCGCTTGCCGCGGGCTTTGATCATACCTGTGCCGTGGTGAATGGCGGAGTCAAGTGTTGGGGCGATAACCGGGTTGGGCAGTTGGGCAATGACTCAACCACCAACAGTCCAAACCCCGTACAGGTATCAAATATAACCAGTGGCGCAACGGTGATAGTAGCCGGCTTTCGGCATACCTGCGCCCTGACTGCAAATGGTGTGCAGTGCTGGGGGCTGAACAACACGGGACAACTGGGTAATGGACAAACAACGAATAGCACTGTACCCGTGCCAGTACAAAACCTGAGCAGTGGGGTGAATCGCCTCGCTGCCGGTACCAGTCATACCTGTGCTCTGACTAACACCGGCGGTATGCAATGCTGGGGTGCAAACAACAGCGGGCAACTGGGTGATGGCTCGCTGGCACGGCTGGTGCCAGTCAATGTGGAGGGGTTGAGTTCCGGCGTCACTGCGCTGGCAGCTGGTACCGAACACAACTGTGCTATTATTGACGGTGGTGTCAAATGCTGGGGCTATAACAATCGCGGGCAACTAGGCAATAACTCGACTGCCAATAGTGCCACCCCGGTAGCAGTATCGGAGCTGTCCAGTGGTATGAGTCCACTCAACACCGCCCTGGCAGCCGGCGCGGGTCATTCCTGTGCTCTGACTGCCAGTGGCGGCGTGCGGTGCTGGGGCGATAATACCTATGGGCAACTGGGGGATGATAGCACCACACAACGTCTGACACCAGTAGCAGTGGTTGGGTTGCCCGATGGCAGCATTGTCACTGCGCTGGCGGCAGGCAATAACCACACCTGTGCCCTGCTGTCAGATGGTCGTGTCTACTGTTGGGGACGCAACAACAATGGGCAACTGGGCGGTGCGACAGCGACGTTTAGTACGACGCCGAGTCTCGTCCAGGGTTCAGCCGGCGTCACCGCGCTGGTCGCGGGTGCCGATCATACCTGTGTGCTGTCCAACACGGGTGAGCGCTGCTGGGGTGCAAACAGCAGTGGACAACTGGGCAATCAGCAAACGACCAGTAGTGCCACGCCTGTCCTGATAGGAGGATTGAGCGGCACGGTCAGTACGCTCGCCGCTGGCGCAACCCATACCTGTGCCATGACAGACACGGGCGTTCAGTGCTGGGGGGCGAACGCAAGCGGGCAACTGGGCGATGGCACGATAGAATCAAAGCTGCAACCGGTAACGATATCCGAGTTCGCTGCCGTCGTACCACTGGGCGCGGGTGCGAACCACACCTGCGCAGCCACGGTGAATGGTGCCTCCTGCTGGGGTGCGAATGGCCGGGGACAGCTGGGCGATGGCACGCAGGTCAATAAACTGGCTCCCGTAGCCGTACAGAACCTCGGCAAACCGGCTGTACTGGCAGGTGGCAGTGAACATACCTGCGCTCTGGTAAACGGCGGTGTCAAGTGCTGGGGATCGAACTTTCGCGGGCAACTGGGCGATGGCACCAACGCCCAGCCCCTAACCCCAGTGACCGTGATCGGCACCAGCACTACGCTGAAGCTAACCGTAACACCCGACAAACTTGCCGGTAAACAGCCACTCACACTCAAGGTGGAGATGACCGCCTCTGATGGGCAGAAACCTACAGGGAGCGTGGCGTTCTTCAGTGGTAGTGAGGAACTGGGCAGAAGAACTCTTGATAGCGAAGGCATAGCCAGTCTCAACATATCCGGTCTACCCGCCGGTCGCTATACCCTGATCGCTCGTTATGCTGGTGACAACCAATATATGCCCAGCAAGGACGAGCAGCGCGTCACGGTCGGAGTCGAGACCGCTATTGCATTGAGCGCCGCTCCCAATCCATCGCGGTTGGGGCAGACGGTCACGTTCACCGCTACGGTAAAAAGCCTGGGCAGAAGCGATCAAAAACTTGAAGGCAACGTGACCTTCTTCAACGGGGCCGAGGAACTGGCAACCGTTCCGCTTGCCGACAATTTCACTGCCAGCACAACAACCGCTGAACTGCCCCTGGGCGAGTATCTGATCACGGCCACATATACTGGCAATGACTACTATATTTCCAGCACCACCGATAAGGATAAGGACGAGGCGGTGATCCAGGTGGTGGAAGATCGCATTGTAACCACGACGACGATTGAGGTTACCCCACCCGGTTCGGCCATATTTGGTCAGCCCATCATTTTTACGATTACTGTTACCGGTGAAGAAGAAGGTACACCGACCGGGAGCATTACGATCAAAAATGGCCCGGATATACTGGCAGAGAACATTGAACTTCAGAATGGCCGTGCCACCTGGTCACCGGGTACGCGCCAGTTTCCGGTGGGCACCTACCGGATTACGGCTGACTACAGTGGCGATGCGATCTATCAGGGCGGTTTCTCGATGGTGATGGACTATGTGGTGCGCCTGCCCGATCCAGTCCAGACCCGGACAACGATCACTGCCGATCCCAGCCCATCCATAAACGGCGAACCGGTGACATTCACCGCTACCGTAAGTCCAACTGAGGGTGATGGCAGACCAACTGGTATGGTTGCCTTCTATAGTGGTAATCAACCGCTGGGTGGCAAAGTGAGTCTGACAAATGGTCAGGCGGTGCTGATCGAGAGTCTGCCGCTGGGCACATACCAGATCTGGGCCGAATATGAGGGCACCGCCGCATACACGACGAGCCGTTCGGCGGAACTGACGCACGAGGTGGTACGCCGGCCAACCACCACCACGCTGACGGCTGCCCCCAATCCAGCGACATTGGGCCAGACGGTTACGTTCAATGTCGTGGTAGCGGCCGCCGCAGGCCAGCCCAAACCCACCGGTACGGTCAAGTTCTACAACGGCGACACCGAACTGGGAACGCAGGAGCTTACGAATGGCACGGCCAACCTGACAACAGCGACATTGCCAGTAGGCCAGCATACGATCACCGTCGTGTATCAGGGCGACGATGATTATGCGTCCAGTACCTCCAACGAGGTCATCCAGGAGGTGCGCTCACCCGTCGTGACTGGCGAGTCGCGGGTATACCTGCCGCTGATCCAGCGCTGAGGGGCTGCTGCGGAGGCACGGACGCGAGGATACGAGGATGCGAGGACACGAAGACGCGACGAGGCGCGGACGCGATGAGGCGTGCGGCGTGCGGCGATGCGGCGTGTGGCGATGCGGCGCAGCGCAAGGCGTACGGCGCGGTAGCGTGTCCCTCCGGGGCACAGGTGTGGCAGGGCGAACCTGGGTGCGCGTCCCTCCGGGGCGCAGGGGGGAGGGGACGCCACCTTGCAGTGCGCCGCGTCCCGCCCGAGCGGTGAACATGGCCCGGCCGCAGGCACGCCGGAGCCGGGCCCTACGCCTGGTATTGGGGCGCATCCCTCTGGGGCGCGGCGTGGTAGCGTGTCCCAGAGGGGCACGTCCCGTCGGGGAGGGGATGCCACCTTGCAGTGCGCCGCGTCCCGCCCGAGCGGTGAACATGGCCCGGCCGCAGGCACGCCGGAGCCGGGCCCTACGCCTGGTATTGGGGCGCGACATGGGCGTGCGGCGTGCGCGGCGCATATCCATACGTCCTCGCGTCCTCGCATCCTCGCACGCTGGACAGGGGTCAGAGCCAACCAGCCTGGTTCCCCGTTCCCTGTCCCCTGTTCCCTATCGAGCGCCCGGAGTGCAACGTGGTAAGCAATTGCTGCACCTGCTCCTCGATAGCAGCCAGCGCATCTGGGACAGGCGTGACATGCACATCGTGAATATGCCAGTACATCACCCGATCCGGCCAGGCCGGGAAGCGCTCGGTGAGCAGTGGGCGATGCTCATGCTCACAGAGCGCGATGATCAGGTGTGCAGCGTGCAGCTCGTCTTCCTGGAGATGCAGCGGGAAGCGCGGCTCGGCATCGACGGCAATCCCGCGAGCAGCCAGTGCCTCGACGACATGGCGCGAGATCGGCCCCACATTGGCGATCCCGAATTCCAATGCCAGCCCGCGTGAATCAGCGATCCAGGGTAAACCAGTGGCGCGGGCGCGGGCGTTGAATAGCAATTCGGCAAAGCGACTGCGATAGTAGTTTCCCGTGCAGAGAAACAACACCTGACGTGGTGAATCGGATTGATGGATAGCAGGCGTTACAACCGGATCAGCTTCTGGCACCTGGTTCCCTCCTTCACAATAATTGGACGTAGGAGGGGCACAGCACGGGGGCGACATCCTCCTATCTCAGGCAGCGCTGGTTGCGGTTGCGGGACGGAAGGCGAAGGTGAGCGGTGGCCCGTGCTGCACTCTCCTTCTTACACCTACGGGACAATCTTCGTTACTCGTATGTAACCAGCGTTGATAGAATAAGGCATATGTGGAACGTGGTTGACGGTCCTCCGCTCTCATCAGCATCCTCCCACACACACCGTCGGGTGACATCGGCGGTTCTATGCTGATGAGATACCGTTAGCTATCGTTTCTACGCACCTCCCGGGCTCACTCGCAGGTCATTGAGAAAGCCAATGACCTGCGAGTTCTTTTTGTACCTGATGCATACACCCCAGGATTCAATAGCTCTTTGCATCGGAGCAAACGGATTGCGATCCCGGTCTTGCCCCACCAACTCTGGTATCTACCCCGGTCGGCCAGTTCGAAAGATGTCAGCCTGTCAAGCAGCGAAGGCCATCTGGTGCTGTCATAGATGCGCCGCCGTGCATTCGCGTTACTTCAAAATATAGTACGTTGCCCGTTTCTCACCGACTTTGAGCAACAGACCGCGCTCAACCAGATCGGCCAGATCGCGACGGATGGTCTCTGCGCTGACGTCTGGCGCTAGTTCTTGCATGTCGCGGTTGGTAATACGGCGATGTTCGGTCAGGTGCAGCAGCGCCGCAATCTGGCGCTCGTTCAGGCCCATACGCACCCACTCCTGGGTATCCACGACCTCACTGACGCTGGTTGGAAACACCTGGCCCTGTAACACCACCAGGAACCCGGCGGCCGTCTCACGGAAGGTGGGTGGTGGCAGACCAGCCTGCTCCATCTGCTGGATCATGCGGTCAATGCCATAGCCCAGCCGCTCGATCAAGCCCCAATCGGCCAGCACCTGCACCAGTGCCTCGTTGCGGCTGAAGCGCTCGGCCACGATATTTTCCAGCGTGACGTGGCCGGGCAATCGGCCTGGTGAGTAGCACTCTAACCGGTCGGCAAACAGGGCAATACGAATGCCCTCGCCGCGCACGCCGTAGTCGCGGTGGGCAATCGCGTTGATCAACGCTTCGCGCACAGCAGCGGGCGGGAACTGCGTCCAGTCTTGCCGTTCCAGGCCTACCATACGGCTGCCCTTTCGCATATGCTCCATCAGCCAGCGTTCAGCGCGCCGGGCGGCTTCTGGCAACGTGTCGCGCACATCCTCGCGCTCAAACTCGTCGGCCAGATCGCGGCCCCGATACTGCACCAGCGTGATTTCGGCCTGGGGAAAGTAGTGTTCAATGTCATTGCCAAACAGGATCAAGCCAGCGTTGGTTGGGCAATAATCGGTACCATTACTGGCGCGGGCCAGACAGCCGCGCCGAAACAGAAAGTCAAAGGCATTGCCATCGATGGTAATCCCAATGCGACGTGCATAGGCCACCACCTTGTTGGTATCCAGGTCGTTCAGCGTGACATCCTCACGTGCCAGACGATCCCAGCTCACCTCGCCCCGATCGCGGAGTAAGCGGCGCAGTGCATCAGGCATCAGTGGCTGGTTGGTGGCTCCCTCACGCTGCACATACTTGCCATGCAAGCTGTAGACATGCGGCAATCCCGGCGGTACGGTGATAAGCAGCAGCGTCGCCGACTGGTAGGTGACAATCTGGGGGAGCGGCAACACCAGCGGAGGGGTACAGATCAGCGCTGCCTCCAGTGCCAGGTCGCGGGCCGCTTCTACATCGTTCAATCCATCGATGCGGGTACGGTTACGACCACTGACGCCCAGTAGCACTGTTCCCCCCTGTCCATTCGCCATTGCCACCAGTGTCTCAGCCAGGTCATCCAGCTTGCAGCGTTCGCGCATAAACGCCAGCGTTGGCCCTTCAGCCTGGTTCAGCAGGGTTTCAAGCGGTTCCATCAATTCGCTCATAGGCACATACTTTTCCCCATTTTGATGTACAATAGAAACAGAACAAGCTGTCTGGTTTTGCCCGTCCCTCTAAGGATGATACCACACCAGTGGCGGTTTGAGGACAGGAACGTGGTTGCTGTATAGTAACCCAGAATCTCGGCTTCAGCCGGGTAATGTTCTGTCCTGGTTTCACCCCGAACTCCGGGTTCCTATCGTATTGACCGAGGCTTACAGCATACTTCCGGCCGATTTCAGTTCACATTTGTATGAAACGAAGGAGAGGAATACCTATGTCGTACACACCCTACACCACGTCACCAACAGAAGTTTTGCAGCAGCAATCGATTATGACCCGTGTCTATGCCTGGATGATGGCAGGCCTGCTGGCTACGGGTGCAATTGCCATGTTTGTTGCCAGCACTCCGCTGGGAATGGCACTCATTAGTAATCAGTTGTTGTTTTTTGGGATCATTATTGGCGAGCTGGCGCTGGTCTGGTATCTTAGTGCCCGTATCAGCAAGATTGCCGCCAGTACTGCAACGGGGCTGTTTCTGGCCTATGCTACTCTGAATGGCATAACGCTGTCGATCATCTTTCTGGCCTACACCAGTAGCTCAATTGCCTCAACCTTCTTTGTGACAGGCGCGACCTTTGGCGTAATGAGTGTGTATGGTTATACCACCAGACGCGACCTGAGTCGCATGGGCAATATCCTGTTCATGGCGCTGATCGGCTTTCTGATCGCATCAGTGGTCAACCTGTTCTTGCGGAGCGAACTGATCTACTGGATTACGACCTATGCCGGGATTCTGATCTTTGTCGGCCTGACTGCCTGGGATACGCAGAAGATCAAGCAGATGAGTATGAACTCCAGCGGCGAAGAGTCGCAGGTGCAGCGCATTGCCATCCTGGGCGCGTTAATGCTCTACCTGGACTTCATCAACCTCTTCCTGCTGCTGCTGCGCATCATGGGTAATCGTCGATAGGCAAGGAGTGCGGCCGGGCGGGGGATGGCTCCGCCTGGCAATGGTTGTTAGTATAGCAATCCTGAATCGGTATCAGGGTAAGACGTGGTCGCTCGAAACAAACGTCTTTTTCGCCTGCGGCAAATTGGTGAACATAGTACGACAACGAGACATCTCCTGGGTAGGAAGGCGCAGCGCGGCTTCGCCACTCCGAAACCACCAGAAAGCAACCAGGCGCGATGAAGTCTCGTTGTCGTAAAGAGCTACAAAAAAGTAGGGGCGAGCAGACGTTCGCCCCTCTTTCTCCGTTGCCGCAGGCGAAGAGGTCATGGGATTCAAGCGATCGGGTAAACCTTGTTCATGGTGCAAGTTACACGATGAAGGCGCAACAGACTCAAGGAGAAATATGAGTCGGATCAACGGCAATAGCCGGGTGCGACGCAGATGTCGCACCCGGCGGTAAAGCGTGTATTGCCACTCTAGCCACCGCGTGTAAAGATATACTCCCCATCCGGTGCAGCGTCTACCAGAATAGTATCGCCCTCATGAAACTCGCCTTGCAGCAGACTAAGCGCGAGCGGATTCTGGATGCGCTGTTGCAGCACACGCTTGAGCGGGCGCGCCCCATAGGTTGGATCATAGCCTTCAGCTGCCAGTTGCTGTCGCGCCGCCGGGGTCAGTTCCAGCGTGATGCGGCGATCCGCCAGCAATTGCCGTAGTCGCGTCAGCTGAATCTCGACAATCTCGGCGATCTGTTCGCGGCTCAACGGGCGGAAGACGATAATGTCATCAATGCGGTTGAGAAATTCGGGGCGCAACGTGGCGCGCAATTCCTCCATCACCCGCACCCGAATGGCCTCCTGGCTGGCTCCGCTCTGGTTTAGCTCCTGGATGATCGGGCTGGCAATGTTGCTGGTCATAATCACGACCGTGTTCTTGAAGTTGACAACATGTCCCTGCCCATCGGTCAAGCGCCCATCATCCAGAATTTGCAGGAGCGCGTTGAATACATCGGGATGCGCCTTCTCAATCTCATCGAACAGCACCACGCTATACGGTCGCCGCCGCACGGCCTCGGTCAATTGTCCGCCTTCTTCATAGCCAACATAGCCCGGTGGAGCACCAATGAGCCGCGAAACAGTGTGCTTTTCCATATACTCAGACATATCGAGCCGAACCATGGCCGTCTCGTCATCAAACAAGAACTCGGCCAGTGCTCGCGCAAGTTCCGTTTTGCCTACACCGGTCGGCCCCAGGAAGAGAAACGAGCCGAGCGGGCGATTGGGATCTTGCAGACCAGCCCGTGCCCGGCGCACCGCGTTGGACACGGCAACGACCGCCTCGTCTTGTCCAACAACCCGTTGATGCAGACGCTGCTCCATCTTGACCAGCTTCTCAACCTCGCCCTCAAGCAGCTTGCTGACCGGCACGTTTGTCCATTTCGAGACCACCTCGGCAATATCTTGCTCACTCACCTCCTGCCGCAGCAGGGTGTTGCCGCTGGCCTTCAGCTGTGATTCAGCCTCAGCCAGTTGCTTTTCCAGTTCCGTCAACTTGCCATACTGTAACTCGGCGGCTTTGTTGTAATCATACTGCCGCTGGGCCTGATCAATCTGCACCCGTGTCTGGTCAATCGCCTCCTTGATCTGTTGGATACGGTCGAGTACCTCGCGCTCGCGTTGCAACTGGGCTTCAACGGCATTGCGTTGCTCACGCACATTTGCCAATTCCTGCTCCAGCTTCTCCAGACGTTCGCGGCTGGCCTGATCTTTCTCGCGTTTCAAGGCCTCGCGCTCAATCTCTAGCTGCATCATGCGCCGCTTCAGGTCGTCCAGTTCCTGGGGATCGCTGGTGATTTCCATACGCAGGCGCGCCGCCGCCTCGTCCACCAGGTCAATCGCCTTATCAGGCAAGAAGCGATCCGAGATATAGCGATCCGACAGCACGGCAGCAGCCACAATCGCGCTGTCCGTAATGCGCACACCATGATGGGTCTCGTAACGCTCCTTCAGGCCCCGCAGAATGCTGATGGTATCCTGTACACCGGGTTGATCGACCAGGACGGGCTGGAACCGGCGCTCCAGGGCAGCATCTTTTTCAATGTGTTTGCGATACTCATCAAGCGTGGTGGCCCCTACCATGTGCAACTCGCCGCGCGCCAGCATAGGCTTGAGCATATTGCCCGCATCCATGGCCCCTTCGGCGGCACCCGCCCCGACAACGGTGTGGAGTTCATCCAGGAACATAATGATGTCGTCACGCTCCTGGATTTCTTTGAGAACGGCCTTGAGACGCTCTTCAAACTCGCCGCGATATTTGGCCCCGGCAATCAGTGCCCCCATGTCCAGAGCGACCACACGCCGATTCTTCAGCGACTCAGGTACATCGCCACGCACAATACGTTGTGCCAGGCCCTCGACAATCGCTGTTTTTCCCACGCCCGGCTCGCCAATCAGCACCGGGTTGTTCTTGGTGCGCCGCGAGAGAATCTGGATCACACGCCGGATCTCCTCGTCACGCCCGATCACCGGGTCAAGCTTGCCACGCCGCGCCAGTTCGGTCAGGTCACGCCCATATTGCTCCAGAGCGGCATAGGTGCCTTCCGGGTTAGGGCTGGTAACCCGCTGGGTGCCACGCACCTCGCGCAGCGCCTGCATCAGGTTATCACGAGTCAGGCCCGCTTGCTGCAAGACCCGCCCGGCCCCACCCCCGGCATGATCGAGCAGCGCCAGCAGCAAATGCTCGGTACTCACATACTCGTCACCAAACTGCGCCAGCTCATCGTGCGCCCGCACCAGCACGGTGCGCAGGCGGGGTGAGATATTGATCTGCACACCACTCCCGCTCACCCGCGGCATACGGTTGATTTCGGCCGTCACCTGCTGTTTCAGCACACCAACGGCCAGGTTCAGCTTGCTTAAGACCTGGGGTACCACGCCATCGCTCTGCTCGAGCAACGCCAGCAACAGGTGTTCTGGCTCAACCTGGCTGTTCCCATTGCGCTCGGCCAGATTCTGGGCGGCAACCATGGCCTCCTGTGATTTCTGGGTAAACCGATTTATATTAAAAGACATAGATTTCCTCTTCTGTGCGAGATTTTAACTACTCCATATCATAACACAGTCGAATCAGAAAAATGTTAGTATCGTGTTGGTGTTATGTTATCGGGCTGGGGAGATGTACGAGGCATGCGGCACGAGGCGCAAGATCCACCGCTTCTTCACCGCTTCGAAGGATGGGCACAGCAGCGCGGTGCCCCGTTATGTCCACGCCTGGCCGTCTGCCACTGCACCGCCCCTAACTGCAACGCCTGTGCATACGCTTCACGCACCTGCGCATACTTATGTTCCCAGGTCATATGCTGTAAGACATGTGTACGCCCCAGTTGGCCCAATGCCTGTGCCAGAGAACGATCACGTAACAGACGCTGAATGGCAGCGGCCAGTTCTGATACAGCCCCAAACGGCACCAGCACGCCATTTTCACCATGCCGAACGACTTCCGGGACACCACCGGCCCAGGCGCCAATGACTGGCACACCATAGCACCACGCTTCCAGATAGACAATCCCAAAACTGTCAGTACGTGACGGGAGCACAAACAGATCGGCGGCCGCCAGCGCATCGCGGCAGATCTGATCGGAGACAAAGCCCAGAACACGCATATGCTGGCGTACCGCAGCGGGCAGGCTGGCATAGAATCGCTCGAAATGGCTCATCAGCGGGCCAATCTGCACCCAGGTTGCCTGGCTGCCCTGCGCCCATAACTGCTGCATCGCCTGAACAACATGCATGGTACCCTTGTCATAGGCCGCTGTACCGATAGTCAGTACCAGTGGCCCGGTGATAGCGTACTCCCGCCGAAAGCGTTGACCATCGCCACCCATCAACTCTGCGGGCGTTACGCCCACCCCAATGGTGCGCATAAGCGGATCGGGAACGCCCGCATCGCGCAGAAAATGCCGTTCACGCTCGGTCTGCGTAATCACCAGGGCACTGTGGCGCAAGAGGTCAATCTGGTGCGCCATACTGTAATACCGCAGGATATCCCGGTTATCTGGCTCACCCAGATGCACAAAGGGCGTGCAGATATGCGGGATACCGCGCTGCCTGGCCCAGGCGATTACCGGCAGAATGGCAAAGTCCAGCGTGATATTCGTTGTATGCACCAGCGCCACATCGGCCAGGTCGGGTGCGGTTTGGAGATAGGCACGCAGCGTTGGCAGGCGGGGGGTCAGACAAGCCATACGCTGCAACAGCGGTACCGCCCAGCGCCGCGATCCGGCACGTTGCGAGATTTCGAGCATGAAGCGCCGCAACAGTGGATAGAGGAACGGTGGCCCTGCCAGGCGCCGGACGGGTATGCGGTACACCTGGACACCGTGATGCGAATCGACCCGATCGGAAATATGGCGATGACCACTGGCCCAGAAATGCTCCAGATCGAAAGCATCGGTGGTCAAGACGGTCACCCGGTGGCCCTCACGCACCAGACGTTCGCCGACTTCAACAAAATAGCGTGCTGCGCCACCGGGTGCCGGCCAGTAGATTTGAACAACATGTAAGATATGCATTGTCTATTGTTAGGAAATAGGAAATAGGAAATAGAGAAAGGATCTGTTGAAGCACTGCACTATTTCCTCTTTCCTCCCTCCTTTCCTCCCGTGCTGTGGTTCACGACTCATGTCATGCCGGGTTGCTCTATCCTATCGCTGGTGATAGTTGCATAAGCGCTATGGACTCATTTTTCGTGCAGCCTGAATAAGCTCAAGCATACGCTCATATTGGAAATCGTAGATCAATGTCTTGAGTTGACGAGCATGATTGCTATTATGACCCTCGACCTGCTGCACCAGCTCTGTCAGAAGAGTCAGATCGCTCAACAGGACGGCGTCTTCCAACTGCTGCAACAACTCTGGGGGCAGGGTTGCCAGCGCGGTTGCCGACAAATGTGCTTCCGTGTCGGTTCTATTGCTAATGATCGGCAAGGTATGGTGATCGACGGCATAGACATAGGGTACTCGCAGATGTCGTTGTAGAACGTCGAAAATATCATCGGCCTTGAATGGTTGATACACCAAGCTATCACATCCAGTTGCCAGCATCACCAGGCGATCCTCCTCAAAGACACTGGTCATGACCGCGATGATCACGGTTGCTGGTTCAGATGTCGCCGTCTTGATCTGTCTGATAAGCGTGTACTCGTCCTGTACTGCTATGTGCATGTCAATAAAGATCAGGTGTGGCCGCCATGTTTCCCACACGCGTAGCGCCTCGGCACCATCACTGGCCTCCTGGACTTCAAAGCCTGGCGGCATCAACAGACTGCTCAACAGTCGGCGGTTATGCCCTACATCATCCACAATCAAAATACGATAGCTAGGCTGATCAGGAGCCAGCGCCAATACCCGCCGGGATACATTCGGTGCTTCCGATAGCATATCAAGAGCCTGGCTAGCCCGAATGCGCAGGGTAAAGCGTGAGCCATAACCGATCTCGCTCTGTACCGTCAGATCGCCACCCATTAAACGTGCATAGGTGCGACTAATTGCCAACCCTAACCCTGTCCCGTCCTGTAAATGCTCGCTCGCTCTCGTCCGTGTAAATGCTTCAAAGATCTGTTCCTGTTCCTCGTCATGAATACCCGGCCCGGTATCTTCCACCTCGAAAATGATCTGACAGTCGCGTGGCCCGGAGAGTTCAGCTCTCTGTCCTTCGTGATCCAACATAACGTACAGCATCACGCTACCCCTGGACGTAAATTTGATCGCATTTGAGAGCAGATTGATCAATGTCTGCCGTAGTTTGAGCTGATCGGCACAGATATAGCGCGGAACATCCGGGGCATAGGTATAGTTGAGCCGCAGACGCTTTTGCGACGCCCGCATCTGAAACATACGATACAGATCGGCCAGCAGGTGATACAAATCAAACTCCGTCTCATTGAGCGTGACACGCCCGGCCTCAATTTTTGACATATCCAGAATATCGTTGATCAGTGCCAGCAAGTGCTCACCACTATGATGCACAATATCGAGGTATTCGTGTTGATCAACCGACAGACCGGCATCCTGACGCAACATCTGGGTAAAGCCGAGAATAGCATTCAGAGGTGTGCGCAATTCGTGGCTCATACTGGCAAGAAAAGTACTCTTGGCTTTATTGGCAGCCTGAGCCGCGTCGTGGGCATCCTTCAATGCTTCTTCTGCCAGTTTGCGGGTGGTAATGTCTTGCACAGTGCCAAATATTTCAACCATCTGGCTCTGCGTATCATACACCGCCTCAAACTGACTATGGATATGCCAGACGCTTCCATCAGGACGAATCATACGCACATCCAGCGCAGTACTCATGCCACCAGTTAAAACTGCATAGAAAGCCTGCTGTATGGAATCACGATCATCAGGGTGAATCAAGGCACGTACACCGGCCAGGGGCAAACACTGTTCAGCAGCACCTAAGCCAGCCAGACGACAGAACTGGCGGGACAAAATCACCTTCTCTGTGGCAGGATAGTAGCGAAAACTGCCCAGACTGGCAACTTCTTGTGCTCGCGCCAGATTGGCCTCACTCCGTTGCAACGCTTCCTCGGCATGCTTACGTTCGGTTATGTCTATTTTGACTGCCACGAAATGCGTCGTCGTACCATCACTATCAAAGATCGGTGAGATGGAAGCCGCTTCCCAATAATATTCACCGTTTTTCTTCCGATTACAAAATTCTCCTTCCCATGGATGGCCAGCTTGAATTGTTGCCCATAGCTTGGTATATACTTCTGGCGGTGTACGATCCGTTTTTAAGATACGCGGATTTTGTCCGTATGCTTCTGCAAATGTATAGCCAGTCACCTGCGTAAACTTGGGATTGACATATTCTATCTTCCCCTGTGTATCGGTAATTACCACTGATGCCGGGCTTTGCTCTACAGTCCGATAGAATTTGCGTAATGCCTCCTCGGCACGGTAGTGTTCGGTTATATCGCGCAAGACAATCACGCGCCCGGTGATCTGCATATGTCGTCCAGGCAGCGGCGAGAGCAAGGCATCGTACACTCTCAACCCGGTGTCAGTACGATGCTTAATTTCAATATGGTTGATATGTTGCGTGTGCAAATACTGTTCCCAGGTATGACGCAATGGTAGCACCTCAAGCGCCGGGCAACCAATGGCGATCTTGCGTGGAATACCCAGAAAGTGTTCGGCGGCCGGGTTGACATTGACAATACGCTGCTGTTCATTGAGGACAATTACGGCATCAGGCAAGCTTTGCACCAGCACATGATAGGCGACCGGGGCCAGATCCAACAACCGATGTCGAAACAATACCCAGACAGTGATCGGGCCACAAATAGCATAGCCGATTGGCATCGGTGACAGCATAAGATTCGGAAGCACTCGATGCAAGATTTCCGCCAGACTGACCGGTAGACAGGCGATGAGTAGCAGTATAGCCTGGAGACGATAGGGTTGCTGAAACGTCAGCGCGGCATGAACAAGCAAGAGATAGGCCACCAGAGAGAGAACATAGGTATAGGTGATATGAATGAAAAACCAGGGGCCAAACATACGCCTGGGAAACAAATATGGCCCGGCCTGATACACGGGATAATCAGACCACATCCAGCCATGCAGAGAGTTCGTCAGAGTCAACAATAACGAACAGATCGGTACCACGGCCAGCATAAACAGGGGGCGTGGGCGCAACCAGGTATACCAGCCTGTATAATCCAGAACAAACACCAGAAAGGTAAACCCGACAAAGACCGAAAAGCAGAAGCGCAAAATGTTCCACAAGAGCATCAGTTCCAGATTATTGCTGATCAATTCCAGGCCAAAGAACAACATCCATCCCAACGCCGGTTGCAGCATCCAGAAATAGCTATTGGCTGCCGGCATATGGCGTCGCTGCCAGACATAGATCGATAACAGGCCTAGAACAAGGACTGATGCAAACGTTATCGCTATATAGAGCGTGTAGTACCAGTTCATGACCACCAGATTGATCAGCGGACAATCACCTGGGTGCCGATCGGCGCCCAGTCAAACAGCCAGTACGCATCGTGCGGAGCCAACCCGACACAACCATGGCTATGCCGCTCGCCCGTGCCAAAGCGGTCGTGCCAGTAGACCCCGTGAATCGCAAAGCCACCCCAGTAGAACATCACCGCCGGCACATTGGGCACATCCCACATTTCGCCGCGATAGCTGCCGCGCAGTCGCCGTAGCCGATAGCGGTCATAGATCCGCCAGCGGCCAGGCGGTGTCTCAAACCCATCCTTGCCCGTCGAGACCGGTGCGTCCATAACCAGTGCATCGCCCTGGTAGGCCCACAGCCATTGCCGTTGCAGATCAACCTCGATCCGTTTCGGTGCATCTGGATAGAGATCGGGTGGCGCGACAGGATAGGCCGCAGCCAGTGGTTCGCCGTAATAGAGCCAGGTCGCATCAGTACCAATATGCGCCCGGCGCACAGCCCAGTCGTACTGCTCGGCCAGATCCAGCAGCAGCACCGTGCGATCAAACGCCTGTACCACCAATGACCGTTCACCGTCAGCGGTGGCAACCATTACCTCGAAAGGCTGTGTCAGTGGCAAGCCAACCCCATGCATCCAGCCCCCGGGAAAAAGCGATGTGCGGTTCATGTACGTCCAGAACTGATGAGGTACCAGGTAGCCTGGGCCGGGTGTAAGCTCATAGTTGGCGGGAACAAAGATGTGATCCTGCAACGCCAGCGTGCCACCCACAAATCCCTCCGGAGCCGGAATGGTTGCGCCAGCCTGCTCGCGGAGCATACCATAGGTCACTGGCAACCCGTTGATCCGCATCCATGGCGCGTCGGCCATCAGCATATGGGTAAGCGGAGTATGCCCCACCGCCTCAGCCGGATTGCTGGTCAGGTGGCGATGATCCTCCAGCCGCCCCTGATCGAAGTACTGCACCCGTACACCATCGACTTCAAGGATTGGCGTATGCACCCGGCCCAGGGTGTGTATTCCGTGATGCCGCCAGTAGAACTCGGCAAACCATTGATCGGTGTCTGCATCCTGGGCATGGATTGTCGCAGGAGTCAGATGGGGGCTGAACGTGATGAGCAGAAACAAGAGGATCAGGATCATAGATAGACGACAATGGGCAGCAGTCACAGACATAGCGTCTCCTCACCAGAGGGCGTAGCGCCTACGCCCCGATTTTCATCGTTTGTCAGATTTGAAGCGACCAGTATCAGTGTATGATACAGAGAGCAATCCAACCTCAATGGCTAGCTGGAGTCCCGGCTACAGCCTGGACGGAGTGAGACCAGGGGTACAAGCCGGGACTCCGGTTCTTCACGACCGATTCACAATACGCTACAATATGACTGTCGCTTGACGCGGCAAGTTACAAACCGGGACTCCGGTTCTCCACGACTGACTTAGGATTGCGATACCATATTGTGCTGGTTCACCAGCAGGGCATATGGTGCCATAGACAACGCATTGTTGCAAGTGTTGTCAGATTACAAAATGAGGAGATGCAGATACAATGGATCCCTCTATAGATACAAGGTACGCGGTCACCTTGCAAGGAGGGTTCTGGCATTCCACAGACCGGTAGACACTGTATGTCTGTGTGTGCCAATTTTTGCCTGTAACGAAAATCGGGGCACGCCAGGGGTCTTCTTTGTGTACTGCGTGTTTCTTTAGAGCCTGTCTGAAAAGGGGGTGAGTGAGAGACTTTGCTCCTCATGGTTTTTCCCTGCCTGCCGCCGTGCGGCGGGCAGAAACAGCGTTTCTGGAGGGCCATGCTCTCCAGACCGCCCCCTTTTAGACAGGCTCTTAGATGAAGTAGAGGAGCAAAGCTCTCCTGAAACCTGATAGAAAGAAATCCATATGGAGCCGATACAGCGCCGTGAGGCAGCGCTGCGGGTGATTGGCATCTGCGGCAGTCTGCGCTCAAACAGCTATACCCGCATGGCTCTGCACGTTGCTTTGCGGGGTGCCCAGGAAGTCGGGGCACAGATTCACCTGATTGACTTGTGTGAGTATCACCTGGTTTTTTGCGACGGCAACCAGAATGAGAGTGCCTATCCCCCCGATGTATTCCGCTTGCGTGCTGATGTAGGACAGGCGCAAGGCATTATTCTGGGAACGCCAGAGTATCACAACAGCATGAGTGGCGTCTTGAAGAATGCGCTCGATCTCATGGGTTTTGCCGAGTTTGAAGGCAAGATGATTGGCCTGGTCAGTGTTTCAGGCGGCACTGTTGGCGCAGTCGATGCCATGAATAGCTTGCGCAACATCGGGCGGGCGTTGCATGCCTGGGTGGTACCCGAACAGGTAGCGGTACCCGAAGCCTGGAAAGCATTTGATGCCACCGGTCAACCCCGACACCCCGTACTGAAACAACGACTGATGGAAGTTGGCCGCCAGGTGGCGCGCTTTGCCTACCTGCATACGTCAGAGCAGGCGTTAGATTTTTTGCGTGCCTGGGAGAGCGCCCCGGTCAATCCAGGAGCTGAAAAGCGTTAGTGCTGCTCCCTAAAGCGAAAAGCGGTCTGCGCACACAGCGGAACCCTGTTCAGCACAAAGCGCAACCCCGTGCGCTCAGACCGCTGTGTGCTTAGAAGCTCAGTACTCCAACGAGCTATCCCTGGATAGGAAGGATCGGCGCGGCTTCGCCCCTCCGAGGGAGGAGTGAGGGAAGAGAAGTGAGGAGTGAGAAGCCCGGGTTCTCGCTTCTCGTTCCTCTCCCCTCTCTTCGCACCAGGCCCCCACACCCCGGCCGCGATGAAGTCGCATTGGAGTATCAGTGCTTTCCGCGTCATGCAGGCTTGATCTATTAAGTTATTGTTAAGTTTCTGCTAAGTTTTGTGGTACAATGTTCCACAGGATCCTGGCAATACCATGAAGTATCCTGAGCCAGGTCAAACATCAGATTGGCCACAACACGACAGCGCTTATGACAGCTCCTGTCGTTTGTCTTTTGAACCGGATAAACATGAACGCTGTCGTTATGGTGGAGGTCGAGAGTTGAATCGCTTTGCTGCACCCGTAACCATTCGCTTCTTGATCGTATCTGGTTTTACGAGTTTCAATCTATTGCTTGGGTTATCGGCCTTGCTGCTGGCCGTGGCTGATTGTATGGCGCTGGCGGCCTGGTGTTTGCTGGCCTGTGTGCTGCTGGACGCGGTTGACGGCCTGCTCGCACGGCATTGGAACGTCACCAGTGCGTTTGGAGCCCAGTTTGACTCGCTGGCGGATATGACCTCGTTTACCATCGCCAGTGCGGTGCTGTTTTTTTACTGGCTGCAACCCGGTATGCACGTCCTGATGCTCGCTGGTGCCAGCGGCTTGTACGTGTTGTCGGGAGCCATTCGTCTGGCACGGTTTAACGTCAGCTTACCTTCGACCCAATATTTTCAAGGCATGCCGACGACGATTGTGGCCGCAGTGGTGGCAACCACCTATTTAGCCTTTCCCCAACTCGACTCAGCCCTGGGGGTGCTGCTGGTCGTACTGCTGGCGTTGTTGATGGTAAGTGTCTTTCCCTACCCAAAACTCAGCCAGATACGCAAATTACCACCGCTGGTGTGGCCAATGATTGTTGTCGGGATGCTGATCCATTTTTCGTGGACGATCTGGATCATTGGATTGATGTATATCACCACCGGCCCGGCTATATGGCTGCATCAACGTATCGCGCGAGTACGGTCGTGCCCCCCTGCACCCGGTCACCTGGAGTAACGACAGCCTGGGCCTGGTTCGCCGGGAGATAGATATCCGTGCGTGAGCCGAAGCAGATCAGTCCATAGCGTTCACCCTGGGCCAGCAACTGACCCGGCTTGACCCAGCTAACAATCCGGCGCGCCACCAGTCCAGCACGTTGAACCACCACACACGGCCCATGGATGCCTTCCAATACCATGTAACGGGCCAGGTTCTGTTCTGCGGCTGGCATATTCGCGGCCACAAATCCCCCGTGTGCATCAAACACCTTGACCACTTTGCCACCAATAGGTGCCCGATTGATATGCACATCGGTTAGGGACAGAAAGACGGCAATACGTAGCCATTCGGTGTCTCCCAGGCATGGATCACGCACATACTCAACGGAGATGACCCGACCATCGCTGGCAGCGTAGGCGACTGCCGGATCAAGAATAATCTGCCGCGCCGGATCGCGGAAGAACCAGATCAACAACGTTGCGCACAACAGCAACAGCTTTGCCAGCCCTGGATTACGCTGGCGTAACAGGTGCCCTAGCGCACTCAGGGTGATCACAGGCACCAGTGCATCGCTGGCCAGCCCTAGATCCCCTACAGCAATACGGTGGGGATGATCGAGTGGCAGCAGTGTGGCTGCCTGGGCGACCGGGGCCTCGGTAAAGCGCAGATGGCGAATCCAGGCCGGTGGCACATTCCGCCAGACCAGGTCACGGCGAAACTGGTAGCTCTGAATATAATGATCAAGGATGCGCTGCACCGCCTGTGCTCGATCACGGGCTGCACCAGTAACAATGTATTGTTTCATCCAGCGGAGATAGGCATACTCAATATAGGTCAGCGTACCGCCGGGCTTGAGCAAGGTGCGATAGTGCTCCAGGATTGACTCGATGAGTTCCGGAGGGCAACTGGTAAACGGAATGGCCGAGATGATACCATCAAACTCGGCGTATCCCTGAATATCGGTGACACTGGCTGCATACAGTGTTACCTGATCGCGCACACGCTGAAAATCCGGCTCACGCTCAAAGCGCTGCCGCAAATAGGCCACGAAGTCAGGATTGATTTCGCACACAACCAGCCGATCATCCGGGCCGAGCTGGCGCACAATCTGGGCGGTAATCGCGCCGGTTCCCGCCCCGGCCTCGAGGAGTATGCGCGGGCCAGGGTACCGAAAACACTCGCTGGACATAGCGCGAGCAGCATAGCGTGACGTCGGAATAATTGCCCCAATCCGATCAAATCCTTGCCCTAACTGGCGGATAAAATAGAATTTCTCGTTCATTGACATAGATGTTCTGTGTATTCCAATGCTTCAGCAGCTGGTACGCCTCCACACGAGGTATCAGTCTGGAACCGTTTAGCAACGATCAGTCTTTGCTATCCAGGATGATACCATACTGCACAATGACGGCTCCATCTATCAGGATGCAAGCGACACGGCCTGTGGGACACCAGCCGACTCAACATACAGAGTAGACCGCTGAACGCGAGGAAACCAGTGCTATCTTGAGAGACCTTGTGCCTCAGAGCGACACGCTCCCATATTGCTGGTGATCATGCCGAGGGAACCGCAACATGGCCGGCACATAACCATCTAGTGTTCCGCGTTTCAGCCACTCAACGCGATCAGGGGCCTGGCAAGAAAACCATCGTAGTCACAAGGAGAAACAGTCGTGCAGCATATCTGCGGTATAGTGCCGCAGGTGAAGAAGAACCTGGTCGGGGCGGAGGGATTTGAACCCACGACCCCCGCGTCCCAAACGCGGTGCGCTACCGGGCTGCGCCACGCCCCGAGAGTCATTGCTTTCTGCAGAGTAGCAGGTTCTGTCTTGTTTGTCAAGCAATGTATCAAGATAACCCTCGGCTAAAGCGCGTAACCCTGTGCCTCAGCCCGAAGGCTGGACACCGTAGGCCGTCTGACAGGCGGCCCGATTGCGGATGTTGATCGCGGCGTGACGGGTGAAGTATCCCTGTTCAGACCTGGGATAAACCAGCATGCATGCTGGGAGCTAGGGAATCCCTTCCTTGTTGCGCTGATGGATGCGAGGACAGGATGCCCGTGCTCCCAGGATATATGAGATACGAGGGCAAGATGCCTGCGCTCTCAGGACATGTGAACATGTACGGTAAGGTTTGGCGCAAACTATATGCTATGCTATAATCACAGTATCGTTATCCAACGTCAGTGTGTCGTCCGTATGAAGATCACTCGCAACCAGATTCGGTTCAGAGTGACACCTCGCATATGATTGACGCCTGTCGGCCAGGTGCGGGATATGCGTTGTCCTTTTTGTCAACATACCGAGACCGATGTGCTTGATACGCGCAAGCTCAACGATGGTGATACCATTCGGCGGCGGCGACGGTGCCGGAGGTGTGAGCGCCGCTTTACAACCTATGAGCGCGTCGAGATGGTCAGCCTGACCGTGGTCAAGAAGAATGGTGAGCGTGAACCGTATGATCGTGAGAAACTGGTGCGCGGTATCCGCACTGCCTGCTATCGCCGCCCGATTTCGGCCCGGCAGATGGAAAAGATGATCAATGATATTGAGGCAACGTTGATGTCGCTTGAAGACACCGAAGTGCGGTCTTCGACTATTGGTGATCATGTGATGCTGCGCCTGCGTGAACTGGATGAGGTGGCGTACATTCGTTTCGCGTCGGTCTATCGTTCCTTTACGGACATCGGCAAATTGCGCGAGGCATTAGAAGAGTTATTTGTGCATGAACCTGATTCTTAAGCTACAGGTGGGAGCCCGAAGTTATGATGGTTGATGTCCGTGAAGAACAACGGCGCACCGATACCGCAGCCGAAATCAACGCTGTAGAGCAGCCCGATACAGAAGAGATGCCGTACCTGACGGTGTCAGGCCGCCTCCGCATGGCATTTGCGGCAATAGAGTGGCGTCAGACCCTGGGCCTGGCAGCTATTATGGCAACTGGCTGGTGTATCCTCTTTCTCTCCCAGAACGTCTTGCAAGCACTGGCTGGTGTTGTGCCCGTGATAGCTGGGCTATATCTCGGACGCCGCGTCAAGAGCCAGTTACTGTTACACGGTCTCATCTTAGGCGTCACTGGTTTTCTGATCGGCATGATGATTGTCTCGATCTATGCGTTGCTAGGCGATGCCAGGATGGTGCCGGCCTATCGAGCACCGGTCGAGCCAGGGGCCGAACCCATACCCATTACAAGCGGCGAGCTGATCCTGCTCTATCTTTCCTTCTCGGCCTTTGCCCTACTGCCGTTTCCTACCTTTGCTACAGTGATGTCAGGACGTTCTGAGCAGCGCAACCGTGAGACGCGCCAGCAAATTATGGAACGCGGCGGGCGTTTAGAGCGACCGGGTGCCGTCCGCACCCTTGAGGATCTGCGCGGTCTATCACTCCCCCAGCTTGGCACCTATGTGGCGAATCTGTTCAAAAAGAACGGTTTTACTTTCAGAGACTGGCGGTTTATTGATAAAGATAAACACCTGGATCTCGAACTGGAATACCAGGGCGAAATCTATCTATTGCGCCTATCAGTAGCTGACAAGGTACGCCCCGGCACCGTTCAGAGTCTGGTGCAAGATATGCGTCGACGAGAGATTAAGAAGGGCCTGGTGATAACCTCGACCGAGTTTACGCCTGACGCCCTCAAAGCGGCACGTGGGCAACGCTATATTGTGGCTATTGATGGACAGACTTTATTTGAGATGGCAAAGAGTTGAGCATGCAGATTGATCTGACAGGGCGGGTGGCGCTGGTAACCGGTGCCGCACGCGGTATCGGGCGCGCTATTGCGACCACGCTGGCGGGAGCAGGCGCAACTGTCGTCGTGAATTATCAGCAGAATACCGCAGCCGCAAACGAGACGGTGGCGACTATTAACGCGATGGGCGGCATAGCGCTGCCTGTACAGGCTGACGTAGGGCAAGCGGCGGGGGTGGAACGTCTGTTTAAGACGACCCTGGATCACTATGGGCGCATCGACATTCTGGTCAACAATGCGGGCACGACACGTGATACGCTGTTGTTACGAATGAAGGAAGAGGATTTTGATCATATTATCCAGACCAATCTGCGCAGTGTATATCTATGTACCAGAGCTGCGCTGCGCCCGATGATTAAACACCACAGCGGGCGGATTATCAACATCACCTCGGTCGTTGGATTAACTGGTAATGCAGGGCAGGCTAACTATGCGGCGTCCAAGGCGGGTATGATCGGGTTTACTAAGGCCACGGCACGCGAGGTGGCCAGTCGTAACATTACGGTCAATGCCGTTGCACCGGGATTTATCGAGACTGAGTTGACCAATGTGTTGAGTGCCGAGGCTCGCACCACCATCCGCGAGTCTATTCCATTGGGGCGTCTGGGGAATCCGCAGGATGTAGCGGGCCTTGTTTGTTTTCTCGCTTCTGATGCTGCCGCCTATATCACAGGGCAAACGTTGATTGTTGATGGTGGAATGGTGATGTAGATGTTACAAAAAGTTCTGATTGCCAACCGAGGAGAAATCGCTGTTCGGATCGTGCGTGCCTGTCGTGATCTGGGTATCCAGAGTGTCGTGGCATTTAGTGAGGCCGACCGCAATTCGCTGGCCGTGCGTCTGGCAGACGAGGCGGTCTGTATCGGGCCGGCAACGCCGGGGCGCTCATATTTGCATCCGCCGGCATTGATCAGTGCAGCACTGATTACCGGTTGTGACTCGGTGCATCCTGGGTATGGGTTCTTATCCGAGAATCCCTATTTTGCCGAGGCCTGTGCCGAGTGTAATCTCATTTTTATTGGCCCTGGCCCTGAATCTATGCGCCTGATGGGTGATAAGGCGATTGGACGCAAGACTATGAGCGCAGCGGGCGTGCCGATCATTCCAGGTTCGGAAGGCGAGTTGAGCAATCTGGACGAGGCGGTCGAAGTGGCTCGCACGATTGGCTATCCCGTCCTGCTCAAGCCCAGTGGTGGCGGTGGTGGGCGCGGCATGCGTGTTGCACAGGACGAAAGCGAGTTGCAACGTGCTTTTCCTACCGCACGTGCCGAGGCCGAAGCGGCGTTTGGGCGCGGTGACCTGATTCTTGAACGCTATCTGCCCCACGTGCGCCACGTCGAGATACAGGTGCTGGCCGATAGCCATGGGAACTGTATTCATCTCGGTGAACGGGATTGCTCGGCACAACGCCGTCATCAAAAAATCGTCGAGGAAGCACCATCACCAGTGGTAGATGAGGCGTTGCGTGCCCGTATGGGCGAGGCGGCACTACGCGGTGTACGTGCCATCAATTATGTCAATGCGGGCACCCTCGAGTTTCTGATGGATCCTGATGGGCACTTTTACTTTATCGAAATGAACACGCGCATTCAGGTTGAACATCCGGTGACCGAGAGCGTAACGGGCCTGGATCTGGTAAAGTGGCAACTCCGTATCGCCAGTGGCGAACGCTTGACGCTAGAACAGAAAGACGTTAGAATACGTGGGCACGCAATCGAATGCCGGATTAACGCTGAAGATCCCGAACGCGATTTCTTGCCTGCAACAGGTGAAGTGGAGTTCTATCTTCCCCCTGGTGGGCCTGGTGTCCGTGTTGACTCGCATCTCTACTCTGGGTATAGGCCCCCAGGTTCATACGACTCGTTGATTGCCAAAATTATTACCTGGGGGGATACTCGTGATGAAGCACTGGATCGGATGCGGCGTGCACTCACAGAATATGTCATTACCGGCAAGATCAAAACAACCATTCCCTTCCAACTGGCTATGATCGATGATCCGGTATTTCGTTCTGGTCATATTTCGATCCATTATGTTGCCGATTTCTTACGTGAGTGGAAAGAACGGGAAGCATCTGTTCGCATCTCCTGAAATGATCCATACCGTATCGTCGCAACCTAGGGGTAGCGTAACGATAGCGCCCCAGGTATTGACAACCCTAATCACTCGCCCGTTCCATGCAGCGTCCGGGAGGATACGTACCGATCATGTTCCGCTTTCAATGGCCGGGCAGTTACCTGGAGATATAACCGGCGATCAAGCAGTACTGGTGCAGGTTCCCAATGGTTATGGACACACCAATTGCGATCTGGTTGTCAGGCCTGCTATGAGCTTGCTGGCACCCAATATGGCTGTGCCGACAATCGTTGTCGCTGCCGTTCGGGAACTGGTGGGCATGGTGGTAGATGAGATCAGGGTCTACGTACAGGATGTTGAGGTAGATCGTGGCTAGTCTCCGTCACCGTGTCCGCATTGCGGCGCTGCAAATACTCTTTGAAGTCGATCTCACCGACCACTCGCTCGATGTGGTGCTGGAACGGCGACTGCATGAAGAGGAGTTTCCGCCTGATGGGGTTCGCTTTTTGCAACGCCTGGTTTTTGGTGTCTGGGAACATCGTCCCTATCTGGATCGAATCATTGAAGAAGCTGCCCCAACCTGGCCGGTGCCTCAGATGCCGGGCATTGACAAGGCGATTTTACGCATTGCGCTGTTTGAGTTGTTGCTGGATGAGTTTGAAAAGACACCGGTAAAGGCGGTGATCAATGAAGCCGTGGAACTGGCAAAGCATTTTGGGAGCGATAACTCCAGTCGCTTTGTCAATGGTGTCCTTGGTACGGTGGTAAGTCAGCATAGCTCCGAACCCGATGAAGAGTAACCAGACTCTACAGGTCGGGCTGTGTGTTATGGTATCAGTCGGGTTCATTTTTATTTGTTGTCGAAAGGTGGTCGTCAATGGCTTCGCCTGAAATAGAAGCGCGGTTGCGCAAAATAGTCGTTGAGCAACTCGGAGCTGAAGAGAGTAAGGTTGTCCCATCTGCATCCTTTGTTGAGGATTTGAATGCAGATTCGCTTGACCTGGTTGAGTTAATCATGTCGCTTGAAGAAGAATTTGGTCTTGAAATTCCAGACGAAGATGCTGAAAAGATTATTACGTTCGGTGATGCGCTGAATTATCTGGAAGAACACATTTCATCTTGATAACAGCGCCGGTCGAGGTCGTGCGGCAACCTGTGCCTGTGAAGCTGCACGGCTTCCAGTCATAGGGTAGAGCGTGTACTCGCAACCTGTACGCCTGTAACCATATGGTCGATCCAGACGTTTCATGGTGTTGTATACTTTATGATGTTCCACCTGATTGCAGAAACAGTGCCACATTGATATTGGCTGGCGCATGAGGGCCATTATCCAGGAGTATGGAAATTTTTGGGATTGGGCCAATTGAGTTACTCCTGATCTTGATCCTGTCGTTTATTGTGTTTGGGCCAGAGCGCCTGCCAGAAATCGGGCGTCTGCTTGGCCGTCTGGTGGCGAAAATACTGGCCTGGCAGCATCAATCGCCAGAAGCGCGCATGATCCAGGAAATTCGTAAGGACTTTCAACGTGAAATCATTGAGTTGCGCGACGAGATTGTGCGTGCGCAGCAGCAACTCAATCTTTCCCAGGAAGGTTCTGAACTGAATCAGCAAATACGCTCTATGCTGTCGGGTTCACCTGACTCAACCACGGTTCCTTCCATCAAGCCCGCGACCAATATGCAACCCGCTGCCCAGCCACCACGAACCGTTGTTCCTAGAACATCAGACGTCACGCCGCCAGCAACAGGCAATGTCGCTACCGATCATCTTTCTACGCCACTTTCTACGCCACCAGAACCGGTGCCGCCGACTGGAGCCACTGGAACCGAAACGGTACCTGACCTGGCGATCCTGGCAGCCCAACTTCAGGTCTTGCAGAAGGATGTGGCGCTTATTCAGGCCCAGTTACGGCGTTACCGTTTGCTAGATGCACCCCCTTCATCGGCTGAACCTTCGACAGAGCAGGAAGTCAGGTCGTCATGACCAATGATCGCAATCATCCCCCACCACCAGGGCTAACGAGCAGCGATTTCGATGCGGATGCACTATTGCAGAGCTTGCTCTTGACCTCAGAGGTCACAACGGCCTCCTCTGCCACCGTTCCACCGACTGGCACCACTGTTCACGCTCAGAGAATGGGATCCAACCAGCGATCAGTCAGTACTCCTCGCAATGGCCATCAGGGTGGCCAACCACCTGTGCTCCCGACGCAGCCGGTAGCTGACGGCGATGAACAGTCGGGCGGGATGTCCTTGATTGAGCATCTGCTTGAACTACGCAAGCGCTTGATCCTGGCGTCGCTTGGAGTGCTGGTGGGGATGATCATTGGTCTGTTCCTGGTGTTGGGCCCAGTAAACCTGGTTGATTTTCTGATCCGAACCTTTGCTCCTACCGATAAACCCTATCCCCCCATTCAGGCGGTGCAAATTGCCGAGCAGTTTACCAGTTATATGACTGTTGCGCTGACGATCGGGATTATTCTGGCGATGCCAATGATCGTCTATCAGGTGCTGGCATTTGTGGTGCCAGGCCTGACAGATAGAGAACGCCGAGCGATCTTTATCGCATTGCCGTTCGTCACCGGTTTTTTTCTATCAGGGATTGCGTTTGGCTGGTTTGTGATGGTACCCACGGCGATCCATTTCCTGATCGACTTCGGTCAATCAGAACTGATCCAGGCTCAGCCAACGTTGTCGGATTTTATTCGGATCGTTATGCTGTTGCTGTTAATTAACGGAATAGTGTTTGAACTCCCGGTGATTATCTATGTTCTGGCGCTCCTGGGTGTGGTTACGGCGCAACAACTACGCGCCTATCGGCGCTATGCGGTGTTAGTTGTGACGATTGTGGCGGCAATTATCACGCCTACCGGCGACCCCATCAATCTCGCACTCCTGGCCGTGCCGATGTATGTGTTGTTTGAAGTCGGTATTGTGCTGGCCCACTTTGTGCCACCTCGTGCTCCGGTTCCATCTGCTATCCATAAAAAATAAGACGACATCGACCAGGTATGCAGGTATGAAGATACTGCTGCCCACATGAGATGTTCCTGTGGCCCCACCGATGGGCTGTAGAGCAACGGTCTCAGGTTCGCTCGCGTATTTCTTGCAAGACCTGCTGCGGGGTACAGCCACCACCACGCAGTTCCGCCGCCCGTTGCGCCGCATCATAGGCCCAATCCTGCTTATTCATCTTCCAGCAAGCGGCCGCCAACAACATGTAGGAGTGTTCGTGGTCACCTGGGCAACATAGCGCCTGGCGACAACAATGTAGTACAGCCGGGTAATGCTGACTTTGCAGTTCGAGCATGGCGAGTACCTGCCAAGCCATGCCAAGCGTGTTATCGAGGCGAACAGCCGCTTGCAATGCCTGATATGCCTGTATCTGGTCACCCATTTCGCGTGCCAGCAAACCCTCGGTGAGCGCAACATAGGCCTGGACATTGAGCAAATTCGGGTCGAGGCGAGCCGCCGTTTGGAAGCCACTGAGCGCCTGGCGCAGTATATGGGGGCTTTTGAAAAGTCCTTCCTGGGTTTCGAGCAGCGCCAGCGCATAGCGATAGTGGGCCTCGGGCGAGTCGGGCAGGGCTGCAACCGCCTGTTGGAGTACCTCAGCTGCCTCTTTGTGCATGCCCAGCGCTTGATAGCCCACACCTTGTTGCAACAGTTCCATCGGATCGCTCGCTGGCTCATCTGCCGAAGGATAGCCTAACTCACGACGGGCACGCTGCTGCAATTCCCGCAATGTTTGTAAATGACCAGGTGTCAACGTGCCGCGCCGAAAAGCCATCAGCAACGCATCATACGCACAGCGGCTAGCGGTGCCGCTCAAGATCCACTGCCCAACCTCTAGCTCTTCTAACCAGCGCTGGCGCTCGGTGGCTGACAGATGAACCTGCATGGCTACCCTCAGTTGCTCGTCTAAAAACCGCTGGTTGATTTCCTGTTGTGAGGGTGGCTCATGATCATACCAGCCAATGATGGCATAATAATCGATCAGTTTCTCACGCCCGTCCGAAACTGGAGTGGCAACCATATCACCTGCTGGCGACGGCAAGACTGTACCACAAGCCTGGCACCGTTGATCGCCAGGTTGGTAGGCTACACCACAGGATGGACAGCGCAAGGATTGGACACTAATCAGCTTCATAGATCAGCCCTCCGCTTACTGGCTCGCTCCAGGTACGCTCAATGGCCGCCGGCGCGGTTCCATCACCAAGCAGACGCGCCGCTTCGTGGGCCGCCCGCGTTATCTCATCTGGTACCACCCGACGTGCAACGATAAATTGCTGCTGAAATCGCCTGACAAATGTATCGGCTGGCTGACGACGGCGCGACTGTTCGGCCCACGCCAGCGCCGTACCCATATCTTTTGCCAGCCAGAACCAGTGGCCGCCAATAATCCAGGGCAGGTGCCAGGCAGGCGTGCTCTCGGTGAGTTGCTGAACCACCTGCAGCGCAGGGAGTACCCGACCCTCGTTATAATGTTGCACGGCATAGACCAGGGTACAAAGCGAACGGCATGTGGGACTGACCGACCGGCGCTGTACCGCCTGGTTCAGCACCCGCAGCATCTCGTCCACACGCCAATCCGGTGGGTTCGCCAGCGAGCAGCCATAGAGCAGGCTCAACGCATAACTCATCGCAATCTCTTCTTGCGCGGGGTGTTCCTGGTATGCCTGGCGCAACAAACGCGCTGCATCGTCGTACTTTTCGGCGCGATAGCAGGCGAGGCCGCGTGTATATGCATCGGCTTGAACTGGCTGACGCGCACTCCGTTCCCTACGCAACTGGTCGTAGAGCTGGCGACACTCGGTATTGCCCAGAATTTGCCCGGCTTGCTTCAGCAATTCTAAGCGATAGGCTATCCGTGGCGGGAGGCGTTGCTTGTTGGGGGGCAACTGGCGCCACTGTCGCCAGTAGGCCATCTTGATCGTCGTATCATCAGCCGTGGGCGGCACACCCAGGAGCATATAGTAGTCGAGTCCCTGGTCAATCGCGTGAGCAATATCAATACGTCCAAGATTAAGCCCTCTGTAGAAACCCTGCACCGTTGCGCCACAATTCTGGCAGGTACCCTCGGATGAGAGGGGGGCACCACAGTTGGGACAGTTGACAGCATAGTCTGTTGCGCCACAGTAAGTACAAGGCCCCTTGTGCGGCAATATCGCACCGCAGCTGGGACAGGTTTCGGGTCGAAGCCGCATACAAAATCTCCTTGCTGATCTACGTTATTGCTTGATGCTGATATCGTAGGCTTCTGAACATCCAGCCGGACTTGCATCAGCGGGGAGTGAGCGTTCGCGGTCAATACTCAATGCCGATATCCTGAGCTTCTGAACTTCCAGCCGGAGGCGTACATTGATGCGTATGGGCCTGCGGATCTTTACCCCAACTGGCTAACGTTCCCCTGAACAATTACCGTTCTAGTATAGCATACGCAGCCAGATACGTGCAGGTTGCAGCCCCTTTTAGCGAGATTGCACGTGCCGTCCTGATACGGATATTCGACGCTGGTACCAGCATCCTACGTGACCAGCAGCGTCATACGGGAAACTTGACAGATGAACAGGTTGAAAATATAGTATGCACTATCCGTCACATGCGGATAGCGGTTTATACCGCACCGAACACCAACCGCGGTAGCAATCGTTCCTGCATGGCAAGCCGCAGTTGAGACTGCGCACCAGCCACCCGCCCCACCCAGATACCGATCTAGCCTGGAATGGCGTGCGCCACGGCAACCACACGCAACCAGCACTTGCCGATGATTAAATTAATCGAAACCCATAGTCAACAGGGCATGCTGCTGGTCGTACCAGCGACAGCATCGTCAGGTATAAGGGATTTGGCGTTATGCAAGATTTTTTAGAGCAGTTCCTGGTCTATATAACCAGTGAACGGGGTCTGACCTCAAACACTATCGCTGCCTATCGCACGGATCTGGAACAACTCCGTATGTTTTTGCGTGAACGAGGAGTACTCACCTGGACGGATGTGACCGGTGAGGATATGCTGGCGTTTATGCTCTTTCTCCGCGAGCGACGCTATGCCAATTCGACCATGGCCCGACGCACGGCAGCGGTCAAGGCATTCTATGCCTATCTGATCGAGCAAGGCTTTATGGACATTGACCCCACCAGCAAGATCGACACACCACGTGTTGATCGGTTTCTCCCGCGTGCTATCTCGGTCAATCTGGTTGATGAATTGCTGGAGTTACCGTTGCGCTCTTCTTCGCCGGAAGGTTTACGCGACAAGGCGATGCTCGAATTGCTGTATGCCACCGGTATGCGCGTGAGTGAACTGGTAGCCCTGAATATGCCCGACATCGATCTGGCTGCCCCAACCGTACAGTGCCACGGCAAAGGTGATCGCCAGCGTACACTGCCAATCAATGGCACGGCAGTGACATCGTTGGAAGAGTATTTTGATCTGGCCCGCCCAGAACTGGCGCGCAGTGCATCCCAACCGACAGAGGCGCTCTTTCTCAACCACCGGGGTAAGCGGCTCACCCGTCAGGGGTTCTGGTTAATCCTCAAAGGCTATGCTGAGGATCTGGGCTATGACGATCTCACACCGCATACCCTGCGCCATTCGTTTGCAGCGCATATGTTGAGCAATGGGGCCGACATTCGTCAGGTACAGGAGTTGCTGGGGCATGCTTCGATCTCAACGACGCAGATCTATACCCATCTCTCGCATGGACAGGGCGGCACCGCCAGCAATGGGCGTTTGTCTCGCCAGGATCCGAACCAGTCTCAGGATACAGCGCATATAAATGGGCAGCAGAATGGACAGAATCTTCCGGTTGACCGCTAAAACGACGGTACAACCCTGCTGTATGGGCATTGCGTATGGCCTGTGAGCATGCTATACTGCTAGCAGAACGCGGCGTTGAAACAGAGGAGTACCCGGCAGGCCGGTCTACAGCGAACCAGGAGAGGTGAAAGCCTGGTGATAGGGCGCAGGGGAAGGGCACTGTGGAGCCGTATAGGAATGAGGGAGTAACCGGCGACGTGGGACGCTGATCAGGTGATCAGTGTCGAACGCAGCAAAGTCGAACGCAGCAAACGCTGGTTGCTAACTGGGGTGGAACCGCGCTGTATGTCCAGCAGTATCGCTGTGGATAAATTGCGTCCCCAGGCGACAGAACCGTCGCCTGGGGATTTTTGTTGAGGGTAATTATCACTGACATACGTTATGCGATCGCTCGCCCCAGACGTCTTTTTCGCCTTCGGCAGAGCGATACTTCAAAGCAAGGGAGCAGTCTGAGCGTTCAAGCAGAGGAGAGATCGAGCGCTTGAGCACTTCTACGGCTCAACGCGCAGGGGAGGGGTCGAACGCTTGAGCGCTTCCACGCGGCCGCAGGCGAAAAGAGCAGTGGATTTCAAGCAACGCGTAACGCGTGTCAGTTATCGGAGGGAGGTAACCTATGCCGGCAGTCACCATGGATCAGATCGTGTCGTTATGCAAACGGCGCGGCTTTATCTTTCCTGGCAGTGAGATCTATGGAGGTCTACAGGGAACGTATGATTATGGGCCACTCGGAGTGGAGCTGAAGAATAATCTCAAGGCCGCCTGGTGGCGTGCCAATGTCTATGAACGCGATGATATGGAGGGCCTCGACGCGGCGATTCTTATGAACCGGCTTACCTGGAAATACTCTGGTCACGAGGAGACATTTGTCGATCCGCTGGTGGATTGCCTGGTGTGTAAAGGCCGGTTTCGTGCTGATAGACTGCATGACTCGCGTTGTCTGCGGCATCCCAGCAAGCGCCCCGGTGAATGCGAAGGCCAGTTTACCGAACCACGCCCATTCAATATGATGTTCAAAACCCAGGTTGGCCCGGTGGCCGATGCGGACTCGTTCGCCTATCTGCGGCCCGAAACGGCGCAGGGCATTTTTGTCAACTTTGGCAATGTATTGGCGACGACGAGCCGCAAACTGCCGTTTGGGATTGCGCAGATCGGCAAGGCCTTCCGCAACGAGATCAACCCGCGCAACTTTATCTTTCGCGTGCGCGAGTTTGAGCAGATGGAAATCGAGTATTTTGTACGTCCCGGCGAGGAAGATGCCTGGCACGAGCGCTGGTTGGAAGAACGGCTGGCCTGGTGGCGTAATCTGGGCCTGAGCAGCGATAACCTGCACGTCTATCCCGTTCCACCGTCAGAACTGGCACACTATTCCAAGGCAACCTATGACCTGATGTATCGTTTTCCAATCGGCTTTGAGGAGCTAGAAGGTATCGCCAGCCGTAGTGACTACGATCTCGGCTCGCACTCGAAAGAGCAAGAGCGCCTGGGGCTGACCGCACGGGTGATCCCGAACAATGACAGCACCGAACGACTGACCTACTTTGACCAGGCCACGAACCAGCATATTGTCCCCTTTGTGATCGAACCATCGGCCGGCGTGGATCGAGGGGTACTGGCGCTGCTGACTGAGGGCTACGATGAGCAGCAGGTGAAGGCGATCAGGCCGGAACGCCAGCACACAGTGGCTGAGGCATTGACCGCTTTCCTCAAGAGCGTTGATCGCAACGAGAAGATCTCCGCTGAGCAGCGCGATGCTCTGCTGGAACGCGGTGAAGCGATCAGCCGGGATCTACCGGCAGCATTCCCACAGATTCCAGCCCTGCTTGATATGCCAGGAGCAAGCAGCATTGAACTGGGCAAAAAACTGCGTGGACAGGTTGAACCGGCACTGGACGAGGCTTTTCGCACGGTGCTGCATCTGAAACCAGCGCTGGCTCCGATCAAGGTGGCTGTGCTACCACTCAAACGCAACCAGCCCGACATTGTGGCGATTGCACGCCAGATCCGCAAGGATTTGCAGGCTGATGGCACTATGCGCACGATCTATGATGATACGGGGGCGATCGGGCGGCTCTACCGACGTCAGGACGAGATCGGCACGCCCTTCTGTATCACCGTTGACTTTGACACGCTGGGCCAGGGCAAAGAGCCGGTGCTGCAGCAGACGGTGACGGTGCGCGACCGCGATAGCATGGATCAGGAGCGGGTACCCATCGCCGAGTTGCGCACCTACCTGGCGGAGCGCATGCGCTGATCAACCGGCAATTTTAACCCAGGGACTGGTGCCGATAGCGTTGGCACCAGTCCTCGCACCGTTGGATGGACTGCGTCCATCCAGTCCTGTTCAAGTACCCACGCCAGGCACTGGCCGCCGACTCTCTGTCCAGTACTCAATCCAGCGTGCAGCATTCAGGCCTAATGTACCACCATCACCGGGCAGGGGGCTTTTTGCGTGACTACATGGCTGACACTGCCCAGCAGCAGACCAGCAATTTGCCCATGGCCCCGTGATCCCATCACAATCAGATCGCAATGCTCAACATCTGCGACCCGCAAAATAGCAGACGCGGGTGGCCCTTGTAACAGTTGTTCTTCGACTGCAACCGCATCGCCAATCTGCGACCGCAACGACTCTAACAATGAGCGGCCGATCAAAATGCGTGACTCGACCATACTCTCATAGAAGGGCGTACCGAGGAAATCCGAGACATGGGGGAATGCATGCATGAGAATGAGCGTGGCTTGATAACGCTTTGCCAGATCGATAGCCACCTCAAGCGCCCGACGTGCGTGTTCTGAGCCATCAACAGCGACGAGAATTCTGGAAAACATAGCGACCTCGCTTTTTCATAACAGTGTACCTCTTTGTACACTCCCTAGCATAGCACGCATCGCCGCGTTGTGAAAAAAAGAGCTATCTACTCCAGAGAAAGATTTCACAACCCTACGGAAAAACTTGACAACCATCCAGGTTGGTAATAGTCAAATGATAGCGTGCTGTTACCCCGGCCCGGATCACAATGGTGCCAGCATACGACTATCCGGGCTACTGGCACCATGACAACAGGCCGACATCAGTTGTGCAGCACCAGAGTCCCGGCTTTTGCCTGGGTCTTGCTCCGTCCTGGCTTTCGCCTGGTCTCCCGGTTCACCATTGCAATAGAATTGCTACACCAGTTGCCACAATGCACCGTGGGCAGTACAATACTGGTATATCTCCTGGCATTGTTGACTCAGGGATATGATCACAAGGAGTCGCGATGTTGACCTATGAAGACCTCGTGGCAAGTTTAGAGGAAGCATGGATGACCGCTGGCTTGCATGAGCACGAAGTGGTTGAGAGTGTGCAACCGGATGCCCATGATCGAAGCTACCGGGTTGAACTGTTTCCCGATCATCCTGAACCATTGACCGCCGAAAATATGCCGCCCTGGGTCGAGGTGAGCTTCACCTGGTCAGCATTGCACCAGATCCGGGCTGAAGGGCGGGACATTCCTGCCGAACCACTGGAGCTGGTCTGGACATATACGGTCAATGGGCATGGGTTGTGTGAACAGACCGACTATGAACTGGTGCGGTTATTTCAAAAAGCATTTATGACTACGTTTCGGCGTTTTTATCCCCTTGAGGCAGCGGCACTCGAGGCCCCAACGGTTGAGGTACGCCGGCTCTACACCGATAGTGGGCCGCGACTCAAGGTAGCCCAGATACATCTGGTCAGCACCAGCATTACCGATCTCACCGAGCAGTGGGACGAGTGCGACCCGCAGGTGCTGTTGGAGATTATTCGCACCGAGATGCAACTTGCCAGCGCGCTCATTCATGCCCTGACGGATGTGTTTAATCCAGGTGGACATGGCGGCTATCGCGCGGTTGATGCAGCCTGACTTTCGTTTGCTCCAATGCGTAATGCCAGGACGATACCGTCTTGCAGGCTGCGCCGGGTGCTAATTCCTTGCAGATCAATCCCAAGATGCACCAGGGTTTGCGCCATAGCCGGGCTAATACCGGTCAGCACCATCCTGGCACCAAGCAACCGCGCCGCCTGCGCTGCCTGGATCAGGGCATACGCTACCTGCGTGTCAACCACCTGCACCCCGGTTATATCCAGAATAGCGACCGTCGCCTGATGCCGGGCAATGCCTTCGAGCAATGTTTCCATAATCTGTTGTGCCCGCGCCGTGTCAATCGCGCCCACCAGTGGCATGACTACCACCTGCTCATTCAATGGAATCAGCGGTGTCGAGAGTTCGCGCAGGGCCAACCGCTGGGCCGCAATTACCTGTTCTTGCAAGGCCGCCCGCTCCTTTTCAGCCTGCTTCATTGCACTTATATCATGGTTGATTGCTGCCAGAGCGATGACCTGCCCAGACTGGTCAGTGATCGCAAACGCGGATATGAGGCCCGGAAAATACGTCCCGTCGCGCCGCTGACAGATCAACTCTCCCTGCCAGAACCCACGGGTTACCTGTTGCGCGACATACGCAATGTGCTGATGATCGTTCTGGTCAAATGCCTCAAACATAGTAGAGCCTGGCTGTTCTTCCCATTGCAACAGTTTGCGTTGGGCAGAATTGAGATAGATAAACGTGCCATCAGGACGGGCTACAGCAACCCCATCAGGTGCATTATCTACCAGCGCCTTAAAAATACGCAGTTCCTCTTCCATCTGGACACGGTTGGTAATATCACGCGCTACAGCATAGATCAAATCGTGTACTGGATCATAGGTTGCCATCCATTCAATCCAACGATAGGTACCATCTTTGCTGCGATACCGATTGACAAACGTAACCACTGGCTGCCCCTGTCTCAGATGGTTGATGGCATCAACCGTAGCCTGTTGATCCTCGGGATGCACAAAGCTTAAAAACGGTTCGGCATACATTTCAGCGGCGGTAAAACCCAGCACACGTTCCCAGGATGCGTTCACCCGCTTCAGATAGCCGTCGATTCCGGCAGTACACAGCATATCGGAAGAGAGATCAAAAAAGCGGTCAACGTGTAACCCTGCCGGATCTGATAGTTCATGGTTACCTGAGCACCCTCCCTTCAGGCTAGCTAATTGCTGAGTCAGAGCTGCATGTGCATGTTCCAGTTCTGCAATGCGTTGTCGCAACGCAACCAGTTCATCCTGTACAGTATAGCCATTGATTGCAATCATGTAGGTATCTCCACTGTATTGCTGATGACGATTACCACTTTATGAACTTTAAAGCTGTTCCATAGGAGTACCGACGAGACGATCCAGGACAGCTTCTTTGTGTATGAATTACCTTCGTAGCCACAGGCGTGGCTCTATTATGGACGGCTGACCGGTCATGTTGCCCTGTGCCCCACGCACTGCATATCCGCTGTTAATCGGGTGATGATGCATCACCAACATCAGGCGCGGCAGCACTCAAGGCTTCAATACGGTCAAGTAAAGCAAAGAGAACGGCATGCACCGACGACATCTCGTGGGCAATACAGGGCAGCACAGGAATAGAATCCGGCAGACCCAGCCGCATGTGGATATAATCCGGGGGTAAGGCACCGAGCGCATCCTGTTTATTGGCTGCCACCACAAAAGGTGCCGACGTAATCTCGGCAAAGCGTCGGATCAGTCTGGATGTCGGCCCGAAATCAGCCGGGCGGCAGCTATCCACCAGCACCACATACCCCAGACAGCCAATAGCCAGGTGTTCCCACATAAAATCAAACCGTTCCTGACCTGGCGTGCCAAACAAAAAAAGATGATGCTCTTTATCAATGTGTAGCACACCAAAATCAAGCCCGACCGTCGTAAATGCCTTTAGTTGCCGTTCATACGGATCCGAGACCGGAGCCTCGGTCTCAACGACCTCAATCTCACTGGCATTACGAATAAACACGGATTTACCAGCCGCGTAGGTTCCAGTCACAACGATCTTGTAGGTTGCCATAAGTAAAGCCTGGT
>Ga0308414_1000158_pt1 | contig 41665 bp, 37 predicted proteins | sample HotsprSampleOS50_FD_205667 | JGI IMG/M metagenome (GOLD analysis project Ga0308414, IMG submission 205667) | Hot spring phototrophic mat microbial communities from Octopus Spring, Yellowstone National Park, Wyoming, United States - 20090730_OS50 ... | reverse complement strand
ACGCGTCCTCGCCGGCGAACGCGCCCTGCCGCTGGAACGCGCCGCCTGCGCCCAGCGTCCACACCTCGACTACCTCGTGCGCCGGGTCCACAATCCAGTATTCGCCCACGCCGTGCGCCTGATACGCCTCGTATTTCTGCTGGCGGTCGTAGCGGGCCGTGCCCGGTGACAGCACCTCCACCACCAGGTCGGGCGCGCCCGTCAGCCGCTTGTCGCCGACGGCGCAGCGGCTGCCCGGCCTGAGATAGAGCACGTCCGGTTCGAAAACGTTGTGGTCATCAAGCTGGACCTCAATCGGGGCGGATAAGGCTTCGCCGCCTTTGCTCTTTGAAATGCTGATTAACAGAAAAAAGACTTCACGAACAATGCGTTGGTGTTTCGGGACAGGCGGCATGCCGATGATGACCTCGCCGTCAATGAGCTGGATCAGGTCGCGCTGGGCGTACTCCGGCAGTTGGTAATACTCGGCGGCGCTGATGCGTGTGCGGGCAGCCTGCAGCATGGGAAAACCTCGCAGCAACTGGACACCCCCAATTATACCTCAGCGCGCAGCGTGTTCTGGCTGTCGCCGCCGGCCTTGACCCGATAGCCGCTTGAAACTCCTTCGGTCTAGCTGTAAGCTAAGACGCGTTTGCCCGAAACAGACCAGGAGAGCCACGCTGGTGTTGAAACGCATTCTCGCTGCTGCGGCGCTGGCGGCGCTGGGCCTGATCGCGCTTGCGCCGGTTGTCGCCCAAGGCATTGACGACCCCACGCCGCTGCCAACTGTCGGCACGCCGCTGCCGCTCGTTACGCCCACCCCCGTCCCGCGGCCGCAGCCGGCCCGCGTCGTAGAGGAGAACGGCCTGCTGCTGGCGCTCTACTTCACTAACCTGCCGCAGGGCCAGACCGGCCTGATCGAAGTGCGCGGCAGCGGGCTGGCCGGCGCGCGCGCCCGCTTCCTCAACGGCCTGGTGGATTTCTTCCGCGGCGGCGACGGCGGCCTCTACGCCCTGCTGTCGGTCTCAATGGAACAAAGCCCGCGCGTCTACGACTTGGCGGTGTTCGGCTGGGATGCGGCAGGCCAGCGGGCCACCGTCAGCACCCAGGTGGAGGTCGTTACCGGCGGCTTCATCCGCCAGGACATCACCATGGCCCCAGACCGCGCCTATCTGGTAGACGCCGAGATCGAGCGCGCGGAGCTGGCCCGGCTGGAGAGCATCTTCGGCAACCACACCGCCGAGCGCCTGTGGGAGAGCGACGGCTTCATGATCCCCATTCTCGGCTCATCGCTGACGTCGCCGTTTGGGGCGTTCCGCACGTTCAATGGCACGCTGCAGACGCGCCACACCGGCTGGGACATCCGCACGACGCTGGGCGTGCCGGTGCTGGTGTCGGCGGCGGGGCAGGTGGCGTTCGCCGGGCGGCTTGATATTCGTGGCAACATGGTGGCGGTAAATCACGGGGCCGGCGTTTACTCTACCTACTCGCACCTGTCGCAGATTCACGTCACACGCGGCCAGACGGTGGTGCGCGGCCAGATCATCGGCGTGACCGGCGACACCGGCCGCAGCAGCGGCCCGCACTTCCACTGGGAAATCGCCGTCAACGGCAACTTTGTGGACAGCGTGCAGTTCACCAATATGTGGCTGCCGTAGCGCGCCATCCAGCATAATATCCAGCCAGTGACGTTTATCACATTCGGGTTTACGCCTGTTCTGTTGTGCTATATGCTGTAAATAGATTGGACATGTTGCCCAGCAGAAGCAGCAGAACAGCTATGTACCAGACGATTGTAGTCCCCCTTGACGGTTCGCCCCGGGCAGAGGCGATCCTGCCGCATGTCGAAGAGCTGGCACACTGCCACAAAGCGCGTGTGGTGTTTGTGCGCGTCGTTGACCCCGCCGGTTCGCTCTCTGGCCTAGAAGGCCTGCCGATTGAGGTCAGCCGCGAGTTGATCAAGCAGCAGGTTGACGAGGCCGAAAGCTACCTGGAGGCCAAACAGGGCGAGTTCCGCCAGCAGCGCATCGAGGCTGTGGGGCGCGTGCGCTACGGCCCGATCGTGCAGACGATCGCCCAAGTGGTGGCCGAAGAAAACGCCGACTTGGTGGCCATTGCCAGCCACGGCCGCAGCGGGCTGGCGCGCATGTTTTACGGCAGCGTAGCGGCCGGTCTGCTGCAGCGCATTGACCGGCCGATGCTGATCGTGCGCGCGCCGAGCGTCAACTAGCAGGCGGATCGGCGGTGAGAGCGCGGCATGGGTTGGTCAGCGTGCCAATGCCGCTGATGGTGACGCTCACGACGTCTCCGTCCTTCAGATAGGTTTTCGGGTCCATCCCCTCGCCCACGCCGGGCGGCGTTCCGGTCAGGATCAGGTCGCCCGGCTCCAGCGTGAACATGCGCGAGCAGTAAGACACCAGGTGCGCCACGCTGAACACCATGTCGGCCGTGCTGCCGTGCTGCATCGTCTGGTCGTTGACCGTCGTTGTAATCGTAAGCGCCTGTGGGTCCGGGATTTCGCTGCGCGTGACGATGCACGGCCCCAGCGGGCAGAACGTGTCCAGGCTTTTGGCGCGCGTCCACTGAGCATCAATGCGCAGCTGCAGGTCGCGAGCGGTGACGTCGTTGGCGACGGTGTAGCCGAACACGTATTTCAGCGCATCCGCCTCGCTCACGTGGCGCGCCGTCCGGCCGATCACGACGCCCAGCTCGCCTTCCCAGTCCACTTCTGTTGTGATGCTGGCGTCCCAGGTAATGGCCTCGCCCGGCCCAATGACGGCGCTGGGGAATTTGGCGAAGATCAGCGGCGCAGTTGGCAGGTCGCTGCCGGTCTCGGCGGCGTGGGCAGCGTAGTTGCGCCCGACGGCGATGATTTTGCCGGGGTGCAGCGGCGCGCGCAGCGTGACCTTCTCCAGCGGGTAGCGCTGGCTGACGCGGGTGGGCGTAAAGCCGCGCCGCAGCAGTTCGGCCATGCGTAGGGTGTCCGGCACAGACAGGGCGTGGACGGTGTCGCCGTCCAACTCGCCGAGCTGGGTGCGGCCGTTGTGGGTGAAGGTGACGAGTTTCATAACGGGTATCCAATCGGGTGCGGTGCAGGCTGTCTTTGCTTCACAATACAACAGGCTCGGTAGATTCTAGCGCTGTTCCAGGTGGGCGGCGGCCAGCAGCCCCCACACGCTGCGCGGCTCGCTCTGCCACAGCGCGTAGTAGCCGTCGCGGGCGCGAGCGCGGTCCGCCAGCAAATCGTAGCTGTAGGCGCGCAGGTATTGGGCCGCCGGCGACAGCGGCACGCCGGGGCTGCGGCTGGCCGCCGTCTCCAGCACGCTGAGGGCGCTCGCCGGGCTGTCGTCGCGCAGCAGCGCGCTGTAGGCGGCCTCAGGCGCGTCAATCACTGTGGGCGGGGGCGGGGCGGGCAGCGCCGCCGCCGCGCCCACCGGCGGCCCGATGCGCTCGGCCGTGTACACGTCCGGGTTGAGCGGGGCAAACGCCCACCAGCGCTCGCCGGCCAGGTCCAGGCGCACGACTTCGCGGTTGGCGCGGCCCACCTGCGCCACCGTCAGCATCTGCCCCACCGGCAGGCCGCGCTCGGCAAGCTGGGCTGCAACCGGTTGGTCGCGCCGCAGCGGGGCCTCGGCGAACAAGCGCGCCAGCACCAAGTCCACATCGCAGGCCGCGGCGCGCACCTGGGCCAGCGCGGCACACAGGTGCACTGGGCGCGCGCCTGGCTGGGCGGCGGCGCTGAAAAAGGCGTCCACCTGGGGCACGACGGCTGCGTGCAGGTCGCGCGCGGCGCGCATCTGGGCGGCGGCGATCTCCGGCTGGCCTTCCAGCGCGTGGAGCATGGCCTTGATCACCTGCGCCTGGGCGACGGCGGCGGCGTCAGCCGCTGTTGCCAGCGGGATAAGCGAGTCCAGCAGGGCCAGCGCCTCGCCGGTGGGCAGGCTGTAATACGGGCCAGCGTCGTAGAAGCGGCAGCCAGTGGTGGGCTGTAAAGCGTAGCCGGCGGTGTCGGCCTGCGGCCGGAAAAAGTTCTGCTGCCAGCGCCAGCGGGCGGTGCGCTGCGCCAAACAGCCCCAGTCGCCCGACTCGACGCGGTACTCCAGCACGTCCAGGCCGCCGCTAGGCGGCCGGCCGGCGACCGCGCCGAAGGCGATCTCGCGCCCCGGCTCGACCAGGCTCACGGCCTGACGGCCGCGCAGCCCGTAGATGTGCAGGCGCTGGTTGACGCTGCCGACGATTTCCGCCGCCAGCAGCGCTTCGTCAACGCCGTCGCCTGTTAAGTCGGCCACGTCCACCAGCAGCAGGCCAGTCACGCTGCCCAGCGGGGCGGCGGGCAGCGGCGGCTCGGAGTCCAGCAGCGCCAGCCGGCCCGCTGCATCGGCGCGGGCGAGGATGTAGTCCACGTAGCGCGGCGCGGCCAGCGGGTCATCGGGATAGCGCACGTGCAGCAGCGCGTCCAGCGGAGGCGCACCGTCGAAGTTGGCGGGCAGCAGCTCCACTTGGAAGCCGTCCGCGCTGAACGCGCCGCCGGGGCGGGCATCGGCTGCGGCCAGCAGCGCCGCAATATGCGGGCGCACAACAGCGCGCGCGTCCACGCTGCCCGCAGGCGCGGCCAGCAGCGTTTCCACCAGGGCGCGGCGGCGGTCAGGGTCGCGCGGGGCAGCGGGAAAACGCCGGTTCAGCTCATGCTGCATCAGGGCGACGGCGCGTTCGCCCTCGGCGTCGCCGGGGCGCAGGCGGCGCACCGCCAGCTCAAGGGTCTCGATCAAGTCAGCTTCCTGCCACTGGCGCAGCGCATAGCGCCCAGCCGGCGCGGCTGGCGTCGTGACGGTGGGCGGCGGCGTGTTGGTGGCGACTGCCAGCGGCAGCGGCGTGCGCGTAGGCGGCGGCGTGTTGGTAGCGAAGCCCTGGGCGGCGCTGCCGCCCGCCGCCAGCGGCAGCAGCGTGGCGGCGGCCACGAACGCGATTATAATGAGAGCAGAAGCGCGGCGCATGTTTCTCCTCGCTGCTGGATACGGGCTGCCGCCTTCAAGTTTGCCACGAAAACGCAAACTTTCAAATCCGTTCGCCCGACGGCAGAGGGCCGCCCATGTCTGACCCGTGCAATCGCTACCGAGCGCTGCGCCACCAAATGGTTGAAACGCAGCTCGCGGCGCGCGGCATTGTGGATGAGCGCGTGCTGGAGGCGATGCGCCGCATCCCGCGCCATCTGTTCGTGCACCCGGACCTGGCCGACCAGGCCTACGAGGACACGCCGCTGCCCATCGCCGGAAACCAGACGATCTCGCAGCCGTATATCGTCGCCTTCATGACCGAGGCCCTGCGCCTGTGCGGGACCGAGCGCGTGCTGGAGATTGGCACTGGCTCTGGCTACCAGACGGCCGTGTTGTGCGCGCTGGCGGCCAAGGTCTACTCGCTGGAGCGCCTGCCGCGGCTGGCGGCGGCAGCCGCCGACGTGCTGGCGCAGTTGGGCGTGACCAACGTCGAGATGCACGTGGGCGACGGCAGCCAGGGCCTGCCCGACATGGCCCCGTTCGACGCCATCATCGTCACAGCGGCAGCCCCGGCCGTGCCTGGCCCGCTGCGCACGCAGCTCGCCCCAGACGGCGGGCGGCTGGTTGTGCCGGTGGGCGGGCGCGACGCGCAGGACCTGCTGCGCGTGACACGCCACGGCGAGCGCTGGCGCATCGAAAAGCTGCTGCCGGTGCGTTTCGTGCCGCTGCGCGGGCGCTACGGCTTCAGCGCGCCGCTCGACGAGGACGACACGCCCCCTGATGACGACAGCGCGCCTGCCGAGGTTTGACGCTGGATGACCGACGCCAACACCGCCCCCTTCGCGCCTGCCCTGCTCGCTTGGTATGACCGCGCCGCCGCTGACCTGCCCTGGCGGCGCAGCGGCGATCCCTACCACATCTGGCTGTCGGAGATCATGCTGCAGCAGACGCAGGTTGAGACGGTCATCCCGTACTACGAACGGTTTTTGGCGGCGTTCCCCACCGTCGAGGCGCTGGCCGCCGCGCCGCTGGCCGCTGTGCTCAAGCTGTGGGAGGGCCTGGGCTATTACAGCCGCGCCCGCAGCCTGCACCGCGCCGCCCGCATTGTCGTCAGCGACCTGGGCGGGCGCTTGCCCACCACGGCCGACGGCCTGCGCCAGCTCCCCGGCATCGGCCCGTACACGGCGGGCGCGGTCGCCAGCATCGCCTTCGGCCAGCGCGTGCCTGTGCTGGATGGCAACGTGATCCGCGTGTTCGCCCGCCTCACCGATCTCGACGCCGATGTGAGCCAGCCGCAGGTGCGCGCTGATCTGTGGGCGCTGGCGGCGCGCTGGCTGCCGGCCGAGCGCCCCGGCGATTACAATCAGGCGCTGATGGAGCTGGGGCGCACGGTGTGCAAACCGCGCGCGCCGCTGTGCGAGTCCTGCCCGCTGCAAACACACTGCCGCGCCTACGCCGCCGGCACGCAGGCCAGCCGCCCGGTCAAGGCGCGCCGTACGCCCATCCCGCACTACGACGTGACCGCTGGGCTGATCTGGAACGCGAGCGGCAGGCTGCTGATCGCGCAGCGCCCGCTGGACGGCCTGCTGGGCGGCCTGTGGGAGTTCCCCGGCGGCAAGCGCGAGCCGGGCGAAACGCTGGAGGACTGCCTGCGCCGCGAGCTGCGCGAGGAGCTGGCGATCGAGGTTGAAGTGGGCGAGCTGTTCACGGTGGTGCGGCACGCCTTCACCCACTTCAAAATCACGCTGCACGCCTTTTCCTGCCGCTATGTCAGCGGGCCGCCGCAGGCGATCGGCGCGCGGGCGTGGGCCTGGGCCGCGCCCGAACAGCTTGACGCCTACACGTTCGGCCGCGCTGACCGCGAGGTGATCGCTGCGCTGCGCGCCCGCCGCCACATGCTGCTGTAGACAACCGTCAGCGGCGGCGCAGCGTGTACCACGCCGAGGGGCGCGTTTCGTCGGTGGCCTCGCGGCCATGCGCCGCCGCGGCCAGCGCGAAGGCCGCGCCGAACAGCGCCTCGACATCGGCCTGTGTCAGGCCGGCGGCCTGGCCGTCCAGCTCAGTGGGGCCGAAGGCGTAGAGCAGCAGCGTGCCCCCCGGCGCGACCAGCCGCGCCGCGTGGGCGGCGTAGTGAATGCGCGCCGCCGGCCCGAACCCGTGCAGGCAGCCGACATCGAGCCACAGCGCCAGCGGTGGGTGATCGGCCAGAAAACCCGGCGCGCCGGCGTCCGCGCGCAGAAAGCGCGGGTTGTCAGGCGGCAGACCGGCGGCCAAGGCGCGGGCGCGCGCCTGTTCCAGCGCCGCCTCCACCCAGTCCACGCCGGTGACCTGCCAGCCGTTAGCGGCCAGATATGCGCTGCTGACGCCCGTGCCGCAGCCGACGTCAAGCGCACGGCTTGGCGGCAGCGGCGCGCTGCCCTCCACCAGGGCGCGCACCTCCGGCGGCACAACGCCGGAGTCCCACGGCGGCGGCTCGCTGCTGCTGTAGGCGCTCTGGAAACGGTCGAAGCGGGCGGCGTCGTCAATCATTTGCAGTCACCAGTCGTTAGCCATCAGGCCAAAGCCACAGAAACCCGCGCGCGCCATCGCACGCCTGCGCCTAGCGCACGGTGAAGGTGCAGCGTCCGACCTGGAACGGGTTGGCTGTGCCGGGGCCGAAGTCGGCGTAGCCGTCGCTGATCGGGTTGCGCCATGTCACGCGGTAGGTGATTTCGTGCTCGCCAGCGGCCAGCGGCCCGACTGGCACATACCAGTAGACGTGGTAGTTGCCGTCGCTCTCGCGGCGGATCGGCCCGCGGTACTGCTGCCAGTTCTGCAGGCGCACGCCGTCAATGGCCACATCGTAGATGACGTTGGCCAGGTGATCCTGAATCTGCGCCTCTGTCTTGGCAAACCAGCCCCACCACACATCAATGGTGGCCCCGGCGCGCAGGTCGGTGGGCGCGGGCCGGCCGTAGGACAGGTCGTTGCAGTAGGCCAGCACGTCCACGCCTTCCTGCGCCGAGGCGCTGCCCTCACCGCCGACGCCAGCCTGCAAAGTGGCGGTGGGGCTGGGGCTGGCGGCCACACCAGCGGGCGCGGCAGGCGTGGGACTGCCCGGCGGCGCGACGATCCCGCCGGCCAGCGCCGTGGCCGTCTGATTGATGGCGTTGATGTCAATCACGGGCAGGAACGGCGTTGGGCTGCCGGCGCTGCCGCCGGCCTGCGGCGTGCCCGTCACCGGCGTAGGCGTGACGGCGGCGCGCGGCGGCGTGGGCGTGACCGTCCCGCCGCCGAGCAGCGCGGTGGGCAGCGGCGTGCCCAGCGCCAGCGCGGTCAAGTCAGGCGAGGGCGTGGCCGTGGGCAGCGGCGTGGGCGGGGCCTGAATCCGGATCAGCGCGGCAGAGACCCAGCCCTCTCCGCCCTCCTCAAGCTGGACGTTGAGCCAGTTGCCGTCCGGGTTTTGGCCCAGCACGACAACGCGCGTGCCAGGGGCCAGCGCGGTAAAGGCGTTGAAGTTCACGCCCGGCCCCTGGCGCACGTTGATGCGATCCAGCGAGGCGACGACCCCGATAATTGGCGGGATTTCGGTGGGCGTGGGTGTGTCGGACGGCGTGGGCGGGATAGGCGTGTCGGACGGCGTGGGCGTGAAGGTAGGCAGCGGCGTGCGGGTGGCCTGGGGGGTTGCTGTGAAGCGCGGCGTCATGCTGACAATCGGGGCCAGCGTAGCGGTGGGCGCGCCGGCGGCGCTGTCGGCGGTGGCGCCGGTGCAGGCCGCTGCCAGCCCCACCAGGGCGGCCAAGACGAGGCGAGACGCGGGCAGGTTCAACACCGAAAGCACCTTTTTCACACACTATCCAAACACGCGCCCTAGGATAGCAGCAAACCACAGCCGGCGCAAAGCGCGACCGAGGGCGCATTCAGATATGGGGGCAGCGAAAAAGCGCAGCGCCAAGGCGCTGAGATACAGTTCTGCCGCCTGGACGCCGTATAGACCGGTCTGTATAATAAGCTGCGTTCAAGGGCGGCCACCATGTCATCAGCGCGCGACCAGATCATTGAGGCAACCTGCGAGCTGCTGGAGCTGCAGGGCTACCACGCCACGGGCCTGAACCAGATCGTGAAGGAGAGCGGCAGCCCCAAAGGCTCGCTCTACCACTACTTCCCCGGCGGCAAGGAGGAGCTGGCCGCCGAGGCAGTGCAGCGCGTAGGCGAGGCCGTGCTGCAGCGCATCCGCTACAACCTAGCGGCCGTGGACGACCCCGCCGACGCGATTCGCGGCTTTATCCTGCTGATCGCGCAGAACGTCGAGCTGTCTGGCTTCCGCGCCGGTGGGCCGATCACGACAGTGGCGCTGGAAACGGCGTCGTCCAGCGATCACCTAAGGGCCGTGTGCGACGCCATCTACACCCAGTGGCAGGCCGCTTTTGCCGAGAAACTGGCCAACACCGGCGTGCCGATCGCGCGGGCGCGGCGGCTGGCGGCGCTGTGTGTCACGGCCATCGAGGGCGGCATCATCCTGTGCCGCACCAGCCGCAGCCGCGCGCCGCTGGAACAGGCCGCTCACGAAATCGGCTGGCTGATCGAACAGGCGCGGCGGGCCTAGCCGCCTGAGGCAGCGCTGGCCGGGCTGCTGTTTTGCGCGCTATGATTATACAGACCGGTCTACATAGACTTGCGTGAACGCAAAAGGAGAGACAGACACCATGAAACTGATCGTTTTTGGCGCCACCGGACGCACTGGAATCCTGTTGGTGAACCAGGCGCTGGACGCCGGTCACGAGGTAGTGGCGTTTGCCCGCACGCCGTCGAAGCTGTCGGCGCAGGGCGAGCGCCTGACGGTTGTGCAGGGCGACGTGCTAAACGCTGCCGACGTTGAGCGGGCGTTCGCCGGTGGGGCCGACGCTGTCGCCAGCGTGCTGGCCCCGGCCAAAGGGTCGCCTGCTAACCTGCTGCCGACGGCGGCGGCCCACATCGTGGCGGCCATGCAGCAGCACGGCGTGCGCCGTCTGGTCTACATGACTGGCGCGGGCGTGGACATGCCCGGCGACCAGCCCAAGCTGTTCAACCACCTCATCAAGTTCGCGCTCAAGACGCTGGCCGGAGATGTGCTGCAGCAGTCGCTGGCGGCGGTCGAGATCGTTCGCAGCAGCGGCCTGGAGTGGGTGATCGTGCGCGCGCCGATGTTGACCGACGGCCCGCGAACTGGCCGGTACCGCGTGGGCATGGTAGGCGTCAACACTGGGCCGCGCCTGCGCCGGGCCGACGCCGCCGATTTCATCCTCAAGCAGCTGGAAAGCGGCGCTTATGCCGGTCAAGCGCCGGTGGTCAGCAACTGAACTAAACGACTGGCCGGTGGCGGTGGAACAGCAGCGTGGGCGCAGCAATGCCCACCGCCAGCGCCCCCAGGATCAGGCCAGTGCGAGCGGCGTTGACGCCGGTCTCGTAGAGCGCCGCCATGCCTGCCTGGACGTCCGGCGCGCTGATGAGGTTGATTACGCCCAACATGGCGCGGAAGGCGAACACGCCAGGAACCAGCGGAATCGCGCCGCTGACGGTAAAGACCATGGCCGGCGTCTCCCAGCGGCGGGCAAAGGCTGTGCCGACAAAGCCAACCGCTGTCGCGCCAACCAGCGACGCCAGCTCCACGCTGACGCCCTGGGCCGCCAGCAGCGTGCGCAGCATATGGCCCAGCGCGCCGCAAGCCATGCAGCCGGGCAGCGTTCGCACTGGCACGTTGAACAGCACGGCGAACCCCAGCGCCGCCAGCGCTGACCACAGCGCGTCGGCGAGCGCCAGCGAGAACAGGTCAGGGGTGTTCACAGGCCGCGCACTCCTGCCAGCGTCATAGCCAGCAGCAGGCCCAGCGCGATAGCCAGCGAGACGAGCACGCCGGTGGCCCCGCGCACCAGGCCGACGACCATGTGGCCCTTAATCATGTCCTCGGCTGCGTTGATCAGCGGCACGCCGGGCACGAGCAGCAGCACCGCCGCGCTCAGCGCTGTCTGCGGCGTCTCGCTCCAGCGGAACACCGCGGCGCTGCTGGCGATCAGGCCGGCGGCGAAGGCGGTCGCGATCACCGTCAGGAGCTGGTTGACGTGGCGGCGGGCCAGCTCCTGGCGCACGAACATCGCCGTCGCTGAGGCAGCGAATGTCACCGCGAACACCGCCCAATCGCCCCCGAACAGGCGGCTGAACGACGCGCACGCCAGCCCCACCAGCCCCACCGTCAGCCAGCGGTTGTAGTGCGGCGGCATGCTGCTGATGCGCACCAGCTCCGCGCGCGCCTGAAACCGGTTGAGTTCGCCGCTTTCGACGCGTCGGCTGAGACGGTTGACCGCCGAGACGACCGTCATGTCCACGCGCATGCCCACCACCCGCCGCACCTTGGTGCGGAACTCCGGCCCGCTGCTGGTGGTAGCGATGATGGCGTTGGGCGACACCAGCACATCTAACCAGTCGCAGCCCAGCGCCGTGCCCAGCCGGTGCACTGTCTCCTCGACGCGCTCGGCCTCGGCCCCGTGCTGCAGCAGAAGCTGGCCAGCCCACAGCGACAGGTCAATCACGTCGCGCAGCTCTTCGCGCTCAAGGGCGTCCTTGTAAGTCACTGCGTTTCCCTTTCGCTGCCGGCGTTATTGTGCCTGGCGGGTTGTCAAATGACAAGCGCTGCGCCGCACAAAAAACGCCCCGCCAGGGGCGGGGCGCTGCAGACATGCGGCGGCGCTGGATCAGCTCTCCAGCGCTTTACGGCCAGAGAAGGGCGCGCCGATAATGGGCGCAATCAGGCAGACGTTGAGCACGCCCGCCAGGATGGGCACTACCCCGATCACAGCGATGACGATGCCCAGGGCCTGATTCGTCGGGAGAACGCCCGCTAGGCCGATTACGATCAGGACAATGCCAGCCACAATGCGGATAATGCGGCCGGCCGGTTTAGCCATGAACTTTGCAAACGCCATAGCATTCCTCCTGTTACTGAAGGTTTTGCACTTCTTTAGTATATTATACTCCGTAAATCCTCACAGCGCGCGAGATTTACGGTTTTCTACGACACATCCTACGGTTTTCTGATGCGCGAAAAAAAGGACTGCCCCTTGCCGTTTGGCGAGGGGTTGACAACAGCAAACGTCTGTTAAGAGAACCGTAAGCGACGCAGCGGTTAGCTGCCCGACACATGCAGCGCTGGCGCGTCGTGCGCCTGATCCACCGCCGCCAGCATGTCGTCCACACGGGTGAACTTCAGGCGCGGGCGGTTGATCTCGTGGCCGCGCTGCTGCTCCAGCGCGTCCAGCGCCAGCCAGTCGTCGAACGTGACGTAGCGCACGCCGCGCGCTTCCAGCAGGTTTTCGACCGCTTCAGCGTCGCTTGTCTCAGGCGTCCACAGGCGGCCGGCCCGCATGTCCTCCAGCAGCAGGTCAACCGTCTCCACCGAGTCCGGCTTGTTCGTGCCGATGATGCCGGTAGGGCCGCGCTTGATCCAGCCTGTGGCGTACAGGCCGGGGACGGGGTCGCCGCCGCGGGCGGCCAGCACGCGCCCACGGTCGTTGGGGATCACACCGGCGCGCTCGTCGAACGGCACGCCGGGCAGCGGCACGCCTTTGTAGCCCACTGAGCGGAACACCAGCCCCACGGCAATCGTCTCGCGCTGGTCGGTAGCGCGCGGGCGCAGCTCGCCGCTCTCCGTCTGATACAGCTCGTTGCGCGCCAAGGTAATGGCCTCGACGCGCTCGCGGCCGATAATTTCGACCGGCGACACCAGAAAGCGCAGGACGATCTGGCGCGGCTTGCCGCGCGGCTGCTGGCGGGCGTAGCCGGCGAGAATCTCGACGTTTTTGACGGCGGTCTTGTCGCGGCCGGATTCGATATAGGCCTGGCTGAGGGGGTCAAGCGCCGCTTCTTCCGGCGCGACGATCACGTCCGCCTCGGCCAGCTCGCCCAGCTCGCGGATTTCCGGGTTGGTGAAGGCGGCCTGGGCCGGCCCGCGCCGCCCCAGCACGTAAATCGTGCGGACGCGGCTGGCGCGCAGCGCCTCCAGCGCGTGATCGGCGATGTCGGTCTGGTACAGCTCGTCGTAGCTGCGCGCCAGGATGCGCGCCACGTCCATGGCGACGTTGCCCACGCCGATGACCGCAGCGGCCTCCTGCGTCAGGTCGAATTCGAGATCGCGGTAATCCGGGTGACCGTTGTACCAGGCGACGAACTCGGTGGCGGCGTGGCTGCCCGGTAGGTGCTCGCCAGGGATGCCCAGCGCGCGGTCAGTTTGCGCGCCGACGGCCAAGATGATCGCGTGATAGAGCGCTTGCGCGTCCTCTAACAGCAGGTCGCGCCCGAAAGTGACGTTGCCGAAGAAGCGAAAGCCGGGCTGGCGGGCGATCTTCTCGTAAACGGCCGTGACCGATTTGATCTTCTGGTGATCTGGCGCGACACCGCCGCGCACCAGCCCGTAAGGGGTGGGCAGGCGGTCGAACATGTCAATGCGGACCGCCAGGCCGCCCTGGCGTTCCTGGCGCTGCAGGTGATCGGCGGCGTAAAAGCCGGACGGCCCGGAGCCGATAATAGCCACGCGCAGCGGGTTGTCTGGAGTGCCGGGAAGTGCAGTCATCGCTGTGTGCTTGCCTCGCTTGATAGCCCGTTTTGTACAACACGTCACAAGTATAGCACGCAAGGCGGCGCAGCAGACTGCGGCTTCATGCGAAATTCACCAACAGCGGGCGATCACCCCTGCAGCGGCAGCACCAGCGTTTTGGGCACGTCAGTAAGCGCAATCAGCGCGCCGCCTTCGTCGATGTAGAACGTGTCCTCAAGGCGCACGCCGAAGCCCTGATCCGGGTAGTACAGCCCCGGCTCGATCGTGAACACGCTGCCCACCTGAAGCGTGTCGTCGCGGCGCAGGTGGCTCAGGCTGGGGCGTTCGTGCACGTTGAGGCCTAGGCCGTGCCCCAGGCTGTGGACATAGCCGCTGGTCGCGCTGGGCGCGCTGCGCGTGGTGGGGTGACCCAGGCCCTCGAAGTAATCCAGCACGGCGTCCTGCAGCGTGTGGGCCGGCTGGCCCGGCTCCTTGTAAGCAGCCACCGCCAGGTCAAAAGCCGCCCGCACCTGGTCGTACGCCGTCTGCACTTCAGCCGGCGCGCTGCCGATGCACCAGGTGCGCGTCATGTCGTGATAATAGCCGCCGCCAATCTCGTGCGGGAACAAGTCGAACACGACAGCCTGCCCAGTTTGCAGCGGCATGTCGTTCTGGCCGCGGCTGTGCGGGAAGCCGCCGTCGCGCCCCTGGGCGAAGATCATGTTGGTCTCCTCTAAATCGCGATCCAGCAGCGCCCGGCGCACGAAGCGCTTGACATCGCCGATGGTCAGCGGCGCGCCAGAAGCTGTGATCACTGTGCCGCCGCTGGCGCGGTGGCTGGCGATGAAATCCCACGTGGCGCGCACAACGGCGCTGGTGCGGGCCGCCACCGCCTTCAGCCGGGCGATTTCCTCAGCGTCCTTGGTGACGTAGGCGGCCTCGAACAGCGACAAGCCGTGCTCGCCGGCGAAGGTATAGCCTGGCAGGCGCTCTGTTAAGGCGCGCACCAGCTCCAGGCTGCGGTGAAGCGCGCCTGTGCCGTAGACGCCAACCTTGCCTGGCGCGACGCCCAAACGCTCGAAGGCGCGCACCCACAGCTCCACCTCGACCGCCAGCGGGTCGCCCTGGTGCTCGCGCGCCAGCTCGCCGCGGCCCAGGTCGTTGAAGGTGTACACCTCCAGGCCGCTGGCGCGCGCCTCCTCTGCCTCCATCGGGTTGACGAACGGAATCGGCGCCGCGCCGCGCCGCTTGATCACAAACGCGCCGCCAACGCGCGCGCCGTTGGTCAGGTAGTCGCGCATGGGGCAGTAGAGATCGTCGCTGGCCACTACCAGCGTGTCAAGGCCGCGCTCGGCCATCAAGCGGTCTAGATCGGTCTTCATGGTACAGTCTCCCGTTGCAGCAGGCGGTCATTGCATGGTTAACGACGGGACTGTAGCACACCAGCGCGCGCGCGCAAGAGCCGCAGGCCGCCGCCAGGAAGCCCCTGCGCTCTCCCCTGCACCGCTCACCTCACCCCGCTTGCCCGCGGCAAGCTGCCCCTTTCCACGTGGAAAGGCGAACGGCGCAGCCGTCTCATTTGCTGGGGCATTTCGCCCCCAAAGTCGAATGCACCTCAGCGCGTGAGTTGATTGCGTTTTCAGCGCGGATACGGTACATTTTATGCCACACTCACACCCATAAATCCACACGAGGGCTGCCGCCGCTAAGCGTTAAACATGCCAGCAGAAGATGCCGCATCATCCCCAGGCGCCAACGGAAAAAGCGATCAGCCGCTGCTCGACATGCGGGCTATCACAAAGCGCTTCCCCGGCGTGTTGGCTCTTTCCAACGTCAACTTCGACGTGCGGCGCGGCGAAGTTCACGCGCTGGTGGGCGAAAACGGCGCGGGCAAGTCCACACTCATGAAGATCGTCGCTGGGGTGTACACCCGCGACGAGGGCGAGATGTTCTTCAAAGGCCAGCCGGCCGCCTTCACCAACCCGCGCCAAGCTCAGAACGCTGGCATCACCACCATCTACCAGGAACTCAACCTGATTCCGCAGCTTTCGATTACCGAGAACATCTTCCTGGGCAGCGAAATCCAGCGCGGCGCGCTGCTCAACTGGCCGCGCATGCACGAGCAGGCGCGCGCGCTGCTGGCCAAGCTCCACCTCGATGTAGACCCGCGCCGGCTCGTGGGCACGTTGGGCGTGGCGCAGCAGCAGATGGTAGAAGTGGCCAAGGCGCTGCACCATAAATCCGACCTGATCATCATGGACGAGCCAACGTCGGCCCTCAGCGTGCGCGAAATTGAGGACCTGTTCGACATCATCCGCGAGCTGAAGGCGTCCGGCGTCTCGATCGTCTACATTAGCCACCACCTGGAGGAGAACTTCGTCATCAGCGACCGCATCACCGTGCTGCGCGACGGCATGCACGTGGCCACGCGGCCCACGAGCGCGCTGAACATTGACACGCTTATCCGGCTGATGGTAGGGCGCGATCTATCTGAGAAGTTCCCCAAAGAGAACATCGCGCGCGGCGCTGAAGTGCTGCGTGTGGAGAACCTCAACCAGGGCAGCCGGCTGCGCGACATCAACTTCTCGGTGCATGCCGGCGAGGTGCTGGGCATTGCCGGGTTGGTGGGCGCTGGGCGCACCGAGCTGGTGCGCGCCCTGTTCGGCGCTGACATGATTGACAGCGGCAAGTTCTTTATTGACGGCAGAGAAGTGATCATCCGCAGCCCGCGCGACGCCATCCGCCACGGCCTGGGCCTGCTCACTGAAGACCGCAAGCAGCAGGGCCTGTTCCTCAAGCTGACGATGCGCGAGAACATCACCATGGCTGTCCTCAAGGCGCTGACGCGCGGCCCGTTCACCAGCCGAACCAAAGAGACGGCGCTGGCCGCGCGCTTCATTGACGCCATCGCCATCAAGACAGCCGGGCAAAACCAGCTTGTGATGAACCTCTCTGGCGGCAACCAGCAGAAGGTCGTGCTCAGCAAGTGGCTGGCCACCGAGCCGCGCGTCCTGATCTTTGACGAGCCGACGCGCGGCATTGACGTGGGCGCAAAAGTGGAAATCTACCGCCTTATTAACGCGCTGGCCCGCCAGGGTGTCGCCATCATAATGGTGAGTTCGGAACTGCCCGAGGTGCTGGGCATGAGCGACCGCATCATGGTCATGAGCGGCGGGCGCGTCACCGGCTTCCTGAGCCGCGACGAGGCCACCGAAGAGAAGATTATGGAATACGCCACCGCCGCCGACAAAACCTTTGCCCCAGCCGTTAGCCAAGAGAGCGCAGTGTTATGATCAGTGAAACAGCCGTTGAAGCCGCCCGCCCGGCAGCGCAGGCCCGCCGAACGGCGAGCCGGCTGCTCGCCGCCCTGGGGCCGCTGCTGGTGCTGCTGGTGATGTTCGTCTTCCTGTGGATCACCTCGCCGCCGTTCCGCACGCCCACCAGCCTGCTGCTGATTGGGCTGGAGGCCGCTGCTATCGGCGTGGTAGCCGCCGGCCAGACCTTCGTCATTCTGACAGGCGGCATTGACCTTTCGGTAGAGGCGATGGTGTCTTTCTCCGGCGTGGTGGCCGCCATCCTCATCGCCGGCACGAACATCGCCGGCGGGCAGATTGCCTTCGGCGTGCCGTCGGTGGTGGCTATTGCGGTCGCTCTGTCGGCCGGGCTGGCCATCGGCATGTTCCAGGGGACGATCATCACAGCGTTCAGCATGAACCCGCTCATCGTCACGCTGGGCTTTCGCAGCATCCTGCTGGGCATCTCGCTGGTGGCAACGCGCGGCGCGGGCATCAACATCCAGAGAGACGAGTTTCTGGCTTTCATCACTGGCTCGATTGACGTAGGGTCGCTGCGCATTCCCATGCCGCTGATCATCGCACTGGCGATCTACGCGCTCATCTGGGTCGTGCTGCGCCACACCAAGTTCGGGCGCTACACTTACGCCATCGGCGGCAACGAGACAGCGGCCCGCCTGTCGGGCATTAACGTCAACGTGGTCAAGATTTTCATCTACGGCATCAGCGGCCTGCTGGCGTCTGTCGGCGGCATTCTGGTGATGGGCCGGCTGGTATCCGGCGCGTACCAGAACGGCACTAACATGACGCTGATCTCGGTAGCGGCGGTCGTTATCGGCGGCACGGCGCTGACTGGGGGCGTGGGCGGCATCTGGGGCACGCTGATCGGCGTGTTCATTATCCGCATCGTGGAAGCCGGCCTTGTCTACCTGAACGTGCCGTCTAACGCCAAGGAGATCGTCATCGGCGCGATCATCGTGCTGGCGGTGATGCTCGACGTGATCCGGCGCGGCGAGGTCAAATGGCTGCGCTTCCGCCGGCGGCCGGCGCTCTAAACACGCGATCCACCGGGGGCTTGCCCCCGGCAATTATAAGCGGCGGTCAGCAAGCGGATCGGCTTGCTGCGCAAAAGAGTTATGAGGAGAAGAACTGCCTATGTACCGCAAACTAAGTCTCGGCTTCATGGTTCTTGTGTTGGTCGCGCTCACCGTCGGCGGGGCCAGCATCGCCCAGGACGAAACGCACTACGTTGGCTTCGTGCCGCCTGCGCTCACCAGCCCGTTCCATGTGGCGATGGTTGACGGCGCGACGGCCCGCGCCGAAGAACTGGGCTGGACGCTGGACGTCCAGGCCCCGGCCAGCGAGGGCGACTTCGCCGCGTTCGTGACCACGGTGCAGCAGCTTCTAGAGAAAGGCGTTGAGGCCATCAGCATCAACCCCATCGGCACGGACTCGGCCATTACAGCAGTGCTGGCGGCCAACGAAAAGGGTGTGCCTATCCTGGCGCACAACTTCATCACGCCGTTCGCTGAGGGCGAGGTGACCTCTTACATCGGCTATGACCAGTGGGGCGGGGCCGAGGCGCTGGCCGCCTACACCTGCGAGCTGCTGGCCAAGAAGTACGGCACTACTGTCGAGGAGACGCCGGGCAAGGTGTTCATCCTGCTGGGCATTGACAGCATCTTCTCGCGCCGGCGCACCGGCGGCTTCAAGGCCGGGCTGGAGAAGAACTGCCCGAATGTCGAAGTCGTGGGCGAGCAGAGCGCCGAGTGGCTGCGCACGCGCGGCTCTGAAGTGGCCCTGATCGCGCTGCAGCAGAACCCAGACATTGACGTGTTCTACGGCAACAGCGACGAGATGGCGATCGGCGCGGCGCTGGCCGCCGAGCAGTTGGGCCTGCGCATCAACGAGGACTTCTTCGCCGTCGGCATTGACGGCAACCAGCCCACGCTTGACCTGCTGGCCGAGGGCAAGTTCAGCGCCACGCTGGGCGTGGACCCGTTCCGCATGGGCGTGACCGTGATTGACACGATGGTGAAAATCTTCGCCGGCGAGGAAGTGCCGCAGATTATCCTCACGCCGTCGGTTGTGGTGACGCCGGACAACCTGGAGGCCTACCTGGCCGGCGAGCTGTGGACCGAGCCGGTGGCCGGCTTCCCCGAGCTGGACAACGATATGCCAACTGTCCCCGAAGAAGAGATGGGACCAGAGGAGACCCCTGAGGCTTCCGGTTCGTAACGCGCGCCTGATCTACACCGCGAGCACCATCGGCCCCGCCAGCAGAAGCGCGCTGGCGGGGCTTTAAGGATTTACCGGACGAACCACTTAGGAAGCTATAGGGCGGCTTTTATGCCGCCCTTAAGTGCGCCTGCTATATCTCCTGCGCATAACTGGTGATGCATTGCACAGGAGCGCTCCATGCCCGCAGTTGGCCAGCAGGCCCCCGATTTTTCGCTCAAGAACCAGGACGGCCAGACGGTGCGGCTCAGCGACTTTCGCGGCCGCCGCGTTGTCATCTTCGCTTTTCCAAAAGCGAACACCGGCGGCTGCAACGCGCAGGCCTGCTCGTTCCGCGACGAGTTCCCCACCATCGAGGCCGGCAGCGCCGTTGTGCTGGGCGTCAGCACCGATTCGCCGGAAACGCTTAAGCAGTGGAAGGCGCGCCTCAAGCTGCCTTATGACCTGCTGTCGGACCCCGACATGACCATGCTCAGCACCTGGAACGCCGCTGGCGTATCGCTGCTTGGGCTGGTCAGGCTGCCCTTCGCTACGCGGTCGGTGTGGGTGCTTGACGAAAAGGGCGTGGTGCTTGACGCAGCGGTGGGCATCGGCCCGCAGGCCAGCGTCGAGCGCGCGCTGAAGGCGCTGGCGGCGCAGTCAGCGTAGATCGGTTAAAATAACGCTGTTGCGTTTATTACCAACCTGGAGTGTGCCCTATGCCCGGCATCGGCGAAACAGCGCCCGATTTCACGCTGACAAACCAGGACGGCCAGCCTATCAGCCTGAGCAGCTTTCGCGGCAGGAAAGTGGTGATCTTCGCCTTTCCCAAGGCCGACACGCCCGGCTGTACCACCCAGGCCTGCGGCTTCCGCGACGCCTTCCCCAAGATCGAGGCGGGCAGCGCCGTCGTCCTGGGCATCAGCCCTGACAAACCGAGCGACCTGCTCAAGTGGAAACAGAAGCAGAAACTGCCCTATGACCTGCTCTCCGACCCCGATCACGCCGTTCTGGAGGCGTGGGGCGCGTGGGGCGAGCGCTCGATGTACGGGCGCAAGTTCATGGGCGTTATCCGCTCGCACTGGGTGCTGGACGAAAACGGCGTGGTGCTGGACGCGCAGATCAAGGTCAGCCCGCAGGACAGCGTGCAGAAGGCGCTGGCTGTCCTTGCCTGATCGCGTCTGCAGCGCGCCAATCGGGTACAATGCCTAGGGACTGCGCCGCGCAGCCCCTGTGCTGCTGCACCTGGAGACCGTTCTATGTCGCTGGCCCACGCTATCTTGGGCATCCTCAACCTCGCGCCGATGACCGGCTACGACCTCAAACACGCAGCGTTTGACCAATCCATCGCCTACTTCTGGCACGCCGATCAGGCCCAAATCTACCGCACGCTCGACCGCATGGCTGCCGCCGGCTGGGTAGAGAGTGTGCTGGAAGTGCAAACCGAGCGCCCCAACCGCAAGGTGTACCATATCACCGAGGCCGGCCAGCAGGAGCTGGCGCGCTGGCTGGCCACTGACCAGCCGCTTGTCACTTACCGCGAGCCATTTCTGATCCAGTTGTTCTTCGGGGCCGCGCTCAGCGACGCCGACCTGCTGCGCTTGATTGAGGGCCAGGCCGCCCGTCACACTGAGCGCCTGGCGGCGCTTGACCAGGTTCCGCTGCCGCCGCTGGACGACCCCGCCGCCGACCGCGAGACCATGCTGCGCCGGCTCACCGTGGAGCTGGGCAAAGCGCTGGAGCGCGCCTATCTGGAGTGGCTCGATCTGTGCCGGCGCACAGTTGCTGAGCTGCCGCCGGCGGGTGACGGCGGGTGAACAGCGCCGTCTTTTCCCTCACCGGCCCGCCTGCCGGCCGTTTTGACGTAAGCTGTGGGGGCCGCCCGCTGTTCAGCTACGTGTACCAGCCTGACGTGCCCCGCGACGAATCGCCCCGGCCGTACATCCACCCCCTGTACACCCTGGCAGGCGCGGTGGTGACCGGCTTCCGCCCGCCCGATCACCGCTGGCATCACGGCCTGTCGCTGACGTGTGCGCATCTCTCTGGCGAGAACTTCTGGGGCGGGCCAACCTACGTGCGCGGTCAGGGCTACGTCCAGCTTCCTAACAACGGCGCGCAGGTGCACCTGGGCTGGGACGAGGCCGCAGCCGGCGCGGACGGCGTCGCGCTGCAGCAGCGGCTGGCTTGGGTGACCCAGGCTGGCGCGACTTGGCTGGCTGAGGAGCGGCGCATTGAGGTGACGCAGGTGGACGCGCGCGCTGGTTGGTGGGCGCTGGACCTCCGCTTTACGCTGCGCAATGTGCACAGCGCAGCCCTGATGTTCGGCTCGCCCACGACCGAGGGCCGCCCGGCTGCCGGCTACGGCGGGCTGTTCTGGCGCGGCAGCCAGGAGCTGGCCGGCGGCACGGTGTACACGGCCAGCGGCGTGGAGGCGAGCGGCTGTAACGACGAGCCGGCGATGGGCCAGCGCGGGGCGTGGCTGGCGTATGTCGCGCCGAGCGCGGCCCAGCCTCCCGCCGCGCTGCTGTTCCTCGATCACCCGGCCAACCCGCGCTACCCTACACCCTGGTTTGCCCGGCCGTCCTACGCCGGCGTTAGCTGCGCCTTCATGTACGACACGCCGTTCGCGCTGGCCCCCGGCGCGGCGCTGACTCTGCGCTACCGGCTGGTGATCGCCGCCGGCGCGTGGACACGCGGGCAGGCGGCGGCGCGCGCCGCTGCGCTGCGCTTCCCGGACGGCGAACCGGCCGGCGTCTGAGCGCTGCTAACCGCCAGTCTCAAGGCAGCGCGCGGCGACTGCCGCGTAAGATAGAGTCAGCCATTATCGCGCAGCTATTATCTGTGGAGTGCCCAGCATGGTTACCAGCAAGGCTTCGGCCCAGGCGCAGGCCTTCAAGGCGCAGGTCGAGAGCAAGATACAGGCGCTGCTGGCGGAATTCGCCGACGGCAAACTCAACCGCGAACAGTTCAACGCGCTCTATGAACGCTACTCCGGGCAGCTCGCGGTGGCGCAGCAGGCGTTGGCCACCGGCAGATCAGCCGCATCCGGTCAGCTGCAGAGCAGCGGCGAATCCACCGTTGCCATCAAGCACGAGCATATGGGCAAGGCTGTTGGGCTGGCCATCTATCAGAACTGCACGGGCGTGTGCATCGAGACGCTGGGCGCGTTCGACGTGTCCGCTTACGTTGTATCGCCGGTGCTGAACGATTTCAACCACATGGCAGAGCCGCAGCGGCTGATGGCGCAGCGCGTGGTGGCGCTGCCGGGCCAGCGCTGGCTGCTGTTCGCCGGCGGCCGCTACACGACGGTGGCGACGCTGTTCCACAACGAGCCGTCTCCGCATCAGGTGCGCGAGATTCTGCGGCTGCACACCGATTTTGAAGTGGCTAACGCAACGCTGCTGGAACAGGGCGGCCACCTGGACGGCCAGCGGATGGCCTACCCGTTCCTTGTGTTCGTGCAGCAGAAGCTGCGCCGCGCCTGAGTCAAGGGCTGGCAGGCGGTCTAGCTAGCCGCCGCTGCGGCCCCGCGCCGGCCCAGGCGGGCCGTCCCACGGCGGGCAGCTCCGGTCAATGAACAGCACCTGCCCGGTGCTCAGCCGCGCTGTGGGCGGCAGGCCGTTAGCCGCGGCCAGGCAGGCCGTCTGCACATTGAAGTCGCACCCGATGAAATCGAGCATGTCAGCGAAGGGAACTACATACCGGCCGCCGACCGCGCGCCGCCCGGCGTAGCGGTCGAACAGGCACAGGCCGTTCCCCACGATCACGCCAGCCTCGCTGCTTCCGTCACCGCCACCGCCGCCGCTGGCCTGGCACGCCGCCGGGATGACGAGCACCTGGCCAATGAAGATCAGGTCTGGGTTGCGGATGCCGTTGGCCTGGGCGATGCAGGCTGCGGTGGTGTTGTAACTGCGGGCGATGCGCGACAGCCGGTCGCCCGCGCGGACGGTGTAGCGCACGTCAATCAGCCCGCCTTCGCCAACGCCCAGCGCGCGCGCCTCAACCGCCCCGCCCACAAAGGCCGAGCAGTCCGACGGGATAATCAGTTCCGCGCCCGCTTCCAGGCCCGCCGGGTCGGCAATGTCGTTGGCCGCCAGCAGACAAGCCGCCGGCACGCCGAAATCGGCGGCGATCGAGTCGAGCGTGTCGCCCGCCGCGACAGTGTAACGCTGTCCGGCGCGGGCGCTGTCCGCGCCGTCCTGGGCGGCAGCCGCGCTGCCCAGCGCCAGCAGAACACACAGCGCGCTCAGGGCCAGCAGGCGCATTCGGCCGCCGGTTGCAAACTGGTTCATTGTATCACTCTCCCGCTGCAGCGCTCCAGATACTGCGACCAGTGTAGCACAGAGTCGCTGACAGGGCGCGCCAGGTGGTCAGGCCGGGTGATCTCTTGTGATCTGTAGAGATATGACATGAACCATGAGAGTGGTGCAGGCTGTTTTGAGGCGCGCAAACTGCTTGATTCGCTGCCGGTAACTGCATATAGTTGTAGTACAGACGCGCAGCGCAGCGCTGGCCGCGCCTTGAGGGCACGACCTGGCGCAGCGCAAAAAGAGAGCATTTGGGGTAGAGAGGGAAAAGACAATGTTGTACGCGCTTAGCGTTGATGCGGTTCTTGTCGGCGGCGCGCTGGGGCTGATCCTCGGTGCTATGATTGTCTGCTTTCTGGTGTATGCCGCTTTCCGCGCTGTTCAGCCGGAGCACGAGCCAGACACCGCGGCGCGCCCGCTGAGCAGCTGGCCGTCGCTCAGCCGCCACGACAGCTACCGCCCGCCCTTGGAGACCTCCCGGCGCGATCTGGACGTGATCGAGTGGTGAGCCGGGCGGCGCGCGCCGGCTGCGCTTTTCTGCCGCGCGCCCTCTGCCCTCTCTCCCGCTGGTTACGGCTTGAACTGCGCCACGCCGCGCCGGCCGTTCACGCGCCAGTTGGCATCCACCGCGTCGAGCCGCTCCGCTTGTCCCTCTGCCAGTCCCACAATCGGGTCGCTTTTCAGTGTGCGCAGCGCCAGCAGCGGCGCGGGAAAGTAGCCCAGCGCTTCACTGAACGGCAGCGCTGCCGGCCACAGCGCGTCGCCCAGCGCGCGGCGGTAGTTGGCATCGCCCTTGAGAATGACCAGCCGCGCCCCCCTGAACGTCTCAACCAGATAATCCGGCAGCTTCCACAGCGGATGGGCGCTGTTCCAGAACAGATCGGGGGCCAGCCGCAGGCGGCCAGCGGCGAACGCCCCTTGAAGCTGGCGGCCCAGCGCAGCGCCGGCAGGCCCGGCGCGGCCTTCGGCCAGCCAGCCGATCAGCATCTGGGCATCGGCGGGGGTGGCGTCGCTGACGAACACTGGGTGCAGCTTGGTGTGCAGCGTAATCGGCGCGTCGGTGAGCGCCAGCAGCGCGCCCACCAGCGCCAGGTCGAGCGTGAGTTCAGAGCCAGCGTTGTCGGTGACGATGTGCACCGGCCCGGCGGCTGCCAGCAGGTGCTCGACCGCCGCCGCCCGCTGATCGGCCAGCAGATCGGTATCGTTTGACGACTCGCCGCCCAGCGCCGCCACCGACGCCAGCGACAGGTCAATGCGGTTGGCCCACAGCGCGAACGTGAGCGCGCGCAGCAGGCGCTCCTCCGGCGGCGCGTCGGGGCAAGCCAGGGCACGCTCCAGCAGCGCCCACGGCTGGCCGCTGGCGTACTCCTCGGCTTTGTGCGGGCCGAACGGGTCGCGGCCGGTTTCCCACCAGCGCGTGATCTGGATCAACAGCCGGTAAACGTAGAACTCGGCGAAGAACCAAGCCGCGCCCTGCCAAGTGGCCGGGCAGTGGGCGGCGTAGAGGGAGGCCCAGCCGGCGTAATCGGGCGCGGGCCGCTCCAGCATGGGGATAGGCGCGTCTGCCTCCAGCGCATCCGCCAGCCGCGCCAGCCCGTCAGCGATCAGCGGCGGGTAGTCCGGGTTGCGCGCGGCCACGTCGCGCACGATGGCGGGCACGCGAACGCGCATGGTGTCGTGGGCGAAAGCGTTGCTGGTGTCGCTGCGGATCATCGGCGGCGCGGCGGGGGCGGTCAGCATACGCTCACCCCTCGCCGATGAACACGCGGTACAGCCGCTGGTAGTGATAGTCCGGCCTGGCGTAGTACTCATCTGGCGTAACGTCCAGCGCCAGCGTCCGCTGCGCCGGCTGCACAGTGGGCCGGCTGGCGGCGAACGCCTTCAGCACCTGCGCGTGCGGCTTAAGCGTGCCATCCGGCCGCACCAGGCCGAAGAAACGCTCGTGGCGCGACTCTAAACAGGGCGGTTTGTGCCACAGCGTTTCGTGATAATCGGCAAAGCACCACACCATCGCGCCAGTGGCGCCCACCTCGACCAGCTTGGGCAGCACGGCCTCTAGATAGGCTGCCAAGTCGTTCTCGGCAGCCATGAACTGCGCATGCGGCCTGCCGTAAGCGTTCCACTCCCAGATGAACGACTCGTGGCCGGGTGGGGCGGTGCAGCCGCCGAACTCTTCCATGAGCGTCGGCTTGCCGCACAGCGCAGACGTGAGCGCACAGGTGTAAGGCACGAAATCGGGGTCGAGGGGGTGGCGCACCCACGGTGTGTACATGGGGTAGGCGTGCATCACGGCCACGTCGCCAATGGTGAACGTGTCGTCTATGCGCAGCGCCTCGGCTGTGCTCAGGCTGGCCACGTGCAGGCCGGTGGTGATAGGGCGCTGCGGGTCAATCTGGCGGATGAGCGTCGTCATCTCCTCTACCCAACCGCGGCCAGTGGCGCGGTCTGGCGCGATGGCGAACAGGTCCGGCTCGTTGCCCAGGTTCCACATCCAGACGGCGGGATGGTCACGGAAAGCGCTGACGACGGTGCGCAGCAGCAGGCGCTGGGCGGCGCGCGCCTCATCGTCGGTGAAGTAGTTGCGGTAGCCGCTTTGCACCACCTGTCCGCCGCTGACAACCTGGCGTGCAAAGGGCAGCGGCAGGCCGTCCAGCAGCCAGCCGGGCGCCCAGTTGGGGCCGCTCATGTGGCCGGTGAAAAACGTTACGTCCAGGCCCAAGCCAAACTCGGCGGCTGTGTCGCACACCTGCCCAAAGCGCTGGAGGCAGGCGTCAGACACGGTAGAAGGCGTCGGCTGCCAGTCGTCCCACAGCAGGAACAAGCGCACCACGTTCAGGCCCAGGCTGGCGATCACCTCGAACTCTTGGCGCACTTCGTCCAGGTCGAAGTCGGACCACCAGTACATGGCCTTGCGGCGGGGCCAGTAGTTGACTCCTAGAACAAACGGCTGGCTCATGGTTTTGCCTTCCTTGGGCGGAAAATTCACGCTTGCATAAGTGTACCGCTTACGGGTCGGATTAGCCGCAGCTTTAAGGCGATGTTTCCGGTCTGTAACACGACTGAACGCGCTATTATCTACACCAGAAACAGTGTGGCGGGAGAGACCATGACTGACAGCACGCTGGCCGAGAACGTGGCTGATGCGCTGCGCACGGCGATCTTCGCCGGTGAGTACCTCAGCGGAGAGCGCCTGCTCGAACTGGCGCTGGCGCACGAGCTGCGCGTGAGCCAGAGCACCGTGCGCGACGCGCTGCGCATCCTGGAACACGACGGGCTGGTGGTCAAACGCCCGCGCCTGGGCGTGTACGTGCGCGCCTTCACGTCGGACGAAGCCGGTGAAGTGTACGCGCTGTGGGCGGCGGTGGAGGGTATCGCGCTGGATCGCGCGGTCGGCCGGGTGGAAGCGGCGACGTTAGCCAGGCTGCGCATGGTCATCGGCGACGCCCGCCGCAGCATGCCGGCAGGGCCGGCGCGCGGCTTCATTGACGCGCTGTTCGCGGTGCACGGGGGGATAGCCCAGGCTGGCGGCGGCGCGCTGACAGCGGCGCTGCTGGCGCGCCTGCACAACCAGGGCCGCCTGCTGGAGATACTGCGCCAGATGCGCGCCCCGCGCGGCTTTCGCCAGCAGCAGGCCCGGCTGAACGCCTGCGCGACAATGCTGGACGCGCTGGAGGCGGGCAGCGCGTCTGCGGCGCGGGCCGCGCTCAACAGCGCGCTGGCAGCCGACCGCGCCGCGCTGCTGCCATTGTTGGAAAACCAGCCGTTTATGCGCTGAGGAAAGCCGCAATGCGCGCCTCGGCCTCGTCCACGCCCACCCCGTCGCGCGCCCAATCCCAGGCGGGCGGCGGGCCGCTGGCGACGCCGCCGGGCGGCAGCGCAGCCGGCCGCCACAGCGCGACGGCGTTCGGCGCAAACGGCGCGTAGCGGGCCGGGTCTGACGGGCCGAAAATCACGGCGGTGGGCGCGCCGGCAGCAGCGGCCAGGTGCGTCACGCCGGTGTCGTTGCCCACATACACGCGCGCGCCAGCGGCCAGCGCGGCAATCTGTCCGAACGAGAGCACGCCGGCCAGCGTCACAGCCGGCGTGCGCATGCGCGCTGCCACCGCCGCCACTAGCGCCGCGTCGTCCGGCCCGCCGAGCACGACCACGCCGGCGCGCAGGCGCGCGGCCAGCCGGTCGGCCAGGGCAGCGAAGTGCTGGGGCGGCCAGCGCTTGCTGTCCATCACCATGCCGGGGTTGTGCCCGCCAGCCGGGTTGATCACGATGTACGGCCCGGCCAGGCCGTGCGCCGCCAGCACCGCCTGCACCGCGTCGCGGTCAGCCGCGCGGGCCGGCGCGTTGGCGCGGCAGCCGGACACGTCCACGCCCAGAGCGCGCACAACGTCCAGGTAGATTTCGGCCTCGTGGCGCGCCGCCAGCGGGTCCAGCGGCACGCGGATGTTACAGGCAAAGCCGCGGCCCGCGCTGTCCAGGCCAGCGCGCACAGGAATCCCCGCCAGCCAGACGGCCAGCCCCAGCGCGGGCGAACGCGACAGCACCAGCGCCAGGTCATACCGGCCCGCGCGCAGCTGCCGCGCCAGCCGCAGCAGGCCAGCCGGAGAGCGGGCCGGGTTGGCCTGCGGGCCGGCGTCGAGCACGCCGTCCAGCAGAGGATGGCCCTCCACCGCAGGGCGCGACCACGTCCCCACAGCCCAGTCAATGCGCGCAGCGGGCCAGGCGCGGCGCAGCGCGGCCAGCGCCGCTGTCGCCATCACCACATCGCCGATGCAGCACGGCAGCACGATCACAGCGCGGCGCGGCGGCTGCCCTGGCGGGCGGCGCGTGGGGAAAACACGGCCCAGGGCGCGGTAGACGCGGTTCACAGCGGGCGTCTGCTGAGGCAGCCGCTTGGCAGTTTCGCCAATCGCTTCAAACGCCCGCGTGACGGCAAGCTGTGCCTTTCGATTGCCCGCGCCAGACTCAGCGCCAGCATTGGCCTGACCGCGGCGCAGCCGTAAGCTGAAGTGGCAGTCCACCCTGCGCTCACTGCCGCTCGCTGGACTCGCGCTCGCGCCGGCGCTTGAGCAGCGCCCCGGCGGTGGATTCGCCCTCCGGCTGGGGTGGGGCGGGCGCGCGGCGCCGGGGGGCTGGCGCGGGCGGCGCAGTGGGGGCTTCTTCTGGCGGCAGAACGGGGGCGGGCCGGTAAGGGTTCTCGGCGCGCTGGCGTCCGCGCGCCTTGGCGTCCATCAGCGTGCTGATGCGGGCGGCCGGCTGGGCAGCGGGGGCCGCCGGCGGGAACAGCCAGGCGCGCAGCCGGGCCAGGTCGCTGCGCGTGACGATCACGCGCCGTATGGCGATGTCGAGCGGCAGGAGCAGCAGCGCGGCCAGCAGCAGCCAGGGCCAGGCTGGCGTCCACGCGCTGCGGGCAGCCAGGTTGTGGGCAAACGCGCGCGCCGGCTCCGCGGCGATGTCGGCCCCGCCGGTGAGGGCGGCCATCTCGGCCAGCAAGGTCAGGTCTGCGCCGCCGCCGGCGTACTCCGCCGAGTAGGTCTGCACCCAGCCGCTGGTCTGGCTGACTTCGACCGGCTGGCCGCCAGCCGCGCCGCGCCCGCTGACGCCGATAAAATACGCGCCGTCGCTGCCTGGCACGAACGCGCCCTCGTAGCGGCCTGGCGCGACCTGGCGCAGCGGCACGGTGCGCGCGTTCAAATCGGGGTCAACCACGGCGGCGGTGAGCGCCAGGCCGTTGAGGAAGCCCCCGGCCTCGTCGCGGGCGTCCACTGTTACGACAGCCTGCCGGCCCTCTACCTGCACCCGCGTCTCCACCTGGCTCGACGCGCCCTCGGTGATCGTCCAGCGGACGGCCTGCCCCCAGAAGCGGGCGTAATCGCCCCAGGCGACCCAGTCGCGCGCCCAGCGGGCGGCGGCGTCGCTGGTGAAGGCCACCGCCCGCCCCAGGCCGTACTGCCATGCGGCCAGCAGCGGGTCGGCGAACGGTTCCGGGCCGCGCAGCACAACCTGCGCCGTCTGTTTGGGCGTGGCCGCTACATAGCCCAGCAGCGGCGGCGCGCTGGCGATGCCCTGGATGATCGGGCTGCTAGCGGCGACGGTGGGCACGAACGGCTCTTCGATGATGTACGAGCGGGTCGCCAGCACGGTCTCCAGCGTGAAGATGGTCGGAATCTGCTCGACAATCTCCACCGCGTGGTACTGGCCGCCGCCGGCGCGCGCCATCTCCGCCAAAAAGCCCGCCGCGCCCGCGCCGATGGCGATCACTGACGTGGTCACGCCGGACTCGTCGTAAAGCCGGCGCGACAGCTCGATCAGGTTGGCAGGGTTAGCGCCGCCGTCGGTCAGCAGGATGATGTGCTTGCGCTCCGACGGATCGTCGGCGATGCTGCTGGCCACCAGGTTCATGCCGGCCAGGATATCTGTCCCGCCGGAGGCGCGCAGCGTGGCGACCAGCCGCTGCAGCCCGAAGCGATCCAGCACGGGCTGAATCTCCGCGATCCAGTAGCCAACGGTATCGAACGAGACGATGCCGGCGCGGTCGGTAGGCTGGAGGAAATCCAGCGAGCGGATAATGGCCTCCTTGGCCAGTTCGATGTTGGCAACGCCGCTTGGCCCGGCGGCGGCCATGCTGCCAGATCGGTCAATCACGTAGGCGATGGTAAGCTGCGGCAGGCGCTGCTGGTCGAGAATCTGCATGTCCAGCGGCAGCGTTTCCTCCAGCGGCGTCTGGAAATAGCCGCCGGGGCCGAAGGCCTGCGGCCCGCCGATCGCCACCAGCCCGCCGCCGAGATCGCGGACGTAGCTTTGCAGCGCCTCCATGCGGCGCTGGGTGAGCTGGCTGGCGGGCACGTTGGCCAGAATCACCGCGTCGTACTCGGCCAGCGGCGCGAGGCCCACCGGCAGCGCGTTGGGGCCGACACGCTCAGCGTCAACGCCAGCCTGAGCCAACGCCGGCAGCAGGTGTTCGACCTCGACAGGGTCGCTGCTGACAACCAGAACGCGCGGCGGGCCGATCACGCGCGTGAAGGCAGCCAGCCGGTTGTTCTGGTAGAAGCCGTCTGGCCCGTCGGGGTCTACCAGCGCCTGGAAATCGCGGAAGCCGGCGGCGGCCCCTGGCAGGCTGATCGTGTAGCTGTTGCGGCCCGCGCGCAGGTCAACGACCTGACGCTGGACGATCTGCCCGGCGGCCAGCACCGTGACAGCGGCTGGGCCGGGTTCGTCGGCTTCAATCACCAGGTTGAGGTCGAACGGCTGGCCCGCGGTAACAACGCTGGGCGCGCGCAGCTCGGCCATCAGGACTTCTGGCTGCGGCGGCCGGACAAACGGCACGTAGCTGATCTCGACACCGGCGGCGGCGGCCAGGCGGGCGGCGGCCAGCGTGTCGCCAAGGGTGGCGCGGCCGTCGCTGAGGATGACCAGCCGGCGCGCGGCGTCCTCTGGGAACAGAGCCAGGCCGTGCCGCACAGCGGCGGCAATGTCGGTCGCGCCGGCGGGCGGGTTCGAGCGCAGCGCGCCCAGCTCGCGCGACGGCCCGACCGGGCGCTCGGTCACCGGCTCCCCACCGAAAGCCACCACGCCCGCCAGGTCATCTGGCCCCATGTGGCTCAGCGCGTTTTGGATGAAGGCCAACTGTTCGGCCTGGGCCGCTGGCCCCATGCTGTCGGAGACATCCACTAGAAACACGGTCGCCAGCCGGTCAGCCGGCCGGTTGATCTGCAAGCCGGCCAGCGCCAGCGCCACCAGCGCCACGATGGCGCTGCGCAGCAGCAGGCTGACTGCATCGCGACGGCGGCGGTAGGCGGCGCGCGGCCAGCCGATGTACACCACCGGCAGCAGCGCCAGCAGCAGCGCCAGCGCAGGCGGGTTGGCAAACGCGATCATCGGCCCGCCCTCACCGTCACAGCGCGCCGGCTGGGGACGCGCATCCGGCGGTGGTAGATGTGCCACTCCAGCAGCAGCACGGCCAGCGCTGCCAGCGCCAGCAGCGGCCAGAACTCCAACTGGCCCACGTCCTCGCGCGCGCCCGGCGCGACCGTCTGGCGGCCCACTGTCACAGCGGCCCGCGGACGGATGTCGCTCTCCAGCGGCTCGAACAAGTTGACAGCGAAAGCGGCGCGGGAGACGACAGCGCCATTTTCCAGCGCCTCGGCCGTGTAGAGGCCGGCCTGTTCGGTGCTGGCGAAAACCAGCGGCCCGCCGGTGACCGGCAGCGTCTGCTGACCGCCGCCCGGCAGCGCCAAGCGGACTGAGTCAGCGGCGGCGGGCGGCTGCAGCGCCAGCGGCTCGCCCACGCGCAGGTTGTGGACGCCGCCGGTCAGGCCGGGCGGCGTGTACCAGTCCATCAGGTTCGCCACTAATACCGGCCAGGCGATCTGCAGCGGCAGGTCGGAGTTGTGCAGGTCGAACGTGAGCACGGCCACCTGGCGCCCATCCACGCTGCCAGCCAGCAGCAGCGGCCCACCGTCGGCGACGATGAGCGGCTCGGCCCAGTCTGCGCCGGTCACATCGCGGAAAACCAGAACGCGCACGTCGCGCACGTCAACGAAGGCTGTGCGCGGGTCGTCGGCGCGGGCGCGCGGGTTGGCTGTGCGGCTGTTCTCAGCGCCCACCGTGAACAGCGGCGTGCTGGCCAGCGAGCCGACAGGCCCCCACTGAGGGTTGATGATCAGCAGGTCGCCGGGTGGCAGCGCTGGCGGCAGCCAGCTGTCGAAGATGTAGAGGTCGAACGGCTGGGCCGGCAGGCCGCGCGCCAGGTCGCCGCGGAAGGCCTGCACGCCGGGCAGGCTGCGCAGCGCCTGCTCCAGGAACAAGTTACCGGGCGTCATCAGCAGGACGCGCCGCGCCGCCGCCGTGTCGAGCACCGTCCAGGCGCGGTTGTCCAGCGCCAGGTAATCCACATACGCTGAGTCCGCCGGCAGCGTGAGCGCGGCCTCAACCGCCTGCGCGCCCTCCGGCAGCCGCTCCGAGAGCAGCGCCACCTGCTGCCCGGCGGGCACGGTGTAGAACTGCGAGTCGAACAGCGCGCCGTCTACGTAGAGGCTGAACACAGCTTCAGCATCCGTATCGCCGTAGTTGGTGATCTGGGCGAACAACTGCGGCCGGTGGCCGGGCAGAGCGCGCGCGGCCAGCGCGGTCAGCGCCAGGTTGCTGGCGGACGTTCCCACCGGCACGTAGACCACCTCGCCGGGCACAGTGGGCAGCAGCGTCGGGTCGCCCAGGCCGCCGTCGCTGATGACGACGACGGTCAGGCGGCTCTCGCCGGCTGCGCCAGAGGGGTCTACCAGGCCGAGCGCGCCCGGCCAGTCGGCGCGGCCCTGGCCCGGGCGAGCGCGGGCGATGGCGGCGCGCAGCGCGGCCCGGTCAGACGTGGCCGGGGCGATCACCTCCGGCGCGTCGGCCACGCGGATCACGGTCATGGTGTCGCCAGCGCTCAGCGTGTCCACGATGGCCAGCGCCTCGTCCTGGGCCGCTGCGAAGCGCGTGCGCCCGTTTACATCGGCGGCGTTCATGCTGGCGGAGGCGTCGAGCAGGGCGACGATGCGGCCGCTGCCCACCGCCGGCACAGCGACAAACGGGCGGGCCAGCGCCAGCGTCAGCGCCGCCAGGATCAACAGCTGGAGCAGCAGCAGCAGGCTGCGGCGCAGGCGCTGCCAGGGCGTGTTGGCCTCGCTGTCGCGCATCAGCCGCTCCCATAAAAACGTGCTGGAGACAACCAACTCGCGGCGGCGCAGCCGCAGCATGTACAGCAGAACGATAGGGACGGCCAGCAGGCCGGCCAGCAGCGCAAGGGGCGTTAGGAAGGCCATCAGGTCAGATACCCAACGCAAATGCGCCAAGGCGCAAGGGCGCAAAAAGATCAAACCGATATTTGTTCATAGACCATTGACTACCCGCTTGATGCCTTGTCTGAGTACGACAGCGCCGAAATTGATGACGAGCGCCAGCTTGAGGCCGGTTACCCGCAGATACGTAAGCGCCTGTGCCTGAAAAACGGGGTTGAATTGTGGCACAGCTTTACATTCCACAATGACAAGATCGTTGACCAGTAGATCAAGGCGTAAAGGCGTGGCGAGTTCAGCGCCTTTGTAGGTGATCGGAATCGATTTTTGTCGTTCGACCCGAAGCCCTCGCTGCGTCAGTTCCCAGGCCAGCGCCTCTTCGTAGACACTTTTCAACAACCCGGGGCCACCGAGAACAGTATGCACTTCCAGAGCAGCGGCGACAATATGACGGCTGATGGCGTTTTCATCACCCTGGTAACTCTCAGTGCTTGCGTCATTGCGTCCTTGAGCCATTGCCTTATGTTCTTTCCCACCTCACCAGCCCTACCTCACCAGCCCCTGCCGGCGCAGCTCGGACAAGACCAGCTTCTCCCACGGGCTGCCGGTGTCTGCCCGGATGTAATGCGCGCCGCGCCGCGTCAAATCAGCGCGAATGCCCTCCAGCCAGGCGGTCAAGCGCCGGGTGTACAGGTCGCGCATGGCCGCGTCCACCGTGACCTCCTGCGGGCGGCCCGTTTCCACATCAATCAGGCGCAGATCGCCGGCCAACGGCGGCGCGAGTTCCTCCGGGGCGAGGGTGTGAATCAGGGCGACTTCGTGGCCGCGCGCCAGCAGGGCTGTGACGCCGTCTAGGTAGCCGGAGGGCGAGAACATGTCGCTGATGACAATCGTCAGGCCGGGCCGTCCAGCGCGCAGCGCGTAGGCCGCCAGCGCCTCGTTGAGATCGGTGACGCCGCCAGCGCGCAGCCCGTCGGCGAACGCCAGCAGCGCGACGCTGCGCGCGCGCCCCCGCGCCGGGCCAAACAAGTCAATGCGCTGGTCACTGGCGGCCAGCAGCACCAGGCGGTCACTGCTGTGCAGCGAAACGTAGGCCAGCGCTGCCGCCGCGCGCCGCGCAAACGCGAACTTGTTCGCGGCGCTCTCGCCCGGCGGCCAGTCCATGCTGGCAGAGGTATCAACGATAATGTGCACCGCCAGGTCTTCTTCGTCCTCCAGCAGCTTGATGTACGGGCGCTGCAGGCGGGCGTAGATGTTCCAGTCCAGGCGGCGCAGGTCGTCGCCGCGCGTGTAGTTGCGGTAGTCAGCGAACTCGATGCTCGTGCCGCGCTTGGTCGAACGGCGCTCGCCCTTCATCGCGCCGGCGCGCACCCGCGTGGACCACAGCGTGAGCTGCTCCAGCTTGCGGCGTGTGGCTTCGTCAAACAGCGTCAGGGTGGGCATAGGTGCTCACATCCAGCCGGTAGACTTTTTCGTCGCCTTCCATTTCTGAAACCTGGCTCATTTCTTTCGGCGGTAGATATCACTGCGTTTGCCCGCCCGCACGACGACAATCACCTGTATATCCGTTCGCAGGTCGTAGATCACACGATATTTGCCGACACGCAACTTGTACAGGCCGGCGAAATCTCCTTTGAGTGCCCCAGATGTCGGATATCGTCAGCTTCCTCAGCGAGTCGTTCGAGACGCTTCCGTATATCAATCAGCGTTTCCTTGTTGAGTTTTGACAGGTCTCTCTGAGCGTCCCTGCTGATTTCGAGCCTGTACGCCATATCACGTTAATCCCAATGCGCGCCAGACATCTTCTGCCGGATCACCACGGCGTTCTGACTGAAGATAGGCGCGCAGGGATTCGATAACATCAGGTTGCAGGTCAAGATCAGCATCAGAGTCGAGCAGCGTCTCCAGGCGTTCGTTAACGACTTCCTCGACCAGATCACGTATCGTTGCTCTCAGCATCTCGCGCAGTTCATCAACCGTAAGATCAGCCACTCTGTCAGGCATTTAGATAACCCTTTCCCAATACAGCTTATACCCTGGTCTTGCGCACTGCCGCCAGCAGGTCTTTGACGATGGCGTCCGGGCTGACGCCCTCGGCCAGCCCCTCGAAGTTGAGCAGCAGCCGGTGGCGCAGCGCTGCCGGCGCAACGGCCTGCACGTCCTCGAACGCCACGTTGAAGCGGCCTTCTAACAGCGCGTTGACCTTCGCGCCGATGATGAGCGCCTGCGCCCCGCGCGGGCTGGCCCCGTAGCGCACGTAGCGGCGCACGCTCTCCGGCGCGGACGGGTCGTCCGGGTGCGTGGCGACCACCAGCCGGGCGACGTAATCGGTAATGTGGCTGGCGACCGGCGTTGCCAGGGCCAGCCGGCCCATAGCGATCACCTGGCGGCCGTCTGCGACTTTGCGCGGCATGGCAGTATCCGCCCCAGTGGTGCGCTCCAGGATGCTCACCAGTTCGCTCACCGACGGATACGCGACGTTAACTTTGAACATGAAGCGGTCGAGCTGCGCCTCCGGCAGCGGATACGTGCCCTCCATTTCCAGCGGGTTCTGCGTGGCCAGCACGAAAAAAGGCGGCTCCAACGGGTAGCTGCGGCTGGCAACTGTGACCGTTTTCTCCTGCATCGCCTCCAGCAGCGCCGATTGGGTTTTGGGCGTGGCGCGGTTGATCTCGTCGGCCAGAACCAGGTTGGCGAAGATCGGCCCGTGATGGAAGCGGAACACGCGCCGCCCGTCCTCGGTTTCCTCCATGATGTCAGTGCCGGTGATGTCGGCGGGCATCAGGTCGGGCGTGAACTGGATGCGGGCGAACTTGAGGTCGAGCGCCTCGGCCAGCGCGCGGATGAGCATGGTCTTGCCCAGGCCGGGCACGCCTTCAAGCAGGGCGTGGCGGCCAGCCAGCACGCAGATGAGAACGCCGCGCACCACGTCCTGCTGGCCCACGATCACGCGGGCGACCTCCGCTTCAACGGCGCGGGCGGTCTCGCTGAAGGCTTCGAGCGAAATGTCCATTGTGTTGTCCCTCACGGTGTTCGACCCCCGGGCGAAAACACAGTGCGCAGGGGAATGCGCAGCCCTGGCAGCACAGTGCCGCCGTCGAGCGTGTCGTCTGCGCCGAATGTCTGGGCGCTGCCCTCCGGCGTGTAGACGACAACGCTGCGCGCGCGCGGGTAAACCACCGACACCTGCCGCGTGCCGAAGCGCAGATAGTCCAGCACCCTCTGCTGAACGGCCTCTGCCTCGTCGTTGGGCGAGATCGCTTCGACGGCTAGATCGGGCGCGAACGGGATACAGCTGTCTGGCATGCCTTCGGGCAGACACCCCGCCGCCACAAAGCCCACGTCTGGCGCGCGCACGGTGTCGCGGCCCTCAGGGTGAGCGCACAGCACATAGCCGGTTTCGGCGGCAGTGGCCGCGCCCAGCCGGTGAGCCTCTACAAACGCGCCGATCAGCCGGTCAAGCCGGGAGGCGATCTGGCCGTGCAGGCCGCCAGCGGGCGACATCTCGATCAGGACTCCCTCGCGCAGTTCCAGGCGCTTGCCGGCGTATTCCGGACAGTGCGACAGCGCCCACAGATCGGCGGCTGTGTACAATTGGACGCTGACATCTTGCACGGTCGTTTCTCACTCCCCGCCGCTGCGGCGCGGCTCCAGCGCGCTGAAGTAGTCGCGGACGATATCGCGCATGCCGAGCGGAATATAGGCGCTGTCGAGCGCGCGGCTGGCGGCTTGGCTGTAATCGCTGAATACCTGGCTGTAGGGCACCAGCGCCTCGCCAGCGGGGTTAGGCGCGAACTCGCCCTCAACAGCCAGCGCGTCGCCGGCGTCCGGCTCCAGCACGATCTGCGGGCCGCCCACGCCGCCCACGCGCTGCGGTGCGTACACCGGCGCGTACTCACGCACGCCGGCCCCGTCCGGCTGGTTGTTGGCTGCGGCTGCGCGGTCGCGGCCTGCCGGGCCGCCCGCTTCCTCGCCGGCATCGCCGGGCTGGTCGCCAGCGCCGCCGCCGACGCCGCCTGGCTCAACGGCGCGAACGCTGCCTTCCGGGCCGTCCTGCGCCCGATCCACCGGCTGCACGCCGCGCGCACCGGTCTGCTGGCCTTCGCTGGCAGGACTCTCGCTGCCCTGGCCGGCGGCCCCGGCCTCGCCCTGCTCGCCTTCAGCGCCGGACTGCTGCGCCATCGGCTGGCTCAGCGCGCGCAGCCCTTGGGCCGCCTCCTGCTCGTCGCCCTGCTCCGTCTGCGCCTGAGCCGCCTGCCGCTGGCCGGCCCGCCTGTCCGGATTCTGGCTCTGCGCGATCTGGTTGGCGGCCCGCTGCAGCCGCTGCGCTGCTGCGTTGAGCTGATCCGCTGCCTGCCCCTGGCGCTCGGCCTGCTGCTGACCGGCCTGCAGGCTGTCGCGGGCGCGCTGAAGCGCGTCTTGCGCGGCCTGCACATCGCCGCGGCGCAGGGCGTCAGCAGCCTCGCGCAGCGCGTCAGCGGCGGCGGGATTGGTCGCCTGGAGGGCGTCAGCGGCGGCTTCGAGCGCTTCGGCGGCCTCGTCGCGCTGCTGCTGGCTCATCTGCGGAATCTGTTCGGCCAGCCGTTCCAGCGTGGGGATAGCCTCCTGCGCTTGTTCGCCCTGTCCCTGGCCGGAGGGCGCATCCGACGGCGGGGCAGCCTGGCGCAGGGCAGACGCCGCCCGCTGCGCGGCGGCGCGGCTGTCGCCCGCCTGAAGTTCCAACCCAGCGGCGGCCTCAGTCAGGCGGGACTGCGGGCCGGCCAACGCAGCGAACGCCTCCTCAGCGGTCACCTGCTGTTCGCCCAGCGTCTCGGCGGCGCGCTCAAGCTGTTCCAGCAGCGCCTGACGCTGGTCGTCGGCCAGCGGGCTGATGGCAGCCACCTCCTGGGTAATGTCCGCCAGGTCGTCGCGGGCCTGGGCCAGCGCTGCGTCGCGGGCGGCGCTGCTGCTGGCCGCCTCGGCCTGCGGGTTGGGCAGGAGCAGAAGCAGAATGAGCACGGCCGCCAGCGCTGCCGCCAGCAGCCAGGCGCGGCCGTCGGCCCGCAGCGGCAGCCGCGCGCGAACGTCTACGGCGCTGGCCGCCGCCCAGGCGTCGGCGATCTGGCGGGCAGCCAAGTCGTCGCGCGTGCGGATGCGGCCCTCAGCCAGCTCCAGCGCAGTGGAAGTGCGCTCGCCGAGGTTGAACTCCAGGTCGAAGCGGCGGGCGGCGGCCAGCGGCGAGCGCGGCTGCAGCCAGGCCAGCAGCGGCGCGATCAGCCCGGCCAGCGCCACGCCAGCCGCTGCCAGGGCCGCCGCCTGCTCGGCAGACAGCACAGGGAACAGCCGGGCTGCCAGCGCTGCACCAATGCCCAACGCCAGCCCGGCCCACAGGCCGCGCGGCAGCCACCGCAAGGCCCGCTGGGCGCGCGCACGCCGCTCCCAGGCGCGGACGACGCCGCCGAGCGCCTCGTGCTGCTGATTGAATGCGGCCTGTGATGCCATGAATGTCTGCCTTTCAAATCGTCCTGAAAGCCGACTGGCCGCCGTGGATGGGCTGCGCATCTGCTAACAATACCCGGCTGGCGCGGCCCGCGTTCATCGAGCTTCACGCGCGGGCCGCCGCATGCGGCGAACGGCCAGCACCACCAGCGCCGTCGAGATGGCCAGGCAGGCTACGGTAAAGCTGATCCACGGCGACACCAGAGGGATAGTGCTGCCGTCGCTGCTGAGCGTGACCGTCCAGAAGCCGACCACTTGGCGGTCAATCAGCAGCTGCTGGGTGATGAGGGCGGTCGCTATCGGGTTCAGGCTGACCAAAAACAGCCCTGCGTAAATGAACGCGGCCTCCACCACTGGCGAACCGCTGATGCCAGAGCCGTAGCCGCCGGCGGCCCCGACGAACGCGTTGAACAGCGGCAGGCTCGCCAGCAGCGGCACACCGAACGTGATCGCCAGCGCCGCCGCGTAGGCGCGCAAGCTGGCCGTCAGCGCGCGCGGCGTGATCGCCGAGAAGTAGATGCCCACCGTGCCCAGCGTGATCGCCGTCGCCGTCAGAATCACGAAGGCCAGAACGATCTCGGCAGTGTTCACGCCGCCGAACAAAAAGGCGATGCTCTGCAGCGGAATGGCAGAGAACAGCAGCAGCAGGATGTAACCCAGCGCTGACTCCAGCTTGCCAATCACAAATGACGGGCTGGCCAGCAGCGTCGTGCGCAGCAGGTCATACGTCTGGCGCTCGCGCTCGCCGGCGATGGCCCCGGCGGTGAAGGCCGGCGCGATGAAGATAATCAGCAGCAGCTCGATGCCCACCAAGCCCACGAACAGCACGCGCCCCACCGCGCCGGACGCCGCCGAGCCGGTGATCTGGGTGGCCGTGTAAAACAAATAGAGCAGCACAGTGAAACCGCTCATCAGACCCAGGTAGACGGTGAGCACAACGAACGCGCGCGCGCCGCGCATGCGCCCGCGCAGCTCGCGCACCATCACCGGGTTGAGGCGGAAGGCGCGGGCGTCGCGCGCTGCCACTGCGCCCGCCCAGGCTGCCGCGCCAGCCGTCACAACACCCGGCGTGAAGCCGGCCAGCAGCAGAGCGGCGGCGTTGGCGGCGGCCAGCAGCCACAGGCCAACCAGCGCCCACAGCTCGCGCGCCAGCACGCCCACCATCAGCACCAGCAGCAGGCTGGTGTTGAGCAGCGTCAGCACGATAACAGTGGCCAGCGCCGCGTCATCTGCCAGAGCAGCCGCGCCCAACAGAGCGCTGTGCAGCGCGCTGAACAAGCCCGGCACAGCCCGGACGCCGCCCAGAAAAGCGAGCAGCAGCAGAACGGCGATCAGGCCGCCGTTAGCCAGCGCGCCCCAGCGCAGGGCAGACGCGGCGCGTTCGAGACGGGCCTCGCGCGGGGTGAGCGCCTCGCCGGGCGCATCCGCCCAGCCGACGATTCCGGCGTCCTCGTACACTACGTGACCGCGCCTTTCGTAACGCGCATGAACATCGATTCCAGGTCCTTGGTCTCTTCGGTGAAGCCAAGGATGGGCACAGCAGCCGCAGTAAGCCGCTGGTTGAGTGCAGCCACACCGTCGTCGTCGCCGGTGAAATCAACGCGCACGCGCCACCGTCCGCTGCGCGGCTCCAGCACTTCGACGCCGATCACGTCTGGCGCGCCCGCCAGCAGCGACTGCACCGTTTCGGCGATCTCGGCGCTGCGCACGGTGATCACGATCTCGCGGTGCGGCGTAAGCTGGGCGCGCATCTCGTCTATGCTGCCCTGCATCACCATCTGCCCCGCCTCGATAATGCCGATGTGCGTGCAGATTTCGGCCACATCCGCCAGGATGTGCGACGAGAAGAAGATCGTCTTGCCCATCTTGGCCAGCTCCAGCAGCAGCTCGCGGATTTCGACGCGGGCGCGCGGGTCCAGGCCAGAGGCCGGCTCGTCGAGGATCAGCACCTGCGGATCGTGGGCCAGCGTGCGGGCCAGCGACAGGCGCTGCTTCATGCCCCTGCTGAGCTTGTCTACCAGGTCCTCGCGCCGGTGCGACAGGTCCACCAGTTCCAGCAGGTCGTTGATGAGCGGCCTGCGTTCGTTTTCCGGGATGTCGTAGCAGGCGGCGAAAAAGTCGAGGTATTCCCACACGCGCATGTCGTCGTACACGCCGAACTCGTCCGGCATGTAGCCGATGGCGCGGCGCACGGCGCGCGGTTGGTCAGTCACAGAGTGCCCGGCGATCCACGCCATGCCGCTGGTGGGCCGGGTTAAAGTGGTGAGCACGCGCATCGTGGTGGTTTTACCCGCGCCGTTGGGGCCGACAAAGCCGTAGATGCTGCCCTCTGGCACAGCCAGCGACAGGCCGTTAACCGCCGCGAACTTGCCGTAGCGCTTCACCAGATCTTTTGTTTCGATAATCGCGCTCATGAAATAACCCCGGCTGACATGCCTGCCGCGTGTCGTTTAATTTTAGTATACGCCAGCTTGGGGCAAACGTCCGCAGCGGGCCGGGGCTTCTCACAATCGGCTAAGTTGGCCGCGCTGCTGGGCAGCTCGCCAGCCCATTTAGTTTTTGACCGCCCCCCGCAGAGTCTGACATAATTGGCGCGAGTCCTCTCTGCTGGGTAAGAATATCAAGGAGACGTGTCCATGAGCCGTTCCGTGCGAACTTTCCTGGCAATTGTGCTGTTTCTGCTGGCAGCGCTGATTGCCATCAACAACATCGTGAACCAGCTAACCAGCCTAGACAACTGGTGGCTGCCGCTGCTGCTGGTCATTGCTGGGCTGGCGCTGGTGCTGATCCCGGAGGGGTGGTCGTGGCGCGGCGTCACGCGCGCTGAAGAGGCCGAGGCCGACGCCGCCGTCAAGGCGCTGCAGGAGGCCGCGGCGCCGACGCTGCCCGCCACCAGCGCCGAGGCCGCCCTCGCGCCGCCCGCGCCTGAAGCCGAACCCGCGCCCACGCCAGAGCCTGAGGCCGCGGCTGAAGCCGAACCCGCGCCCATGCCAGAGCCTGAGGCTGCGGCTGAAGCCGAACCCGCGCCCGCCCCAGAGCCTGAGGCCGCGGCTGAAGCCGAACCCGCGCCCGCCCCAGAGCC
>Ga0308414_1000156_pt1 | contig 41757 bp, 30 predicted proteins | sample HotsprSampleOS50_FD_205667 | JGI IMG/M metagenome (GOLD analysis project Ga0308414, IMG submission 205667) | Hot spring phototrophic mat microbial communities from Octopus Spring, Yellowstone National Park, Wyoming, United States - 20090730_OS50 ... | reverse complement strand
AAAGTGCCCCCCAAGAAGTCATCCTCGCTTTGAACCCGACGGTCGAGGGCGAAACCACAGTGCTTTACCTTGCCAAGTTGCTCAAGCCGCTTGGGGTCAAGGTCTCTCGCATTGCACGCGGCATTCCCGTCGGCAGCGAATTGGAATACACGGACGAGGCCACTTTGACACGCGCTTTGGAAGGACGCTCGTTGATATAGCCATGTCGCACAAGTTTTTTTCAGTATGCTTTGTCAGTATGCTCCAAAATTATGAAACATCGCCTATCGGGCTTTCGCATACTTTGGTCTAACCGTTTTCGCTTAACTTCTTTCTGAAATTTGCTATGAAAAGACTCTACCGTTCTTCACGTGAGCGCATGATTGCTGGCGTTGCTGGCGGACTGGCGGAATACTTTGATATTGACCCTGTTTTCGTGCGCGCCATCTTTGTGGCAAGCATATTTTTAAGTGGCATCGGCATACTCATCTATCTTGTGCTCTGGATTATCACACCGCCAGCGCCATCAGCGGCTATAACTTCTCCAGAGAGCGCATCACAGTTTGGCGCAACATCTGCCACTCAAACGCTTTCTCCACAAGAGCTTGAGGCGAAGAAAAAGCGAAATTCTACGCTCATCGGCATTGGGCTGATTACGCTTGGCATCATCATTTTTTTAGAGCTACTCTTGCCATCGTTTAGCGTTACTTACCTTTTCCCGCTGGCACTCATCGGGGCAGGCGGATTCCTGATTTGGAAGACATTTGTCGAGCCAAGTCGCTCAAGTGGGTCAGTGTAAAACTTTTTGAAACCTGAAACTCACCAGCAGTGAAACGCTCTGGGAGAGGTTGGGGTGCACGTCTTTTTGCCACCTCCGCTCCATTACCTTTCGTAATGCCTTGCCATCTACCCCACAAGGCACGACGGAAGAAACATCTATGCCTTAAAGTCGAGTTGTTCATGCGTTAAAGTTACCTCGACTTTAAGGCATAGTTGACTCGACTATAAGGCACAATCGAGTTGACTTTAAGGCATAAACGAGATGTTTTTCAGGCATGGCGGAAACTTTTGCCACGAAGCTTGGTGGCAACACTGTCCGCTAAGCTTGGCAGTAACAGTTAAAATCAAGCTTGATTCCGGCGGTTAAAACCATGCTTGATTTTAACAGCTGAACCTAAGCTTGATTTCGACAGTTCAAACCAAGGTTGATTTTAACGGAGAGAAAGCCGCATTCTTGGCGTGAGAACGCCGCATTCTGTCGGTTAGAAAGCCTTATTCTTGCCGTTACAATTTCGCGCATTTCTGCTATTTCCGAGCATTTTCTTTGTCATTCCAAGCATTTTTTCTCGGTCATTCCGAGCATTTTCTCGGTCATTCCGAGTGTAGCGAGGAATCCATACAACAATAGCACACGGAACACACGGATGAGACGGATTGCACACGGATTGACTTTTCTCGTTCTTGCGAAGGAATCCACTCATGGATGCTTCGCTTCGCTCAGCATGACAGGGAGGAGATAGCAAACCTCATCCTATTGTCCCTCTCCTTGCAAAAGGAGAGGGACGTTTCGGCAATGCCGAAACAGGGTGAGGTCAATCCAGCATGGATGCTTCGTTCAGCATGACAAGACTAAGGCTGTGGAGGCTCGGCTTCATTTAGCATGACAAAACCGAGAGTGGCATTCCGAGTGTAGCGAGGAATCGCGTGCGTGGATGCTGCGCTTAGTGCGACAGGCTGTAGCGGTCTTTCTGTTTTCAATCAAAACGATTGAATGAACTCTAAGCGGAAACTGCGGTCAAGTGCAGAAAGCGAGCGGAAGTTATCGTTAAGGTTGGAAAGGTTCATTTCGATGGTAAATCCTGCGCCAAGTGAGAGTCGCAGCCCCACATCAAGAAAGCCGCTACCACGACCAAAAATTTCGCTACGGTCATCATTGAACGCAAAGTCATATTGCACATACAGGGTCAGGTCAGCGCCGATGGTTTTTTCAAGCCCGATGTAGAAATTGAGATTACCATCGTCTTGGGCTTCGAGAATGCTGTAATTCAGACCTGCGTGCCAAGTGAGGTAGCCAAGGAATTCAAAATTTTTTGAGGCGGCAAGGAAAAATCCCGGGGCTTTGCGTTCATAGCGGTTGAGGCTATCGATGAAGCGTCCGCGACCCTGTGAGTCAAAGCCAATCATCAATGCTGGGGAAAGAAGTTCTTCTTCCAAGATACGGTAGCGTACCATTGCACCGGGCAAGCGGTTCCACTGCGGCGTGCCAGAGCCGATGAGGTTCGTGGCGCCGTAGGAGAGTCCGAACGAAAATTTATCACTAACGCCCACACTGGCAGAGACCATAGCGCCGCCATTGCTGAAAAACCAGCCTTCCAAAGCAAACACGCCTCGCTTGAGTGTGCCAGCGGTCGGCAAGTTGAACAGATAGCGCGACTCTTGCGTGGCATGAGTCCCAGCAGAACTTTGCGCATAAAGCAGAGCAGGAGAAAGCAGTAAGAAGAAAGCGAGAACAAAGTTTTGAATCATGCAAAGATGTTGGATTCAGAAATCGGATGTAAGAACGTCTAAGACTTTTCAGGCGAAAAATCAAGGTCTAAAGACGGATAAAGCGATTTTCGTAACTGCCATCGCGGTGAATCGTAATCGCATTGAATTTATTGCCGCTGCGCCGCACCGAACCAGAGTTGATGAAGTGAATGCCATCGATGCGATACTCTTCAGCTTTGTGGTAATGCCCATGCAGAGCTAATTTGGTGCCAATTGCTTTGAGCGTGTTTAGAAAAGCATCGCGCTCGACAAGTTCCATAGACCAGATGAAGGCACGGTCGGCGGCATTTTGTGGCTCATAGATGCGGTAAGCATGATGAAAAAGGGCAATGGTGAATTTATCGCTCAAAAGCGAACGAATATGAGGTTGCTCAACGGCATAGCGTTCTTCAGCATGAACATACCCACGAGACCCGGACGGATTGATTTTGAGCGACCATTCCAAAACGCTGTTGAACGCTACAATTGCCACACCATTTGGACCGCCATTGAGAATTTTGATAAAAGGAAAGTGCAAGGGCTCTTCTTTGTCGTCGGTGATGGTCTCGCGAAAAATCTCACAAAATTCGCTAAGCTTTTTGTGGTAACTGATGCCTTGAGATTCTAAAGCGCGCATAGCGGTGGCACGCAGTCCCAGCACCCCATTGAATTCATATTTGCCAAAAATGTCATGATTGCCCGGAATAATTGTAACGCGCTCCCAGTGTAGAATATTGTGACGCGCAAGAATTTCACGCAAGTGCCATAAATCTTCGAAATTGACGACATCGACAATATCGCCGGTCATGACAAGATGGTCGAAGCCATGGTCAAGAATTTTTTTGATAAGCGTATCCAATTCAAGCAAGCAATGCGGGTTGCTTTCGCTATCCAAGTGAATGTCTGAAATGTGCGCTAATTTCATGGCTGTCGCATCGGGTTTCTCTACAAATTTCGGGCTTTGAAAAGTGATAAAAAAATCTCTCTTTTACAGAACAAAAGCCATGAGCAATGCAGTGGCTCCAAGGGTAAAGCCAACCAAAATGAACATCTTAACCTATGTCAGATAACACAGTGCTGGCGGCAGTTGAGCCGCATCTTGTCTCTACACAAGAATTGGTGAAGAAACTCAGAACCTTATCAAAAAATCTGTGGTGGTCGTGGAATCTGGAAGCACAAGAACTGTTTGAAGCGCTCTCACCGCGGTTGTGGTCGAAGTATAATCACAACCCAGCGGAAGTGATGATGAATGTCTCCGAGCAAGAAATTATGGCGCGGCTGGGCGATGCACAGTTTTATGAAAAGGTAACAAAAGTCTTGCACCATTTTGAAGAGTATCTTAACGAGCGCCAAACTTGGGCGGCAAGCCATGCGCCAGAGTTGGTCGAGCGCCCTGTTGCGTATTTCAGTGCAGAGTTTGGCTTGCATGAGAGCCTACCGATTTATTCAGGCGGACTGGGTGTCTTAGCTGGCGACCACATCAAAGCCGCAAGTGACTTAGGGCTCAACTTCATTGGCGTGAGCCTGTTTTACCGTGAAGGCTATTTCCAGCAGCGTCTTTCGCCAGATGGATGGCAACAGGAAAATTATCCGCTCTATCGACCCGAATACTTGCCGATGGAATTGGTCTGCGATGAGTCAGGGCAACCTGTGTTGGTGTCAGTGGAATTAGGTCACAGTTCGGTATATGTGCAGGGCTGGGTGGTAAGAGTCGGGCGTGCGGCACTGTATTTGCTGGATACGAATGTGGAGCAAAACGATGTGCATTACCGCGATATTACCAGCCGTGTCTATGGCGGCGATTCAACCACGCGCATCAATCAAGAAATGATTTTAGGAATTGGCGGCGTGCGCTTTCTGGAAAAGTTAGGCATCCAGCCGCGCGTCTATCATATGAATGAAGGACACTCGGCGTTTCTGACGCTGGAACTTTTGCGCAAGGAACTCCAATCGGGCAAATCTCAAAGCCAAGCTATTGCAGCCGTAAAATCGCAGTGCGTCTTTACAACTCACACGCCTGTGCCAGCAGGACACGACCGCTTCTCGGCAGACCTCATGCACTATACGCTGGACATGTTTCTCAAAACCTCTGGGATAGACTTTGAGTCGCTGATGGCGCTTGGGCAAGAACAGTCAGAAGATAAACAGTCGCCCTTTACCATGACAGTCTTGTGCCTGCGCATGGTGCGTGCCGCCAATGGGGTATCGCAGTTGCATGGAAAAGTCTCACGCGAGATGTGGAAGTCGCTCTACGGTGGAAAAGCTGAGAATACTCCGATTGGGCATATCACCAACGGCATTCACACCCATAGCTGGCTAAACCGCACCACACTCAACTTCTGGCAACGCTTTGCGCAGGGCGATAAAGAATTTTTCTTAAACCGCGAAAAGCTCAGTGAAATCATCGATAAAATTCCTGACGAGGAAATTTGGGCGCTGCGTTACAGCTTACGCCGCGAAATGATAGAATTCGTGCGCCAGCGTTTGGAAGAGCAAAACTTGCGTCACGGCTACGATATGGGCATGATGTACACGCATACGCTTTCAGCCGATACGCTAACCATCGGATTTGCGCGGCGCTTTGCAACCTACAAGCGTGCACCACTTATCTTCACCGACCTTGAAAGAATTGCCAGCATCATCAATCACCCAGAGCGACCGGTGCAAATCATCTTTGCTGGCAAGGCGCACCCACGCGACAATGGTGGCAAAAAGTTCATTCAAGAAATCTACCACATTACGCGCATGCCGCAGTTTATCGGCAAAGTGATTTTCCTTGAAAACTACGATATGAACATCACGCGCCACCTCATTTCAGGTGCAGATGTGTGGCTCAATACGCCCCTGCGACCGCTTGAAGCCAGCGGCACATCGGGACAAAAAATTGTCGCACACGGCGGCTTGAACCTTAGCATTCTCGATGGATGGTGGTGCGAAGGCTACAATGGCAAAAATGGATTTGCTATCGGGAAAGGCGATGACCCAGAGCGCTCACAAGATGAGCAAGACAAAGACGATGCGCGCTCGCTCTATGAAGTCTTGGAAAAGCAGGTGGTGCCTGAATTTTACACCCGCTGCCCACAAGGCATGCCAAGAGCGTGGATAGAACGAATCCGACACTCCATGAAAACACTCATGCCCATCTACAACACACACCGAATGGTGCGTGAGTATGTCGAGAAGTATTACAAGAACAGATAACCAATTGCTCAAATGCTCAAGAGGCCGCCGCTCGGCGAAGTCGGTCCATGATGGCTAAGCCGAGACCTTCTTCGGGGACCGCTTCACAAAAAATTTTCTCAATGCCAGCGGCATCGCACTCACGAAAAAAGTGATACAATGTGTGAGCGTAATCATCAAGGTCGCGGCAGATGTGCTTTTTGGCAACTTTGATATGACTCGGCAAATTGTGCAGACCAATGTAAGCCGATGACGAGTTTAGCGATTGCATGTCGTCTGGCGAACGAACAATGCAAACATGGGCATGCGGAGCATAGTGACGATACTTCATGCCCGGACTTTTAGGAGACTTCAAATTCTTTGGCTGATATAGCCGAGTTTCAGGCACCACCGATTGCAAGGCTTCAAGCGACACAGCGCCAAGGCGCATCACGAGCGGAACTTTGCCCGTGCAATCAACCACCGTAGACTCCAGCCCAATTTGACTCTGCTCATCCTTCAAAATGCAACTGATTTTCCCATCTAAGTCTGCTTTCACCGCTTGCCAGGTGGTTGGACTGGGACGCCCAGAAAGATTGGCGGACGGCGCCGCAATCGACACGCCGCAGGCTTCCAAGAAACGATGCGCCACTTGATGTGCAGGCATGCGCACGGCAACCGTATCCAATCCTGCCGAAACAATTTTGGGCACAAACTTACTGCGCGGTAAAATAACCGTCAAAGGACCGGGGAAAAAGTGCTCAATAAATTTCTCGGCAATCGGCGTCAGGCGCTTTGCCAGCAACCCCAATTCTGAAAAGTGTGCGATGTGCACAATCAGCGGATTATCAGCTGGGCGACCCTTGACATCAAAAATTTTTTGAACAGCCTGTTCTTCAAACACATTTGCGCCTAAGCCATAGACCGTCTCGGTAGGAAACGCCACGAGCTCACCTTTCAGAATGAAACGTGCCGCCTCTAAAACCGAGCTTGTGATTTTAGTCTTCATTACCTGTGCATCTTCATACTCCAGTTTTGAAGTATTCGCACTGCGCCAAATTCCTGTGTCTGAACAAAGTTAGCAATGTTGTAGGGTGAGTTGTCCGCTTGAGACAAGGGCTATAGCGGAAGTGCCGTAAAAAACAACTCTTGCAGAGATGTCAGCTTATTGGAAATATCGGTTAAATCGCCTTCGAGGAGAAGAGAACTATCGCACAATGGCCAGTTTCTCCAAAGTCTCAATCTGTTCGTTGCGCACAAGATGTTTGAAAATCACTTTGTAGAGATAAATGCCATTAGCCAGCTCACTACCATCTTCATCTCGACCGTCCCAATCGATGCGGACAAGCGAGGGAGCGGATGTCTCGGTGTGCTCAAGGCTTTTGATGAGCCGACCAGCAATCGTGTAAATTTTAATGCGCACTTCCACTTGCTCGCCTGCTTGGTTATGTGAGATGAAAAACGAGGTCGGTCCGCGTGTAGGATTCGGAAAATTCAGCGCGTATTTGACATGAAGCATAGAAGCATTGCGCACCACAAAGGCGAGCTCTTGTTCAGAAGAATTGTTGTAGCTATCCCATGCCTTGAAACGCAAGGTGTAGTTGCCATCACGAAGCGGCGCAAAAGTGTAGCGTACTTCACCTTCGGTGAAACTTTCAGAGCGAGCTTGATAAAAATCGTTGAGCAAAATCGGATTGCGTTCATCGTTGTTGAGAGTAAGCGTCAGTGCATTGCCAATGCCTTGTGTGAGATTAATTCCACTTTCGTCAGAAAGTTCGGCAATGAGTGTGGGCTGTGCGCCAACCACACCGCCAGAGACAAAACTCGGGTCGTTGAGGTAAAGCCGCATAGTGGGTCCGCTGGTATCAATCGGCGCATCAGGGTTGGTGCCAGTTGCGACAAACTGCTCGAAACTGCCTGAAGCTGTGGCAAAAAGGTTACGAGGCGCCGTATCCTCTTGCCAAAGATAGAAATTCACTTTGCCAGTTTTGATGCTGTCGTAACTGATGTCTTTCGGAACTACGAAGTTGATGCGAAATCGCCCGTTGCGCACAGGAGCAAGACCGCGATAAATCAAGGCATTTTGAACATCATAAAACTCATCAATGACGCCGCGCCCTTCATGGTCAGCCGCAGCCTGACGCGGCGCATCAAACACCGAGATAGCCGCAGTGCCACTAAATGCTGTATTGACCGCACCAGAAGGCAAACGCACTGACCCAGAAAGCGTTACGCGTGAGAGCGCACTGAGCTGAATAAGCGTAGAGTGAGGCAAAGCAATGCCATTGAGAGAATCTAACTGCGCCAGCGTTCGGCCTACGCCCAGACGCAGGGCAGGGTCGCCAAGCAGATAAAACTTCTCGGCATCTCCAGCATTGAAGAGGTCTAACTTAAAGCGCAGCAACGCCACGCCAAGTGGCACAGGGTTTTGATTGGCATCACGCTCGAAAATGCGCTGAAAAAGCAAAGGCGGATATGCCGAGCCACTGGTGATGAAAATAGACCGATTGGTCGGAATCAGTATGCTGGCGCCACCTGAAGGCAGAACAAACATTTGTTCAGCACCACTTTGTCGATTGGGGTCATCATTTCTGCCAAAGTCGCATGTGGCGGTGATGCAAAGCGTAGGACGCTCACGATTGGTCAGTTGAGGCAGCGAAGTAGCAGGGTCAAAAATACGTTCAGCCGCCCACACGCTGGGATTGCCGTGACCGATGTAGTTAATGACCGAGACGCCACGATTAAGCTGCGTAATGATTTCACGAGCGGCACCGGGACGACGCACCCCACCAGCCGCCGCTTCAGCACGGAAAAACGACGCATAAATTTTTACTGGATTGATATAGGGCGCCACACGACGCATCGCCGCAATAGTGTTTTCGCTATCGCGTGCAAATTGATTGAAGTCCGAAGGCTTGTTGCCATTAGGACCGTCATCTGCCACAAAGGCCACACGATTTCGCCAATCGCTTTGCTCAATGGAGGTCTCATACTCAATGGTTTTGTCGACCGCCAAGCGAGCTTCGCTGGCAGATTGCACCGTGAAACGTCCGACGGCAAGGTCAGGCAAAAAGTCTATGCCATCGACAGCTACAAAAAAATCGTCTGTGGTTGCCGCAAAGGAAAGCTCCAGCAAACTTTCTTCGGATTCAAACACAGGCACTTTGGAGTATCGCCGTCCAGTAATGTCGCGGTAGTCCCAGTCGCCATCGCCGAAGAGCAAAAGATACTTTGGCTTTCTGCCCGACGGTGCACGGTCGTAGAGCAATTTGACAAAATCACGAATCGCCGTAAAATCTTGCTTTCCGCCTGAAAACTCATTGTAGATTTGTCCAACCTCAACGGCTACGGTGCGCAATGCCTGCTCGCCCAAACGCGCTCTATCGCTACGGTAACGCGCAAGCCGTTCCGCTTCGCTACGAAAATCCGCACCATAGACAATGATGTATTCTGGAAAAGCCTCGGGATTGCTGCTTGAAGCAAGGCTACGCAAATTTTGATTGGGAAGAAGTTGCGCTGAAGCCGGTCGGCGAAACGTGGTGCGCTCCGAAAAAGCCACATACTCACGATACGTGCGCGGCGATTCTGCCTGCACAATCGCAATGCCGCTGGCACTTGCTTCGCCACTAATGCGAGTAATGTTCGAGAGGTCAGTGATGTCCCAAACTATCGGCGTGGCTGTAAAACCAGAGAGCTGGTAGCGCACAGCTTGAGCCGAAGTCAATCCAACAAGCGAGTTGAATTTCAGGAAATCATTTTGGGCGACAAATTGGCGAGAGTAGATGAGTTCAAACCAGTCAGGATAAAGGTTAGAGGTTTCAGAAGAGGCGAAGAATTCAAGCTGTGTGTTGGTTTGCTCGCCTTGAATCAGATTAGCTGAAAAGGTTTGGTCAATCAGGACGGCAGAACCGAAAACATAAGCGTCTAAATTTTGTGTAATGCCCGTGCGGCGTTCGACGATAGGCGTGCCACTTTCGCGAAGTGCGAAGGCTTCATTAGCCGTAGTGGCAGAAATGAGCTTAGCGCGCAGTTGCACAGCGCGCGTGCGGTCAATGCCAGCAGCGCTCAGTTGATAAGTTGCACGATTGCGACTGGCATTAAGCGGACTGTCAAAAAAGTTCAGACCAGTGTTAGAAAAATTGATACGGTCATTTTCTATGAAGGATAGCCATTGAAAAACCGTAGGTTGAAATGCCGTGGTGGTTTCAAGCGAAGGGCGTGTAGGAATGCGCTTGCCAAATTCTCCATCAAGCGAGAGGAAAACAAACGCTGAATTCGACATGCGGTGGAGGTAGTGAGTAAGTTGTCCCCGAAGCGAGTCATACTTGACGCCAGAAGTTGTTTTGGCATAAAACAGCACAAAGTCGTTGGCATCGAAGCGCTCATCATCTTCGCCAGAGACGAAAATGGCGCATTCTTGCAGGTCATGAGGTTTAGGCGAGTTGATGCGTGTGTCTAATTCTTCACCACCGTTTTGATAAATCTTGATGCGGCGCGGATTGACCGTTGCAAGGTTGATACCAATTGATTCCAAATAACTTCTATCGAGCCGATAGAGCCCTTCTTCACGAATTTCTAACTTGTAGAACCGACCGGAGCGCAAGACGCTTTGTGTAACGCCCGTAGCCTCCGAGTGAACCGAAAATAAGTTGTAAGGCAAAGAATGTGCTGAAAATTTAGGCACCATATCAGCATTGATGATACTGGAAAAAAACTCGTCAGGCGGTTGCGTTGAGGCAAGGTTCGGAGAAAGCGAGCGAGCAGGCGCAAAATTGACCCGCACGACAATACGTGTAAACTTGGTAACGCTGCGCGTGTCAGGGTTAAAACGAAGTGGATAAAGCGAAAGAAAACAAACAAAGACGCCGCGCAAAACTTTTGGCGAAGAGACTTGAGCAAGCGCAAAGGACTGTTTGGAAAAATAATTTGGTGCCGCCTTGTAGATGCGCTCATGCGTGCGTGCATGTTCTTGTGGGAGGGGCGCAAGAAGGGTATTGGGCAGAGTCTCACTGTCTGCGGCAAGAATCTCAATCGTAGGGGTGGCATTTGAAGGCAAGGCAATCGGCACAGAGCGAAACGGCTGCATGGGTAAGCCAATGCGGTCTGGGGCATGCAATGCTCCGAAGAAGGGAAATTCAAGGTAAGGTTGAGTCTCTATGAAGTGCGTGCGTGGCGCCTGCCACTCTGGTCGGAACTCCAGCGTGAGCCCTTGTTCGGAAGCGGCTATCAGACGAAGGTCGAAGGGTTGCGAAAAGGCATAGGGTGCAACAAGGCAAAGACATGCCAGACAAATCAGAACTTGCATCCGATGTGAGCACTAAAGAAGCATTTGAAAGGCGGAATATACCTATGCACGCAGAGCCGTGTCAAGGGCAAATGTGGGAACGCCGCACTTAGTCTTGTGGAATCGGGCGTCCCATTGCCTTGTAAATTTCTTCAATCTGTGTCTTATTCTTTTGAGCTTCGGCGTGTGCTGGTTCAAGCTCTAACACGCGGCGATACGCTTTCAGCGCTGGACGATACTTGATGGCAGGCGGCACAGGTGCAGAAAAGGTCATGTAGTTTGCAAACTCCATGTAGGCTTTGACCAGCTCGGCTTTTTTTTCACTGGCTTTGCCGCTTTCTTCAATCGCTTTGACTTTCGCATACAGCTCGTTTGCCTTTTTATCGGCACGCAGTGCGGCTTGCGTGGTGGAATCGACTTTGAACGATGTAGGTGCAGATTGAGCGTAGGCGCTAATGCCTTGTGTAAAAGCCAGCGCAACGGTAAGAGAAAGAGTGAACAGTGTTTGACGCATCATAAAGCGAAGCAGAATTGGTTTGAACAAAAGCACGAAATACAAAGATAAATTCCGTGCCGTGAAAAAGAAAAAGGCGCTTGGGCATACTTCTGCCGTTAGCGCCTTTATCAAAAGGACAAGTTAGCGCACATAGCGCGCAAAGCGTTCTTTCAGGCGACCTTTGTTGGTGGGTTTGTAGTGCTTGGAGACAAAGGCCGTAATTTGCTTAATGCGCTCTCGGGCATCATCGGGTGCGAAGTATTCTGAACTGTATGCAGGTTCCTGCATCTTGGCTTGCTCGAGAGCCACAGTTTCGCTGATGCGGATAATGCCGTAAGGGTCATAGCCAGCTTGTGCGGCAAGAAAGGCGCCGTATCGGTCGGCTTCAAACTCATATTTCATTAGGCGTTTGCGCACGGCGCGCTCGTAAGATTGTTCGGCAATTTCCTCGAGCTCTTGTTCACTTTCATCCATTTCTTCTTCCATTTCTTCTTCTAACTCGGCAAAGGCTTGAGCGGCTTTGATTTTGGTCATGCGTTTGGTGAGCTCTTCCATACCGTGGCGACGGATAATGTGAGCAATTTCGTGGGCAATGATGGCGGCAAGTTCAGATTCGTCCTTGCAAGCACGAAGAGTGCCTTTGGTGAGAAAGATGTAGCCGCCTGGGCAAGCAAAACCGTTGATGCTCTCATCGTTGAGAATGAAGACGCTGAAATCCCAGTCGTAGAACGGCGTCTGTTCGACAATTGCAGCACAAATCATATTGACATATTTGCAGAGGCGCGGGTCGGTGACAATGCCAAATTCTGAAGCCAAGCGTGTGGCGACACCAGCGCCAACTGCGATTTCGTTGAGACGGGCATCATAGAGCGGCGACTCGAGTCCGAGTGAGGCAAACGAAACCGCTTGACGCTCGCCTTGAGATTGCAACTCTCGCATAAAGGCTTGGAACTCTGCCTCACTGAACTCATTAAAACTTTGGTCAAGAATCACGTCAAGATTCCTGTCGGTAAACTTCTTCGAGCGTTTGGCGAAGCCTTTTACGGCGGCGGCAACGGCAGCACGTGAAGCCTGCGCAGAATTCCACTTGGTCAGCACTCTCGTGCTGGGCAACTGTTTTTCTTCCAAGCAATTTTCGGCAATCCAACCTTTCGTTTTCTTGTCAGGCAATTGCACTTTTACCCAACGGTTGCCCTTCTCGAGCATGACGAGCTCGGTATTGGCATTGAGCGTGGCAATAAGTTTGTAGTATGAGCCAGCGCCATCACGCACTTGGCTGTTATCACGCTTGGTATAGACCTTTTGAGCGAAGATGGTGCTTGAAGCCAGAAAGAGAATGGTTAGGAAAACGGCAAACTGTTGATAGATGCGCATAACCACCATGAGTTGAGTTAAGAAAAATGCTCTCTGAAGACCAGTGCAGAGACACTTCTACGAAAGCTAATGCACAAAACTGTGCGCTAACGCACGAACCCATCATGACGGCAAGCCAAGATATTGCGCCATATCCCATGATTTAAGCGAGCTATCGGCACCAGCAGAATAAAGGGTGCGCCCATCGTCCGAGAACTTGACGCAAGTGGCTTTGCCTTTACCAGATTGGTCGGCGTGTGCCGCAATAACTTCGACTTTTCGGCACGACTGCGTCGTATAGACACGCACAAATCCATCGGCATTAGCGGTGGCAAAGATATTGCCTTTTGGGCTGAAAGCCACACAGGTAATGGTCATTGGTTCAGGTTCGATGGTGCGGACGCTGCCCGTGGTGATATGCGTCAGTTTCACGATGCGGTCTTCGCCTGCCGAAAGCACCCAATCGCCATGCGTGCTCATGGTCAGTAAGCGTCGGCGGTGCAGACCAATGTTTTTGAGTTGACCGTCTCGCCAGTTCCAAACCATCACTTGTTGGTCGTTGGTGAAAGCAATGTGTCGGTTGTCGCTGGTAAAGACGGCGGCATAAATTGGGAAAGCAATGCCCATGCGAGTGCGCACAAGCTCGCCCGTTTCGGTGTTCCAAATTTTTGCCGTCTTATCCCAGCTGGATGTAACCAGCAGCTGGCCATCATGACTGAAATTGACGCAAGTAATGACGCTTTGATGTGCCGCAATGGTGCGTGTGAGTTTGAGCGAATTATCCTTGAACTCAAAAAGATGAAGCTGACCGTTCATGGTGCCCAGTGCCAGCCGGTTGCCAAATGCGGCAAGCGAGACGGCAGTGCTATCGGCATAGAGCAGGACGGCATCTTGCGGTCGGTTTGGGAACCAGCCAACAATGCCACGGTGACTGGCAACGGCGGCAAGCATCTTGCCCTGTTCAAGCAAAGCAATGGATTGTGTAACGGCAGTGGTGCGATAGACCTCATCGGCAAGTGTCAGCGTAGGGGTTTCAGGCGGCGGAGAGGCTTTGCCAAACTCCTCTGGATTGACAAAGCGCCAAAAGAGGGAAATAACGGCCATCACAAAAAGCAAAACGAAAATCAGCGGTCGAGCACGCGAAGTGGTGCCAAATTTTTCATTCCACGCTTGAATGCCTTCCATGCGAGAGGTGTATTCATTGTAAGTGGTGCCGTCGTAGCCAGCTTTGGTTGCAAAGGCGACAGCTTCAGCAAGATGCTGTTTGTAGAGTTCGTCATATTGACGGCGCTTTTGTTCATCAAGCAAAATGTTCTTGGCTTCATTGAGCCGTTGGGCGCGCCGCTCGATTCTTTCTCGCTCACGAGCAGACAGATTGGGAAATTTGTCTGGATGCGTTTCCTTGATAAGATTTTTGTAAGCGGCACGGATTTCTTCGGCAGTCGCATTGGGGGTAAGACCAAGTTCTGCATAGAGGTCGACAAAACGATTACGCATGTTCATGGTTATTCTCCTTCAAGCTGCGTTCAGAAAAGTTCAGGAAACAGGCTGCAGGTTCAAGGTTAATTCGTTTAAGCTCTCAGCGCCACTTGCCCACGCATCAATGCTCGCAAAGGTCGTTTCGGCAATGTTGCGCAGCGCTGTATCGGTCAAGAACGCCTGATGACTGGTAATAAGCACATTTGGAAAAGAAAGGAGCTGGGCAAGAATTTCATCTTTCAACACGGTGCTGGAACGGTCGTAGAAAAAGATGCCGGTCTCTTCTTCATAGACATCTAAGCCTAAGTATCCGATTTTGCCAGAGCGCAAGGCATCAAGCACATCAATCGTCTTGACCAATTTGCCTCGACTGGTATTGATAAGCATAACGCCATGACGCATCTTGGCGATAGACTTCTCATTGATGATGTGATGCGTCTCAGGCGTTAGTGGAAGATGCAGCGTGATGATATGGCTCTCTTGAAGAAGTGTGTCAAGCTCAACATACTGCAAGCCATACAGTTCAGTCAGTTGAGCATTGGGATACGGGTCGTAGCCGAGCAAGTGGCAGCCAAATCCATGCAAGATTTTGGCAACTACCGCACCAATTTTGCCTGTCCCAATGATGCCAACCGTCTTGCCGTTCATGTCAAAGCCGACGAGTCCAGTCAGAGAAAAATTTAAATCTCGGACGCGGTGATGAGCACGTATGAGCTTACGATTGAGTGCCAGCATCAGGGCAACCGTGTGTTCTGCGACGGCATACGGCGAATAAGCCGGCACATTTGCGACGCGCATGCCCAGCTCACGAGCCCTAGCAAGATCGATATGATTAAACCCAGCCGAACGCAAAGCAATATACTTGATGCCAAACGAAGCCAGCTTTTCTAAAATCGGCGCAGAGCCATCGTCATTGACAAACAAAGACACGACATCAGCACCTCTGGCTAATTCAACTGTTTCGAGAGAAAGTTGCAGTTTGAGAAAATGAAGCTCATGTCGGTTTTGAGCCGCCTGAATGAGAAATTCGCGCTCAAAGGTGTGCGAGTCAAAAAAAGTAACTTTCATGGGTGTAGTGTGTTTGATGATTGAGCACTCGAGATACTCAAAAATTGGCTGGGCAGACGCCAAACTCGTATGGCAGAGTCTTCACCAGCCGAATAAAGCGTGCGTCCATCGTGTGAAAAGCGCACCATGAGCGCCTTGCCCAAGTGCGCATTCCAAGTGTGAATGAGCCGAAAGGCTTCTGTGTCATACAGGCGCAGTCGCCCATCGGTGTTGCTGGTCACGAGAAAGCGATAATCTGGGCTGTAGGTCATGGAGGTAATTTGTCCAGATTCCTGTCCAAGATGTTTTGCAGCGCCTGTTGTGCGATGAGTTTGTCGAATCTCGCCACCTTCGCTGGCGGAAGCAATCCAAGTCGGTGAGCAACAGACATGCAAAATTTTATCACGATGCAGCGTCAGGCGGCGGGTTGCTCCATTTTTCCACGTCCAAGTGCGTAGCCAGCGGTCGTCTGCAAATGCAATCAGATTGCCATCGGGCGAATACGCTACGGAGAGAATGGCTTTGCCGCTGGGGACAAAAGAGCGTTCAGGCGTTTGGCTTTGCCAATTCCATACCTTGATGGTTTGGTCAAGCGCGCACGATGCAAAGCGTGTGTAGTCAGGCGAGAAAGCAAGTGTGTGGATGCTGCGCTGATGTGCCGAAAGAATTTTTGGCGCCACAGCAGAATCGCCAAATTTGCCTAATGCAAGTTGAGTATTTGAAACCGCCACAAAGTGCCCATCTTGCGAAACCTCAAAAGTATTGGCAATAAAAGGCAAGGGGTAGCGTGCCACACACTGACGCGTCTCAAGATGCCATGCTTCAATCGTGTTTGATTCAGCCGCAAGGATGTAGAGCAGTTGGTCTTTGTCTGACAGGGCAAATGCACATAGCGGCAACGCAGTGCGAAGTTCAGCAAAAGGTTGCGAAAGCGTGGAAATCGGTTCAGCATCAGCGATGCGGACAACACCGCCTTTGGTCATCACGCCGCGCCAAACCAGACCAACCGACGCAAAAAGAATGTAGGCAAAGCCAATCCCGAAAAGAATCGCCCCCAAATTGATGTTGCGATTCGGCACCGTAAAGCGCACAGAACGGTATGAGGCGTTGTATGACGATGAAGTCGAGCGAGAAGAATTTTGCCGCTTCACGCGCTGGTAAAACTCATCATACACGCGCCGACGCGCCGGCGAGAGCAAAGTTTCTTTGGCTTGATTGAGCAAGCGTGCTTGCTCTTCGGCAGCCTCACGCGCTTTGGGGGAAAGATGCTGCATCGTATCTGGATGCACCGCCTTAATGCGCTCAATGTATGCACGGCGAATGTCCTCATCCGTAGCTGTCGGTGACACCCCCAACACTGCATACAAATCCAAGAAATCTCTTGGCAACATATCCTACTCCTTTCACAATAAGCAGTGCAAAGACTGCACCGTAGCGCTGAAATATACAAAACAAATGTATGGCTATGGCAAAAGTGCCAAAACTTTGCACTGCGCTTTCAAGCACCAGCTGCAGTGTATGGATGCTTCACTGCGCTGCGCTCCATTCAGCATGACAGGCGATGTCATTCCGAGCCAGAGCGAGGAATCCCGTGCGAGGATGCTTCACTTCGCTGCGCTTCGTTCAGCATGGTGGAGTAGAGACCCAGTGAGTGCCAAACAAAATCGTCCAAAACGGCTATTTGAAATCATAGCGCTCTGCGTTTTTCTCAATATCATTTTTTACATTTTCATCAACCCACGCCGTAGCAAGTAGTTTTGTCAAGTTAACGAAGTAAGGAGTAGTAACATGTCTGCACTTATCGAGCCTGCCAAGCAAGTTCAAACCGAGAAAAAGTTCGTCGCCATAGACGGCAATGAAGCCGTTGCGCATGTCGCCTATCGCACCAATGAAGTGATTGCGATTTATCCGATTACGCCAGCATCACCGATGGGCGAATTTGCAGATGAATGGGCAAGTCAGCATCTCCCGAATTTGTGGGGCACCGTGCCAACCGTTGTTGAAATGCAATCCGAAGGCGGCGCAGCAGGCGCAGTTCACGGTGCGTTGCAAACCGGCGCACTGACCACAACCTTCACCGCCTCGCAAGGCTTGCTCTTGATGATTCCGAATATGTATAAAATTGCGGCGGAACTTACGCCGTTTGTGTTGCACGTGGCGGCGCGTTCCTTAGCCACGCACGCACTTTCCATTTTCGGCGACCATAGCGATGTCATGGCGGCACGCGCCACAGGCTTTGCCATGCTTTGCGCAAACTCCGTCCAAGAAGCGCACGATTTCGCCTTGATTGCCCAAGCTACCACACTCGGCGCACGCGTGCCATTTGTGCATTTCTTCGATGGCTTCCGCACCTCGCATGAAGTCAACAAAATTGAACTGCTCTCGGACGATGTGATGCGCGCCATGATTCCCGATGATTTAATCGCTGAACACCGTCGCCGCAGACTTGCGCCCGAACATCCTGTCATTCGTGGCACGGCACACAATCCCGACACCTATTTTCAAGCCCGCGAACGCATCAATCCCTTCTACATCGCTACGATTGATGTGCTGGAAGAAATGTTCAAACGCTTTGAAGCTCTCACAGGTCGGCGCTATCATCTCTTTGATTACTTCGGTGCGCCTGATGCCGAGCGCGTCGTGGTGCTGATGGGTTCAGGCGTGGAGACTGCAAAGGAAACCGCAAAGTATCTCAACGCACAAGGCGAGCGTGTGGGTGTTGTGGCGGTGCGTTTGTTCCGTCCGTTCAGTGCCGCGCATTTCCTTGAAGTCTTGCCGAAAAGCACCAAAGCCATTGCCGTGTTGGATAGAACGAAAGAGCCTGGTGCAACTGGCGAGCCGCTCTACCTCGATGTCATGAGCGCGCTCTACGAAGGCATGGATAAACAGCAACTGCCAAAAGTTGTGGGCGGGCGATATGGACTTTCTTCAAAAGAATTTACGCCTGCAATGGTGAAAGCCGTCTTCGACAATCTCAAAAGCGACACGCCGAAAAATCATTTCACCGTTGGTATTACAGACGACATCACGCACACGAGTCTCGAAGTAGATGATTCTTTCGCGATTGAATCCGACGACGTGGTGCGTGCCGTGTTTTACGGACTTGGTTCAGATGGCACGGTCAGTGCAAATAAGAACTCGATTAAAATCATTGCCGAAAATACCGACCACTACGCGCAAGGCTACTTCGTCTATGACTCAAAGAAATCTGGCTCCATGACAATTTCGCACTTGCGCTTTGGCACGCATCCAATTTCTGCGCCGTATCTCATCAAGGACGCACAATTTTTGGCGTGTCATCAATGGCAGTTCATTGAGCGTTACGATATGCTCAAACGCTTGAAAAAAGGCGGCACTTTCTTGCTCAATGCACCATACTCGCCCGATGAAGTGTGGGATAAATTGCCGCACCGCGTTCAAGAAGAATTGATTGAAAAAGAAGCGAAGTTCTTCGTGATTGATGCCTACAAAGTCGCTCGCGAAAACGGCATGGCAGGACGCATCAACACGATTATGCAAACATGCTTCTTTGCCATTTCAGGTGCACTGCCAAAAGAAGAAGCCATTGCCGAAATCAAAGCGGCTATCCGAAAAACCTACAAGAAAAAAGGCGAAGAGGTGATTGCGAAAAATTTGGCGGCAGTTGATGACACGCTCGCGCATCTTTACGAAGTCAAAGTGCCTGACAAAGCCACGAGCACGATTGAAATGCTTCCGCCTGTCTCACCCGATGCGCCTGACTTCGTTGCCGATGTGCTTGGAAAAATCATTCTCGGTGAAGGCGATTCGCTTCCTGTGAGTTGCTTCCCGATGGATGGCACGTATCCTGTTGGCACGGCGCAATACGAAAAACGCAACTTGGCGCAAGAGATTCCGACTTGGGATTCAAGCCTCTGTATTCAATGTGGCAAGTGCGCGATGATTTGTCCGCATGCCGCTATTCGTGTCAAGGTCTATGAACCTGCTATCTTGGCGCAGGCGCCCGAAGGCTTCAAATCCACCGAAGGCAAAGACCGCAGTTGGCAAGGCTTGAACTACACGATTCAAGTTGCACCCGAAGATTGCACCGGTTGTTCGCTCTGCGTGGATATTTGTCCTGCGCAAAGCAAGACGGTGCCGAATCACAAGGCGTTGGATATGACACCGCAAGCCCCAATTCGTGAGCGAGAAAAGAAAAATTGGGAATTCTTCCTCTCCATTCCCGAATACGACCGACGCCACATCAATGTCAGCGTGATTAAACAGCAACAACTGCAACAGCCGCTCTTTGAATTTTCAGGCGCGTGCGCAGGGTGCGGCGAAACGCCTTATCTCAAATTGCTCACGCAACTCTTCGGCGATAGAGCCATCGTGGCAAATGCAACAGGATGTTCATCTATCTTCGGCGGCAACTTGCCGACCACGCCTTGGTCGAAGAACAAAGAGGGCTACGGCACGGCTTGGGCAAATTCGCTCTTTGAAGATAACGCCGAGTTCGGCTACGGTTTCCGCATCTCGATTGATAAACAGCGCGAATTTGCTACTGAACTGCTCAAAGCCCACGCAACTGAAATCGGCGAAACCTTGGTGAGCGAAATCATCAACGCCTCTCAAAAGACCGAAGCCGAAATTTATGACCAACGCCAACGCGTTGAAGCCCTCAAAGCGCGACTGCATGAGTTTGAGACCGATTGGGCAAAACGGCTCTTGGAAGTGGCGGATATGCTGGTGAAAAAATCGGTATGGATTGTCGGCGGCGACGGCTGGGCGTATGACATTGGCTACGGCGGTTTAGACCACGTGCTTTCAAGCGGCAAAAATGTCAATATCCTTGTGCTGGATACGGAAGTCTATTCCAACACGGGCGGACAAGCCTCGAAAGCCACGCCGCGCAGTGCGATTGCGAAATTTGCCGCATCAGGCAAATCGGCTCGCAAGAAAGATTTAGGCTTGATGGCAATGACTTATGAAAATGTTTATGTCGCCAGCATTGCGATTGGAGCGCGTGATGAACATACCTTGCGAACGTTTTTAGAAGCCGAAGCCTACGAGGGCGTTTCACTCATCATTGCGTATGCGCACTGCATTGCGCACGGCATTGAGATGCAAGATGCGTTGCATCATCAAAAGGCGATGGTCGAGTCAGGGCAGTGGTTACTCTACCGCTACAATCCTGATTTGATAAAGAAAGGTGAAAATCCACTTCGGCTCGATAGCAAGCCGCCAAAAACATCGGTCAGGTCGTTCTTGGAATCCGAAAACCGATTCAAGCAGTTGGAGAAATTGCATCCTGAGGAAGCCGAAAAGCTCTTTGCCGAAGCGCAGCACGATGCCGAAACGCGCTATCATCTCTACGAATTTTTAGCCTCGCGCAAGCTCAACGGGAAGTAACCGCACCCTGTTGCAAAGCGACGTCCCTCTCCGCAAAAGGAGAGGGACGTTTTGGCGAAAACCGAAACAGGGTGAGGTTGTGCTGATGCTTCCGTTCATTAGACGTGGCGATGTCACTCCGAACGCAGTGAGGAATCCAGTGAGATGCTTGGTTTCGTTCAGCACAGCGAAACCGAAAGTGTTATTCCGAGCGATAGTGAGGAATCCAGTGCATGGATGCTTCGCTCCGTTCAGCATGACAAAAGCGAAAGTGTCATTCCGAGCATTTCTTCTCTGTCATTCCGAACGCAGTGAGGAATCCAGTGTATGGATGCTTCGCTGTGCTCAGCATGACAAGACCAAAAGCGTCATTCCGAGCCAGAGCGAGGAATGCAGTGTAGATGCTGGGTTTCGTTCAGCATGGCCATGCTCTAATCAGCGTGCGGAGGGCGCAAATAAGGCAGGATTGGCGTGCTCATAAGCGCTGAAACCATCTGCAGGGGGTTGCATGTTCATCATGGAAAACTCTTTGCAATACCAATGGCTCAAAGAAATTTGGTATGGTTTCGCAACGACTTGCGACTGCACGACCATGAAGCATTGACTGCCGCACTTACGGAATCCAGCGATACACTCCTGCTATACTGCTTCGATGAGCGTCAGTTCGGCAAACTGCCTGTGGGTTTCCCAAAGACTGGAAAATTTCGTGCAAAGTTTTTGATTGAAAGTGTCGAGAACTTGCGTCAAGCTGTTCGTGAGCGCGGAGGCGAGCTACTGGTGCGAATGGGCAAACCTGAACAGATTATTGCCGACCTTGCAAAGTCGCTGGGCATCACAAGCGTGTATTTTCATCAAGAAGCGACAGATGAAGAACAGCGCGTCGAGACCGCTCTGCGGCAGAACTTAAATGCACTTGGCGTGCGCACAAGAGAATTTTGGGGCAGCACACTCTACCACAAGTCTGACTTGCCGATGTCCATTGAAACCCTGCCCGATGTCTTCACAAACTTTCGCAAGCAAGTCGAAAAGCGTGCGCAGGTGCGAGCGCTTTTTCCAACGCCAACACGCCTGAAACACTGTGCAGATGTCGAAGCAGGAGAAGTGCCAACGCTACAACGTTTGGGACTGGAAGAGCCGCAACCCGATACACGCGCCGCCATGACTTTCAAAGGTGGCGAAAGTCAAGGGCTGCAAAGATTGCATGACTACATCTGGCAAAAAGATTTGCTCAAGACTTACAAAGACACACGAAACGGACTGATTGGGGCGGATTACTCCTCGAAACTTTCGGCGTGGTTAGCCAATGGCTGTCTCTCGCCAAGAAAAGTCTATGAGGAAGTCAAAAAGTATGAAGCCCAGCGTGTTGCCAACGATTCCACCTACTGGCTAATTTTTGAACTGCTCTGGCGCGATTACTTTCGCTTCATTGCGCTCAAATATGGCAATAGGATATTTCACAAGTTTGGCATCAAAGGCAAACCGAAAAAGTGGTCTCAGAACAAAGACGCCTTTGACAAATGGGTCGCTGGCAAAACTGGACAGCCGTTCATTGATGCCAACATGCGTGAGCTGGCGGCAACAGGTTTTATGTCGAATCGTGGTCGGCAAAATGTGGCAAGTTACTTGGTGCGCGATTTGAATGTGGATTGGCGCTGGGGTGCCGAGTATTTTGAGTCTGTGCTTATCGACTACGATGTGTGTAGCAACTATGGCAATTGGAACTATGTGGCAGGCATTGGCAACGACCCACGAGAAGACCGTTACTTTAGCCCAACCCGTCAAGCCGAGCTCTACGACCCAAAAGCAGAGTTCATCAAGCAGTGGTTGCCTGAACTTCGCTCATGGGATGCCAAACGCCTCATTGAAGCGGAGAACCTTGAGTATTAAATGTCATTTTCTTCTTTCTCGGTTGCGGCATCATCTATGGGAACAGGGTAATTGCCACTGAAACAAGCGGTGCAGTAACTGCCTTGCTCATCTTCATATTTAGGCACGCTCTGAAGTAGTCCTTTGTGAGAAAGATATGCCAGCGAATCGACCCCAAGTTCCTGACAAATTTTCTGCACATCGCCACCGAGTTGATGAGCAATCAGTTTATCACGCGTCGGAAAATCCATGCCGTAAAAGCAGGGGTTCATGATGGGCGGAGAACTGATGCGCATATGGATTTCTTTGGGATGCGCTTCACGCAGAAGTTGAACGAGCATTTTGGATGTGGTGCCACGCACAATAGAGTCATCGACGACGACGATACGACGGTTTTTGAGAATGCCGCGCACGATGTTGTATTTGGTGCGAACTTTGAGTTGGCGGTCAACTTCTCCCGGCTGAATGAAGGTGCGTCCAATGTAGTGGTTGCGAATTAAGCCAATTTCAAGACGAGCTGGCGAACCGTGCTTATTGCTTTCTGTGACAAACCCCAGCGCAGCGGTGTTGGAGGAGTCGGGGACGCTAATCACGGTAACATACTTTTCGTCTTTTTCAGGTTTCAAGCCGGCTTCAAGGGCAAGGTTTTTGCCTAATTTGCGGCGGACTTTATCGACAGACTCGCCAAAGACAATGCTATCGGGGCGCGAAAAATAAACATACTCAAAAATGCATCGGGCTTTGCGCGGTGAATGAGGCAGGTGCATAGTCTTAAACTCGCCAGTTTCAACGGTGTGCTGGTCAATCATGAGAATTTCTCCGGGCATGATTTCGCGCTCATATTTTGCCCCAATGAGGTCAAAGGCGCAGGTCTCGCTGGCTAAGAGATAAGCTGGTTTTGCCTTTTTATCACTTGTTTTTTTGATGCCAAGTGCAAGCGGACGGAAGCCTAAAGGGTCGCGGGCGGCAATGAGGGCTTCATCGGTAAGAATAACTAAGGAGTAAGCACCTTGCACTTGCGTGAGGGCATCATAGATGCGTTCGAGCGTCGTAGGTGCTTTGCTGCGCGCAATAAGATGCAAGATAACTTCCGTATCAGAAGTGGCTTGAAAAATCACGCCGTCTTCAGAGAGTTGTTTGCGTAAAGTGCGGTGGTTGCTTAGGTTGCCATTATGTCCAAGCGCCAAGTGTCCGCCCTTGTAGCTAACGGAAAAAGGCTGAATGTTTTGAACCGTTTTGGCTGAACCCGCTGTAGAGTAGCGATTATGTCCAATAGCCGCTCTGCCGTTCAGGTGCGAAAAAATCTGCTCGTCACGAAACACTTCAGAGACTAACCCCAGTCCCTTGTGGCTACGGAAAACAGGTTTTTGTTTGTCTGTATCAAAGTCGGAGACCACAATGCCTGCACCTTCTTGTCCGCGGTGTTGCAGAGCATACAAGCCGTAGAAGGTGTCGATGGCTGCTGTCGGAGAGTTATAGATACCGAAAACACCGCACATGGCTGGAATGTCAAGTAATTAGGCGCGTCTGTATCGACCGTGCCGATAAGTGTTTCTGACGCCAAAAAAGAAAATGACTAAGCAAATCAGCGCTATAAGATAGGACTTTGAGACGAGTAGAGAAAAATCTTGGCGAAATTTTAATAGCCCGAAGATGCCAAAGAGTGCAAGCGCCAGAAAACTCAGTGAAAGAATAAGCACAGCGTTCCTTGCACTGCTATCCTGATAGGTTCGCCCGCGCCGGAAAACCACATACGCAGCGTAGGTGAAAAGCATAAACCACAAAGTAAAATGTGCGCCAAGCGAAAAGGAGGCAAACGAACTCAATTGGGGAATGAGTATCTCGGTTTTGAATGGTAAGGGCGGCGCAAGGGTAACGACCAGCCTATCAATAAACTTGGGGTCGATTTCAGCAAATTTCAGTTTGTAGAGTAGCCACTTCCAAAACCATTCGTTGTAGAGAGCGGTGATAACAAGAAAAAGCAGGGCTAAACTGGTAGCAAAGAAAAGGTCATAACTCTTTCTGGAGCGTGTAAAGCCGATGGCAAACATAAACGAACAATAAACAAACCACAGCAGCGAAATCTGCCAACCCAGCCAATAGAGTTGCCCATAACTGCTTGCAGGCAGAATGCCAGATAGCGCAAAAGATGAAAGCAAGAAAAAGATGCCTTTGGAAGCCAGACAAAGAAGGGCTAAAGCGGCATAAAGCAAGGCGCGCGCTTGAAGGCGGTCAATGCTTTTGATGCGCTCACTGCGATGATACAGCAAATAAGCAAAGAGCCCTCCGAGAAAAATCAGCAAGAGCGATTCAAAAAATTGAAACGATAGTTCAGGCGAAAGCATCTGGTCGAACCAGTATGAAATAGCCGATTGTTTGGACAGACGCAGAGAATCCTCCGAGGCTTTAAGCTGTGCGATGAGCTGAAGAGAATCTCTAAGTAAAAGTTGCTTGTCGGGCATCCTGGCGTTCTGACGACAGAGTTAGTTCATCATGGTAAAAGCCTTTCTGGGTGAATGAAGGATAGTGGAGCTAAGGAGATTCGAACTCCTGACCTCTTCAATGCCATTGAAGCGCTCTACCAACTGAGCTATAGCCCCAGAGAGGATTGCAAAGATACAATGATTTTTGGCTTGTGCAAAGAGCTCAAACATAACTTGGTCGAATGACATACTCAATCGGGTCGCGAATGCCCGCTCGCTCGAAAGCACGCAGCCGTAGCGCACAGCTATCGCAAACGCCGCAGGCAATATCGTTGGATTGGTAGCATGACCATGACAGCTCAAAAGGAGCTTCTAATTCCATGCCGCGAATGACAATCTCCCATTTTTTCATCTCAATGACAGGCGTAACAATTTCAATATGGGTATTGGGCTTTGTGCCCAAGCGGATAACCAAGTTAAAGGCATCGTAAAATTCTTTGCGGCAATCAGGATAGCCAGAAGAATCTTCTTCGACCGCACCGATGAAAATTCTATTAGCATGAATAACCTCTGCCCAGCTTGTGGCCATGGCTAAAATGTTAGCATTGCGGAAAGGCACATAACTTGTCGGAATCTCACGGCTATGTAGGTTCGCTTGTGAAACGGGAATTGAAGGGTCGGTCAGAGAAGAACCGCCAATTTGAGAAAGATGCCGGGCGTCAATCACCAAACGCCGCTCAATATGGTAGTGGTCGCAAATATCGTGAAAAGCCTTAAGCTCACGCTGCTCGGTGCGCTGACCGTAATTAAGATGCAAGGCGGCAAGCTCATAGCCTAAATGTTTAGCAATCGCTGTGGTAACCAAGCTATCCATGCCGCCGCTTAAAAGCACAACAGCCCGCATATCTTTTGATGTTAATTCTGTGTTAAACTTTTGGGAAGATACTCATTTGCCGCCTATCCGCATAGCACCGCGCATAAAAAAACTCTGAAGTATATTAGGCTCAAACCAAATCTGTGGTAAAATTGATAAAAAGAATTGCGTTCCTGCTCACGGGTCTGCTGCTGACATGCAGCAGTGTGGCACAGCAAACTTCGCCGGGCACGGCTCAACCAGTAAGGCTAAATTTAGTCTGGTATCTGGATGCGACCGCCGACATGGACATTGCCGCAGGCGAACTGCCGCAAGCGACCGTGCGGCACCTGACCACCAGCACATTTTTCCCACTCGCATGGCAACTCTATCAATCGCCTGATGTGGCAACAACGCTCTGTATCTCCTCCGAGACCTTGAAAGCGCTTGCAGACTATGTGGCACGCCTACGCGAATACATTGACCTCAACAACAATACCATTGAGGCAGAGAGCTATCTCAAAAAGTATGGCGGTGAGACCGACCCGTGGCTCGACATCCTGCTCAAACCCTCTACCGCACTCTCTGCTAAAGAGTTAGATATGCTGTTCAATGTTTCCAAAAAGCAAAAACATCATGCCTTCAGCGTCAGCGAAAATGTCCTAAAACGATTCCCCGAATATGCACGATTGCTTCCCAGTGACATGAAACTGGGGCAAATCATCGGCACACAAAATCGTGCCCTTTACACTGTGCGCGACCGCATCCGCATCAAGTTTTTTTATACCATCGCACATTTTGATGTGTCGCTGCTGACCGCAAAGTATGTGCTGCCACTTTACGCCGCAAACGGTCGGCTTATCGACCCACGCACCGGTCGAGGGCAGTCGCTCACACTTGACCTAACAGATTACTTTACATGCGATAACAACAACACCCCAGACGACCCAACCGATGACCGCTACGAGCTGGCGCGACCCATTGGCGAAGATGACTGCCAGCGCCTTGTAGTAGAAACCTACAAAATGATGGAAATGGTGCTGTTTATGCTGCGCCAAAGCGCCAAAGCCCCAGCCAGCATAGCACAAAGCAAAAACCCTAAAGAAAAGCAAAAAGCATACAGCCTCGATGCGGTTACAACGCCTGCGTTCAACGCTCTTGTGCCATTGCTGATAGATTTCAGCGCCGCAAAAGAGAGCTTAGGTGAAGCAACAGACCTCTCACTCAAATTGGAGGCGCAAGCCGATGCCAAATCACACATCCTGCGTGCCGCCTACCGATTCAAATCATTGATTGGGGAGTTTCCAAAAGGGTTCGTGCCACATGCTCTGATGGTCTCGCAAGCCTCACTTGGGCTCTATGAAGAACTGGGCAAGGTGTGGTTGCTGTGCCCGAAAGATGCCTTAGCAAAAGCCTTGAAAAAAGACAAAAGTCAAATTCAACCGGCGGAAATGGCAAGCCTATATCAAGCCAAAGGGTCAAAGGTGTGGCTGCTCTTTGATGAAACAGATGCAGTGGAATCGCTTAAAGCACGCTTGCAAGCCAAAAATTGGCAAGAAGAAATGCGTGCATGGTTTGAATCGCTAAGCGTGTATGCAGGAAGCCAGAACCTGCTGACCCTGCGAATAGACTTAAGCATGCTTTTGCATCGCAACATGCAAGCCTCGCAATTTCTTACCGCATTTTTCAACGCTCTGAATGCGCAGAGCAAAAGCAAAAAAAGTAGCCTCATGACACTCAGACCCAGCACACTCTTTGAAGCCCAATCCAAAAGCAAGCAAAGTCAGATAAAACTGCTCGATGCGTTACCACTCTCGGCAAACATGAGCCTTGAGACATGGATAGGCGACAAGGAAGAGCAGCTGGCTTGGACCTACCTTGCACTCGTGCGAGCAGACCTTGAAAAATTGCGTGTAGCGCCGCCGCCAACTGATGTGGAATGCAGACCCAAAAGAGCAAGCGAAGCACAAGCTGAATCAGGCTGCACGGCTGAACAGCGAGCATGGTTTGAACTCTATGCGGCACAACAGGCATTCTGGTTCAAGCATTACGGTCAAGAAGCGGCTGAAGACGATAGTGAGCTGGAAGCGATGGATAAAAATTTCAGAGCGCATCTCGAGCGCGTCTATGAACAGCTGGCGCGTGCGGGCGTGGCAATTGAGCGCAGAACACTGGTGCCCATCATTTCTCCACAAGAAAGACGCCCACAGCGCATGCTGGATGCAAATGAAATTCAGTGCGATGGGTTGCTTACAGAAACCGAGTGGTTCGAGAGCGCTGGCATTTTTTCACCGAGCGATGCTGAAAACTTCCCGCTTGAAAAATGCTACTACGGCATGACAAATGACGCCTTCTACTTTGCTGCCACGGCAAAGCGCGACAATCTCAAAGCGATGCTAAGTGATACAACGGTGCAACTTTCACTGCTGCTGGCATTTGAGGAAAATTCTGTTCTCGAGTTGCCGCTACGTCCTGCCAAACAAGCTGAAAGCAAAGTCAAGCTGGCGATAAGTGAAGAGGCGTTGGAAGTCATCGTGCCGTATTCAGAACTGAAACTTGCGAACCGTGTAGGCTTTTTGGGAGCAATTGCTGGGCAAGAGCGAGTGCATGATAAAAATGCTTACTTGGGCGTGGCGCTCACTTGGCAAAAGGGTGAAAAAGCCGTCCGCTTCCCTAAGGAAAATTTCAAGACCGTGCAAGAAGATATTGTCAACACCGTAGAGGTGCGCTTTGAGTTGAATTTATCGGCACAGCCGGCGGCACGGCGAGCAGAGCTGGAGATTTTGAAACCGCAACTTTCAGCGCAGAAAATTTTGCTGCGCGACGATGGTCGGCAGGGCGATGAGAAGCGCAACGACAAAGTATGGTCGGTGCAACTGCGACTGCGCCGTGGTGAATTGATAGAGTATCGTTACTGGGTCGAGCAAAAAAGTGAAGAGTTGGAAAACCCGCGTGTGTGGCGTGTTGAAGATGGCGTCAACACGCCCGGGCGTGCGGTGGTGCAAGATACTTTCGAAAAATTGCTACGCTAAGAGAAAAATAAACCATGCTGACTCTGGAAACCTTAGCACTACTTGGGCAGCACGGCAATCGCATGGACTTCGTTGCCGAAGTTATGCCGCGTGTTGAATGGCGGCGGTAACTTTTTCAGCCGCATGTTTGAAGCTATGGGCAGGAATCAAATTCAAGCCTGAATCATCGAGCATGGATTTTGCAAGTTCAGCATTAGTGCCTTCCAAGCGAACAATGACAGGAATTTTGATGTCAAGTGTTTTGGCCGCCTCGATAATACCAGCCGCCACACGGTCGCAGCGCACAATACCGCCAAAGATATTGACCAAGATTGCCTTCACGCTGGGGTCAGAAAGAATAATCTTGAAGCCAGCTTCCACGGTTTTGGCACTGGCGCCACCGCCGACATCCAAGAAGTTTGCAGGCTTGCCGCCCGCAAGTTGGATAATATCCATCGTCGCCATAGCCAAACCAGCGCCGTTGACCATGCAACCGACATTGCCATCGAGCTTGACATAGTTGAGATTCGATGCAGAGGCTTCCACTTCAAGCGGGTCTTCTTCGCTCGTGTCGCGCAGCTCAAGAAAGTCCTTGTGGCGAAAGAGCGCGTTATCATCGAGATTGATTTTAGCATCTAATGCCAACACTTGACCTTCTTTGGTGACCACAAGCGGATTGATTTCCGCCAGCGAGGCATCGATTTGCTGATAGGCGTGGCAAAGCGCAAGAATAAATTGCACCGCATTTTTGAACTGTTCGCCTTCAAGACCTAAGAAAAAAGCGGCTTGGCGAGCTTGATAGGGCTGAAGCCCAAGCAAGGGATGTAGGTGCTGCTTGAAGATTTTCTCGGGAGAATGTTCGGCAACGGCTTCAATTTCCATGCCACCTTCTGTGGAAACCATCAACACATTTTGCGAGACAGCGCGGTCGAGCGTGATACCCAAGTAAAATTCTTTCTCGATATTGACGCCTTGTTCGATTAGTAATCGGCGGACTTCTTTGCCAGCTGGACCGGTCTGATGGGTAACGAGCTTCATGCCGAGCATTTTTTGCGCCACATCAAATGCTTCTTCGGCGCTCTTCACCACCTTGACGCCGCCAGCTTTGCCGCGCCCGCCCGCATGAATCTGCGCCTTGACGACCACCACGCCACCGCCTTGTTCAGCAAGCAAGGTTGCAGCAGCGGCACGAGCCTCTTCGGCACTGAAAGCCACAATGCCTTTGGGCACGGGGACATGGTAGCGCCGCAGAATGTCTTTGCCTTGATGTTCGTGGATGTTCATACCTGAAGAGCTTGGATTGATGGTTCAAACAAGATGTAAAATTCGCATTCGGTAGATTGGCTACGCAACCAAGGCTGGCACGATGTCACAGAAGCAGGATGTTAGACAAAAATGCTTCACCTAAATTGCTCGGAGGACGAAACCCGAATGCTACGATTTGGCATCTTCGCCGACAACTTGGTCTTCAGCGCGGCGCACCGAGTTTTTGTATTTGCGCAAAAACTCTAAACGGTCCTTGACTCTTTCCATCGGCACTAACAGTTTTTGCTTATCGAGAATCGCACTTTCGCGCGTGTGATAGGTAATATCATACTCATCGCTCATCACGATAGCTTCTTCGGGACAGACCTCTTCGCAATAGCCACAGTAGATGCAGCGCAGCATGTTGATTTCAAAGGTAATTGGGTGCCGCTCTTGTGGAAGGTCAGTTTCATTGGCTTGCATGGAAATAGCCAGCGGTGGGCACACGCGGGCGCACAATCCACATGCCACACAGCGCTCCCCAGTCTTGTCTTCGCGCTCTACGAGCACAGGGCGACCGCGAAAGACCGCTGGCGGTTTCCACTTCACCTCAGGATAGGACATCGTGAATTTCGGGCGAAACATCTGCGCAAACGTATAAGCCATGCCTTTGAAGATTTCAGGCAAGTAAAGCCGCTCAAGGAACGAGAGCTTGGTGCGCTGAATCGGAGGATTTTTGGACTGCATAGTTACAACCGAATAGTTAACGAATTAACGAGATACCCTAATGTAATGAGCGCACACAGCCTGAATCTCATTCCGCTCATTCAGGGCTGATGCGGCGCATGATGCAACGCAACACAATACAAGACTACGCCGCAGAGTGAGAAGCGACACGGCGAGGTGCTGTCTTCTTCTTAGCCGTCTTGTTGTCAGAAGGCTTGCGCGTATCGGTAACCTTCTCATCTTTCATTGCAGGGCAGCAAGATTCTGGCGCACAAGATGACTTAGACGTAGCAGCTGGACACGATGATTTTGACTTGGAAGCATTTTTGGCGTCTTGCGCATATGAGGCAGCGGCAAAGCTGAAGACAAGCAGCGCGGTAAGCAGTAGGTTCTTCATTGAATTTTCCTTTCCGTTTCGTGGTTTGAAGTTCTTGATGCAAAGCTAAAAGGCAATATAACTGAACATCACAAAGATGCAAAACGCAATACAAGCTCGAGAACACGCGTCTCGTGCATCGAGTTCTATCAATCTTGAAAAAATTTCGCTTTCATCGCTTGTAGAAACTCTCAACCTTAGCGAAAAGGTGCAAGCGCTGCTGTTGTCGCTGCAGGCAGGGCGAAAAGTCACGCTATCGGGCTTATGTGGCTCGCTGGGCTCAATTCTGCTGGCTAAGCTCTTTGAAGCAAAAGCGTCGCCAATGCTCATCGTTGCCAAAGATGAGATGTTGCAACTCTACGAACACGATTTGCAAGAGCTGTTAGGTGAAGGCTCGGTCATGGATTTTGTCAGAGACCCAGCGCTGGTGCTCTCGTCGCTGATGGCGGGTGAAAAGAAAATCGTGCTAAGCACGCCGTCGGAACTGGGACGCAAAGTGCTGGCGCAAGACAAAGCCGCACAGTGCCGCTTACCTATCCGAAAAGGTGAAACGGTAGGCTATGAGCGCTTGCAAGCATTTCTACAAAGCAACGGTTTTGAACGAAAAGACTTTGTCGAGCAAGAAGGCGATTATGCGGTGCGCGGTTCCATTATCGATGTCTTTTCCTTCGGGGCGCTGAAGCCTGTGCGGATTGAATTCTTCGGCGATGAAGTCGAATCTATTCGTAGCTTCGATGTCAATACCCAGCTTTCGAACTTGCAGGAAGATGAAACTGAAATTGTAGCGAATTTAGTCGGCGTAGCAGACGCTGCCGAGTCGATTTTATCATACCTGCCGTCCGAGAGCCTTGTGGTAACCAGCACCTTCGATGATGAAGAGTTCGGACCGAGCGATAGCGAATACTTTTCACGCCGCGACATTGAAGCCAAACTGCAAGCCTTTGCAGAGTTGCAATTGCTCGCCCTAACAAAAGGCAACTTTCATTTTGAAGCCGAGCCGCAAGTGCGGTTCAGTTCAAACTTTCATCTCTTTGCCGAGTCGCTGAAAAAAGATGCAACGCAGGGCATTCAGAGTGTGGTAGCAACAGTGTCGCAAAAAGAGCTCACGGATGTAGCAGAATTTTTAGTAGCAGAGCATGCTGCTGAAGAGTGTGCGCCACTGACGCTCTACACGCTTGCGCTTAATCTCTACGAAGGCTTTCGGTTAGGAAATGTATCGCTCTATACGGAATCGGATGTGTTCGGCAAGCTGCATGTTCATCGGCGGCATCGGCGCCGGCGACGCAGACAAATTTCCCTGCGAGAGTTACGCGCCCTCAAAGTCGGCGACTTTATCGTGCACGAAGACTACGGCATCGGAATTTTCATGGGCTTGGAAAAAATTCAGGTCGCTGGCGCATGGCAAGAATGTGTGCTCATTGAGTATGAAAAAGGCGACAAACTCTATGTCAGTCTTCAAAACCTGCATTTGCTTTCCAAGTATGCGTCAGGTGAAGGGAGCAAGGCAAAACTTTCACGCTTGGGGAGCGACAAGTGGCAACAGCAAAAAGAGCGGGTCAAAAAGCGCTTGAAAGATATTGCGCGCAACCTCATTGAGCTCTATGCCAAGCGCAAGATGACCAAAGGCTTTGCCGCACCGCCCGATAGCGTTTGGATGAGAGAATTTGAAGCGGCATTCATCTTCGAGGAAACTCCGGACCAGCTCAGTGCAATTGAAGCCGTCAAGCGCGATATGGAGTCGCCATCGCCGATGGATAGGCTCATCTGTGGCGATGCCGGATTTGGCAAGACCGAGGTTGCCATGCGCGCCGCCTTCAAAGCTGTAGAGGGAGGCAAGCAGGTTGCCGTGCTGGTGCCAACCACGATTTTGGCGCATCAACACTTTCAAACCTTCAAACAGCGATTCCAAAATTTCCCCACACGCATTGAGGTGCTAAGCCGATTTGTGCCAAAGTCGGAGCAAAAACGCATCATTGAAGAAATTCAAAAAGGAACAGTCGATATTGTCATTGGCACGCATCGCTTGGTGTCGAAAGATGTCAAGTTCAAAGACTTGGGGCTACTCATCATCGATGAAGAGCAACACTTTGGCGTGGCAACAAAGGAAAAACTGCGCGAAGAATTTCCAACCGTCGATACGCTGACGCTGACGGCAACGCCAATTCCACGCACGCTGCAATTTTCAATGATGGGCGCTCGCGACCTTTCAATTATTTCTACTCCACCGAAAAATCGGCAGCCTATTGAAACCATCGTCCATGAGTTCGACCAAGAGCTCATTCGGCAGGCAGTTGCACAAGAGCTGGCACGCGGCGGACAAGTATTTTTCCTACACAACCGCATCAATACGATTGAGCAGATTTTTGATATGCTCAAGCGCCTTTTCCCAAAAGCAAGAATACGCATTGCACATGCGCAGTTGCCCAGCCGAGAACTGGAGCAAATCATGATGGATTTTCTCGAAAAAGAAATTGACATTTTAATCTGCACAACAATTGTAGAGTCAGGGCTCGATATCTCGAATGTGAATACGATTCTTATCAATCGTGCCGATACCTTAGGGCTGGCTGACCTCTACCAACTGCGCGGGCGTGTGGGACGCAGCGACCGAAAAGCATATTGCTATCTGCTTACGCCGCCAGCAGCGACATTGACACAGGAAGCCTTGCAACGCCTCTCTGCCATTGAAGAATTCACAGAGCTGGGGTCAGGCTTCAACGTTGCAATGCGCGACCTTGATATTCGCGGCGCAGGCAATCTCTTGGGCGCAGAACAATCGGGCTTCATCTATGAACTGGGGTTCGATTTGTATCAGAAAATTTTAGAAGAAGCTGTTGCTGAACTCAAATCCACAGAGTTTCAAAACATCTTCAAGGAAGCCGAAGCGCAAAAATCTAAACCCAATAAGCCAACCGAAGTGACGTTCTTTTTCAATGCCCTGATTCCAGACTACTATGTGGAATCGGCATCGGAACGGTTTGCACTCTACGAGCGCCTCTCGAAAGCCACAAGCGAAGACACTTTAGCCCAGCTAAGTGCAGAGTTGCAAGACCGCTTTGGCAAATTGCCTGAAGAGTGTGAGCATCTTTTGCTGGTGGCGCGCCTAAGAATTGTGGCCACCGCACTTATGCTTTCGCGCATTGAAATCATGGAGAAAAAATGTGTCTTTATTTTCCCCGAAGGCGAAGACAAGAGTTTCTACGAAGGCAAAATTTTCGGCGCTGTGCTGGAAGCCGTAAGCACAGGTGCATTGAGCCACTATGCGCCAGTTTTCAAGAATGAAAAACGGCTCAAGTTGGAGATTTCTTTCCCAAAGAGTTACAAAGACTCGCCAAAGCAAGCCGTTGAGACCATTCTAAGCATTTTGGAAAAATTCCAGCCTGCGGCACAAGCCTTAAGCGAAGCATAAGTCAGTGTGAATCTTTCTCGGGAAGATCGAGCTTGATGTGCAGTTCACGAAGTTGCTTTTCTGAGACGGGTGTCGGTGCGCCGGTCATCAGGTCTTGCGCTTTTTGGTTGAGTGGAAAAGCAATGACTTCGCGAATGTTGTGCTCATCGCGGTAGAGCATAACCATGCGGTCAATGCCCGGGGCAATGCCACCGTGCGGCGGCGCGCCATGTTGAAAGGCACGAATCATATGCCCAAATTTTGCATCAACTTCTTCTCTTGTGTAGCCAGCAATCTCGAAGGCTTTATACATGATTTCAGGCTTGTGATTGCGAATGGCGCCGCTGGAGAGCTCAATGCCGTTGCAGACAATGTCGTATTGATAGGCAAAAATTTCTAATGGGTCTTTGCTAAGCAGTGCTTCTAAGCCGCCCTGTGGCATAGAGAAGGGATTGTGTGAAAAGTCAATTTTCTTCTGTTCCTCGTTGTATTCAAACATGGGAAAATCCACAATCCAGCAGAAAGCCAGCAGGTCTTTATCGAGCGCATAATGTTTGCCAAAGTAATTGCGCAGGGCGCCCATGGCTTTGCAAGTTTTTTCCCAAGTGCCAGCCGCAAAGAAGACCACATCGCCTGTCTCAAGGGAAAGGCGGGTTTTAAGGAGTTCTTTTTCTGCATCAGAGAGAAACTTGTAAATAGGGCTTTGCACCTCGTTGTCACGATAACGAATGTAAGCCAGACCGGGCAGACCCAGTTCAGTTTTGGCGTAGTCTTCGGCTTTGTCGTAAAACAACCGCGGCTCATTGGCTTTGCCTTTTAAGACCAACGCCTTGACGCATCGACCTTTGCCCGTGTTTTGCGCAAAGACCTTGAAAGAAGAGCCGGCGAAAATGTCCGTAACATCTTCAATCACCAAAGGAATGCGGAGGTCAGGTTTATCAGACCCATAGCGGTTCATGGCGTCAAGGTATTGGATGCGCGGGAAGGGAAGTTGCATGATGCGCTTGCAAGAGAGCACGCTGGTAAGATGAGCAAACAGTCCTTCCAGCACCTCAAAGAGTTCGTCTTGCGTGATGAACGCCATTTCCATATCGAGCTGGTAAAATTCGCCGGGACTTCGGTCGGCGCGTGCGTCTTCATCACGAAAGCATGGGGCAATTTGGAAGTATTTGTCAAAGCCAGCCACCATCAAAAGTTGCTTGAACTGCTGCGGTGCTTGGGGCAAAGCATAAAACTTGCCCGGATGCAAGCGACTGGGCACAAGGTAATCGCGTGCGCCTTCAGGAGAGCTACAGGTCAGAATCGGCGTTTGAATTTCATGGAAACCTAAGCCCACAAGGTATTTGCGAATCTCAAAAATCATGCGTGAGCGATACAAAATGTTTTCATGCAGGTGCTCATGACGCAGGTCGAGAAAGCGATATTTCAGGCGCAATTCTTCCGAAGTTGGCACCTCGTCAGCAATCGGAAAGGGCATTGGTTCAGCGGCATTTTCAACGGTCATGGCATGGACACGCACCTCGATTTCACCAGTTGGCAAATGCTCGTTGATGGTGTCTTCCGCTCGTGGCACCACCCTGCCTTGAATGGTGATGACCGATTCGACACGCAAGTGCTCAATCTGATGAAAAATATCGGCATGATGGGGCTCGAAGACAAGCTGACAAATCCCCGTGTGGTCGCGCAAATCCACAAAAATTAACCCGCCGTGGTCGCGCTTGCGGTGAATCCAGCCAGCAAGTTTGACCTCCGTAGAGATATGCTCACGGCGAAGCGTGCCGCAAAAGTGTGTGCGATAAGTCATTGAAGAAAATGCTAAAAATCAAGATAGAACTTCAAATATAGCCAATCTGACTCGGGGAAAAAATGAGTTCATCCCCTGCCTGCAAAAAAGTTGCCACCCTTGCATCGCATCACGGCGAAGCAGGCACCTCGCGCTTGAAGAAAACATATCCACCGCTACGCTTGATGACCTTAAGTTCTGGAAACTGCTCATACCATTTTGCGCCATCGAGCTTGGCAACAAAATAAGCTGGCTTTGTAATCGGACCTGTGGCTAACCACTCATGGTCAAGCGTGCTGGGGCTTTGATTCGGGCGCAGGCGCGCATAAAAATACGGCGCATAGCTTTTGTAACCTGTAACAATGTAGCAATCCTCATCTTGCAGCGACTGATAGAAGCGAATCGGTTCGGCTTGCGTGTAGGCTTCAACCTTCGGAGCGATAAAGAGCGTAAAGAAATGCAGCGTCATTGCGCTGGAAAGAAAAAGCGCGCCGAAGCCAAACTCAAACTTTTGTTGCCACAACAGCCATACACTGAACATAATCAGCACAAAATAAACGGCGCCAATGAGCCATTCATATCCGCTCCACGCAACAGGCGATTGCAAAACTGCCCTGACCAGTTCATCTGTAATGAAAGGCAAAATCCACGATGAGTGAGAAATGACAATCGGAAAGAGCGTGAGCAAAAGCGCAACCAAGCCGCCAAACACCGCACACGCCACGCTGGCCGCAGCGCGCCACACGGCTTTGCCCGAAAGAACATGGTAAATTTGATGCGTGGCAAGGAAGGTCAAGGGAAAGTAGCACAGCGAAGAGTAGTGCGCAATCTTCGTCGTTGAAATGGAAAAAATCGTGAGCACCACGCCGAAAAGAATAATCATCAAGAGCGCAAAAGAGGAAGGCGTATCACGGTCAGCAGCAGCACGGCGAAACGCTGGCAACGCAATAAACGAAGCAGGGAAAACCCCGAACAATAGCACCATGAAGTGATAGTAAAACGGCTGACCATGCCCAGCCACGGGCTCACGAAAAAGACCAATCTGATAGCTGATAAACGACCAAAGAAACCACCAGCCGTGTTGCACGGTCTCCAAGCCATACCATAGCGAAGAGACCACAAGCGCAACAACCCCAAACAGAATCGCATCAGTGAGGGTTAGCACCCAGCGTCTGAAGCGGTAGAAAGAAATGAGCGTATAGATGATGCCCGATAATCCTGAAACCAGAAGCGCCACAGGACCTTTGGTCAGAATGCCCAGACCGATAAATGCGCCAGAGAGAACAAGATACTTTCGCCGCTGCCAGAGCGATGAACTCTCCTCAAGGGTGGAGGCAAGGAAAAAGCAATACACACCAAGAAAAATGAAGAGGTTGAACACAGGGTCAATGATAGCGGTCTTGAAGTAGAAATGAGGCAAAAAGGAGCCGAAGTAAGCCATTGCCCAAAAAAGACCGAAGCGTTCATCGTAGAGTCGCCGCCCGATGAAAAAAAGCACGAGCAGCGTGATGATGCCGCAAAGCGCATTAGGCAGACGAGCCGCAAATTCATTGACGCCGAAAAGATGCATGGAAAGGGCTTGTAGCCAGATAAAAAGAGGCGGCTTTTCCCAGAAGGGCTCAAAATTGATTTGCACGCGCGTGTAATTGCCTGTAACAAGCATTTCACGAGCCGATTCAGCGAAGTTGATTTCATCCCAATCGAAGAGGTGCACCGCGCCCAGAAACGGCACAAAAAAAGCAAAAGAGATAGCGGCAATGGTGAGGCTGTATCGCACCGCAAGTGAGGTTTGAAGTGAGCCAGAAAAAAAGGTGGTCATAGCACAAATGAAAAATTTTGCCTCAAGTTTATCTGTTGAGGCGATAAAACGATATTTTCGCACCGCATCCAAAAATGTTCAAGAACGTTATCCATGAGCGAGCTATCGCAGTCTCTGAGCGAGAAAATTTTGCAAGGCGACAAACGTGCGCTGGCACGGTTGCTGACGCGCATTGAAAATAATGATGCGTCGGCAGAATCTATTCTGTCGGAGCTTTACGCCAATGTGGGCAGAGCTTACCGCATTGGCATGACCGGTCCGCCGGGCGCAGGCAAAAGCACCCTTACCAACAAGCTTACCCGCCATTTGCGACTGGCTGGTGAAAAAGTCGCCATTATTGCCGTCGACCCCACCAGTCCCTTTACCGGCGGCGCGCTGTTAGGAGATAGGGTGCGAATGAGCGATGTGATGCTCGATGAAGGCGTCTTTATTCGCTCTATGGCAACACGCGGTAGCTTGGGCGGCTTGGCAAAAAAAGCGACAGAAGTTGCCGACGTGCTCGATGCCGCAGGCTACACCACCATCATCTTCGAGACCGTCGGCGTAGGTCAATCCGAACTCGATGTGGTGCATGCCGCCGACACGACGGTGGTGGCTTTGGTGCCAGAGTCAGGAGATGCCATTCAAGCCATGAAAGCGGGGCTGATGGAAATTGCCGATGTCTTTGTCATGAACAAAGCTGACCGTCAAGATGCCGACAAAGCCGTGCAAGCCCTATCTGCCAGCTTGGAGCTACGCCAACATTCGGCGCAGTCGTGGTTGCCAAGAGTTGTCAAAACCGTAGCCACAATGGGTCAAGGCATTGCGGAGTTGCTACAAGCCATCAACGCTCACCGAGCCTTTCTGGAAACGGACGCTCGACTCACGGAGCGGCGGCGGGAGCGGCAACAAAATTTTGTGCAAAGTGTGGTCGAAGAAAAATGGCGACAAGCCTTCTGGACAGCCCAGCGCATGGAAGAACTGCGCAAACGAGTCATTCAGCACGAATCGCCCTACAAAATTGCCGAAGCCTTGCTGCAAAAACACTCATAAAACTTGTGCCACACCAAACGGTGCCTCTTAGGCTTAAACAAAATGATGCGTAGCGAAAGACTTGCAAAATCCATAACCCTTTAACACATTTTCATACTTTCGTCCAAAACGGCTGTATGCACACAAGTTGTGTGTTACAGAAAAACGCAAAGACGATTAGATTTCTTTTGCCGCCAACTTTGAAGGCAGTAAGGAGGTTGCGATGGGTTTAGGAGCTTGGATACGGGGGATTGCCTCGGCGATTTCAACGGTAGGGACAGCTGCAAAAGCGGTCGCAAAGCATGTTTCTGCAAAAGCCGATATTGTGATTTCAGAAAAAGCATGTAACCTTTTTCTTGAAGCCATTACCAAGCGCGACAGCGTGATTCAAAAGCCTCATTTGGTCATTCACGACAAGTGGTTCGAGCTGAAATTTTTTCATGTTCAGCCGCTGGGGCAGACGCTGTTCTGTGTCTTACCGCTGCATATCTCGGAGCTGATTATCAATTCAGAGCATCATTACGCCGTAATTGAGCGCGCCGGCAAAATCTCTATCATATCGGGTAGCTTTTGGCAGGGTGTAGCGCACAAGCTATGGCAAGTCTATCTCAACACAAGTCGTGGCGAAAAAAAAGTCTTGCAAGCCATTGCCAAAAGTGTCGAGCATATTGACTTTTTGCCCGCCTTTCGCCTGTGTGGCGGAGAAATCCGTCCCGCCGCATTGCGTTTCAACTTGACTGATGTGCTCAAACAAAACCGAGTTGCCGCTCTGCTCATGGAGCATGGCATAACGGATATTGTAGGAGTCTCGTCTGTCAGCGAGGAAGAGGGACAATTCGTGCTAAGCGTGCGCATAGGCAGCAAAGTGGTGGATACACCAAGAAAAGCCGAGATGATGTTTAGCCCGCGCCAAAGCATGAGTTGAACAGCAGCTCGAGAGTCCCCAATGATACTGCCATCGGCAAATGCTGAAAAGATGGCACGCCAGCCGTGCGCGCTTGCTGCAATACAGATGCAAAACAGCGCGCTACCAAATCCACAGCATGCCGCGCCCAAGACCGCCAGCCAACTCACACAAAAGGTGTGGAAATGCTATATTGCTGGCAATTCAACGGAAAAAGCACAGCATGTCTTCAACAGTGCAGCAAGGACAGCAGAAGGAAGATTTACTGGTTGTCGAGCATCTGAAAACATACTTTCCCATTCGCAAGGGTATTTTTTCCAAAACGGTCGGCTATGTCAAGGCCGTCGACGATGTCTCTTTCACGATTCGGCGTGGGGAGACGCTGGGATTGGTAGGCGAGTCAGGCTGCGGCAAAACAACCTTGGGGCGCAGCGTGCTAAGATTGATTGAGCCCACTGATGGCGAAATTTTTTTTGAAGGAAAGAACCTTCGCGCCATGACACCCCGTGAACTGCGTGCCGTGCGCAAAGACATGCAAATCATCTTCCAAGACCCCTTTAGTTCGCTCAATCCACGCCTAACCGTTGGGCAAATGCTGCGTGAGGTCTTAGAGGTGCATCATTTGGCAGAAGGCAAAGCCGCCGAAAAACGAGCCGCAGAGCTGTTGGAGCAAGTGGGACTGAGCGCACAGTATCTCAATCGCTATCCGCATGAGTTTTCAGGTGGGCAGCGTCAGCGCTTGGGCATTGCGCGAGCGTTAGCCGTAGAGCCGAAGTTTATCATTTGCGATGAGCCCGTTTCGGCACTCGATGTTTCAATTCAATCGCAAATCATCAATCTCCTAAAGGATTTGCAGAAAGCATTAGGCTTGACATATTTGTTCATTGCGCACGACCTATCCGTCGTGGAGTATATTTCTGACCGAGTGGCAGTGATGTATTTGGGCAAGATAGTAGAAATTGCCGAGTGTGAAGACCTCTATCGCTTGCCGCAGCATCCTTACACCGAGGCTTTGCTTTCGGCAGTTCCTATTCCTGACCCTAAGCTCAAGCGCAAGCGGATTGTGCTCACAGGCGATATTCCAAGTCCAGCAAATGTGCCGAGCGGTTGCGGCTTTCATCCAAGATGTCCCAAAGCAGAGGAAATGTGCAAGCAACTGACGCCGCAACTTCGGGCAATCCCAACCAACCCAAGGCATGATGTCAGTTGCTTGCTCTATGAGAGCAGCCGACCAGTAGAGGTCAGCCAGCAAGCATAACTGAGAAAAGTGGTAGCGAAAATGTTTTGAAAACTTTCAACTCAACCTAAAAAATATGTCGGAGCAAAAGTCAAAACGAGGGTCGCGTCGGTTTCTCATCATCTTCTTGGTCCTACTGGGGTTGGTGGGCGTGCTGACTGTCATTCGCGCGCTTCAACCCAAGAGCACGATTCCAAAAGAAGCCGTGCTCATGCTGTCGCTCAGCGGTGACTTGCCTGAACGGGTGTTTATTGAGGCACCGCCATTTGGCGGGCAGCGTCCAGCGCTCACGTTTCAGAGTGTGTTGCAGGCATTAAACCGCGCAAAAGAGGATAATCGAGTAAAGCTCATCGTCATGGAGATTTCAAACCTGTCGGCGGCATTTTCCAAGCTCGCAGAATTGCGAGAAGCCGTTGAAGAAGTGCGCAAATCAGGAAAAGAAG
>Ga0308414_1000155_pt1 | contig 41828 bp, 35 predicted proteins | sample HotsprSampleOS50_FD_205667 | JGI IMG/M metagenome (GOLD analysis project Ga0308414, IMG submission 205667) | Hot spring phototrophic mat microbial communities from Octopus Spring, Yellowstone National Park, Wyoming, United States - 20090730_OS50 ... | reverse complement strand
AACGCTGGTAAAAATCCTTAAGCTGGAACGCGAACAAGGTTATAACAACACTGCTGTGATTGGCGGATTGAGCGGGTTTGGGCAGAAGTGGGCCAGCGACGCCCACGGGCAGGCGCGCCGGCCGGAGCATCACCTGTTAGTAGACGAACTGGCGCTGCTGCTGCGAGAATACGATGCGCTCACTGGCCGAGATGAAAGGCACCGGCGCGTGCAGTACATGTTGGATCGTATCATGGGGCGCGTTCCGCCGCCGCCAGGATTCCAGCCTAACCCTGCCGCCGCAGCCGAGCCTGAGTCCGCACCCGCGCTAGAGACTAAGGCCGATACCAGCCCGACGCCGCCCGCAGCACCTCCTTCTACCAGCAGCGGGCCGCGCGCGCCTGTGCATGCTGACACCCGCCCCGTTGATCGCAGCACCAGGGCAGGCAAGGCACGTCCGACAGCTCGGCCTGGCAAGAGCGATCTGCCGCCGCGTCCGCGTCTTGCGCGCCCGCCGCGCCGTCCGCGCCCGGCAGTAGACCCCGAGCAGGCCGCGGATGTGCTGCGCGGCCTGAACGCGCCAGTGTCTGTGGTCAAGGGCGTTGGCGAGCGCATGGCCAAAACGTTCGAAAAGCTGGGCGTGTTCACCGTTGGCGATCTGTTGTTCTTCTTCCCGCGGCGCTACGACGACTACACTCAGCTTAAAAGCATCAGCCGGCTTGAACCTTTCACACAGGCCACGGTTATTGGCACGGTGCAGCAGACCAGTGTGCAAGTGGCACGCGGCGGCCGGCGGGATTTCCACCTGGTGCTAGACGATGGCTCAGGCTTGCTGAACGCGGTGTTCTTCGGCAAGCACTTTCTAGCGCGGCACATCAAAGCCGGACAGCAGGTTGTGCTGAGCGGTGAGGTTACGGTGTTCGGTTCGCGCCTGCAAATATCTAATCCGGAATGGGAGCACCTGGACGAGGAAAACCTGCACACGCTGCGCATTGTGCCGGTCTATCCGCTTACCGAGGGCCTGAAGGCGCGTGGGCTGCGCCGCTTGATGAAGAGCGCTGTCGAGTACTGGGCGGAGCGCCTGCCCGATTACATGCCGGAGGCAACGCTGGAGCGCGTTGAATTGGGCGATTTGGGCTGGGCGATCAAGCACCTGCATTTTCCCGCCAGTTGGGATCATCTGCAGCACGCCCGCCGCCGTTTCCTGTTTGACCAGCTGCTCCTGCTCCAGCTCGCCATGCTCGGCCACCGGCGTGACTGGCAGGCGCTGCCAGCGGTGCCGCTTGACGTCAGCGATGAATGGCTGGAGGCTTTTCTGCAAGCTGCTTTTCCTTATGCGCTGACCGGGGCGCAGCGCCGCGCGATTGCAGAGATCCGCGCTGACATCGGACAGCCCACGCCCATGAACCGCCTGCTTCAGGGCGATGTTGGTTCCGGTAAAACGGCTGTGGCGGGCGTTGCGCTGGCTGCTGCAGTGGCCAATGGACAGCAGGCCGCGCTGATGGCGCCAACCAGCATTCTGGCTGAGCAGCATTACCGCACGATTAGTCAGCTGCTGAGCCTGCTGCCAGGTGATCGCAAGCCTATTGCAGCCCTTCTCACCAGCGCGCTGTCGCAGTCAGAGCGCGAGGGTGTGTACGCGGGATTGGCTGATGGCACCGTTGATGTAGTGATTGGCACGCACGCGCTGATCCAGCCAGGCGTCGAGTTCCAGCGTTTGGCGCTGGTTGTGGTGGACGAACAGCATCGGTTTGGCGTAGAGCAGCGGGCTGCCTTGCGCGGCAAGGGCGTTAACCCGCACCTGCTAGTCATGACAGCCACGCCGATCCCGCGCACGCTGGCGCTCACCGTACACGCGGACCTAGACTTGACTGTGCTTGACGAGATGCCGCCGGGCCGCAAGCCTGTCGAGACACGTGTTATTGAGCCGGCTGCACGCGAACGGGTTTTCAGCTTTGTCCAGTCACAGTTGAACCAGGGGCGTCAGGCTTTCATCGTGCACCCATTGGTTGAAGAATCGGAACGCGCAGACGCCAGGGCGGCCGCCCAGGCTTATGAGCAGCTTAAGCAGGTGTTTTTCCGCAACAATGTGGGCCTGCTGCACGGCCGCATGAAACCTGCGGAGAAAGAAGAGATTATGGCGGCGTTCAGCCGGGGCGAATATCAGGTGCTGGTGACGACCTCAGTGGCTGAGGTGGGAGTGGATGTGCCCAACGCCAGCGTAATCGTTATCGAGGGCGCGAACCGCTTCGGGCTGGCGCAGCTTCACCAGTTCCGCGGACGGGTGGGGCGGGGGGAACATCAATCATACTGCCTGTTGATCCCGGACAGAGATACCCCGGAAGCGCGCGAGCGGCTGGCGGCCCTAGAGAGGATATCTGACGGCTTTGAGCTGGCGGAGATGGATTGGCGCCAGCGGGGGCCAGGCGACCTGCTGGGCACACGACAGAGCGGCCAGACCGCGCTGCGCTTTGCTGAGGAGATCAGCCCGGAGCTGGTAGCTGATGCCCAGCGTGAAGCGCGCACAATCTACGTCGAGGACCCGTACCTGGCGCAGCCGCAGCACCGCCTGCTGGCGGAACGGGTGCGGATGCTGGAGGCTGCGCGCGGGGATATCAGTTAATAGTTAACACTATTTGCGCGGCCTCCGGCGCCGTTGTGCCCGGAGGCTCTTGTTTGTGATAGGAGATTGGCTAATGAAACGCATTGCGCTTTACCCCGCGTCTTTGGATCCGATCCACAACGGGCACATTGACATTGCGCGGCGCGCAGCGAAAATTTTTGACGAGGTTATCGTTGGCATCTACGATATGCCCAAAAAGCGGCTGCTGTTCACCGCTCAGGAGCGGTTGGCCCTGGCTGAGAAAGCCTTTAAGGATGAGACTAATATCCGGGTGGCGCTGTATTCTGGTTTGACTGTAAACTATGCAAGAGAAGTAGGTGCAATGGCGCTCATACGGGGCTTGCGCGTTTTTTCTGATTTTGAGCTAGAATTCAGAATGGGGATCGCGAACAAGAAACTTGCGCCGGAAATCGAGACCGTCTCGATCATGACTGATGAGCGGCACCTGCACATCAGTTCCAGCACGATACGGGAAATCGCGGAACTGGGTGGGGATGTTTCAAGTATGGTTCCGCCGTTTGTAGTCACCGCGCTGGCAGAGCGTTTTGCGGAGCTGCACGCAAACCAGAACAGCCCGGGCTACACGATCAGCATCCGGGACTAGCACAGGGGAGTTACAGCGTCATGGATATTCAGCATTTAGTTGATCGCTTGGAGGACTTGATTGACGAGGGGCGCCACATACCCTTTAGCAAGTACACGCTCATTGATGAAGAGCGCGCCCTCGAGATCATTGACCAGATGCGCATTTCGATCCCGGAGGAAATTGAAAAGGCCTCCCGCGTGCTGGCAACCCGCGACCGTATCATGGCGCAGGCGAACGAAGAGGCGGCCCGCGTAGTGCAGATTGCACGCCAGCGCAGCGAGGCGCTGCTGGAGCAGGAAGTCTCGGTGCAGGCCGCTCAGAACCGCGCCGCCAACATTGTGGAACAGGCGCGGCAGGAGGCTGAGGCAATTATGGCGGGCGCTGACAGCTACGTGCTTGAGGTGCTGTCGCAGCTTGAACAGGACCTGTTGAAGACCCTTACAGTGGTTCGCAATGGCATTAAAGAAGTCAAACAGACGGCGCGGCCAGCCCTGGGCGAATCGGCGCCAGCTCAACCGGCTCAGACAGGTTTTGTCACTGAGATGCCTGCTGCGACGCGTTTTGCCCCCCGCGAAACCGTTGATGTTGAAGTCTCGCTTGGCACGGACACCAGCGCCAGGAAGTAAGGTCAATTGCGCTACACGGCTAAGGGTGTCCACCGAGTGGGCGCCTTTTTGTTTGGCGCTGCCGGGGCATATGCACCGAGGGGTGGTAGATGCGCCTGATCTATGTCGCGCTTGGCTGGGCAGCTGGCATCGTCCTGGCGGCCAACAACGACAGCGGCTCTGCGCTGATTTCGGCGCTGTGGCTCGGCTTGGTGCCGCTGGCCCTGCTGGCCAACTGGCTGGCGCGCGATGACCCGGCGCTGCGCTGGCCAATGATTGCTCTGGTAGCCTTCACGCTGGGCGGCCTGCGCATGTCGCTTGTTCCCGTTACCAGCGATGTAGCGCGCTTCAACAACCTGGGCGGCCTAACCGTTACGGGGTTGGTGATTGCCGAACCCACTGCGCGCGGCGATCGGAAGCTGCTGCGCGTAGAGGCTGAGACTGTCACGCGCGCCGGCCAAACCGTCGTGACTTCCGGTCTGGTGCTGGTTGAGTCCCCTCTACAATCGGACGTTCGTTACGGCGATCGCGTGGCCGCTACCGGCGATCTGGTTACGCCGGCGGTGTTCGACACGTTCTCCTACGCTGATTACCTGGCGCGCGGTGGTGTGTTCAGCGTGATGCCGGGGGCGGCTGTCGAAGTGCTCGCCAGCGGACTCGGCAGTCCGCTGTACGCGAGTTTGCTGGCGCTGAAAGCGGACGCTGCCCGCGCAATCGGCGCAAACCTGCCGGAGCCGCAGGCGGGCCTGCTGACGGGCATTCTGTTGGGCGACGAAAGCGGGATCGGGCCAGAACTGCGCGACGCTTTCGCCGCCGTGGGAGCATCGCACGTCATTGCGATATCCGGTTTCAACATGGTTGTCCTCAGCGGCGTGATTCAGGGCCTGCTGCGGCGGGCGCGTGTGCCGCGCGGTTGGGCTGCCGCAGCCGGTATCGCGCTGATCGCAGTGTACACGATCCTCGTAGGGGCACAGGCAGCCGTGCTGCGTGCAGCTTTGATGAGCAGCCTGCTGGTTGTTGGCGCGGCGCTGGGGCGAAAATCTTTCGTGCCTGCGTCGCTGGCGCTGGTCGCGCTTATCCTCACTTTAGCGAACCCGACTGTGCTGTGGGATGTCGGGTTCCAGCTCAGCTTTTTTGCCACGCTGGGGCTGGCGCTCTATGCCGATCCATTGGGCGCGCGTTTGAACGCCTGGCTGGCCCGCTGGTTGCCACGGCATTTTGCCCGCAGCGCGGCTGGCTTCCTGGCCGAGCCGCTGGTCGTGACCTTGGCGGTGCAGATCACGACTCTGCCGCTGGTGACGCTCTACTTTGGCCGTCTATCGCTCGTGCTGCTGCTTGTAAACCTGCTCATCGTGCCGGTGCAGGCAGTCTTGCTCCTGCTGGGCGCTGTGGCAACGCTGTCAGCAGCCGTTCCGGCCCTGGCCCAACTGCTTTACTGGCACGATCTTGTGTTCCTGGGGTGGACGACAGCAGTTGTGCGCGCCTTCGCCGGGCTGCCGTTTGCAGACGTTGCGGTGTCGCTTGATCCGCGCGCGGTCACCGTGTATTTCGCAGTGCTGATAGGAGTGGCGCTGATGCAGGCAGCACAACCGGACTGGACAATGAGGCTGGCGCAGTTTGTGCGGTCGCGGGCGGTAGTGGTGACTGGAACAGCGGCCAGCCTTTCCACGCTGATCCTGATGACAGCGCTGCTGGTCGCGCGCCCTGACGGCCACCTGCACGTCTGGCTCCTGGACGTTGGGCACAGCAACGCAGTGCTGCTGCAGACCCCTGGCGGCGCGCACGTGCTGGTTGACGGCGGACGCTACCCCGCGCGCCTGCTCACAGCCATTGGCGACCGGCTGCCGTTCAATGACCGCACGTTGGAGATACTGGTCATCACCCAGCCCGACGAGTTTAATTATGGCGCGCTGCCCAGCGTGCTCAGCCGCTACAATATCGGCCTGGTGCTGACTAACGGTCAGCCCAACTTGAGCGAGTCATACAAGTCGCTCCAGACTCAGCTCAGCGCCTATCCACTGGTCGAGGCGCGCGCTGGCTACACGCTGGACATAGACGACGGCACACGTATAGAGGTTCTGCACCCGCAGACTCAGCCGTCATTGACCGACTCGCTGAACGACAGCGCGCTAGTGCTGCGGGTGAGCTACGGCGATGTGTCGTTTCTGCTCACGTCTGATGTGAGCCAGGACGGGCAGGCCGAACTGCTGTCTGCTGGCCAATGGCCTCTGGCCACTGTGCTGCAGCTTCCACGTCACGGCGGTGCTCGCTCGCTGGACAGCGCTTTTCTCGAAGCGGTGCAGCCGCAGGTGGCCATTGTGCACGCCGACCGCGCCAACCGACTGGGCGATCCTGATCCGGATACGCTGGCACTGTTGGGAGACACGCTGGTATTTCGCACCGACGTGCGCGGCCCGCTGCACCTGTGGACAGATGGAACAACGCTTTGGGTTGGCTGACGATCGTCTGGCTAACAATTCAGTCAAGCGGCAGAGAGTGACCACTGTGAACGGAATACCTTTACGCTTACACCAGCAGCCCCGCGCTTTCAGCGAGGCCGTTCACGGTTCAGCGATAGATAGTCTCCACCCACTGATCGGTGTTCAGGCGCAGCCGGAACTCCAGTATCGGCCGATCCAGCTCGTAAGTGGCGACCGGGCGCGGTGATACGCTGACAATCTGTGCGCCTGGCGGCAGCGAAACCTGCAGGTCAACCGCCTCACCCTGGGTTCCAGGTTGTTTCTGCAGCAGCAGCCGGTAGCGGCTGAAATCCCCAAAAGTTTCTACCCGCAGCGGCGAGCTGTAATCGAGCTGGAAGCGGTTGCTAGTGTCATACGGTATGCCGAAACGGGTCACCAGCCGCGTGTGGTCCTCCTCCAGCACCGTTGTTGGTTCTATGGGGAAGTTGACAGTGTCCAGCAGCACGCTGCCGGCTGGCAGAAATACCTGCAGCAGGCTGCGGTAATCGAGCGGCCCGTGGAAACGTGGGTTCACAGCGGGGTCGTTCTGGGCGACAGCAGCGGGATAGTCATAGGTCAGTGTGGCGCGGTTGACAAATGTTCCATCCGGCTGAATGCGCACATCGAGCGTAGTGCGCCGGGCAACGGACCGGTTGGACTTGTTGCCCAGGTTGGTCTCGACAGCCATGAAGTAGTCATGTGTGCGCGCTGGAGCCTGTGCGCCGCTCCAACCGAGCAGTTCGGCCAAGCGGTTCAGCCGCTGATCTGTGAAGTAGAGCATGATATGCTTTTCCTGCAGCGCGCGCAGCAGCGCGCTGAACAGCGCCCGGCCCGTTTCGGCGTCGCGGCTGAGCGCCTGCCACTGGCGGAAGATCTGCTCGTACAGAGCGGCCAGAAAGCGCTTGTGCGGGCTGTTTTCTTCGCCTGAGGAACGAATATCGTAAATCACGTTCCGGAAGTTGGCGGCAGTGACAACTTGATCATAGCCGGGGACAGTAACGCTGCCCAACGCTTCCAGAATGTACTCAAACCCGACCAAGTCAATCGCAAACACGCCGCTGACAGGCGACTGCGGGTTGTTGCCGGCGTCGTAATACCAGCGGGCCATCTGGGCTGTCTTCCGAAAATCCGCTTCCCAGCTTCCATCCCAGGCCGCGTACACCGGCTGGCCGTAGCGAATCCACCATGCAGGTATGCTCATCTCTGTAGCGGCTTCAGCTGTAGGCGGGTTTGGCGTGGTGGCGGTGGTGGCGTTGTACGAATAGCTGTCAATGCGACCGTTGCGAACGCGAAGCAGGCCATAGGTGCTGATGTACCCACCGGACGGGCGTAGCTCGTCGCTATTCTGCGACAGGATGAGGTAACGCTGGTCTTCAACTACGCCAAACGCCGTGGTCAGCGCTTCGGGGCTGTCAATCAATATGGTGTTGATGTCGCTCAGGATGCTGTAGTACTGGCGCAGCGTTTCAATCTGCAGTAAACGTTCTGGCGACAGCGATCCTGTGTCAACGGCGTTCAGGGCTGCGCCGGCAGCGTCCAGGTGAGCGTTGGCGCTCAGAAAGCGCGGCAGGCCAATGCGCAGCAGGTCAACCACGCGCACGCTGCTGGTTATCTGCGCGCCTGTAGCGTCTTCCTCGCCCGTGACAAGAAAGAACAAGGTGGGCTGAGCACCAGCCAGGATGTCCTCAGCGGCCAGCGCGATCTCCTGGGCGACATCGAGCAGGGCGAAATTGGCGGCTAGGTCTGCACTGGGGGCCAGAGGCCGGAGGAACCCGGTGCGCTGCCGCGCAGTGGCCAGCGTGCCCGCGAATTCCCCTACGCTGAGGCGCAGCCGTTCGAAGTCTGCCAGTGTCCACTCAATGAAGGGCCGGTTGGCCAGCGAACGGATCACGCGGTCCACGCTGTTTGTGGAGGTTTGGACGCGGTTCACAGAGTCCGTCACAACGACCAGGCCGCCGATGACCGCAGTGATCAGCACAATGAAGGCGATGAGCAGGGTGCGCCGGTTGAACGCGCGCTGGAAAGCTCGGCGCACGCGGCGCAGCGCGCGCGGCTGACGCCGACGCCGCGTTTTGCGAATAGGCTGCGGCGCCTCGGGAAGCAGAGGGGTTTCGATGTCAGTCATGGTTTGCTCAGGTCAGCGTTTCTCGCGCGCGCCGAACACGCGCCGCCAGCCGGCTGGCTTGGGCCGCTGGTCGGCAGGGGTGTAATAGTAATCGTAGTAAGTGTAGCCATAGTATTCATCGCGCAGGTCTACACCGTTGAGCACCACACCCTTGATATCGCGGTCAATGCGGATGAACTGGTCTTTGGCGCGCAGCGCCTGGCTGCGGCGGGTGCGGCGGGCGTCCACTACTAGGATGACATCGGCGCGGGCCGATGTGGCAATCGTCATGCTGTCGGCGACCACCAGGCAAGGCGGTGTGTCAATCAGCACGATGTCCACGTTGGAGGACTCAAGAAAAGTGCGCACCCAGCGCTGGATGAGCATCGAGCCAAGAATCTCGGTTGAATTGGCTGGAATGAAGCCGCTGGTGATCACGCGCAGCCCTGGAACGTCGGTGTCCTGCAGGCACTCGCGGAAGCTGACGGCGGCCAGGGCGTCGCCGCCGTTAACGCCAGCTGTTTGTGTGTGTGAAGGTTCTGCCAGCAGAAGCGACGTCAGGCCGATCGTGTTGTCCAGCCCGAAAACTTCGTGCACCTTAGGCCGGCGCAGATCGGCATCAAGCAGCAGCACGCGCAGCCCGGCCATGGCCAGGGCCACCCCTAGATTACAGGTTGTGACCGTTTTCCCCTCCGACGGGCCAGGGCTGGTAATGACATAGACCCCTTTCCTGCCCTGACCGGCAGCAAACAGCAGGTTGGTGCGCAGCTTGCGGTAGCCCTCTGCCACTGACGTAGGCACGTCCGGCTGTGTGATAAGGCGGTTCTCGTGGGTATCGGCCGGGGAGCCAAACCGCGGGATGGACGCCAGCACCGGCAGCGCCAGCGTCTGCGCCACCTCCTCGGATGTGCGCAGGTTGTCGTTGAAGTACTCCAGCAGCAGCACACCGCCAACCGCCAGGGCTGCGCCAATAATGGCGCCAAACGCCGTAATCGTGCCCACACCCGTGCCGCTTGGCTCTGTTGGAATGCGCGCGCGGTTCACTAGGTCTACTGAGTTCGTGCGCTGCTGCATGCTGGCGATCGTGGACGAAAACTGAGCGATGGTTGCTGTGGCCTGGTTGACCTGATCGATGACAGTGGTATAACGCGCCGTCAGCGCGTCAATCTCGGCCTGGTCGCTGCTGGTCTCAATCTGCTTGCTCAGGTCTGCGAGCTGCTGGCGCGCCGCTTCAACCTGGGCAGCCAGCGTCTCGATCTGGTTGTTGAGGAATGCAATCTGGCTCTGCTGCCCCGGTGTGAGGTTGGTGGGGCTGTTCTTGATCACCTCAGCGGCAATTGTGTTGGCGATGTCGGCCGCGATAACCGGATCGCTGTAAGTGGCTACCAGCCGCAGCAGCGAAGTGCCGCGAATAACGCTCACGTCAATGAACTTGAGGAGGTCCTGGGGCGGAATTGGCAGGTCAAGCGCGGCCACCGTGCCTTGAAGCACATCGTAGCTCTGCACCAGCTCTACATAAGTCTGGGCCAGCTCGATGCCGGTGCGAATCTCAGAGACATCGGGGTTGGGCGCCTGAATGAAGCTGCCGATCAGCAGCGTGGCCTCCGCCCGGTACATGGGCGGGCGCGTGCTGGCCACCACGAAAGCGAATCCGCCGCCCAGAAACGCGGCGAGCACGATCAGCCACAGCCACCGCCGCAGCCGATACACATACTGAACCAGCTCGAGTTCCATCTTGTCTCAAACTCCTAACAACACACAATCAGTCTATCACACACTCTTGATGAACGTACCCTACAGCATCCCAATGCAGACCTCGCTTTTAGATTTGTAATTTCTAACTCGTGTGCGACATTATGGCCTTAAAATAGATAGAAGCAACGCGGCACCCCCCAGCTTTCATTGGTGGTGTGGATATTGCAAGGATTGGGCATGGCATCTCTCAACCTGAAACAAAACGGACTCATCGCAGCGGTTATTATCGTGCTTCTTCTGATCACTGCTGGCATCGGGTTAGCTCAAGACGATGCATGCGAAGCGCTGGCTGAAGCGGCTCTCAAGCAGCTCGCAGTAAGCTGCGTTGATGTAGGCAGCAACCGGGTGTGTTACGGGTCAAGCGTGGTCACGGCGACGGCTGGGCCTGAAGCGCAGGTAAGCATCGGCCGGTTCGAAAAACCGGGCGATCGCGCCAGCTTGTTCGACCTCCAGGCGCTGCGCTCTAGTGTATTCGATCTGGGGGCAAAGACCTGGGGTATCGCGGTCCTCAACGTGCAGGGCAATCTCCCGCTCACAGTCGAGCCGCCCGGCTTGGTGTTTGTTATGTTGGGCGATGTAAGCCTGGTGAACGGCGTCGGCCGGGATCTGCTGCTGCGCGCCCTGGCCAAACCGCTGGCGATCACAGTGGGGCAGGACCTGGAGGCCTTCTGGGATGTGCCAGCCGCGGGCGAACCCGGACAGCCGGACTTCACGTTCCCGGCGAACAGCGTGCTGCAGATAGACGGTGTCACGCCGGATGGCCAGTGGCTGCGCACGGCGCAGCCTAATGGGGGCAGTCCGTTCGCGTGGGTGGATGCTGAGAAAGTGTGGGAGCAGCAGACATCCCTCGAAGCGCCGGGCACGGCCGTGCGCGGTCTGCCAGTGATTGCGCCCAGCGCGCGCGGGCCAATGCAGACGTTCTTTCTGCAGACTGGCATCGAAGCGCCAGCGTGCTCAGCCGTGCCGCCCTCGCTGCTCTATGTGCAGACGCCGGACGACGTAGCGGCGGATATCACTGTGAACGGCGTCAGCCTGCGCGTCGAGGGGGCGGCGATCCTGCGGCTGGTCCCTGATGGGCGCGCGCCCTCGGGGTTTGCGCTGCGCATCTTCGTGCCCAGCGGCCTGACGACTCTGTACGCTGGCACGGACGACGAGGTGCTGCTGCCGCCCGCTTTTGCGGCCCAGGCCCCGCTGGAGCTGGACCGCGACGGCAGGCTGTTGATTGCAGACACCTTCACGCCAATCGAGCCGGTGGAGGGCGCTGAGCTGGACGCGCTGCAGCCGGTGGAAGGGCTGCCAGAGAACGTGCTGAACTACCCGGCTTTCATCCCCAGCGTGACCGTGGCCTCTGGCGTGGGCCAGCCGTTCCCGGTTTACGTCTTCGACCGCCCGGAGCAGGCGCTGGCGCTGACGCGGGTCCTGTGCAGCGCTGGAGCGCTGCCGGAGCTGGTATGCACCATTTTGCTGTCGGCGGCGGGAGGATAAAGCCTCAATCGGCGGCGCTGGAGCGGCCCCGCTGGCCTGTGAGTTCTGCCCTGCCGTAGATGACGGCGCGCAGTTGGGCCAGCGGGTCGTCGGCGCTGTCTATGCCGTTCGCCAGCAGGTGATCGAGGCGCGCGAACAGCTCATTGGCGCTGACGGTTGTGTCGCTCACCAGCTTGATAATGCCGGGGTGCACCGTTTCGACTGGCTGCTCAGAATCGGTGTGCAGCACCTCATGCAGCTTCTCGCCGGGGCGGATGCCGGTAAAACGGATGGCTACGTCCTGGTAGGGGCGCAGGCCGCGCAGACGGATCATGCGCTCCGCCAGCTCCACGATGCGCACCTCATCGCCCATCTTGAGCAAGAAAATGTCGTTGCCCTCGGTGAGGCAGGCGGCCTGGATCACAAGGCTGGCGGCCTCCGGGATGCTCATGAAGTAACGGGTCATCTCTGGATGCGTCACCGTGACCGGCCCACCGCTGTCTATCTGGCGCTCGAATGTGGGCAGCACACTGCCGCGGCTGCCCAGCACGTTGCCGAAGCGCACTGCTGTAAAGCGCGTGTCGTGGCCCGGCTCGCGGCCCAGCGCCTGAACGATCAGCTCGCAGATGCGCTTGCTGGCTCCCATTACGTTGGCTGGGTCTACCGCCTTGTCGGTTGAGATCAGCACAAAGCGCGACACGCCGTGATCGCGCGCCAGCTCGGCCAGGTTGCGTGTGCCGACCACGTTCACACGCAGCACCTCGTCGGGGTAGCACTGCAGCAGCGGCACGTGCTTATAGGCGGCCGCGTGGAACAGCACCTGAACACCGTAACGCCGGAAGACCGCCTCCAGCGAGCGGCGCACGGTGATATCGGCCAGCACGGGCACGATCTCCACCTCTGGGAAGCGCGCGCCGATCTCGATAACCAGGTCGTGCAGGCCGCTTTCGTTGTTGTCCAGCAGCACGATGCGCTGCGGCTCGTAGGCCGGAAGCTGGCGGCACAGCTCAGAACCGATTGAACCGGCAGCGCCGGTTACCAGCACCGTCTTGCGCATGATCGGTGTGAGGTTAACTGCCCGGTTGGGGCGCACGAGACTGCGCCCGATCAGGTCCTCTGGCCGCACATCGCGCAGCAGCGGGGCGCTGTGCTGCGTGGACATGACGCCGAACATGTCGGGAATCAGCTTGATGCGCGCGTTTGTGTTTTCACACTGCGCCAGTATAGCGCGGAAGTCCTGGCCGGAGATGTTGTGAATGGCCATAACGATCAGGCTGACGCCGTACTGATGGACGACGGCAGGGATGGCGTGGCGCGTTCCCAGCACCGAACACCCCTCGATGAACAGCCCCTGCTTGCGCGGGTCATCGTCAATGAAGCCGACGACTGTGTAGCGGTCGCGCTGGCTGCGCCGGCGAAGCTGGAGGGCCAGCATCTGGCCGGCCTCGCCAGCGCCGACGATCAGCACGCGCGTGCTGGGGCTGGCCGCCTGACGCGGGCGCAGCGGATTGCGCAGCGTGCCGAGGGCGAATTGGCCGCGGTAGCGCAGGGCGATGAAGCCGCTGGTGGCCAGCGCGTTGCCGATGAGGATCACGCTGACCGGCAGCGGGCGCGGGTAGAGCAGCACATCCACCAGCAGCATAGCGGCGGTGGCCGCCGCAGCCGCGTTGACGATCAGACCGGCGCGGTGGCCGCTGGTGTGCAGCCACATCTGGTGGTAGACGCCGGCCAGGTACAGCGCAGCGACCATCCCCAGCGCCGCTACCAGCACCGCCGGCATGAGCCGCAGCAGATCGGCGGGGGATACGGCCGGCAGCCGCGCCAAGTAGACCAGGGTGTACGCGCCTACCATCAGCAGCACATCGAGCAGCGCCCACGCTGCGACATGCTTGACGTGGTGGCGCGGGATGGCGATGTTGACAGCCGGCAGGTACATGTGTGTCTCTCTGTTAGGTTAAACAGCTACGCCTGCTGCTGCGGCGGCCACCGCTTCGGCGTGCCGCCAGATGCGCTCGACAGCGGCGCAGATGTCGCCCGCCACCGCCTCGCTCATGTGCGACCAAATGGGCAGGCTGAGCGAGCGGGCGGCCAGCAGATTTGTGCTGGAGAGCGTTTCTTCCGGCGGGGCGAACTGCCGGTAGGCGGTGTGCCGGTGACACGGCGGGTCGTAGTACTTGCGCGTGTCCACGCCCTCAGCGGCCAGCGCCAGCGCCAGCGCGTCGCGGCTGAGGCCGAAGGCGTGGGGGTCAACCGTGACGGCGAAGTCCTTGTACGAGCTGCGATCCTGCGGCCGCACGGCCTGGAAGCTGAGGCCAGGCAGGCGGCCCAACTCACGCCGGAAAAGAGCGGCGATGTGGTTGCGGTGCTGGGCAGCGGCCTCCAGCATCTCCAGGCTGCGCAGGCCCATATAGGCGTTAAACTCGGCCAGGCGCGCGTTCATGCCGGCGAAACGGCTGTCGTAATCGCCGGCGTTGCCGTACTCGCGGCCCACGCGCACTGCCTCGGCCAGCGCGTCGTCATTGGTGGCGACAATCCCGCCTTCGCCGGCGATTAGCAGCTTGGTTGGGCTGAGGCTGAACACCTGGGCGCGCCCCTGCGCGCCGACCGGCCTGCCATCGTACAGCGCGCCAAAGCCATGCGCCGCGTCGAAAACCAGCGCAAGCCCATGGCGCGCGGCCAGCGCTTCCAGCGCGGCGATGTCCGCCGGCGCGCCGAAATTGTGCACGGCGACGATGGCGCTGGTGCGCGGCGTAATAGCGCGCGCTGCCGCTGCGGGGTCAATGTTCGTGGTGGCTGGGTTCACGTCCACAAAGACGGGGCGCGCGCCGTTCCAGGCCAGCGCGCTGATGGTTGCCATGAACGTGAAGCTGGGGACGATCACCTCGCCGTTCAGCCCCAGCGCCTGGTAGGTGAGCATGAGGCCGGCTGTGCAGCTTGAGACGGCGACCGCGTGCCTAACGCCCAGGTGCGCCGCCACAGCGTCCTCGAACTGGCGCAGCCAGCGCCCCTTGGTGACCATGCCGCTGGCCAGTATGTCCTGCACGCCGCCTGCCACGCCGTCGAACGCCGGCAGCAGCGGGCGCGTAATCGGGATTTTCGAGTCGAAAACGGGCCTGCCGCCCAGCAGCGCCGGTGTGGAGTGCATAAAGACGAGTCCCTTTGATGCGACAATAACTGCGCCAGATTACATTGCTGCGGCATGTATGAAGTTAGGATCGCTTAACCCATCTTAAGCGAAGTTGGCAGAAACGCAAGTTAACGATTATGAGGCTATGCGTTCTTAACAATTACACAGGGCTGCGCGATGCGTTCAGGTCTTTGACAGCGGCTTGGCAGGCACACCGACAACGGTTAAGCCGGGTGGAACAGACTTAACAACACATGCTGCCGCACCGATGACCGCGTCATCACCGATGACGAGTGGAGCGTCTTCAGTGCCATTAATAATCACCGCACCTGTTCCTATGTAGACGCACCTGCCGGCGTGAACCCAACCCGACACATGAACGCCTGGCGCCAGCGTTGTGTAGTCGCCGAGAACGACGTCGTGGCCGATTGTGCAGTCAAGATTGATTTGGACATGCAAACCGAGTTTAATATTGGTTGTCAGAATGCTGCCAGCACAGATGACACTCCCGCTGCCTACATCAATCCAGCGCGACATCTCCACATTCGGATGAATTAGAGTGGTAAACTGCAGGCCAGCTTCTGCTGCTTTCTGCATTACCCTCTCTCGCGTCTGTGGCGATCCGATTCCGCTTACAACAAATGCGCCAGGATAATTGGAAACAGCTTCTTGCAAGCTGAAGACCGGATACCCATTCAACAGGTTTCCTTGATTGGCAGCGTTGTCGTCAATAAAGCCAGCAATGTGATATTGCAAGCGTTGTTTGCTGCAGCACTCAACCAGCCACGCGACTTCACGCGCAAAACCGCCAGCTCCGTAAATAAAGATGGGCCGCGTTTTCATAGTTGTGGGGATTTACTTTCCTGCGCCAGAAAAAGCTGCTGCCGTTGCCTGCCCAGGCTGGTTGATGCCCTCGCGCTGCAGCACTTTGAGCAGCGTCAGGCCCAGAATGCGCAGGTCAAGCAGCAGGTTGTGGCGGTCTACGTAGGCCACGTCGAGATCGAACTTCTGCTCCCAAGTGAGGCTGTTGCGGCCCTGCACCTGCGCCCAGCCAGTGATGCCGGGGCGGACTTCGTGGCGGCGCGCCTGGCGCGGGCTGTACAGCGGCAGGTACTCCATCAGCAGCGGGCGCGGGCCAACCAGGCTCATCTCGCCGCGCAGCACGTTGACGAGCTGCGGCAGCTCATCCAGGCTGGTGCGGCGCAGAAAGCGGCCTAAGGGGGTCAGGCGGTCGGCGTCGGGCAGGAGCGCGCCGTCAGGGCCGCGCCGGTCGGTCATGGTGCGGAACTTGAGCAGCGTAAACGGCCGCCCGTGCAGGCCGGGACGCTGCTGCCGGAACAGGATCGGGCCGCCCATCGTCAGGCGGATGGCCAGCGCGACGGCCAGCATCACCGGCGCGCAGACGACCAGCGCCGCCGCCGCCGCCAGCACGTCCAGCGGGCGCTTGAGCGCGTAGCCGTGCCGCGCTTTCCGCGCGGCGGTCTGTGCTGGCGCGCGGGCGACAGGCGGCGTGTAGATGACGCGCAGCAAATAAACGGCGGAAAAGGCTGTCAGGGTGAAGGCCAGCGCCGCGCGCAGCGTGCGTGAGGACATGCGAGCGCTCTCCAAGGGCTGCAATGCTGAAACAATCTCTACTCACATTGTAGGTTGGAGAACGTCGCACAGCCTCAACGCTCGGCAAATTCGTACCTAAAGCAAACGCAGAACCAGCTGGAATGTAACCGCAGTAGGGCAATCGTTAGGTGTCCGCTCACTGCTGAGCGAACAGCAGGAACGCTGCCGTGTAGACGAAGCCGGTAACGCCCGCCAGCAGCGCCGGCAGGCGCGATTTAGGCGCTTTGGTGAAGGCCGCCACCATGATCGGGAAAATGGCCATCACAGCGTTGAGCAGCATCGTGATGATGTGGCGCGGCGGGATCACCTGGAGCTTGGAGATCACGGCGATAAAGACGACGACGGCCATCATCAAAGTTGGAAGCAGCGTCTTGTCGCTCTGCATGAACATGGCGATCAGCCCGAAGATGAAGATTGTGTAGAGCATGATGTCCCAGATGAGTTCCGTCCCCGAACGCGGACTCAACAGCCGGATGATTTCCTGAAGATCGAGCTGCGGCATGGTTCGGCCCTCCTGCCTGCGAACATAAACACATTGCTTAATACTAGCATGATTCGGCTGCACAGGGCGTTAATGCGCCCCGCCGGTGAGCAGCGGCGCCAGCGCCGCGCGCAAGTCCATGCCGGCCGTGTACTGCACAGCGTGAATGCCCAGCGCCTGCGCGCCAGCCACATTGGCGGGCAGGTCGTCTACGAAAATGACTTCATCAGGCGGGCGGCCTAGCGCAGCGAGCAGGGCGCGGTAGGCGGCTGGGTCAGGCTTCATCGCGCCCAGCCTGGCAGAGATGAGCAGCGGGTCGAACAGGGCGGCGATCCCCAGGGCGCGCAGCCGCTCGCGCAGGTCGAGCGTGTCGTTGCTCAGCAGCCCAACGGCGTGCCCGCTGGTGCGCAGCGCCTCGATGAGCGCGACGAGGTCGGCGTCGAGCTGGTCGCGGCTGAAGTAGTCGCGCCTGAACTGCGCCAGAAGGGGCGCGTCCAGGCCCAGCTCGGCGGCCACCTGCGCCCAGTACTGTTCCGGCGTGAGGCGGCCAAGCTGCGCCTCGCGCCAGGCGTCGCTGCCGTGCACGATGCGCTCGACGCTGCCGCGCGGCAGCCCCAGCCGGTCATCCCAAGCGTGGCGTGGGGTGTAATCCATTGTGCGCACGAGCACGCCGCCAAAGTCGAACACGACTGCGCGTTTGACGCCGGATGTGTTATGCTCGCTCATATGAAGCGCTATCCTCTAAACACCCTACGCGCTGCGATCGCCCGGTGGCAGCAGCGAGCGACCCGCTGGTGGGAGAGCAGGGACGCGCCAACGCGCGCGCTGCCGGGCTATCTTCAGCGCGCTGTACAGCGCTATTTCCGCTACGACACGCAGCGGGCGGCAGCGCTGGCCTATTATACGGTGTTCTCGATTTTCCCACTCCTGCTGCTGCTGGCGGTGGGCATCGGCCGGGTGCTGGGGGCGGTGAGCGTGCAGGCGCAGATCGCCAGCGCGCTGCGGCTGTTCCTTCCAGATGCAGCCCAGCCGATCACCGACCTGCTGCTGGAGAGCGTCAGCCAGGGCCTCACACAAGACTCGTCGTTCACGCTGCTGGCGTTGGGCGGCTTGGTGTGGTCCGGGCTGGGGCTGTTCACCAACGTCAGCACTGCGCTTGACTTGATCTTTGGCGCGCAGCGCCGCCGCAGCATGTGGCAGCAGCGGCTGGTTGCCGTCACCATGACGATTACGCTGATTGTACTGGTTGTGCTATCTTTCCTGGTTACGGGGGTGCTGCTGCTGGCGCGGACGGTGTTCTTCAACCAGGCCAGCACCTGGATCAACCTGGCGTTTCTGCTAGTCCCGCTGGGCTTCAACATCACCGTGTTCGTGCTGGCTTTTCGGTTTGTGCCGGCGCGTCCGGTGCACTGGGACAGCGTATGGCCCGCGGCGGTGTTTGGGGCGGTTGGCTGGGAGCTGGCGAAGGCCGGGTTCGGCTGGTATCTGGCCAATTTCGCCAATTATCAGTTGGTTTACGGCAGCATCGCCACGGTCATTGTGCTGCTGTTCTGGGCCTTTCTGCTGGCCTCGATCTTCCTGTTCAGCGCCGAGCTGTGCGCCCAGCTCAACAACTGGTGGGAGGCGGAGCTGCGCGAGCAGATCGCCGCGCTGCCAGAGCCGCAGACGCCGCGCTTGCCCGGCCCGCGCTAGAAAACAACAGACCCCTTGCGGGGTCTGACTGCGTTCACAGAGCGCTGGTTCACCTGGCAGTGCGGGCCAGCTCGCCTACGATGCTCGGCCGGTCACCGGCGCGAGAGCCGGCTGTGCCGAGCGGCATTCGACCTGAGAGCCGGCGCGCAGCGCTGAGAGCGATCTGCAGCGCGTGCTGCAGGCCGCCCGGCCGGGACGACAGCCGCCGCGCTGCCTGCTGCTCCAGGGCCTTGCGGCGCAGGTCGCGCAGATGCTGGTTGTGCAGTTCAAATCTGGTGCTGGTAAACTGCTCGTTCACGGTAGACCTCCTTTAACGCTGTTTCGCCGGTGCGTATACGCGCGGCGCGGTAGTGTCGGTTTTAGGACGCAGCCAGAGGCGCCGCGCTGCTGTCAGCAGGCGCGCCGCCAGATGGCGCAGGGTTGTCGTGCGTGCTTCGCTGGTCGGGTGGCGCTGGATGCTCCGCGCCAAGCGCTCGCGCTCGGCCTGCCGCAGCAGTTCCTGCTGATGCTGCTGGTTAATGAGCGCCGTTTTCCAGTCCATGGTTGTTTCTCCGTCGTGCGTGTTTTGCTCAAGGTCTGAGAGCGACAGCGAAGCCCTTTTGAGCCTGCCCCAATCATCGCACACATCGGAACCGGTGTCGTCGTTCGCCCGGCGCAAAACCAACCTAGTCGCCTGGCGGGTTTTTGCTCGCTGGCGAGGGGGTGGCGCGTGGCCTCTGTCTGATGGCCAGGCAAACCGGCACGCCAGACGTCAGCGGCTGCGTCCGCGGCGCTCCTGTAACTGGTTGTCAGCAAAAAGTCAGCGGGGGTCGGACGCGCACCGACCGGCGGTCATGGCCAGAACTACGCCGGCGCTGTGGCGATCGCGCTGCATGCTGTTAATTCTATTGCACACCATCGGCACGCATCTCCTTTCCTCAAAGATTTAGCAGCGGTGCGGTTTGAAAACCGCGTCGGCTTAACGAGAACACATTATCACAGTGTGAGGCTTTCTGTCAAGATAGAGGTCTTAAAAGACGATAAAGAATTTTTAAGGGTTATAACAGACATCTCGCTTGCGGCCGCGAAAGAGCTGCGGCGCGAGAGTCAGCCGCTGTTTGCCTCCCGGTTGCGTGATACGCTGCCTCACGCAGTGAGCAAGACGCGCTTTTCCTGACTGGTTAACATGCCGCCCCTTCAGGTACAATCGCATCGAAGCCGTGACAGCGGGCTGGCAATATCTTTAAAGACAAAAGGCAGTTGGCGCTGCACGACAGGCCATTGTGCACTAGCCAAGGATATAAGCGATCATGACCAACACAAAGGACAGTTTTGGCGCACGCAGCGTTTTCGACACCGGCAGCGGCCAAGCGGTGATTTTTCGCTTGAGCGCTCTGGCGCGCAGCGGTGTAGGGCATGTGGATCGGCTGCCGTTCAGCATCAGGATTTTGCTGGAGAACGCGCTGCGCAATCTCGACGGACGAGCTGTGCGCGCCGAAGACGTGGAGAACCTGGCCAATTGGGACCCAGCCAACTACAAACCCGTCGAAGTGCCGTTTATGCCAGCGCGCGTCATTCTACAGGATTTTACGGGCGTGCCCTGTGTTGTGGACCTGGCTGCCCTGCGCAGTGCCATGCTGCGCATGGGCGGCGATCCCAAGCGCATCAATCCAATTATTCCGGTAGACCTGGTTATTGATCACTCTGTGCAAGTGGACGTGTTTGCCCGTGAGGACGCCCTGCTGCTCAACTCGCAGTTCGAGTTCGAGCGCAATCGCGAGCGCTACGAGTTTCTGCATTGGGGACAGAAGGCTTTCAGCAACTTTCGCGTTGTGCCGCCGGCCACCGGCATTGTGCATCAGGTCAATCTGGAGTACCTGGCGCGTGTCGTCCAGCTTTACAACGCACCGTCGGGTGAGGTTGTCGCTTTGCCAGACACACTGGTTGGGACGGACAGCCACACCACAATGATCAACGGGTTGGGCGTGCTGGGCTGGGGCGTGGGCGGCATCGAGGCCGAGGCCGCCATGCTGGGCCAGCCGATCTACATGCGAATGCCAGAGGTGATCGGGTTCAAGCTCAGCGGAAGCCTGCCGGAGGGCGCAACCGCTACTGATCTGGTGCTGGTGGTCACGCAGATGCTGCGCAAAAAAGGCGTGGTGGACAAGTTTGTGGAGTTCTACGGGCCAGGCCTGAGCAGCATGTCTCTGCCCGACCGCGCCACAATCGCCAACATGGCGCCAGAATACGGCGCGACGATGGGCTTTTTCCCAGTGGATGAGGAGACTCTTAGCTACCTAGCGCGCACTGGCCGCGATCCGCAGTTAATCGAGCTGGTGCGGCGCTACTGCCAGGAGCAGGGCCTCTTCCGGACAGATGCCACGCCAGACCCGCTGTTCACCGACACACTTGAACTTGACTTAAGCACAGTTGAGCCGAGCATGGCCGGGCCGCAGCGCCCGCAGGATCGTGTGCTGCTGCGCGATATGAAGCAGGCGTTTAACCAGGCGCTGCGCGCGCCGCTTGGCCCAGCAGGCTACGCGCTGAGTGAACAGCAGACCAGCGCGACGGCTGCCTACCGCGATAACGGTCACAGCTACGAGCTGAAGCATGGCGCAGTCGTGATCGCTGCTATCACGAGCTGCACCAACACCAGCAACCCTTCGGTGATGATCGGCGCTGGGCTGCTGGCGAAAAAAGCTGTTGAACGCGGCTTGAAGCGCAAGCCCTACGTCAAGACCAGCCTGGCTCCTGGCTCGAAAGTTGTAACGGAGTACCTGAACAAGGCTGGCCTGACACCGTATCTTGAACGGCTCGGTTTTCACACGGTTGGTTACGGCTGCACCACCTGCATCGGCAACAGCGGCCCGCTGCCTGAGGATGTGGTGCAGACCGTGAAAGAAGCCGATCTGATAGCGGCGGCTGTTCTCAGCGGCAACCGCAACTTTTCCGGCCGCATCAACCCGCATGTGCGCGCCAACTACTTGGCGTCGCCGCCGCTGGTGGTGGCCTATGCCCTGGCCGGCACGGTTGACATTGACCTCACGAGTGAACCGCTAGGCTATGACCAAGCTGGCGAACCCGTGTTCCTGCGCGATATCTGGCCCACGCAGCAGGAGATTATTGAGGCTATCCAGCAAAACGTCACTGCTGAGATGTTCCGTGAACAATACGGCAATGTGTACGACGGTAATGAAACCTGGAATGCTATCCCCAGCCCAGAGGGTGATATCTACGAGTGGGATCCGAACAGCACGTATATCCAGGAGCCGCCTTTCTTTGTAAACCTCTCCGCTGACCCTGAACCCATCAGGCCGATTGTCGGCGCGCGCGTGCTGGGCCTGTTTGGGGATTCCGTCACCACAGATCACATTTCGCCGGCTGGCAGCATTGCAAAGGACAGTCCAGCCGGGCAGTACTTGATCGCTCAGGGCGTTGAACCAAAAGACTTCAACAGCTACGGGGCGCGACGGGGCAACGATCGTGTGATGACACGAGGCACATTTGCCAACAACCGTTTGCGCAATTTGCTCGTTCCGGGCAGCGAAGGGGGCGTTACGTATTACCTGCCGACCGGAGAGGTCATGTCCATCTACGATGCAGCCATGCGGTACAAAGGGGATGGAACGCCTCTGATCATTCTGGCCGGCAGCGACTACGGCATGGGATCCAGCCGTGACTGGGCTGCCAAAGGTGTGTTCCTGCTGGGCGTGCGCGCGGTTATTGCGGCCAGCTTCGAGCGCATCCACCGCAGCAATCTGGTGATGATGGGGGTGCTGCCGCTGCAGTTTCAGGATGGCCAAACGTGGCAGTCGCTGGGGCTAACGGGCCGTGAGATTTATGACATCGCTGATTTGAGCGACGACCTACAGCCAGGGAAGGATATACGCGTGAGAGTGACGGGGGCGGATGGTAGCGAGCGCTGGTTCACTGCGCGCGCGCGCGTTGATACGCCGATTGAAGTCGAGTACTATCGCAACGGCGGCATTTTGCAAACGGTGCTGCGCAGCTTCATGAAGCAGGCATAGCACACAGACACTTACCGGAAAAGGCCGCCCAACTCACAGCTGGGCGGCCGTAATAACTGAGGGCTGCTAGCCAGCTGGTTTCTGGCGCCGCTGCCGGTCATAATCGCTGACAGCATCCAGGATGGTGCGCATCATGTCTGAAGCATCGCGTACCAGACTGTTTACTTCGGCGATTTTTTCTAGATCACGCGCGTCGTCAGCCTCCGCCAGCAGCGTGTCAATCAGCCGGCTGGCAGAAATAATCCCTGTCAAAGGGCCGCGCATGTCGTGGACGATTCTGTCTAGCAGCGCGTCTTCGCCGGCTGCTTGATAAGCCTGCAGCAGTTCTTGTCTGGTTCGACCGCCCATCTGCACACTCCCGTCTTATTTGAGCAGCTTCATCAAGCGCCGCACTGCCTCGCGCAGCGTGTCGTCGTTTTTGCAGAACGCGAACCGGACGTAGCGGTCTCCAAGCGAACGATGTTCCGGACTATAAAAAGACCCAGGCGGTATGCAGGCCACGCCGATGTTTTCGATCATGTGGCGTGCAAACGTATCGGCATTGCCAGAAAAAATAGCTGAGAAATCCGCCATCACGAAATACGTCCCTTGGGGCGGCGTCACTTTGAAACCAGCAGCCGTCAAGCCTTCCAGGAGCAGCGCTCGTTTGCGCTGGTAGAGGTCCTGGTAGTCCTCATAGTAAGTGCCGTCAAGCGTGAAGGCGTGGGCGACAGCGTGCTGGGCCGGGTGGTTGGTAGCGAAAGTCACGAATTGGTGTGCACGCCACACACCGCCAATCAGCTCTGGCGGGCCGTAAGCCCAACCGACTTTCCAGCCTGTCATGCCGAACGTCTTGCCCGCGCTGCCAATCGTCACCGTGCGGCTGAACATCCCTGGCAGCGTGGCAATGGGAATGTGACGCGCATCGTCGTAGACCAGGTGCTCGTACACCTCGTCCGAGATCACAGTGACGTCGAACTCTTGACACAGATCGGCGATAAGCGCCAGCTCGGCGTAGGTGAAAACGCGGCCCGTAGGGTTGTGCGGCGTGTTGACGATGACGGCGCGGGTGCGCGCCGAAAAAGCCGCGCGCAGCTCAGCGGGGTCGAAGGTCCAGTCTGGGGGATGCAGCGGCACATAGACAGGCTGCGCGCCCGCCATCAACACGCCTGGCGCATAGCTGTCAAAAAACGGCTCGATGATGATCACCTCATCGCCGGGGTCAACCAGTCCCATGATTGCGCAGAAAACCGCTTCAGTTGCGCCTGGCGTTACCAGCACACCATCTGTAGGGTCTACGCGCAGGTTGTAAAAACGCAGCGCGTGGCTGGCCACACCCTGCCGCAGGGCTTCAATGCCCGGCCCTGGCGGGTACTGGTTCGCGCCAGAGCGCAGCGCCGTGACAGCGGCCTCGATAGCCGCTGCCGGGCCGTCAAAGTCGGGCATGCCCTGGCCGAGGTTTACAGCGTTGTGCTGGCGCGCCAGCGCGTTGATCTCACTGAAGACAGTATTACCGAAGGGCGCTACGCGCCGGGCAGGGGCAGGCATTGACGACTCAGCTCCAGTTCAAACAGCAGGGAACAGTTTACTGATCAACAGGACGGCCGCCCTTGGCGGCGTTCTCGCGGGCGACGGTAGCTAGTTGATGGGCGCGTTCGTTCTCTAGGTTGCCGTCGTGGCCGCGCATCCAGCGCCAGTCAATGTCGTGGCGCGCGGTGGCAGCGTGCAGACGTTCCCACAATTCGCGGTTTTTTACAGGTTGGCCGTTAGCAGTTTTCCACCCTCGGCGCACCCAGCCAGGCAGCCACCCCGTGATACCTTTCTGAAGGTACTCGCTGTCGGTGTAGAGCGTCACGGCGCAGGGCTGATTGAGCGCTTCAAGCGCCTGAATAGCAGCGGTCAGCTCCATGCGGTTGTTCGTCGTGGCTGGCTCGCCGCCGCTCATCTCCTTGCGTGCGCTGCCGTAGATCAGGATCGCAGCCCAGCCGCCCGGCCCGCCGGGGTTTGGCTTGGCGCCGCCATCAGTGTAAATTACAACGTGAGGTTTAGGCATGGTGGTCGCAGCGTTTTCGTCCAGGTTGTGACAGAGTTTCAAGTATAGCAGCCATTGCCGCGAAAGTGCCCCTTGCGAGGGCCGATGACGGTTCAGATAATACCGCTTAACTGCCTGCCTCATCTATACGGAAAAAACCGAATGCGATGGTTCGCTCTAGCTCTGCTGCTGACCGCGTGCGCTTCTTCTGGCCCAACCGCTTCAGCGCCTGCAGAGGCAGCGAATGACGTATCTACAGGCGGGGAAGTGCGCATCATTCATCCTCAGGCCGGGGCCAATCTCTACGCCGAAGTGATGCATGTTTCGGGCACAGCGCTGGCCGTGTCCAATGAGCGCTTTGTTCTGCGTTTGGTTGGGCCGGACAGCGCGGTTATCTCGAGCCATATTGTCGAGGCGCAGCAGGATGGCAGATGGCAGGTTGAGCTGCTTCACGGCTACAGCGGCGAGCCGATTGAGGTTGTCATTGAGGCGCTGCCAGTGGGCGCAGCTAATCAGCAGCTTTACGATGTAGTGACCGTGATGATGGCCGGCATTCAGCACCGACCAGCCTCGCCAAAGGGCGGCATTCACTACCCCGTGCCTGAAGAACCTGTTGGTGGAGAGGCGATCGTTGTAAACGGCGCGTTTTCCGCCCTTCCGGACAGTGTGTTCTGGCTGGCGCTGATCGCTGCGGATGGTCGCCTGCTCGACGAGCGCCAGGTGAAACTCCACAACCCGTATCACGTTGATTTGATGCCGTGGTCGGCTGAGCTTGCGACTAGCGGCTATGCTGGGCCGGCGGAAGTGCGCGCATTCGTCCGTGCTGCCGATGGCACGGCGTGGCGCGCGCTTGACTCGGTCGCCATTGTTATAGCCCAGGAAGCAGGGTAGGATGCCGCAAAAACACTTTGTTGCTATCGCGGGCAACATTGGCGCGGGCAAAAGCACGCTTACAGGTATGCTGGCCGAGGCGCTTGGCTGGCAGCCGTTCTACGAAGCCAACACCGAGAACCCATATCTGGCCGATTTCTACATGGATATGCGCCGCTGGAGTTTCCACTCGCAGGTGTTTTTCCTGGGCAAACGGCTGGAACACCACCGCCAGCTGCTGGACCACCCGATCAGCGCCGTTCAGGACCGCACCGTTTACGAAGACGCTGAGATCTTCGCGCGCAATCTTTATGAGCAGGGCTATATGAGCGACCGCGACTACGATGCTTACCGCCGGCTGTATCAGGCGATAAGCGCGTTTCTGCCGCCACCAGACCTGATCGTTTACCTGCGGGCCAGCGTTGACACGCTGATACAGCATATCCGGCAGCGGGGACGGGCCTTCGAGCGGGACATGGACCCCAGCTATGTGGCACAGCTCAATGCGCTGTACGAGAGCTGGATCGCTTCGTGGACGCTGTGTCCCGTGCTGACGGTTTCGATGGACGAGCTTGATTTCTTCCACAACCACGACCATTTCGTGTCCATCGCGAACGAGGTAGCGCATCGTCTGCAGGTGCGCGCGTGTTAGAGATTGCTCAGTCACACTGGACAATTGGGCAAGTGCGTGCTAAACTATTATCACTTCGATCTGATTAATCTGATGATTTGTGCGGCTGCATGGCTTCGATAGACCTCGACTCCGACCTGCTCAACTTTCTGGCGCGCAGCGCTTACGAGCCTGGTGACCGCCTGCCGACAATCAACGAGCTGCAGCGCGACGACCTGCTGGGGATCAGCGCCAGCAAGGTGCGCGAGCAGCTTGAGGTGGCGCGCGCGCTGGGCCTGGTGGATGTGCGGTCGCGCACGGGCATGCGCCTCAAAACCTATTCGTTTGCGCCAGCAGTGCGGCTCAGCCTGTTCTACGCGCTGGCCCGAGATTTGCGGAATTTCGAGCAGTTCAGCGAGCTGCGCACGCACTTGGAGCTGGCGTATTGGCATGAAGGGTGTGCGCTGTTGACGCCAGACGACACAGCGATGATGCGGGAGTGTGTCGAGCAGGCGCGGGCCAAACTCAACGACCACTGGATTCAGATACCGAACCGCGAGCACAGGGTCTTCCACCTAACGATGTTTCAACGTCTGGATAATCCCTTTGTTCTCGGCATCCTGGAGGCGTACTGGGACGCATACGAAGCTGTTGAGCCATACCGCTACGCTGAATACGACTACCTGACGCTGGTTTGGGATTATCACGAGCGCATTCTGAATCATCTATGCGCCGGGGAATACGAAGCTGCGCGCGCGGCGTTTCTGGAACACACGCGCTTGCTTCGTTACCCAACGCGAGTAGAAAACGGCAGCGCTGCTGCGCCTATCAGCGAATAGGGTTATTGATCTGAAAAGGAGTTATGCGGCCACAAAAGAATGAATTCGTTACCTGACCTGATGATTATTGGCTTGCAGCAGCAGCCTCGAAAGAACGAAAGGAGAGCCGCGCCGCTGGCGCAGAACTGACCATGGAACTCCAGCTCCAAAGCGACCGCCAGGCCCTTGACCAGGGCCGTATTGTCAATGAATTTGCCTTCACTGTTGCCACGAAAAACGGTTCTGGCAGCCAGACATCGAACAACGTGCTCGTGCGCGCGCTGTTCAAGATGGGCATCCCGGTAAACGGCAAGAACCTGTTTCCGTCGAACATTAAAGGGCTGCCCACCTGGTACACGATCCGCGTGAGCGCCCAAGGCTACACGGCCCGCCGCGCCACGACCGAGATCGCCGTAGCGATGAACGAGACCACGGCCGCTGAGGACATCAGCAGCCTGCCGGCTGGCGGTGTGTGCATCCTGCCCCAGGAGTGGAACTGGGGCAAGAGCCGCGCTGACATCACGTACTACGAAGTGCCAGTGCGCGATATCGTCAAGCAGTTCGATATCCCCGCCGAGCGGCGCGAGCAGGTGAGCAACATGGTGTATGTCGGCGTGGTAGCCCAGTTGTTTGGCATACCGCTGAGCCTGATCCGCGAGGCGCTGTCGGATAATTTTGGCGGCAAGGAAAAGCCGATTGCGATGAACTTCCAGGTGGTTGAGGCCGCCTACCACTGGACAGCGGACAACCTGGAGAAGAGCGATCCGTTCTATTTCGAGCCAATGAACGCCACAGCAGGCAAGATTATCATCACCGGCAACGAAGCGGCAGCGCTGGGCGCGCTCTTCGGCGGCATGACAGTCACCGCGTGGTATCCGATTACGCCGTCCACCAGTCTAGTGGACGCTATTCTGCAGTTTCAGCACATCCGCCAGGAGCCGGAAACGGGGCGTAACACGGTGGCAGTGGTGCAGGCTGAGGACGAGATCGCAGCCGCTGGGATCATCGTAGGGGCAGGGTGGGCAGGCGCGCGCGCCATGACAGCCACCAGCGGCCCGGGCATCAGCTTAATGGCGGAGTTCGCGGGCCTAGCCTACTTCGCTGAGGTGCCGATTGTAATTTGGGATGTTACGCGCATGGGGCCGAGCACCGGCCTGCCCACCCGCACCAGCCAGGGCGACCTGATATTCACGTATTTCCTGGGGCATGGCGACACACGGCACGTTGTGCTGCTGCCGGGAAGTGTGGAGGAATGTTTCGAGTACGGCTGGCGCGCCTTTGATCTAGCCGATCAGCTTCAGACGCCGGTGTTCGTCCTCAGCGATCTAGACCTAGGCATGAACAACTGGATGGCTGAACCGTTCACTTATCCTGACGAGCCGATCAAGCGCGGCAAGGTGCTGGATAAAGAAGCCCTGGAAGCGATGCTGGCCCAGAGGGGCGAGTGGTATCGGTTCCGCGATTATGACGGCGACGGCATTGGCTACCGCACTCTACCCGGCACGGATCACCCGCGCGCGGCCTACTTCACGCGCGGCACGGGCCACAACGATCGGGCGCTTTACAGTGAGCGCAGCGATGATTGGGTGCAGAACATGGCCCGCCTGCACCGCAAATTCGAAACAGCACGCACGCTGGTGCCGCGCCCAGTGGTGGATTACGACCCTGCCAAGAAGATCGGCATTGTGTCGTTTGGCTCGAATGACCCTGCTGTGAGGGAGGCGCGGGATGTGCTGGCCGCCGCCGGCATCGAGACCAACTACCTGCGGGTGCGGGCGCTTCCCCTCACCTCGGAGGTAAGGGAGTTCGTGCACAGCCACGAACATGTCTATGTCGTAGAGAACAACTTCGACGGTCAGCTCGCGCTGCTTATCCGCATGGAGCTGCCCGAGGATACGACTCACACCCATTCGCTGGCGCTGGGAGACAGCCTGCCGATGACTTCTCAGTGGATTGTTGACAACATTATGCAGCGGGAGCGCAAGTAACGATGGCTACTGCAAACCGGGCTAATGCCCGTACCAACATTCTCGGCCTGACGCGCGAGGACTACAAGGCAGGCAAGAGTACGCTGTGTCCTGGCTGCGGACACGACTCGATTTCGAACCAGATCATCAGCATCGCCTATGAACTGGGCCTGGACCAGCATAGGGTGATCAAGCTGAGCGGCATCGGCTGCTCCAGCAAGACGCCGGCCTATTTTCTGGGCCGTTCCCACGCCTTCAACGCCATTCACGGGCGGATGCCGTCAGTGGCAACTGGGGCGACACTGGCCAATCATGAACTGATCGCCATCGGCGTGAGCGGCGACGGCGACAGCGGCAGCATAGGCCTGGGGCAGTTCAAGCACCTGCTGCGTCGCAACGTGCCGATGGTTTACATCATCGAGAATAACGGCGTGTACGGCCTTACCAAAGGCCAGTTCTCCGCTACGGCGGACGAGGGCCAGTTTCTGAAATACTACGGCCGTAACGAGCTGCCGCCAATTGATCTATGCCTCGAGGCCGTGATCGGTGGCGCAACATTTGTCGCCCGCAGCTTCTCAGGCGACTCTAAACAGGTGCAGACGCTGCTCAAAGCCGGGCTGGCCCACAAGGGCACAGCGGTGATTGACATCATCAGCCCGTGCGTGACGTTTAACAACTCGCCGGACTCTACCAAGAGCTATGTCTACGGCAAAGAGCACCAGATTCTGCTGCACGAGCTGGAGCATTTCACGCCCGATTTCATTGAGGGACGCACAGAGATCACCATCGGCGATTACGAACCTGGCAAGACCATTCAGGTGCGCATGCACGATGGTTCGTACATCAAGCTGCAGAAGGTGGGTGAGGACTACGATCCGCGTAATCGCAGCCAAGCTGTCGAACTGCTCGATCGAGCACACCGCGATCAGTTGTTTATCACCGGTCTGCTGTACTACGAGGAGCCGCGCCCGACGCTGCACGAGACATTGAAGCTGAGCGAGACTCCGCTGACACGTCTGCCAGACGAGCTGCTGCGCCCTGCGCCTGAAGTTCTTGATCGCCTGATGCGGGACCTGCAGTAAGCCTGCGCTAACGGACAGACAAATCGGCGACGGTGCTCCTGATAGCCCGTCGCTGTTTGTTTGATCCTGCGCATTTACCCTCATTAGATGGGGGTTGGACTGCCAGTAAATGTGTGTACAATATGACCAAAAGTAACTTTCTGGTCAAAGCGATTTTTGCTTCATTAGAAGAATTGGCGCCAGCCTGCCCCCTCATATCAGGGGGTTTTGACTGCCTAACGCCTGCGCTCAATTGAGACACTGCTATCATGAGAAGTGCCACTTAACGCTGTCCCAAATGCCTGATGCTTTCTTTATGCTTTGTTACTCACAATAAGCAAACCTGCGGTGCTGGATAAGGAGCACATCATGCCTGAGTTCTATACTCTCGATGCCGACGAGGCGCTGGCAGCTCTGCAGACGGACGGCGACACCGGCCTTTCAGAGGAAGAAGTGCACCGACGACAAGCGCTGTACGGCAAGAACAGCCTGCCCGCTGAGAGTGGAACGAACTGGTTCCGCCTGCTCCTGGGGCAGTTCAGCGACTTAATGATTATCATCCTGTTGGCTGCAGCCGTGCTCTCCTTCTTCCTTGGCGACACCAAGGATGTCATCATTATCCTGGCAATCGTGTTCATCAACGCCATCATCGGTGTGTATCAAGAATACCGCGCTGAAAAGGCGCTGGCGGCGCTCAGCGCGCTGCAGGTCCCCCTTGTGCGCGTTCGCCGTGCTGGCGTGGTGCGCGAAATCAGCGCAGAGGACCTCGTGCCGGGCGATATCGTGCTGCTGCAGGAGGGCGACCGTGTGCCGGCAGATGGCCGGCTCGTCCTAAGTGTCAACCTGCAGGCAGACGAATCGGCGCTAACGGGCGAGGCGCTGCCCGTTGAGAAAACAGCGGCGACGCTCCACAGCAACGGCGATGTTGCCCTGGGCGACCGCAGCAACATGCTGTTCATGGGAACGGCCATCAACTACGGGCGCGGTGAAATGGTTGTTACAAAGACAGGCTTGCAGACCGAGCTGGGCAACATCGCCGCGATGCTGATGCAGGTAGAGCAGGGCATCACGCCTTTGCAGCGGCGGCTCAACCACTTAAGCCAGATTCTGGCGGTCGGCGCGGGCATCGTGGTGTTGGTTGTCTTTGTCGCGGGCGTGCTGCGCGGTGTTCCGCTGCAGCAGATGTTTCTCACATCTATCAGCCTGGCGGTGGCCGCGGTTCCTGAGGGCCTGCCTGCCCTCATCACCATCAGCCTGTCGCTGGGCGCTGCCCGGATGATCCGACGCAACGCGCTGATTCGCCGCCTGCCGGCTGTCGAAACCCTTGGATCGGTCACCACGATCTGCTCGGACAAGACCGGCACGCTGACCAAAAACGAGATGACGGCCACCGAGATCGCTTTGCCCGGCCACAACGCCGTGGATATTACAGGCATTGGTTACACGGCGAAAGGCGAGTTTCAGGATCACGACACGCACAAACCGCTCAACACCGATACTGACCCCTCGCTTGCGCGGTTTGTGAAAGCCAGCGCGCTTTCGACGAATGCTTTCCTTGAGCCAGACAGCGCCAACGGCGGGCTGCACGTGGTTGGCGATACGACAGAAGGCGCGCTGCTGGTGGCGGCTGGCAAAGCTGGTTGGACGCGCGAGTACTTGGAACGCGAGCTGCCGCGCGTCGCTGAACTGCCCTTCAGCAGCGACCGTAAGGCCATGACGACAGTGCATCGCCTGGTGGGAGTGGAGGCGCGCGCGCTGTTCATGAACGCCGATTACATCGCGATTACAAAAGGCGCGCCAGATCAGCTGATCGAGTGGGCTACCCATGAGATGCTGGTTGACAAACCGGTTCCGATGACAGAGCAGCGCAGAGAGGAGTGGCTGGCCCGCATTGACGCTATGGCCGACCGAGGGCTGCGCGTGTTGGGCTTGGCTTTCCGGCCGCTTGAGGCTGAGCCGGACGAAGTCACACCCGAAATAGAGCGCAACCTGTATTTCCTGGGATTGGTGGGCATTCTTGACCCAGCCCGCCCAGAAGCGAGCCTGGCTGTTGAACGGGCGCGCCGGGCCGGTATTCGCTCGATCATGATTACGGGCGATCACGCCCTCACCGCAGAAGCGATCTCCCGCCAACTGGGAATTCTCAAGCCAGGCCAACGGGCGATAACTGGCAGAGAGCTTGACCGGATGAGCGACGCGGAACTGCTGGAAGCGCTTGAGCACACGTCCACGTTTGCGCGCGTATCTCCAGAGCACAAGCTGCGGCTGGTGCGTTTGCTGCAATCGCAGAACCAGATCGTGGCGATGACGGGCGACGGCGTGAACGACGCGCCAGCGCTCAAGCAGGCGGACATTGGCGTGGCGATGGGCATCACCGGCACTGACGTGAGCAAGGGCGCGGCAGCCATGGTCCTGACCGACGACAACTTCGCCTCGATCGTCAGCGCCGTTGAAGAAGGCCGCATCATCTACGACAACATCCGCAAGTTCATCAAGTACCTGCTCAGCTCGAACGTCGGCGAGATTCTCGTGATGTTCGTCGCGCTGCTGGTCGGGCTGAAGCTGCCGCTTTTAGCAATCCAGATTCTGTGGATCAACCTGGTGACCGACGGTCTGCCGGCTATCGCGCTGGGGTTCGAACCGGCAGAGCCGGACGTCATGCAGCGCAAACCGCGCCCGCGCAGCGAAAGTATTTTGGCCGGCGGAACAGGCCGCCACATTGTCTGGGTCGGCATCCTGATTGCGGCGCTGACGTTGGGCGGGTATGTCTGGGGCTACACGTCGCGGGGCATGGAACCGCTCAGCCCGACGCTGGGCCTGGAGAAGCTCTCGCAAGTTCAACTAGCAGGGATTGTTGGCCAAAGCAGTGTACCAGCGGATTGGGACGCCCTAACGCCGGAGCAGCGGATCGAGCGTTATCTCACCAACAGCCGCAGCAGCGACCCACTCGACGAAGAGCGGGGCGAGGGGCTGCTGGCAGAGGCCGAAAAACTGCCGCGCACGATTGCGTTTACGGTGCTGGCCATCACACAGATGTTCGAGGTTATGGCGATCCGCGCCGGTGACAAAACCTCGTTCTTCCAGGTTTGGTTCCGTCGCAACCGCTTGCTGCTGTTTGCCGTCGCCCTGACAGCCGTGCTGCAGCTCGCCGTGATCTACGTGCCATTTATGCAGGCCGCATTCGATACGGCCCCGCTCAGCCCGCTGGAGCTGGCTGTCTCCGTCGCGCTGGCTTCACTGGTTTTGCTCTGTGTTGAGATTGAGAAGCTGCTGACGCGCAGACAGGCGGCAGCCGGAGCGTAACGGCAGCAGTTTGCGCGCGCTCAACTGAGCGCGCGCCCCTGTAGTTCACGGGGAACGCGGACGCCCAGCCGCTGGAGCACCGTAGGCGCGATGTCCATGATATTATGAGCGCTCTCTCTGCGGCCCGCGCCAGTTTGACGCGGGTCGTAGAGGATGAAAAGGCCCTGCTGCGCGTGGTTGGCGTCGTCGGGGCCGGTGTCATTTTCGAGTGTGTAGTGACGGCCGTGGCCCAGGCTGCCCACAGCGCGCCAGTGAAGATCGCCAAAGTACACCAGCAGGTCCGGCGCGACGCCGTTCACCGCGCTGTAGATGTCCTCTGGCACAAAAACCAGCGTGCGCAGCGGCGCGCCGGTAGGATCGGGCAGGCTGGCCAGCAGGCACGCCAGCTCAGCTCTGGTTTCGCTGTATGCGGCTGGCGACACAACGCCCTGCGGCTCACGACCCGCGACGTTGAGGAAGATGCGCGCGTAGTAGCCGCCGCTGGCCCAAGCGCGCGTGCCGGCCCAGTTGACATCGAGGTCTTCAAAACGAGTGAGCTGCCCGTCTGGCGGCGGCGCGTTGAACGACAGCCATCCTGCCCGCCACAGCCACTCGTTCACACAGATGCCGCCGTCCATTCGTTTCACGCCGTGATCGCTGACGACCAGCACAATTGTGCCATCTCCGCTGCGCTCGATCAACTCCCCGGCCATCTCATCGAGCATTCGGTAGTAGCTGGCAACAGCGTCGGCGAAACGGCTGCCCGGCTCGTGCAAACGGTGACGCGGGTCATGGTAGCGCCAGAAGCCGTGATGGAGGCGGTCGAGGCCGATGTGAACCTGAATGAAGAAATCCCAATCCAGCGTCTCGATGCAGCGCAGCGCCAGCCGGTGCTGCACCTCAGCCAGGTCGAAAAGCTGGCGCAGCAGCCAGTCTTTGTCGGCGGTGCGAAAGTCCTTTACGTCGAAGCGGTAGTCGGGCACAGCGCGCAGCACGTCTTCTCGAAAGACCGCTGGAAAGGTAAAAACGCTGTCTGCGCTTGGCGTGAGAAAACAGCTCACCATGTGGCCGGCGAGGGGGGTGACAGGGTATGTCTGCGGCACGCCGAGCACGATGGAGGCGCGGCCAGCTGCGCTCAAATAATCCCACACGCGAGGCAGACGAACCGCCGCGCTGGTGGCTGTAGTCATTGCGTCGTAGGAGTGGTCAGCGCGGTTGCGGAAGCCGTAAATGCCCAGCACGCCTGGGTCGCGGCTGCTGAGCATGCTGGTCCACGCGGGAACTGTAATGCAGGGGATGCACGAATCCAGCAGGCCCCACGTGCCGCCAGCCATCAGGCGGCTTGTGACGGGCAGCTCGGCGCGCAGTTGATTGAAGACCAGGTCAGGCCCGGCGCAGTCCCAGCCGAGAGCGAGCACACGTCGTCGCGGGATGTGCCGTATCAGCCAGGTCATTGTCTTCAGAGAATGCGCTGGCCGAACACGCTGGCCGCCATGCCAACCGCCACCTCAGCGGTGCGGTTGCCGATGTCAAGTATAGGATTGACCTCGACCAAATCCAGCGAGCGCACGCGGCCGTCGTCAGCCAACATCTCCATCAGCAGATGCGCCTCGCGGTAGCTTAACCCGCCAGGAACTGGCGTGCCCACACCCGGCGCGTATTCAGGGTCAATCGAGTCGAGGTCGAAGCTAACGTGAATGGCATCTACGTTGCCCAGCGTGTTAAGGGCGGCGTGGACGACGTTTGCCATGCCGTTTTCGTCAATGCTGCGCATCGTCAGCACCTTGATGCCGCTGGCGCGCAGGGCAGTCCGCTCGTCCGGATCGAGGTCGCGCACGCCGATCATAGCGATCTGATCTGTGCGCAGGGGGCGCTGGCCTACCATAAACGCTGCCGGTCCCAATCCCATCAGCCCGCTGACCACCATGCCATGAATGTTGCCAGACGGCGATATGGCAGGCGTGTTGAAATCGCCGTGGGCGTCAATCCACAGCACGCCAACGCGTCCCGGCTGCTGCAGCGCGCCGGCGACTGTGCCGAGCGAAATGCTGTGGTCTCCGCCCAGAAACACAGCCCGCTCGCCCATCTCGATGCAGCGGCAGGCGCGTTCGTAGACCTGGCGCGCCACCCGAACCACAGCAGACAAGTGATGGGCGGGACGGCCTTCCACGGTTTCCAGGCCGGGGATTTCCTCAAGGCCGGGCACGCTGATGTTGCCCCCATCGCACACTGTCCAGCCGATCCGCTCCAGGCGAGTCTGCAAACCTGCATACCGAATAGCGCTGGGGCCCATATCAACGCCGCGCCGGTTCTGTCCCAGGTCCATTGGCACGCCGTAAATGCGGATGGCGCCGTCTGGCTTCATGCCCGCGAGGTCTCGTAGGGCTGCGGCGCGTCCAGACGGGCGATGCGGCGGGCCGCGAAAACCAGTATAACGCTCAGCGCGTACAGCACCAGCAGCGGCCCCATTACCAGAAACATGTTCACTGGATCAATGGTGGGTGTAATGAGCGCTGCCGCCACCGCGGCGCCCACAACAGCCAGCCGCCAGTTGCGGATCAGCGCGCCAGTGGTGACTAATCCCAGCAGGCCGAGCACGAAGAACACCAGCGGCGTTTGAAAGGCAACGCCCATCCAGAAGATGAGGGCAGTGATGAAACTGAGATACAGGTCAGCCGTCCACTCTGCGCGAAAGAGATTGGGCTGGAATCCCTCAAGGAAGCCGAGCGCCGGCGGCATCAAGATAAACCAGGAAAACGCTGTGCCCACTAAGAACAGCGTGAAGATAGCTGGCAGCGCCATGAGGACGACGCGCTTCTCTTTGCGGGTAAGACCAGGGAAAATGAACATCAGAAGCTGGTACGTGATCATAGGAATGGCGATAATGCCGCCGATCATCAGGCCGACGCGGAAATATGCCACCACGCCGCCCGTGGGACCCAGGGTTACCAGCTTGCACTCGCTGTCGGGGATAATCACGCTGGCTGGGTCAACGCCGGCGTCCTTGGCGGCCCTGACGGCGTTTTCCTCAACAATCCGGCAGTAAGGCCCCCGCAGGTAATCCAGCGCCGCGCCCGACAAGCCGAGGCCGATCAGCGTGCCGATCACCAGGGCAATGCCGGCCCGTGTGAGCCGGCGGCGCAGCTCGTCCAGGTGTTCGAACAACCCCATTCGCGCGCCATGTCCGTCATCTTCTTCTTCGGCCACCTGCGATGAGTCAATGTCTGGTTCCGGAGGGGTGAAATTCCGGCGCAGAGGGCGGGGCAGTTTCAGCCGGGGCATGTCGTCCTCACGTCATTTCTACTGCGGGTCTCGACCACCAGCGGACCACGTCCCAAAGCCGTTTTCATCATCCGAGCGCGACCACGTGCCGAAGCTGTCAGTGCGCGGCCTTGGCCCGCCAGATGGGGCAGTGGGGGGCGGGGGGGAAACCGTGCGCGACGCGGCTGCGCTGCCGTTGCCGGAAGTGGTTTCGGCAGCCTTGCGCGCGGTGGCGGACGCTGCCTCTTTGGTCTCCGCAAGTTCGCCGCGCACCTCATCCAGCACGTCCTGCACCGGCTGAGTCAAACTGCTGAGCGCTTTGCCAGCCTGTCGGTTGAGGTTGGCGCGGGTGGGCAGTTCCCGCGGGACTTTGATATCAACCCCAGCCTCGTCGAATTCTTTCTGGAGCACGTCCACCGTTTCCTCCCACATCCGCCGGAATCTGGCAATGTACTTGCCCAGCGTGTACGCCCAGGCGATCATCCGCTTCGGCCCAGCCACGATGAGCATAATGAGGAGTATGAGGATTAGCTCTGGGCCGCCGATTCCAAGAATATTCATGCGCTGATGTCTCCGCCGACTGGTTGGTTGAGAATAGACTGCAGTTCGCCGTCACGCAGCGCAGCTTGGCCCAGCACGCCGTTAACAAAGCTTGTCGAGCCATCAGCGCCGAACATCTGCGCCAGCGCAACTGCCTCATCAATGGCTACATTTACTGGCACGCCGCGGCTGACAGCGAACTCAAAAAGGGCGATGCGCAGGATATTGCGGTCAATGATAGCCACCTGCTCAAGCGGCCACTCTGGCGCAAAATATTGAATTGCGCGATCAATGCGCGCGCGGTTGTTGAGCACGCCATAGACAATCAGGCGCACATAGCGGCTGGAGCTGCGCTCCGGTTTTTCGTCTTCCGGATTCTGCGCGTTCAGACGCGCTTCGATCACCTGCTCAGGTGGATGATTAGTGCAGTCCAGTTCGTAGAGCACCTGCAAGGCGACGCGCCGCGCCAGGCTGCGAACAGTTACCGGCGGGTCGTGTTCGATCTCCTCGACGTCGTACTCGCTGTCAGGATCGAGGATAGGTAGATCGGTCACCGCGCGCTACTCTCCCAAAACACTCGCAAGCAAGTGTACAGCAATTCAAGTGGTTTGGCTATGTGGTGCGGGCGGGCAAAGCGTGAGCTGATATTGCGATTCTGCACCTGCAATGTAAACTTGCAGCGCATTATTATCGCTACAGACTGATTTGCTGAGAGAGGATATCATGAGCCGTTCCCGCACTGTAGAGCGCCGCCGCCAGCGCGAACAAGAACAGCGTCGTCAGCGGTTGATGATTGCTGCTGTTGTTGTTGTCGGGTTAGCTGTGCTGGGTTTTGTCCTGTTTTTGATTGCCAACCAGCCGGTTGAGGCTGAAATACCGGAAGACGCAGTCGCGCTGTATGAGGGGCTGCCTCAGTTCACCACCCCAGAGGGGTTCCCTGGACTCGGCGATCCGAACGCCCCTGTACAAGTCGTGGAGTACTCCAGCTTTGACTGCCCGCACTGCGCGACATTTCACAGGGATACTGTTCCGGCACTGGTAGAGCGCGTGCGCGCGGGGGACATCGCCTTCATCTTTGTTCCGCTCTACGGCACTGGCGGCATTCAAAACGGCCAAGGAGCAGCCCGGGCAGCAATTTGCGCTGGCGAACAGGGCGCGTTCTGGCCGTACCATTCCACACTCTTCGCCTGGCAGTCGCTTTACGCCAACACTGCATTTCAGGGCAACCGACTGGGCGCAGCAGTTGACGCCTTGGGCCTGAACCGCGGCGAGTGGGAAGCGTGTATCACGGGCGACCTGCCAGATTCTGTAACGGCCGCAGCGTTTGCGGCGGCTTCGGCTGTGCCCGGCTTCGGCGGCACGCCCAGCGTGACGGTAAACGGCGCCAACATTCCCAACACGCTCAGCCAAATCAATGCAGCGATAGATCAGGCCCTGGCGAGCGCCGGGGTGATCAGCGGCGGCCAGACAACCGCGCCAGCCGTGGGCGAGGAAACCACACCAGAGGCTGCTGACGCGGCGGGCAGCTGAGGCGGCTTTGGTAGGCTTTGCCTGTTGAGGCAGACCGGCGCTGCGCTGCGCCGGTGCTGCTGGCATCAGTTCGGACACAGTGTAGTACTACTCACGCCGCGTGAGCATTGGCCCCAACCGCCGTCCGCCGACCAGGTGCATGTGTAGATGGTAGATTTCCTGCCCGGCGTCGTCGCGGCAGTTGATAATGAGCCGATAGCCGCTCTCGGCGATTCCCTGATCGCGGGCGATCTGTTTGGCCACCACCAACATGTGACCTAGCAAGCCCTCGTCCTCCGGCGTTACGTCGTTGACAGTGGGAATCTCCTTGTTGGGCACGATCAAGATGTGCACCGGAGCCTGCGGATTAATGTCTTTGAAGGCGGTCACGCGGTCGTCTTTGTATACGATGGCCGCCGGGATCTCGCCGGCTATGATCTTGCTGAATATGGTGGTCATCATTTGCGCTCCACTGCTTTACATGCCCATGCCGCCGTCCACAGCAAGCACTTGACCCGTGATGCAGGCGGCATCGTCTGACGCGAAGAACGCCACTGCGTATGCAATTTCCTCGATTGTTGCCCATCGCCCCAGCGGAATAAGCGGCATCATCTGATCGGTCAGCTCTTTGGGCAGGTCCTTGGTTAGGTCAGTGAGCACGAAACCAGGCGCTACCGCATTGACGGTGATATTGCGCGGGCCGACTTCTTTGGCCAGCGCTTTGGTCAGGCCGATCAAGCCAGCTTTGCTGGCGCTGTAGTTCGTTTGTCCACCCTGGCCGTGCATTCCGCTGATGCTGGAGATGTTAACGATGCGGCCGTAGCGCTTGCGCATCATGGTGCGCACCGCGGCCCGCGAGCACAGCCAAGCGCTGCGCAGGTTGGTGTTTATCACAGCGTCAAAGTCTTCTGCTTTCATCATCATGATGACGTTATCGCGCGTTATGCCTGCGTTGTTCACCAGGATATCCAGCGTTCCAAAAGCGTCGAGCGCGCCTTTGAACAACGCAGTCACTTCGTCCTCGCTGGTGACATCTGCCGCGATGGCGACCGCTTCACTGCCCAGAGCCTGTACGGCGCTGACGACTTCGTTTGCCTGAGTGGGGTCGCCGATGTAATTCACAACCACCTTCGCACCACGGCGTGCCAGCTCAAGAGCGATCCCGCGCCCGATGCCCCGGCTTGCGCCTGTAACCAACGCGACACGGCCAGCCATCTGTGTCATGTCATCCTCTTTTCGTTGCCGGGGATGTCCCCCTCAGCCAGAAATGCCCGCACAACTATAGCGTTTTTGAGGGTTTAAGGCCATGTGGCAATCAAAGTGTTGCCAGCACGTTTTTTGCCGCCCCACCTCGCCGGGGTTATAGTTGCTTGGCTAAGTTCTGTTCGCAGAAAGCGTCCAAACCAATGTTCAAGCGTGGTCTGATTCTCCGCGTCGTTTTAGCCCTGTTCGCAATTTGGCCAACAGCGTTCGCTGCTGCCGGCCCGCCGCTGCAGCAGGGCGAACCGCTGCGTGTGGTCACCAAATCGCTGCCTCCTTTTGTCATTGTAGAAGGGGATGAGCTGACCGGATTCAGCATTGAGCTGTGGGACTTGATCGCCCAACGGATCGGTGTCGAGTACGAATGGCATAAGCTCGATACAGTGGGTGAGCTGCTGGCCGCGATTCAGCATGGAGAGGCCGACGCTGCCATCGCTGGCATAACGATCACGGAGCAGCGCGAAGAGGTGCTGGACTTCAGCTTCCCCTATTTTGACTCCGGACTGCAAATCATGGTGCGGCAGGAGAGCGCATCGCCTCTTGCCAATGCGCTGCGCGCCGTGTTGTCGCCGGATATGCTCCAGTTTCTCGTCGTCTTTGCTGTCCTGATAATGGTGATGTCACACGGGCTTTGGCTGATTGAGCGGCGGCGCAACCCCCACTTTCCGCGTGGCTACTTCCGCGGTATCGGGCAGGCACTGTGGTGGTCAACGATTACGGCAATCGGCTACGACGACCGACCGCCAGTGACTGTGATCGGGCGTTTGCTGGCCATCGTGTGGATGTTTGTTGCGATTTTCGTGGTCGCCAATCTGATCGCCTCGCTCAGCGCCGCCGCCACAGTGCGAGAGCTGCGCACGTCTATTCGCGACATAGGCGATCTGCGCGGACAGCGCGTTGTCACTGTGGCCGGCACAACGTCCGCCAACTATCTGGGTAGCAATGGAATTGTCTTCAGCGCTGTTGAAAGCGCTGAAGACGCCTACGCGCGACTGCTCGAAGGTCGCGCCGACGCTGTCGTGTACGATGGCCCCGTTATGCAGTATTACATTAAGACGAGCGGCAATCCTAACCTGGCGCTGGTTGGGGGCGTGTTTGCAATTGAGCGCTACGGCATCGCTGTGCCAACCGACAGCGCGTACCGCGAGCCGATCAACCGGGCACTGCTCAAACTAGAAGAAGAGGGGGTTTACCAACAGCTTTACAACCGCTGGTTCGGTGTTACCACTGATTGAAAGAAACAGGGCACACCGAATGCCAGCGGTGTTCAGCTGCGCGGTTGAGCGCGCTTGGTGAACGGCGTATCGTCGGACCACTCCGGTCCGGCTGGAGACCCGCCAAAGTGACGCACACCGTGACTGTCTGCGCCTGAGGCGTCGCTAATGTGTGTGCCATCTCCCTCATCGAAGTGGTACAGGCCAACCGTGTCATCGTCAGGGGCGAACGGCGCTGTTGGGGGGGGTGAAGTCGGTGGCGTAGCGCACAACTCTTGAAATACGCAGCTCGTCTATCCAACCGCTGAAAGACGGGTAGGTGTCGCGGTCGTAGTCGTGTTTCTCGGCGCCAATTACCAGAAAGCGATCGTTAGACCAGTCTGTTGCCCGCCCACCTCGGTAGCTCACATCACCAGTTGGCCCCTGGGCGGAGCCATCAAGGACGCCGTCCACATACAGCTCAAGCAGACCCGTGCTGCTGCGGGTTACGGCCACGTGATGCCACTCCCCATCAGCAACATCGGTGCTGCCGCACAGCGTTTCGCCAGCGCTGCCGCGGCTGACGCCGAAAGCGATCACACCCTGCTGGCCAAAGAGAGCGATGCCGTAGTCGCCGTGGTCGCCTGCGCCGAATACATCCCGATCAACAATGATATTGCCGTTTATCCAGCCGGATTCGCCCGTGACACAATCGCCGCTGCCGTTTTCCCCCGGCTCTGCACGCAGGAAGAACTCGATTGTGAAATCTGAGCCAACGTTGACAGGCCCTTCCAGTGGGATGGTCAAGCGGTCAATTCCGCCGCTGCCGTTGCCGTAGAAGCGCAGCGAAAAGCCGCTGCTGCTTTCATCAATGGCCTGAGCGGCCAAACCGGCTGCCGCGGTTAGCACGACAATCCCAGCAGAGAGCAGGGTTTGTGCGAGTTGTTCTG
>Ga0308414_1000154_pt1 | contig 41832 bp, 30 predicted proteins | sample HotsprSampleOS50_FD_205667 | JGI IMG/M metagenome (GOLD analysis project Ga0308414, IMG submission 205667) | Hot spring phototrophic mat microbial communities from Octopus Spring, Yellowstone National Park, Wyoming, United States - 20090730_OS50 ... | reverse complement strand
ATAAGCTAGTATCCCGAGTTCATACCAATCCGCATCCTCCGGCCTAAAACAAAACTTCTGTAACTCTAATCCTTCCTCCTGATATGTAAGCTTCGGCTTATCTTGAAACGGCAAATATCCTCTGGCTAACATTCCTCTATATTTATCTAAAAGCTTCTTTAATCCCTCTTTAAACTTATAAGACTTTTTCTTAGTTTTAGAATTTTCTACAAAAGGTATAACCAAGTCCAACTTCTCTACTAAGTGTTTAGGAATAAGTAAGGTTGAAACAGTAGTTCGTTCAATTTCTTTTAAATCTATCTTTTTATCATGTCTACGGTGAAAATAGCTCATCATAAAATCCTCCATCTGATTAATACCTAAAATAAAGGATTTAGTCTGAAACTTTAACTATTTCCACAAAAAATCTTATCTTTTTTTAGACATAAACTTTTACAGAAGGATTCTAAATAATATACAATCAACTAATTATTTACTTTTCATCAAAAGCAATAGTTATATCGATATCTTCCTTTTGAGCTCTATCAAGAAAGTATTCGCATCTTTTGATTAATAAGCTAACTGCCTTATCAGAAGGATCTATTTTTAAGACTTCTTGAAATTTTTCTTTCGCAGCTTTAAATTCATAGTTCTGATAAAGTTCCTGAGCCCTCTCATAAATTGGCTTAGTTTTCATTCGTAAGTCTAAAATTGCAGTAGGAAGCCCATCTAAAATTTCTATTACCCCAACAGCTTCTTTTTTGCCTTTGACTCTAACATATTCTAAAAACCGATAATGATAGCTTTCTGGTTCTGGTAAGCTTTTTAAAATAAAATCACTTATTAAAATTTTGCTTCCATAAAATTTCGTAAGTCCTTCTAGTCTAGAAGCTAAGTTTACAGCATCAGAAATTACAGTCCCTTCCATTCTCTGTTCTTCTCCAATGATTCCAAGTATAAGATTTCCCATGTGAATTCCTATTCCAATTTCAATGGGTTCAAATCCACTAGACTTACGAAAAGCGTTAAACGCATACACTTCTTCTTGCATCTCAATGGCAGACTTTAGAGCATCTTCAGAACTATTAGGAAATAGAGCCATAATAGCATCTCCAATATATTTATCAATAAAACCATTATGTAAACGAATAATAGGACCTATATGCCTTAAATAAGAATTGATAAAATTAAAAGTTTCTTCTGGAGTCATTTTTTCTGAAATTGTAGTAAAAGAACGAATATCAGAAAAAAGCACTCCCATTTTACATGAGCTTTGATCACCTAGCTTAAGTTCTATAAAAGATTCTTTATTTAAAAATTTTAAGATTTCTTTTGGGACAAATTTTGCATAAGTGTAATTGAGTCTTGCTACATTCAAATGAGTTTTTACTCTAGCAAGAAGTTCTTTTTGAGTAAAAGGCTTTGTAATATAGTCGTTTGCACCCGATTCCATACCTTCCAGTAAGTCTGAAATTTGATTTTTAGCTGTAATAAGCAAGATAGGAAGTTCTGCTATAGAATACTTTTCTCGAATAACTCTACAGACTTCATATCCATTCATCTTAGGCATCATGACATCTAGTAAAACTATATCGGGTTTAATTCCACGTTCAATTAACTCTAAAGCTTCCATTCCATTTCTAGCAATTGTAGTTTCATAACGTTGAATTTTAAGTTGATTTTTTAATACTTGTAGATTTACTTCCTCGTCATCTACTACTAGAACTTTTGGGACCTCTTCCTGTAAGAAATTTATTTCTTGTGAAACTGTTTGAAAACTTTGTTCTGAGTTTAATTTCGCAATAGTTGTAAGACTTTGTTGAAGTTGAGTTTTAGGCTTTTGAGAACTGATTTTTAAAGTAAAGAAAAATCTACTTCCCTTTCCTAGTTCTGACTCTACATGAATCTCACTTCCGTGTAATTCTACAAGACTCTTTGTAATTGAAAGACCAAGTCCTGTACCCCCATACTGCCTAGAGATAGAAGAATCTACCTGCTGAAAAGATTGGAAAATAATTTCTAGTTTATCTTTAGGAATCCCAATTCCTGTATCTTCAACTGAAATTTCAATTTTATCTTCTAATTGTTTAGCAAAGACTTTTACATATCCTTTTTCAGTGAATTTTACTGCATTGCCTATTAAGTTATAAAGAATTTGTTGCATTCTATTTTCATCAGCTTCTACAGGTGGAAGCTCACTTGGAATTTCATTTTTTAATTCAATATTTTTATTTTTCATTTGGGAGCGAACAGCAAAAATAACAAGATCAACAATTTGTCTTAAATCAACAGAACTCAGTTGAATTGCAATATCTTGACTTTTTAATTTAGAAAAATCTAATATGTCATTGACAAGATTTAAAAGTCTTCTTCCACTTGCTATAATAAAACTTACATTTCTAGTATTATCCTCAGAAATTGGATCATTTGGATTTTCTAACATAGATTCAGCAAGTCCAATGATTCCATTTAGAGGTGTTTTCAGTTCATGAGTAGTATTTGCTAAAAAATCATCTTTCATCTTATCTGCTTTTTGTAATGATAAAGCCATCTCATTAAAAGTCTTGCCTAGTTCTCCAATTTCATCTTGAGTATTTAAGTTAATTCTATAGTCTAAGTTTCCTCCACCTATTAAGATAGCTCCATGTCTTAGCTCTTCAATAGGCTTTGTAAAACGAGTAGACATAAAAAAAGTAAAACTTATAGATATAAAAATAATTATTATAATAAAATTTAATATATTTTTGGTTACTTCTTTTACTTGATAAAAAAGCTCAGTTTTATTAAAGTCAAAAATCACAGCTCCAATTTTAAAATCTTGCTTATCTTTATCTAAGAAGATAGGATAGACAAACTGTAAAATATTTTCATCTTCTATTAATTCTCTATATACTAGTTGGTTTATGCTTTTAATATATTCAATTTCAGAGTTAGATATTTTTTTCCCTTCTGAAAGATTTTCTGAATCTACAACAATAGTTCCACTTACATTTATAACATGAATTTTTTTTAATCCTTGAATTGCATCTTTGTTTAATCCAAAGATAGCTTTTTGTGTTCCTTCAAAAGTATTATTGATAAATAACTCTTCTCTTGCTACATTAGAAATAGTTTCTGAAAGGTTTATACTTAAATTATAGGCATCTTGAATAATAATTTTTTTACTAGTTGTTATAGCTAGGTATGACAATGGAAAAATTGCTAAAGCTAAAATAGTAAGAATCATTAAAATAAGTTTATATTTAATTTTCACAGTTTTACACCTCTACTTTAGTAATTCACATCCCGTTTCTGTTGACTCTCTACATTTTTTTAGCCTCTCCATAGCTTCTTTTTTAAGTTTAGATAAACGTAAGTATTCCTGTGCTTTTTCATCATTAGGATTAAGTAATAATAAATTTTCAAATTCTATAGTAGAATATTCATATTTTCTAATATTATAATATTCTAAAGCTCTTTTAAAATATTTTTCTAAGTTAGGTTTTTCTTGTCTTCTTAAAGTTTCTAAGTCATTTTTTGCATTTATATTACTTGATAAAATTTTTATAGCTTCTAGATATTTTTTAGCTGCTAAAAAAGGATCATTTTTAAGATAAGCTAAATTTCCTTCCTTTCGTTTTTCTTCACTTTCCAGTTGAATTGTCTTATCTAATTTTTCTCTTATATCTTTTAAATCAGGATTTAATTTTAGTACTTTTGAGTAGTATTCAGCAGCTAATCGATATTGTTTTTTTTGTAAGTATTCATCAGCTATCTTGGAAAACTTATCAGTTTCTTCCTTTGTCAATCTATATTTTAATTGAGATAAATAAGTTTTTGCTAATTCATGAGAAGGATTTTTTTCTAAAACTTTTTCAAAAGCATCTTTGGAAGATTTATATAATTTTTTATAGTATAACTCTAAACCAAAAGATATAAGCTCATCTTCTTCAACTCGTTTCTTAAAATTTTCTGATAAACTAAATCCTGAAGCTAGAGTATAAGCTTCATTGAAGTATAAAATTTGCCCCGTAGGAAGTATAAGTGGACCTTTATTACAATTAATTTTGCCATCCAATACGTTTAAAGCAAATCTTGCTGTTTGCTCTCCTATACTGGCATAGTTAGCTGTAATAGCAAAGCTAGCTCCTATGTCTACAAGTGCAGTATAACTTGTCATAAGTACTATTCCTTTCCTTTTGCAATAGCTTGAAAGAATTTCAAAATTTTTTCTATCATAAATTGGATCTGCTACCATTAAAAATCCATCTATATCCTCTTGAAGGTTATCTAAGTTCTTTTGAAATTCCTCTGAAGAACTAACGTTAATTGGAATTGAGTAAATTCCATAAAATACATCCTCATATAAATTTGCTTTAGCTGAATACTCTCCAACATTAGTACTATAAAAGGTAACAACTTTACTAGCTTGAGGTTTTAAGTCTTTTAGTACATTATAATATTCTTTTATAGGAATTCTGAAATCTACCCCACACATTTTATTGTCTTCTTTGTAAAAAATTCTAGAAGACTGCACAAAAGAGTGTATAATAGGAGTATGTTTTAAATGCTGACTAGCAAGTTGGGTAGCTTCTAGTCCAAAAGTTACAAGAAAAGGAAGATTTTTACTTTCATACTCTCGAAAAAACTCTATACCTTCTTCACTTTTTTGTAGAATTTCTGACAAGTAAATTATTTTTGATTTTTTATAAAAAGAAGACTCAAATCCAGTAATTCCTTGTGTGTAGATTGTATTTGTAGAAGAAACTAAAACTACAATTTCATCTTGCGAATAAATGACTTCAAGTTTGATAAAAAAAATTACTATAAAAAAAACTATATTTTTCATTACAACCCTCTAAAAAGTCAAGGTCAGATTTATTAAGAAATATCTCCCTGGTTGAGGTAAAAGAGAATTTCTGTAGTCTAAAGACCTATCCCAATAATAATTTCCACCCCCTGCAAATTCAACTCCTGGATGTAAATAATATTCATTAAATAAATTATAAACCTTAAAAGCTAAAACTCCATAATTTTCAAAAGTGTAAGAAATTGTCCCATGCCACAAAAAATAAGGATCAACTTTAATTCCTTGTTCTCTGAGAGGATTTGTACTGTAGAGTCCTTTTTGTCCTACGTAAGACCCCCTAAAATTGATATTCCATGAACTAAATATAGGTAAATTAATGCCGATATTTGCTTTATGATTAGCAATATCCCCTTCAGAAAAATATTTCCTCCTTCTAGGCAGAGGAATTTGTGTCTCTGGAAAAATATTTTCATCATAAAACCACTCATACTTACCAAAAACTGTATCTCCATTTTTGTAAATTTTTTCTTTACTATTGTATGTAACACTATTTCTCGATTCTACGTAAGAATAATTAAAGAAAATTGAAATTTTAGAAGAGCTAGGTAGAAAGTTTATAAAAAAATAATTTATTTTCCACTCTGTCCCATAAATCCTTTTTCCATATACACTTAAAAAATTTTGTTCAATAACCCTATCATATTTATTATAAAAACTTGAGATTTCATTATAAAAACCCTTACTTTGTAAAATCCAAATAATTTCTCCTGACCTTAATTTTTCTGCTTTTAAATTTGTCCTTGCAACAGAGCCAAGTACATTAAATCCATAATTTGCCCCACCCGAGTCTCCATATAATTGTAAAGCTGTGGGTTCTTGAAAAGCTTCTCCATAAGTAAATTTCCAAGCTTGGTTTTCACTATGCTTGTAAATAATAGACGCTCTTGGGTTTACTGTGCTTCCATAAATAGAGTTTTTATCATATCTTACACCTATGTTAAATCTAAATTTATTTATATCAATTACACCTAGAACAAATCCTCCTTCATCTTGAATAGAAGCTGTATTTATAGGATGTTGTTTTTCAGATGGAAGAGGAGTTATAGGAATAGGTTCTGTAGAACTAGAAGAAACTACGTTATATCCATTGGGATACCTATCTAAATCATTGGGTAGTATAGAGTTAAAGGCACCAAAATAACCCGGCACATCATAATTTCTTGATAACATTCTATGAGTGAAGTTGACTCCACCACTTAATTTAAAAATAGGATTAAAACGGTATTCTAAGATTTGATTTGCTTGATACATGGTATTAATGGATTGCCAATAAGTATTACTTACTAAGGATTCATATGGATTGGTAATTATTTGTTGTTCATTCCCATCTTCGTCATAGATGGTTTCTACTGTAGGATTGGGTAAAGATTCAGTCCAACTACCTTTTTTCGTAAAATTACGATAAAAAATTTGAGTAAAACTACGAAATTTATTTCCAATAGTCTTATCATACTCTCCATAATACATAGTAGCCTCATGACCAAAGTTTCCATTGTTTTGTATTTGATCTCCTGTAAAAGCTGTTCCAGTCCCACCTTCTACTTTCTCGTAAATGGTTCCTAGTTTAAGCCCCTTATAGTTTATACTTGCTAAAAAACTTTTTTCTGTAGAGGGATCAAAATATCTTCCAAACCTAGTTCCATTTATATCACTATTTAATACAGGTCCCCAGATGGGTCTAAAACTATAATAAAAATTGTTTACATAACTATCAGTTTTTCTTCCTGCTAGATCGGGCTCATTACTTTTAAAATATTTAGCTGCTAACGAATAAGAAAGTTCACCACTTTTTCCAACTACAGAAGAATCAATTGCATTTGTATTAAAACTCCCATGTTGTAAAGAAATTTGAGAATTCAGTCCATCTTTTTTTAGCTCTTGACCCGACTTAGTAATGACGTTTATAATCCCTTGAGTAGCATTTGGTCCGTAAACAACAGAAGAGGGTCCATATAATACTTCAATTTTTTTAATTAGCGTTATGGGATATTGGCGTGATAAATGAATAGACTGTGACCAGAGATCATTTTGTGGCTTTCCATCAATTAAGAAAAGAATTTTTTGAGCACTGTCGGTTCTATATCCTCTCATGTAAGGCGTTATATACGGTGTGCTATTTGAAAAAGAAATATCCATCCCGGGAATATTTTCTAAAATTTCTGAAAGACTTGTATATCCTCTTTGACGTATTTCCTCTTCTGTAATTACTAAGATTGTAGCAGGTGCATCTAAAATACTTTCTTTACTTCTAGAAGCTGTTTCAACTTCTTGACTTCCTAAAAGTTCAAATGTATCTTTAGTAATAATTTCTTTATCTCTACCCAAATCACTAATTGGAAAATTTATTGACCTAGAAATTTTTTTATTGAGTAATTCAGTATTTATATTTTGAGGCTGATCTAAGTAAGTAGGATTTAACTTAATTTGAGTTGCGAGCTTTCTTGTAGTCTCTTGAATTCTATCTTCATCTAGTTTTTGGAGTTCTTTTTCATCAAATTTAATTTTAGAATCTAACTCAAAACTAGTCCCACTGCTAACGGCATCAATAACTACTTCTCTATCTACAGAGTAAATTTGAATGTATATTTCTAAAGGAGAGTTAGGATTTTTTTTATAATAGCCACCTACGTGTAGCTTGGCTCCTCTTTTTTTTGCCTCTTGAAGTGCCTGTTGCCCTGTTTGAGCTATTTCTTCAATAGTAAAGTTTTGTAATTCCTTCTTAATTTGAGTTTCTATTTGTTTTTCTAATTCGGGATTTTTAGTTGACTCAAATGGTTCAAATTGAGATAAACTAAGTTTATCTCGTGCAAAAAGAAAACTTGTTAATGATAAAAACAGAAGGAAAAAAATTTTCATATTGAAGTGATAGTTTATAAAATATTTGTTTATGAGCAAGAAATTTTATTCATGAAGAAAACTTTTTTGTAATAATCGATATTATTGTAAAAAATAAAGTCTTTTTTCTGCAGATATATGCTGTAGGCAAGTTTTTACAAAAAGAGTCCTAACTTGAAAAATTAAAATTTTAGTTTTTTCTTAGACTAGAAAAATACATTTTAGTTTCTAGATATGCTTAATCAAGACTTTATAACTATTAAAGATTTTTATGATTTACTCAAAGGAAAAATAGAACTTCATTTAGACGACCTAACTTATCAAAAACTTCAAAATTCATATAAGTTTTTACATTCAAAGATTATAGAAGGAACTATTTATGGATTAAACTCAGGATTTGGTGCTTTAGCTGATAGAAAAATTTTATTGAGTAACCAAAAAAAGCTACAAATCAATCTTATCTATCACTTAGCTACAGGAGTTGGAGAAAGATTTAATGATGAAGAAAGTCTTGCCATATTGTTAGCTAGACTCATTAGTCTTTCTAAGGGATATTCAGGAATTTCAACCCTTGCTTTTAAAAGTTTGGTTACCTTCTTTCAAAAAAAAATTATTGCACATATTCCATCTATAGGCACAGTAGGAGCTAGTGGGGATCTTACACCTTTAGCTCATCTCACTCTTTCGTATTTAGGGAAAAGTAAAATATATTTTGAAGGGAAAGAATATATTTACAAAACTTTTTTTGAGAAAACAAAATTTCCTATTTTAAAGTTAAAAGGTAGAGATGCTTTAGCAATAGTTAATGGAACTTCTACTTCTACAGCTTTAGCCGTTTTAAGTTTTCTTTTGTTAGAAAAAGCTTTACAAGTAAGTACTTTTCATTCTTTTGTATTTTCTGAAATCTTTGAACTTTCTAGTGAGTTTTTTAATCCCTTAATTTGTAAAGCTAAGCCTCATTTAGGTATGAAAAAAATTTCTCAAGAGTTATTTCAGCTTTGTAGCACAAGTAAAAGAATCTCTAATCAAAAAATTTATGAATCAGGAAAGGTTCAACCCCCCTACTCTTTACGAGCTGTAGTTCAAGTTTTAGGAAGTATAGTAGATTTTGCAAGTTATTATAAAAAAATTATTGAGAAAGAGTTAAATTCTGTAAGTGATAATCCTTTATTTTTTGAAAAAGAAAATACTATATTACATGGAGCTAATTTTTATGGAAGTCATATTGCTACAGCTTGCGATGGAATCAAAAACTTATGTTTTGAGTTAGCTAATCTTATTGAAAGAAGGATTGCTAAAATTACCGATGAAAAAATGAATGGGAATCTTCCGGCTTTTTTATCAGGAGGTCAAGTTGGATTAGATAGTGGGCTAATGGGAGCACAGGTTACAGCTTCAGCTCTTTTAGCTGAAATTCGTAGTTTGAGTGTACCGTGTGCAATCTTATCTATTCCTACTAATGCTAACAATCAAGACATAGTACCTATGGCAACCACTTCAGCACGAACAACAAAAAAAACTCTTGAGCTTTGTTTGTATTTGGTAAGTATAGAAGCTGTATGTATTTCCCAAGCTGTAAGTATTATTGGAGTAAATCAATTTTCTAAAAAAACACAAGAGTATATTTCCTTTATTCAAAAACATTGTAAATTTATAAAGTCAGACCGTCCACTGAGTACTGAGATAGAAAAGTTAAAAAATTATTTTCTATCAGATGAGCTAACGCTTCTAGAATTAGAATTTTTTGACTAACTTCTAGTTTGCTTGCTAAAATCTAGCTCTTCCATAGCAATAAAAAGTACGTCCTTCAGCTGGAAAATAAATTAAATCAGTCCCTGAATTATCTGTGTTTACAAACATATTTTTATAATTATTTACATTTCTAACCGTAAACGACAAATCATAAGATATATCCTCTCCAAAATAGTTAAAATCTAAGAAAGAAACAGTAATATTTGTTTGTCTAAATATTGGAGTTTTTACTTTAACAGGATTTTTATTTTCATCTGTAGCGTTCGTATACATGGAATCCTTCCAAATATGCTCTACTGAAATTGTAGGAGCATATTTTCCTAAAAAAGACAATTTATAATCTATACCTGCTGTAAAATGTCGAGGATGGATATGTAAATGTCTGTCTGCAATTTTAAGAGGATAACTAGACTGATATTCATTTAAAAAGATAAAGTCTTTAGATTCGATGTATTTGTGATTTCTAGCTCCTTCTGTTTTTGTATAATGAGAATAAGCAGAAAAAGCACCAAAGTCTTTGTATTTTGCCTTAAGAGAACTTTCAAATCCATCTACTCTACGATTTCCTTCATTTCCATATGCTAGAGTAATTCCATCTGGACTTGGTCTTTTGACAATAATATTTTCCCCCCAGTTTCGATAGCCTGTTAAAGTATGTGTAAGCCAAGTAAATGGACTTGTTACCCATGCTATTTCAAAAGTACGAATTTTTTCTGGCTGTGTAGTTCTCAGTTCACGTATTCTATTAACTAAAAACTCATCTAAGGCAGGTATTCCTGTATCTACTGCCGAGGTAAGTTGACTTGTAAGGTAGTCAAAATTTGTAGAATATTCAAAAACAGAAGGTTCACGAAAAGCTGTTCCATACAAAAGTTTAAATGTATTTTGTTTTAAAAATTTTGGTGTATACACTAAGCCTATTCTAGGATTAAATACACCTCCATAAATATTGTGTACATCATATCTACTGCCTAACGTAATTTGAACAGATCTATCAAAAAAATATTGCTGATCTTGGATATAAACTCCTGTCTTATACTGCTTATAGAAGGGAGTTTCATCTCTAGCCCAAGGAGCTGGATTTCCATATGCAAAGTAAGTTGCATAACTACCTGTAAAATCGGGTAGAAAATTAGCAATGGAAGTTGCTACATTTAACTGATCATATCCTATCCCAAAAATTAAATAATTTCCTATATTCGAAAAATCTTTTTCAAATTGTAAAAAACCTTTATAACGTAAGTTCCCATCATTTCCAAACATACCTAAAGCAAAAGGATTAATATAAGTTGTAACTAAATCTCCCGAGCTATCAAATTCTGCTATGCTAGTAGAATATTGAAATTGTTGCCTTATATCTTCTCTTTGAACAAAAAATTCTGCTGAAGTCTTGACTTCTGCAAAAAGTGGTAAAGAACGAAATCCTAAGTAACCAGTAACCAGGTTACGTTCTTGAAAAAAGTTTGAATCTGCATTAGTAGCACTAGACTGATAGTTTGTCTGAAAAAGATGATAGTCAACACCCGCATAAAAGTATTTATGAGCAAACTCTGCATTTCCTCCATGAGAACGCCCCATATTGATAAAAGGGTAAAAAGTATTTGGGTCTCTTGAAGGATAAATTTCTTTAATCCTTTGAGAACTCTTAGTATCAGAAAAAGGAGGAATTCCTCCAAAGGTTGCTGCACCCGTAGAAATAACAGGATAGGGCAAAGTTCCTTTAGAAGTATCTTCTACAGGATAATAGTCTCCAAGAAAAATTAAATTTTTAGGATTGGTATTACTAAAAAAGGAACGAAAATTTTCTCCTTTTGTATAAAAAGTATACCCTTCTACTTGAAGGCTTCCATGTTCACCTATTTTTCTCTTATCAGCAAACCCACCTTCATAAGTTCTATAATCTCCCCCCATTCCGTAGAAGTGTCCCGAATTTTTTTCTACAGCACTTTCTTTAGTAATAACGTTTATAATTCCCGTAAAAGCATTTGCTCCATAGAGAGCAGAGGCTGGACCTTGCACTATTTCAACTCGTAAAATGTTGTTTGCTCTAAACTGATAAGAAATAAAAGCATCTAGGGGTTTGTGCCAATTGACTTCTTTTCCATTGACCATCGTGAGTGGCTTACCAAATCCACCTATATACCCACGTGAGCCCCCTCTATAAAACCCTCCTTCTAGTTGCATTTCTATACCCGGAACTCTCATGAGTATATCTTTTAAATCCCTGTATCCATATTTACGAATATCTTCTGCCGTAACTACATATACAGTCCCTGGCACTTCTCTTAAACTCTGTGCTCTTTTTGTAGCTGTAGTCACCATATCTTCACCTAAAATTTTAAAGACCTCTTCTACCATTTTAGCTACGTCTTCTTTTTGAACTGGAATTACTTTTTCTTTTGTAACAGGTGTATTTAAGAGATGTTCATTGAGATTTTCTCTTTGTTCTTTGAGATTTGTACTAGTAGCAATTTTAGAAACATAGCGGTTAATAAATTTTTTAATTCTTTCAGAATCAGGTTCTGCAATCTCATTTGGATCTAACTTTAATTCCCCAAGTTCTTCAAATTGATCAGTAATACTGTAAGCGTTAATTACAAATCCTGTTTTAGGATTGTAAACCTGAGAGTAAATATCTAAGTTTGCATCTTTTTTCTTAGAATATTGTCCATCTATAGCTAAAGTAGCATTTTGTATAAGAGCTGTTTTTGTGAGTAAGTCAGGACTTGCAACTTCTGTTTCAATAACTTGAAACCCCATAGCCTCTAACTTAGACTTTAAACCTCTTTTAATGGAATCTTCTACTTCAGGATTTTTTGAGATATTAGATAGTGGAAAAAATTTATTTAATAAAATAATTTTTTTACTACCTTCTTGAGAAAAAATAGCAGTAGCAACCAAAAATATAAGAAATATCTTAGTCATTTTACCTCTAAAATGCTTTGCAGTAAGAATTTGAATTTAAATTTTTAATAAAAATATTTTTTATAGTCAAGTAAAAAATTAAAACTCTATTAAGCTAAATTAGATCTTGATTTTAAAATTACTTCTAAAAACTTATTATCTCCAAGAACCTTAGACAATACCTCAAAAAGCTTAAACACCAAATTTGAAGCAAGAAAAGAAGTTCTTGTTTTTAAAAAGAAAATTTTTTCTTTTTGTTTTTTATAAAATCAAATAAGACAAGTTTGTTTAACTCATTTGGATGAGGGTAAAAAATTCTTCCACCTGAAATTTTAGCAAATTGATGAATAAAACTTTTTTCTCCAAAGTAATTAAAATCCCATTCATTTGTCAGTAAAAAAGTATTTATTGTAATTCCATCTTCTTTACAAAGTTTAACTTCTCGAAGAGCTTCTTCAAAGTCGGGTGGAGTGGGAGGATAATTTACATGTACCACAGAACCTTTGATATGAGCGGTAGGAGCTCCATCTGTAATTAAGATAATATCTTTATTTTTAATTTGTTTAGAACCAAGAACTTGTCTAGCTAATTGAAGTCCTCTTTGTAGGTTTGTAAAATAGAGGGGTACGCGGAGGTTAATTTCCTCAGGCTTCATTTTAGATAAGTTAAATTTTAATTTAATATAAGGATTAAAAATAGTTACAGGGTATGGTTGAAGAGTAGGTACTTCTGCTATAGATAAAACTCTAGCTAAGGTCCCAAATCCAATTAGAATAAGCTTATCGTCTTTATAATCTTTTTGAATGAGACTGTTCATCGCAAGTAACATTTTTTTGGCATTGTAAAATCGCATAGAGCGAGACATAGAGCCACTCATATCAAGTAAAATAACTGTAGCTGATTTTGCACAGCCTCTTGCTTCATAAACTTCTAAATCTATAAGGCTAGGTTTTACTCCATTTCCCCTATGTAAGCTATTTAAAATACTAGAAGAAAAGTCAATATTGGAAATATTATCTCCAAATTCAAATTTTCTTGTAATTGAAGTTAAGTTTTCAGAGTCACCAAATTCTTTACTGAAATGCATCCCTGAACTAGAGTCAGCTTTCATTTCAGAAAAGATTTCACTTAACGCTTGGTTTCCAATTTTACGAATAGAAGCAGGAGAAAGTTTTAATTCTCCATCTTCTGTTTGAATTATATCTCCTCTTTGTTCTAAAAGTTGGCTAAGTTTTTGAAAGATAGAATCTCGCCGCTCTAAAAATTCTTGATAACTTTCAGCACCTAAAAACTGAGCAATTTTTTCTAGATTGACATTAAAAAGGTCCCCAGACTCTAGAGCTTCAGTTAAGGCTTGTTCTAATGCTTTTAGTTGTTCTAGGTGGAGAGCTATTTTCTTTGCTGTAGGAATGGATGGAATTTCTTTTCCACTGAAAGTAAATTTACTTATAATTTCTTCTATTTTATTTTTATCTTCTATATTTTCTAAATATGAGTCAATTGCTCGCATGAGTTCTCGATTTTGTGTATTCCACTTTATTCTACGTAGAAAGTCATATCTAGATTCTGCTAAAGCTTTCTTAAGTTCTTTTTCAGAAAATTTATGTTTTTTAGCAAGATTTAAGATTTCATTTAATTTGGAAATTAATTCTTTATCAATTTTTTGTGGAATTGGATTTAAATTATAAGTGTTTAAAATGTCTTGTATTTGTTTTCTAATGTTAGCCCGAAAGCTTTCAACTAAGTCTGACATTCCTCCTTCTTTGAGAAATAAATTTACAGGAAGATTTTTCTCAATAATCATTTTTAAAGCTTCTTCTACACTGATCTCATATTTCATAATGAGTTCAGATAAAATTTGCATGAGTTTTTCGGGAGTAAATTCTTTGTCGTCGTCAGGTTCGTATTTGCCGTATTTGTAGGTAATCATGGGAGTGGTAACTTTTTAGAAATTTTAGATGGATAACAAATTCCTTTCTCTAAATCACAGTAAAAAAGTTTAGCTTCTACAGAGAGCTCACCTTTTCCTTTGAGTTCTAGAGATAGAGGTTCTATTGTTTGAAAATACTCGGGTTTATCTAAAAAAACTTTTCCTTTTAGTTCGCTAGAAAATTTAACTACTTTTAAATTTTCACTTGGTTGGACTTGGATTTTATTTGGAGCATCTTTCTGGAGAGCATACCCTTTAGGTACAATTATCGAAAGTAAATAAGTAGTTGAACTCTTTTTTTGAAGAGAAAAATCTAAATTTGCTGGATTAGCTTGTAGTAAAATAGGAAAAAAAAGTAAAATAAGAAGGTATTTCATATTCTTTAGACTCTCTAAAAAAATAGCTTAATTGAGCAAAGTTTCATACAAATAAAGAATCTTGTCTATGAAAAAAAGATTTTTTTGTTTGGCAAGAAAGCTTGGTTTACAAATATGTAAGTAAAGAAAATTTAAAAGAGATAAAATGTTGTTATTACCTTTAGCTAAATCAAATTCACTGATATCTTCCATCCCACCTGAAACAATTCCTATTATCATCTTGATTGTTTCAGTAGTAGCTTTGACAATTATTATAGAAAGGATGCTTTACTTTGGACGTTTTAAAACTTTGGATCCTGATTCGTTTAAAACTGTAAAGGAACTCTTGAGAGAAAAAAAATGGGATGAGGCTAGAGATATTCTAACAAAAAATAGCCGTGGTCCTGTCACAGAAGTCTTAAATGTGGCAATTGAGCATCGTCGCAGAGAGCATCGGTATATTGAAGATGAGCTTAAGACTGAAGCTTACAGGCAAATTTTTCTCATGGAAAAGTATCTAACAGGACTTGGGACTATTGCTACTATCTCTCCACTTTTAGGAGTTTTAGGAACTGTAACAGGGATGATTCGCTCTTTTGCAGAAGGAACAGGAACTAAAGGAGCAGAGGTGGGAATTAGTGAGGCTCTCATTACCACAGCTATGGGACTTGCTATTGCTATTCCAGCTTATATTTTTTACAATTATCTAGTCCGTAAAAAAGAAGAAAAAATTTCTGAAATGGAAAACCTTTCTGAACAAATTCTTCCTATACTTTTGGAAAAATAGCTATGAAATTTCGTCGAACTACTAAAACTTTTGATCGAATAGATATAACGTCTCTGATTGACGTTATATCCTTTATTGTCATTTATTTTTTAATCAATGCTACTTTAGAAAAAGGTACTTCTATTAAAATTGAGTTACCTCGTTCTTCTACTAGCTCCACCAAAGAAAAAAATCAAGATGAGTTAATTATTACCGTAAACAACAAAGGAAAAATCTTCTTAGATAGAAATCCAGATCCTATACCATTGGAAAAGTTGAGAGATCAAATTAACCATTTTTTAGGACCTAAGGAAAAAAGGGACCCTAAGAAAAATAGAGTCATCATTCGAGGAGATGGGACAGCTAGCTATCAAACAGTTGTAAAAGTAATTGATGAAGTAAATGCAGCTGGTGTTTCAAGATTTAATCTAGCTATGGTAAAGGGAAATCCAACTTCTACACCAATGGATGAATCTACTCCGGAAGAATAAGCATTTTGAGAAGACAGAGTTTTTTTAAACTTTTATTTCTTATTGGTTTATTATTTTTTTTAATACGTATTTCTAATACTTTGTATCCCGATAAGTCTGCTTACATGGGAAAAGTTATTAAAGAAATTGAGTTTGTAGGAAACAAAAACAACTCATCCTCAGACTTACTAGAATACATTGAAATGAGAAAAGGGAAAATTTTAACTGAAAAACTTATCAATGATGATTTAAAAGCTCTCTTTGCTACAAATTTTTTTTACAATATAGATATTCAAGCAGAAACGTTAGGCGATGGTGTGAAAATCATTTTCGAAGTAAAAGAAAGACCTAAGGTTTCAGAAATTGAATTTGTTGGAGCAGATGAGGTCTTTCCAAGCGATCTTAGAGACAAAATGCCTCTCAAAGAAGGGGATGTTATTACACCAGAGAAAGTTTCAGCTACTAAGGAAGTAATCTTAAAAAAATATAAAGAAGAAGGTTTTTTTCATGCTTATATAAAATTTGAAATGGGTAAGTTAAATGAAAAAAACAATACAGTTAAAGTAAGATTTATTATCGATGAAGGCGATGAAATCCCTGTTGCAAAGATCAATATTATTGGGACACAAAATGTTGATCCTGCAGAAATTCTAGGTATCTTAGACTTAAAAGAGGCAGGTTTAATTGAAAGCGGCCATTTTAAAGAATCAGCCTTTGAAATAGATAAGCAAAAAATTGTTGCATATCTTAGAACAAAGGGATATTTAGATGCTGAACTTATTCCAGAAGGCACTAGTTGGGAAATTCGTTGGCAAAATCCAAAACTCAAAGATAAAAGAGTTGTAATTGTAAATTTTAAAATAAGCGAAGGAGATATTTATTACTTTAATGGTTACTCTACTTCTCATGATCTTACAGAAGATGGCAGAGGAGGTCCTGTATTTCTAAACAGAGAAAACAATCCCCCCGGAACCCCTAAGTCAGACTGGAAGCCTATTTTTCAACCCGAATATTTTGAAAAACTTTATGAGTTTTCAGAAGGTGACATAGGAGAAGTTTTTGACGATGGAAAATTTCAAAGAGACAAGGCTTTAATAAATGAACTCTATAGTAGTAAAGGTTATATTTTTGCTCAAGTAGTGACCAAAAGAAAAACAATAGAACTTACAGATGAGACGTTACGTGCTTATGAAAACTGTACTCTTTTTAAAAATTCAAATGAATGTGAAGAAGAAAATAAGAAATTAAATATTTCCAAACTTAGAAAGATATTGACTGAACATCCCGAATATGCTGGAAGAAAGTTTGAACATGTAGATTTTGTCATTCGCGAAAATTATCTAGCTTATATAGAAAACATTATTATAAAGGGAAACAAGAAAACTTTAGATAAAGTCATTCGTAGAGAACTCTTGTTTAAGCCGGGAGACTTATTTAATTCTGTATTAGTCAATCGTTCTAGAGAAAGAATTTTTAATTTAGGCTACTTTAAAGAAGTAAACTTTAACTCTAGACCTGGCTCTGATGAGACTAAGATGAATCTCATCATAGATGTAGTTGAACAACCTACAGGTACTATTTCTATGGGGGGAGGATACGGAACTATTTCAGGTTTTTCTATTTTTACAGAACTAGGTGAAAATAATTTAAATGGAACAGGTCAAAAAGTTTCTGGTAGAATAGAGTTTGGTCCTTTAAGAAAGTTTTTTCAGCTCTCATGGACAGAACCTTGGTTGAATGATAGACCTTGGGCTTTAACTTTAAGTATGTTTTACTCCTCACGGACTATTAACGTAGGGGCTGCTTCTATTACTGATAGTGGGATTGGAGCTATAAAAGAAAGTGCTGCTTACGATAGAGAAGGAATTGGTTTTTCTGTTGGAGTAGCACATAGAGTTTTTATTAACTGGACCCATTTTCATCGCTATTCCCCAAGTTTTTTTCAATCGACAAATGCTACCTCACTTGCAGATGATATTATTCGTGCAGAAGTAAACCGAGGTTGGCAGTTTCGTTCTGAACTTACAAATGGGATTGGATATGATTCAAGGGATAATATTTTCAATCCAACTTCTGGAGTAAACACCTATATTTCTGTTTCTCAAGTAGGTCAATATTTGGGAGGGCAAAGTCATTTTGACAGGTACAATCCCGTTATTGAATACTATTATAGTTGGTTTGACTACACTTTGTGGGGACTTTTTAGAAGTAATACTTTGAGACGTTGGAAGGTAGTTCAAGAGTTTCGCACTTCCAATGTATTTACCTATGAGCGTCCTCCAAAATACAACAGACCTGCTCCTTTTTTTCGAGATACAGAACGACAGAGAAATCCTTATATTCAGCAACAAGATTTACAATTTTTAGGCGGATATGAATCTTTAAGAGGTTGGAATTTTCAAGATAATTTATATCCCGCAGAGTGGAGAAATGGGGCAAATCATAGGATCTTGTTTTCTACAGAACTTAGATTTCCTATTGAGCCAAGCTTACTTTGGTTTGTTATTTTTTTAGATTCAGGAGCACTTTACGAAGAAGTTAACCGTTGGGTAGGTACACGTAGAGAAGATGCTAGAAACTATAAAACTTTAGTTGCCCAACAAAGAGCAAGTCTAGATCCCGTATTTGTCTATTATAGAGAAAGATTTTATCCTTTTGCTATAAAACCACTTCCACCCGATCAAAATCCCTTTGTAATCAACGACCCAGAACTACTTGAATTGAAGTTAAAAAATATTTCTTTAGAAAGATTGAAATACTCTTGGGGATTTGGCTTGCGAATTCAAATTCCAGTCTTACCTTTAAGGTTGTATTTGGCACAAAGATTGCGTTATACTGGAAATTGGGAACATCCTTTTACAACTTATCCTTCTGATAAAAATTTCCAGTTTGTATTTGGGATAGGAGACTTTCGCTTTTAAAAGTATGAACCTTTTAGAATGGGCTGAAACTGAACTAGAACTCATAAAAAAAAAACATAGATGGAGAAATTTAAGTCCTCCTTGTGGTATAGATCTTTCTTCTAATGACTATTTAGGTCTTTCGACTCATCCAATTTTAATTCAAAAATTTATTGAAGGAATTCAAACTTATGGAGTAGGCTCTACTGCTTCTCGACTTATTAGAGGACATAGAGATATATTTGAGAAAGCTGAAGAGGAATTTTCAAACTGGATAGAAGGAGAGTCTGCTTTATTTTTAGCAAATGGTTTTTTAGCAAACTTAGGACTTATGGATGTATTAGGTAGCATACCTAGTAAATTTTTTTGTGACAGACTCAATCATGCTTCTATATTAGATGGAATACGGCTCTCAGGTGCAGAAGTAAAATATTATAAACATAGAAATTACGAGGACCTCGAAAATTTACTAAAAAGAGAAAGCTATGGTACTGCTAAAGTCATAGTTTCCGAAACTGTATTTAGTATGGATGGAGATTTAGCTGATCTTGTAAAACTAATTGAGCTTAAAAAAAAGTATAACGCTTGTTTAGTTTTAGATGAGGCTCATGCTTTAGGTGTATTTGGAAAACAAGGTGAGGGTTTAAGTAAACATGTAGAAATAAATTTAAATGAAATTGATTTTCGAGTTTTTACATGTGGAAAAGCTTTAGGATTAGAAGGAGCTTTTATTGTTTGCTCTAAAAAAGTCAAACAATTATTGATAAATAAACTGAGAACCTTTATTTTTTCTACTGCCCCTATTCCAGCTATTGCTTATGCTGTTTGTACTGCTATTGAACTTGTAAAAGAAATGCAAGAAGAAAGGAAAAAAATTTTTTACTTATCTAATTTTTTTCGTGAACAACTAAAATTTTTAGGCTTAGATTGTTTAGATTCTAATTCACAAATTATTCCTATTTTAACAGGTGATGAAGCAAATACTATGGAACTAGCAACTAAGTTACAAACTTCAGGATTTGACATAAGAGGAATTCGTCCCCCAACTGTAAAAAAAAGTAGACTAAGAGTTTCTATCAATTCCAAGCTAAATCAAACTGATTTAGAAAAAGTGATAGAAATCTTAAAAAGTTTTAGTAGACCACTCATTTAGTATTTTTTTTCTAGTTTCTGAAAGATGGATATTTTGAAACTGATCTACTGATAGAGAAACAGAAACATATTTTTTCTTGGTTTCTGGGATGTGGTGTAAAATATCTAATACCTTGAGAGGATTTAACTTTAAAATTCTATCTAAAATTTTTTGAATTTTAAAGTTTTCTAGTTTAAGTAAAATTTCAGCAGATACTTCAGCTTTTAGATATACCATAGATTGACTAATATATTCAACATCTAAGCCTTTTATTATAGGCATAGTTAAGTCTAAAGATAAGGTCTCAGCTATTAAAGCAGCCATCTCGGGTTCAATAAAATTTTTTAATATATGAATACTTATAAAATTAGGAATAAATTTTAAAGTTACTTCATTTGCTAAAATAGCTTTTTTTACAACTTGGATTTTTGCTTCATAGCTTTCTTCTATAAATTTTCGTACAACGTGAATCACTTCAGGTGAAAGATTTAAAACTAAGTCTGGAATTTCTCTTCCAGACCATTCTTCTAGCCAATTTAAATCTTCTAACTTTTGAATTTCCATGTTGCTAGATTTTTTATATTTGTAATATTGAAAATACAAAAAAATTCTTTTCTAGATTTTTAATTTATTTTTCAGTAGTTTAAAAAAGTGAGGCTAAGATGGAAGTTACAAAAAGAGCAAGTTGGAAAGAATTATTTGGCTGGTGTATGTTTGATTTTGCTAATTCTTCTTATACAACTGTAATTATAACAGTAGTCTATGGAGATATATTTAGTCGTTTGATTGTTCCAGGTAGTGCAGATCCTGAAAATCCCTACCGATATGGAAATATGCTCTGGGCTTTAGCTTTAGCTATTTCATATGTCTTGGTAGTTATTAGTGGACCTGTGTTTGGAGCCATTATGGATTTTTCAGCTCGTAAAAAACAGTTTTTATTTGCTAGTTATATTTTATGTATTGTCTCTACTGCTTTATTGTATTTTTCATCTAAGCCGGGCGATATTTGGCTACCCTTTGTGCTCATTATTGTTTCTAATTTTGCTTTTGCATCGGGAGAAAACTTTGCTTCAAGTTTTCTTCCCTTTTTAGCACCTAAAGAAGACCTTGGAAAAGTCTCGGGTTATGCTTGGGCTATAGGTTATTTTGGTGGGCTTGCTAGTGTAATCTTAGTAAATACTTTAGGAGAAGTAAAATTAGAAAATTTTGAAAATTTACGATTAGTAGGACCTTATACTGCAGGTTTCTTTTTAGTAGCTGGGATTCCTACTTTTCTATTTTTACAAGAGCATGGAGCAGCTTTTATAAAGCCTACAGGAGTTTCTTACTTTCAAATTGGGCTCAATCGAGTTATGACTACCCTCCATTCAATAAGAAAATTTCAAGATCTTATGATTTATCTAGTATCCTTATTTTTTGCAATGGCAGCTTTAGGAATTGTAATTAGCTTTGCTTTTATCTATGGGGCCCAAGTTGTAGGTATCAATGAAACTCACAAAGTAGTCATGTTTGTAGTCTTACAATTTACAGCAGCTGGGGGAGCTTTTGTATTTGGGATTATTCAAGACAAGCTGGGAGCCTTAAAGACTTTCAATTTGACTTTAGTGATTTGGATTGTATGTGTGATTGCTATCTTTCAAGTTATTCCAATCACAGAGACGTTAAATGCCATGTTAGGCACAAGTTTTACTCCACAATGGGTATTTGTAGTAATTACTTCTTTAGCAGGTGGAGGACTGGGTGCCACTCAAAGTTCAAGCCGTGCTATCGTTGGAATGTTTTCTCCTATGAGTAAAACTGCTGAGTTTTTTGGACTATGGGGCTTGTCGGGAAAAATCGCTGCAGCAATAGGACTTTTTGCAGTCTCGTACCTTCAGACTGTTGTGAGTCTAAAAAGTTCTTTTTTTATCATTGGAGTCTTTTTTGCTCTTTCTCTTTTAGTAAATTTCCTTGTCAAAGAAGAGAGGGGTGTACAGACAGCTTTAAGCTACCAAGAAACAGGAGCAGTAGAATGATTCAAAATGAGGAAGTTGAACTGTATCAAAATCAAAAAAAACTAGCCTTGTCTACGATAGATGATCTAACTCAATTAAAAATTGAGTTGACAGAGGCAGATATAGAGGTTCCTAAGTTTATAAACAATGCTATTAGATATTTAAAGAAAAAATATCTCATACAGGACCAGACTATCGCAGAAATGTTGAGAACAAAAAGCTAAATTTTTTTAGGAAAATTTTATGTTATTTTTTTTGCTAGTATTTTTAGAGAGTTTTTTGTTGTTTGCTCAAGATAACAAGGCAATTGAAAAAAAATGGGGAATAGAATCAAACACAACTAACACAGCAATAGAGTTTTCTAAATTACCTAAAAACTTTGATACTATTTTTCCTATGCACTTAGAACCTCATAGAGCAGAAGTTCAAGTTTTTCAAATTAATCCAAATATGGAAAATAAAATTACAGGGAAATTTGGGACAGAACTTATTTTTCCAGCTAATTCCATTTCATTACCTTCTTTTTTTAGAAGAGGAGATATAGTTAACATAGAACTTAGAGAAATAGTAAATGATTTAGATTTTTTAACTTTTGGGACAAATATGCTCTTTTATGACTCTAAGAGTAAACCTCATCTTTTTGAGTCGGGAGGTATGCTTGAAATTAAAGCTATTTATTTCAATAGGGAACTAAACTTAAAAAAAGGTGCTAGAATAAAAGTAAAATTTCCAGATATATTTTCTGAAAGAAAGATGAAAATTTATAAACTTTCTGAAAATGGAAGTTGGGTAGAAAAAGGTGAAGTCGAAAAAAATCCCGAAAATCCTGAAGTAAATACTTTTTTGTGGGGATTTTTAGATGGGTTTGGAATATGGAATTTAGACTATCCTAATCCAGAAATTTCTTGCATACAGGGAACAATTGAACCTATTTCCCAAAACCAAAATCCACCTTATATAGTCTCTGTGGTAGGTTTAAGTTCTGTAGGTGCTTATTCTAAAAACTTCAATGAAGCCCAGTTTAAAGTAAATGTATTAAAGGATCAAGAAGTAAAAATTATTGTAGGAGATTCTAAGGGAAATTTTGGTTATAAAGATATTAAAACACCTAGTAAAGAAAATTTTATTGACTTTAGTAATTATAAAAAAATTTCTTGTGAGGAAGTAGGGAAAGTTACTATAAAAGAAACTTCTTATAATATCAGAAAAGATAGAAAAAAACTTTTAGAGTTTTTAGGCTTAAAAGATCGAATGACACCAAACTAAAATGTTTGTTGTTATTCTACTATAGGTAGGTAAATGTAAAAGGAAGTAAATTTTTGTAGTTCACTCTCTACTTGTATATATCCTTTCATTCTCTTTATAATTCCATAAACTATAGAAAGTCCAAGACCTGTGCCTTCCCCATGTTTTTTATCTGTATAGAAAGGTTCAAATATGAAATTAATTTTTTCTTTTTCTATTCCCTTCCCATTATCAGTAAAGCGTAACTGAGCTAAGTATTTAGAATTGGGAATAAATTGTCTCAAAATTTCATTATTCTCAATAGTTTTTATATCTAATTCAATTTTTTTATCTTCTCTGTTTTGCATAGCATAAAGAGAATTTGTAAAAAAATTTAAAAAAATTTGATTTATAGAAAAGGGATCCCCCATTACAAAAATTTCTTCTTGAGATGTATGAAACTGAAAAGAAATATTTTTATCGGGATAGCTAGATAAAATAGAAAGCATGGAATCTTTAGAAGTTTTGACTATATTAAATTTAGAATGATTGGTATTAGTTTTTCTTGAAAAGTCTAAAATTTGATTTACAAGTTTTTTTGCTTTTCCTGCTGTCTCTAAAATTTTTAAATTGTATTTAAGTAAAGTTTTTTCTTCACTTTTTTTTGATTTTTCTATTTCTTCTTGCATAAGTTGGCTAAACATAACTATAGGTTGAAGTAAATTATTAAAGTCATGAGCAATCCCACTAGCTAAATTTCCAATAGACTCCATTTTATTTCTTTGTATAAGTTTTTCTTCTAAGATTTTTCTTTGAGTAATGTCAATTACTGCTAGAATGTAAAACATAGGTTTATCTTCTTCATCTTCCCTAAGTAAAGTAATTTTTAAAATCACAGTTCTTTTTGTTTGATCCTTTCTTAAAATCTCTGTTTCTAAGTTTAAGTCTTTTTGTTTATTCAAAAAAAAATTTTTTACAATCTCTTTTTTATCATCTACTAAAATATCAAAAATATTGATATAGTGAATATCCTTTCTTTCATATCCTATGATATTTAACAGAGATTCATTCATATTAAAAAATCCACCTTCTAGGTCTAAAATAGCATTTCCTATAGGTGAAAAGTGAAATAAACTTCTAAACAATTGTTTTTGATCTTCTAGTCTAAATTCAGCTTCTTTTCTAGATGTAATATCTAAAATTACTCCATTATAAACTAGTTCATCTTTAGAAATAGGGTTTGCAATAAATTGAATCCAGCGAGACCATCCTTCTTTGTTTTGAATTTTTGTTTCGATATTTACGGGTAGTTTTTTGCTCAGACTAGTTTTTATTTTTTCTAAAAAAACTTTTCGATCAGACTGTAAAATTCCAAGTAAACGTGATGTAAATCTAAATTTATTTAAATCAATTTTTAAAATTTCTTTAACTTTAGGACTAATATAAGAAAATTTTCCACGTTTTCCTTTAACTTTAAATTGAAATATAACTCCAGGAACGTTAAGTGCCATGTCTCGAAAATCTTTTTCACTAGCACGGAGTTTATTATTTATTTCTTCTCTTTCTTGTGCTAATTTTTTTTCTTGAGTTATATCTTTTCCAATACCTATGACTGCTTGAAGCTTACCTCTAGAATCAAAAATTCCATAGTCCATCCAAGATTGAATTAAATAATTTCCTTCTTTATCTAAAACACAATATTCTACACTCGCAGATGGATTTTCTGGAGTAAGCTTTTTTAAGTGCTGCATATAAATTTCCCTGCTTTTAGAGGGAAGAAATAGCAACAGGTTTTGAGAATACAATTCTTTTCTTGTTTTTTTTATGTAATCTATATAGGCTTGGTTTGCATAAATAAAATTTCCTCGAGGTGTAATTTTTCTAATAAATCCTGATTGAAATTCAATAAGAGACCTATATAGTTCCTCGTTAGACTTAGCAAGTTTGAGAATTTCCTTTTGTTCTTGCTGGAGAATTTTATTTTTATATTCCCTTTTTATCACAGCTAAAAGTCTGTTTAATTCTGTAATAGGTACCACATCTTTAAAACCTATCTCAAAAAATAAATAGTCACTATCTACAGAAGATTGATCTACTAAATAAATACAAGCAGCCGAAGAATCATTTTCTTTTAAAATTTGAAAAAGTTGATTTGGTTTAATTTCTTGATATTTATAATAAAAAAGTATAATATCAGTATTTTTATAAAATAATTTATCAAAGTTTATATTATTTTTGATTTCATGAAGTGTTAAGTTAGAGAGATTGGAATATAAAAATGTAATTAAATCAGTTAATCCATTTTCTGATTCTTCCAGAAGTAAAATATTAATGTTGTAATTAAAATCTTCCACAAAAACTATTCAAAAGATTTTTTGTGTATGGGCAATAAAATTTTAAAACTTAAATAATCCCTATCTTGCTTAGTTTGTTTGTTACATTTGATTGTTCCATAGTGGCTAAGAATAATTCTTCTTGCAATGGTAAGACCTAATCCTAAGTTAGGACTGGGATAAAAAAAACTTGTTGTAGTCTGTGCTTGATAAAAAGGTTCAAAAATTAAGTTTATAGCAGTAGGTAGTTTAAAATTTTTTGAGATTTCATTTTCTAATCTTAAAATTAGGCACTTATTTTTTGATTTTAAAAAAAGTTTAATTATAGACTCACTAGAGCCAAACTTCATACTATTTAAAATAAGTTCTTTTAGAGCATATTGGAAATTTGATTTTTCAATTTCTAAAAAATATTCTCCAATTTCTAAATTTAGTTCTGTATGTAATTCAAGATGTTGTTTTTTTAATAAAGAAAGTTTCATAAAGTCAATTAAAATATTTTCTAAAAAAAGTATAAAATCTTTTATGGATATATAATCTTCAGAATTAGGAATATAATCATATAAATATAATTTTTCTAATTCATGGAAAATCCCACTTGAAGCTTTATAATGTTCTTTAAGTGCAAGAAAACATTCCCTGTTTAAAAAAACTCCTTCTTTTGTATTATTCATGCTAGTGATTTTATTTAAAACTCTTTCTAAGTTTTCTAGTGAATGAATGTAATAATTTTTTGAATAAGAGGAAAGTTTTTGATTTAGTTGCTTTTTAATGTTTTTGAGTTCAAGAAGTTCAAAGGCTTTTTTAATCCGAATAAGAAGTTCTTGAAATGAATAAGGCTTTATTAAATAATCGTGTACTCCTCTTCGCATGAGACTTATAATTAATTGAAGATCATCTACTACAGATTGAATAAGAATAATAGGAGGCTCTTCTAAACTCAATAATTGATTGACTAACTCATATCCATCCATATCTGGCATTCTCAGATCAGTAAGAACTACAGGGACGGGATGTTTTTTGTAATAGTTAATGGCTTTAAGTCCGTTTGGAGCGTGAATAGTCTGAAAACCTTCCTTAGCCAAAGTTAGCTGTATTGATTCATAAATTACTTCATCGTCTTCAGCAACTAAAATTACTGGTTCCATGCAAATATCCTAGAAAAAACTAGTCTAAAATATATCTTTTATTTAAAGTGATTTTTTGTTTTTTATGTTATCTTTGAAATTATTTTTGCATTCTGCAAGATAAGTTTTTAGTTTTCTAAAGTTAGCTTTTTAAAAAACTTGTAATATGTTTAAAAAGACTAGCTTTTCTATTTTTTTGATGTTTTTATTTGCTTTATGTTTTACATGTAAGCTTCGACCTAATGAGATTTTAACAAAACAAACTCAAGAAAAAATTCATGCAATTGCAAGTAGTATAGTTAGTAAAATGTCTGATGAACAAAAAGCCGGGCAGGTAATTCATTTGGCTATCCCATCTAAAGAATTAGATGAGGTAGCTGTAAGTGAATTAAAAAAAATAATGCCTGGTGGGATAATTCTTTTTGGTGTAAATTTAGGGACAAAGTCAGAAATTAAAAAACTTACAAGTTCTTTACAGATGGAAATAAAAAATTTAGGTTTACCTCCCTTGTTTATCTCTACAGATCAAGAAGGCGGTAGAGTCATACGGGTTCAAAAATCTGTCACAGAATTTCCGGGAGCTATGGCAATTGGACAAACTAAAAATGAAGTTTACGCAGAAAAAGTAGGATTTATTACTTCTTATGAATTAAATGCTCTTGGAATTAATTTGTTGTTTGCACCTTGTTTAGACATAAATAATAATCCTGAAAACCCTGTTATAAATACTAGATCTTTTGGTTCTGATGTAGAGACAGTAACTCAAATGGGAGTAGCTTATGAAATAGGGGCTAGAAAAGGTGGGGCTTTACCAGTTATTAAACATTTTCCCGGACATGGAGATACAAATGTAGATAGTCACTTGGGGCTACCTGTCATTCAAAAGGATTTACAAGAACTAGAAAAATTTGAACTAGTTCCTTTTCAAAAAGCTATTGAGTTAGGTGCAAGAGCTGTAATGAGTGCTCATATTGTATATCCTAAAATAGATCCTCTCTACCCTGCTACACTTTCTAGTAATGTCTTAAATGGAATTTTAAGAAATAAGCTAAAGTTTAGTGGACTTATATTTACTGACGCAATGGAAATGGATGCTATTTCTAAAAATTACAAAAAAGAAAAACGAGCTACCTTAGCTATTTTAGCAGGAGCAGATGTCATACTTTTAACTAGCTATGGGAAAAATACAAAAGAATACTATGATATGATCTTAGAAAGTATTCAAAACAAAGAGTTCATAGTAGGTGAGAAAAATCTTTTAGATGAGGCTTTAATTCGTCAAATTTCCCTAAAAATTGAGCAAGGACTTTTTGAAGATATTGAAGATGAAAAGATTGTATCTTATCTAAAAGAGAGAAATCAATTAGCAAAAGTAAGATATGAAGAACTTGAAAAAGAAGGGATAAAGGAGCTAAATCAAAAAATTTCTAAAGAAGCTATTCGTTCTTGGAAAAAAGAATTTAAACCTATTTCTTTAGAAGAAGCTAAAGAATATACTTTTGTCATTACAAATAAAAAACTTAAAAAAGAGTTCTCTCTTTTAGGTATTAAAACTCTTTCAGAAAAAAAATTCCAAAAACTTATAAAAAGAAAAAAAACTGGAAAATTTATTTTTGATATTCACGAACAAAAAGATATAAAAAAAATTTATAAATGGCTCAAGCCTAGTTCTAAGTCTAAAATTATTTTACTAAACTATGGTTCTCCATTTTTAGATTATCCCAAAATAGAAAATCTAAGTGTCATTTTTTCTTTTTCTCCAACTAAAGCTTCTCTACGTGCTTTAGTAGAGAGAGTTTTTTTAGAAGAAGAAATGATTTTACCAGCTAATTTAAATTTTAAGTCTAACTAAAATGGGCTATTCTTACTCTCAAGATAAATTAGGAATATATATACATTTTCCTTTTTGTATTCACAAATGTGCTTATTGTGATTTTTATTCTATTGAAATAGGTAAGTATGGATCTAATTTTCAAAAGGAGTATTTTGAAAGTTTAAAAAAGGAATTAAACTTTAGAATTCAAGAAAATAAAATTCAGTCTTTTAAAGTTGATACTGTTTTTTTTGGAGGAGGAACCCCTTCTTTAGCTAATAAAAAAGAATTAGAAGACTTTTTAAATTATTTAAATAAAAAACTTTTTATTGACTCAAATGTAGAAATTAGTTTAGAAGCAAACCCAGAAGATATAAACTTAGAGAATTTACAGGCTTGGGCACAAATAGGTATCAATAGAATTAACGTTGGAATTCAAACTTTTTATCCTAATTTACTTAAAAAATTAGATAGATATTATCAAGTAGAAAATTATAATACTGTCTTAGATAAGCTTTCTCAAGGCGTTATTCCAAGATATGGAATAGATTTAATTTACGGTATTCCTACTCAAACTAAAGAAATGTTTTATGAGGATGTTCAAAAGGCTATTCAATCAAATGTAAAACATTTAAGTTGCTATAGTCTTACTGTAGAAAAAGGAACAAATTATTCTAGATGGATTTATGAAAAAAAAGCTACGGCTCCAAATGAAGAACTACAGGTTGAAATTTTAACAGAATTACCTACTTATCTGGAAAGTTATGGATATTTCCAGTATGAGGTTTCTAATTTTTCTCAAAGAGAAGAGGAATGCCAGCACAATTTAGGATATTGGCTTATGAAACCTTATTTAGGATTAGGAGCAGGAGCTCATGGATTTTACTTAAACAAAAGATATGCAAACCCTCGTTCTTTAGAAGCTTATTTAAAAGGTAACTTCGATAAAAAAGGTGAGAATGTAAATTCATATATGGACTTTATACTATCTACTTTTAGAATTTTTTCTCTAGTAAATTTAATTTCTTTTCAAGATTTTTGGATTCATACCAAAAATTTTACCCAAAAACTAGAAGAGTGGAAAAATAAAGGAGATTGTTTTTGGGATGGAACTTGGTTTAAATGGAATCCTAAAATTCTTCCTATTTTAGACTCTTATATATTAGAACTTTCTAAATTAGAGGTAGATGAAATTGAAAAAAAAACTTTCTAACTTACAATTAAATTTATTTATTATTTTTAGTTTAGTTTTTATTTCTAGTTTATACATAGTTGCTTATATAATTTATCAAAATAAAGTCAATTTGATTTCTTTTTTATTTCCACCTAATCCAAAAGTTATTTCTACTGAATGTGAAAAAAATGACATGGGTTGGATAGATATTGGCATTAATGTAAAAGTTACAATCCAAAACAATGGAGGTGGTGGTAAGTTGAGAGTAAATACTTATGTTATAGATGGGGTCAAAACTTATCAAAAGAGTTTTGATGTTTACATTGATAATTTTGAAACTAGAGATTTTCTTGTACCCTTTGATGAAGTTTTAATCTTTGTAGAAGAACTCATCTGTAAAGCTGATGTAAAAGTAATTTATTAATTTTCTTTTTCTGGAAGTTCTGCTTGTTCTATTAGTTCTTCTAGTTTTTCAAGTTGATTGAGAGTTAAATTTAAAAATTCACAAGTTATGGAAAAAAACTTATCTAAGGGTTGAATATTTTTAACAGAAGCACGAACAGTAAGTTTAGTTTCTCTATTAACTAAAATATTAAAAATAATCTGACTTCCAATATGAAAAATTCTCGCAAAATATTTATTTAAAGAATGTAAAAAAGTTATTTCTGAACTTGAAATAGAAGTAACCTTACATATTTCTTTAGATTCTTCATGATTTTTATATTCAGAGAGATCTTTTCTAATTGTAGAAGCTACTAAGCTTACTAAATTATATGAGTTTCAGTCAAGTCTACTTCTCTGTAAAACTTGTACGTATCCAATAATAATATATTGTCTATATTTTATAGGTACACAAATTTCAGCTTTATATTCTGCTGGAAGCCTAATACTCTTGTTATATTCAAAAAAAGGCACTGAAATCTCAGGTGTGGTTTGACTGTCTTCTCTGTTTAAAATAATAATAGGAAGATCAAAAGTACGCATAAGCCTCATCCTCTCATCCATCTTATCTGAAAGATAAACTTGATAAACATCAAACAGATGATTTAATCTTCTGGAGTGAGTTTTTACTAGGTCTTTAATTTGATCGTCTCCTAAAAAAATGGTTACATCTGAGAGACTAATGACATTACTTACAGACAAAGTTGGTGGAGTGTAATCTTTTTTATCTTCTTCTGTTTCCTTTCTAATTGTAATTTTTATTGGTTCCAAAATTAAACTTCCGTCTTCACTTCTGAGTCCTTTTACTTTTAGTTCACAGATAAAAAGTTTTTCCTCGTGTTTTGTTACTAAAATTCGGGTAGGAGAATTTTGATTGATTCCCTCTGATTGAATTTTAATATAATTCTGCCAAACATCTACTTGAGCTAGAAAGGGTCTACCAAATCTATTTAATAAATTTACTTTTTTCTTTATAAAGAGTAAATGTAGTATTTTCCAAATTTCTTCTTTGTTTTCTATCTCCATTTTTATTACTTTTGTCCTTTAGGAAATTTTATTAGGTTTCTTTTTCTTTCTCTAAAAAGTTTTACAATTCCATTGAGAATAGAACGTAAAACAAAGGGATCACATTGAGCTAAAAAAGTATCAGCTTCTATTTTTTGAGCATAAAAATCATTTAACTTTTGATACAATTTTTTTACTTCAGAAAACCCAATAGCTTTCACTAAAAAAGCAGTAATAGGCGAGTTTTTCATATCGTAAGTTGTTTCTTGTTGACGACCATAAGTCAGAGCATCTAAGACAATTTCTTCAATAGGATCTTGGGGAACATAGGGTCTTGGAATAGTAGGTAAAAAATAGTCTAAAGTTGGAATTACCATCCCATTCACAGGAATTTCTCCTATTAAGGTAGAAAGTGCAATACTTCTACCAATTCTATAAGAAAGTGCTTCTAGAATTCCTATAGTTAAAATTTTACTTTGTAAGTATAGATTTGCAATTTGTAGATTTCTTCTTGTATTTTCATATAACTCTAGTAATCTTTCGTCACAAGGCTCGCCTTTATATTGATGAAAAATTTGCTCGGGAACAAGAGTATTTAAAAAGTTTAACATCTTTGTCATAGAGGTCCTATAGCCTTCTATAGAGTAAGAAGATGGAGCTTTTAAGTCATGATTGGTTTCAGGCATAAGGTTCCACGTGTTGTCTAAAAATTTTATAGGATTTGGACTGCCAAAGTTTTCTATATCTCGATTTGCCATACGTATACAACGATAAAGAATTTCATCTATATAGTTACTTGTCCAATTAAACAAAAATTTTTTATTGACTAACTCTAAACGTTCTCGTAAAAAATCATAAGGAGATTTTCCATTTTGATGTTTGCGAAATGGAATGGTAGCTTCAATACAAGCTCCAATTTCTGCTAGGTAATGTAAAGGTAAAAATTCACTTAGACATTGAACTGCAACTAATGCACTTAAAAATTCATTTTGTCCTCCAAAAGGTGATAAATTTTGTCCTTTTTTAAAATCAAAAATAAGTAACAAAAATTCTATAATTTGAGTCTGTTGGATTTCTGAGTCGGGAAGTATGTAAAGAGAGTTTTGTTTTTCTCGAACATAGGGATAAATATATCCACTTAAATTGATATGAATTCCATGGTCTACTTGAGTATAAATCATATCATGAAATAAAGCTGCTAAAATTTCTATGGGATCACTTTCTCCACCTACTTCAAAAATATGTTCGGGAGTGTGAAAATATCTCCAAGTACCAGTCATACTTTGGATAATTAAGGTTGCAATGTAATTGACTTTTTCTTTTTGAAATTCATTTAAACTATACTTTGTTAGCTGTTCAAGAGACAAAATAAGTTTTTGCTTACAAAGTAAGTAATATTTTTCATTGTTAGATGTCTTAAGGTCTTGCATGAGAAACTTCTTTGTATACTTTAGATTTAATACTGACAAATTGCTTTTTGAGTAATAGTTTGTAAATAAAAGTTGTCAAGTACTTTTTTATTAGAAAGAATTTAAAAAGTTATTATTGATAACAGAGTCAAAATATAAAAATTCTAGAACTTTCTAACAAAATTTACTTTATCTTTTTCTGTTACTTTCCTAGTTAAAAAAGGGAAATTTTCTTGAAAAACTCAAATAAGTTCAAAAAGTATTAGAAAGGCTTTTAGTTTTTTAAAAGAGTTTGTATTTTGATTTAGGTTTTTTAAAGTAAATAAACTAGTTTCAAGCAACGATAATAAAATAAGAGGTTCTGTATGAAATTTTTATGGACAGTTTTATGCTTTAGTTTCGGACTAAATTTGTTTTCAGTTCCTACTACTATGAAGTTAGAGGAAAAAGAATACTATCAATATGTTCAAAAAATCCGAAGTAGGAAATTTGCTGACAGAGAAATCGATAGACTTCATCAGTCTTTAGGCACTATGATTGGAAAAATTCAAGAACATGTATCAAAAGGAAGTGTAGCTCAAGCTGCTAGGTATAATGATCATCTTCCTAATGAAGAAGAAGTTTTATTTTTTAAAGATAAAGAAGGTAAGGAATATTTTACAATCCTGCTTTCTCAAGGAATTACCTATGAAGATTATCCAACTTATCACATCTACGAAACTAGAGTATATCTATATCCTTCAGAAGATAAAAAGGGACTCTCTAAAGTAATTGTTCAATTTAACAGGGTAAATACTACCGGAACTGACTATGTAAAAGAAATGCGAAGGATTATCAACCTCACTCCTAATTCCCCAGGTCCACCTAAGGTAGAAGGTGAAAAAGAAAAAGACATTCCAAAATTTCAAGAAGAAAATATTACTGATCCTTCTATTCCAGCAGATGCAAATGATGATTTAATTATAGAATTTTATACAAGTAATGATTTTTATTTAGACGAACAAGGAAAAGAAGACCGATTTAAAGAACGCTCTCTAGAAGAAAAACAAGCACGTTATTTAATTTGGACAGATAAAACTCCTGATACTAAAACCAAAGTAGGACTTACTAGAATTTTAGGAGATGAAAAAGAACTAATACCTTTTGAAGTTCAGAAAAAAATTTATTTAACTTATAGAGATATTTTACGAGAACTAGATAGTAAGATTAAATCTAAATTACATTTAATTGAATTGAATCGCCGAAGAACAATTCATAAAATTATGGAATTTAACTAATCCATGCAGATTAACTCGAAGATTGGTGTAATTGACTTCGGGGGTCAGTATGCTCATTTGATTACTTCCCGTTTACGAAGATTAGGTGTGTTTAGTGAAATTTTATCTAATGAAGAAATTCTAGAACACTACAGAGAGTTTAAGGGGCTCATTTTTTCTGGTGGACCTGCTAGTGTATATAATGAAGCTGCTCCTACCATTAGTCAAGAAATTTTTGAACTAGGAATTCCTATATTAGGAATTTGTTATGGACATCAGTTGATTATGAAGTTATTGGGTGGAGAAGTTGAGTCTGCTCAATTTCGAGAATACGGGGATGCAGAAATTTACATTACTGACAAAACTTGTCCTTTAGTTCAAGACTTAAAAGAAGTTCAAAAAGTTTGGATGAGTCATGGAGATGAGGTTAGTAAGTTAGCAGATGGTTTTTTACGCTTTGCTTCTAGTGTAAGCTGTAAATATGCGGGTGTGTATCATCCAGAAAAAAAAATTTATGGAATCCAGTTTCATCCTGAAGTCACTCATACTCCACAAGGAGATAAATTTCTAGAAAATTTTATTGAAATTTGTGGTGTAACTCGAAATTGGGACATGAAACATTTTTTAGATGAGAAGTTAAAAGAACTTCGAGAAAGTATTCCAGAACCTAAAAAAGTTTTCATGTTAGTTTCAGGTGGAGTAGACTCTACTGTGGCTTATACTTTACTTTCTAAAGCACTTGGAAAAAAAAGAGTAGTAGGTTTACTTGTTGATACTGGATTTATGCGAAAAAAAGAAGTTAAGATTGTAAAAAAAAATTTAGAACTTCTAGGCTTTAATTTAAATGTCGTTGACGCTTCAGAAAAATTTTATTCTACTTTAAAAGGTATAAAAGATCCCGAAAGTAAACGAAAAATTATAGGTAATCTTTTTTTAGAAGTACAAAGTGAAGAAGCTAATAAAATTATTTCTGATCATGAAAATTGGTTACTTGGACAAGGAACTATTTATCCTGATACTATTGAGAGCGGCGGTACTAAGCTTTCCCATAGTATAAAAACTCATCACAATCGTATAGATGCAATCTTAGATTTAATTGAAGAAGGAAAAGTTGTAGAGCCGATTAAAGAACTTTATAAAGATGAAGTTCGCAGTTTAGGTAAAGTTTTAGGACTAAGAGAAAGTCTACTTATGAGGCATCCTTTTCCAGGGCCTGGGCTTGCTGTAAGAATGATTGCAACCCGTGAAGATCATAGTTTTTTTGGTGAAGAGAAGCTAAAAGAAGTTTTAAGAAATTACTCCTCTAAAATCTCATATAAAGTTTTACCTATTCGTTCTGTAGGAGTTCAAGGAGATTCTAGAAGTTATAAGCATTGTGCTTTGTTAAATAATTTTACTAGAAAATGGGAAAAATACAACGAGGTTTCTACTTTAATTACAAATCAAATAAAAGAAATCAATCGGGTTGTTTTTTTACCTTTTGAAAAGAAACTCCCTAAAAAATTAGTTTTTTCAGAAATTGAATTAAATAAAGAATTTTCTGACTTACTTCGAGATGCAGATTTTAAAGTAAATAAAATTCTTAAAAAATATGAAATCATGAATGAAATTTGGCAAATGCCAATAGCACTTTTACCAATAGGGAAAAAGAAAGGACGTTATAGTATTGTCTTAAGACCTGTAGAGTCCAATGAAGCTATGACAGCAAATTTTTATCCTATGAAACGGAAAATTTTAAAAGAAATAGTAAAGTCTATTTTAGAGTTAAAAAAAATTTCTTTTGTATTTTATGATATTACAAACAAGCCACCTGGTACAATTGAATGGGAGTAAAGCTTGGTAACAGTAAATTTTGAAACATTTAAGAAAGAATGGATTTCTCAACTAGAAGGATTAAGCAAATCTACAAAGGAAAAAAAAATTCATATTGCAAAAAAACTTTTTTCCCAATGGCTAGATATAGAACAAGAACATGAAGACTTTGAACCTGCAAGTGAAATAGGTTTTGAGTTTGCTTACTATTATGAAGGTGTTGAGCAAGAAGAAAACTCAAGTGAAGAATATATTTGGTATTTAGTATTTTGTGATTACTCTAATGAAGTTAAAGAATTTAAAGAGGTTGTAAAAAAACTTACAAAAGATATTAGTGATTATTTATTCAATAAAAATTTATTTACTAATTTACAATCATTAAAAAAACAAATTTTAGAGTTTTCTGAGAAAATTCAAAAAGATCCAAGTTATAAAATTAAACTAGTAGTTGCTAGCTTAGAAGAAAAAAACAGAGATAAATTTATCAAGTTAAAAGAGGAAGAAGATTTTCAATATTATTTTTTAGATTTTATTTCCATTCAAACTATTTACAATCGTATTGTAGATGAAAATACCCGTTCTGCTATTTTTGCTATAAAAGCTCAGTTAAATAAGTTTGGAGAAAATTTACTTATAGGTTCAATTGGTTTAAAGGAATTATATGATTTTTTATTTGAATACCAAAATAAGATTGGGGATTTAGATTTAGTTTATCAAAAAAATGTACGTAAATATTTAGGAAGTCGAAACAAGGTAAATAAAGAAATTTCTAAAACTATTTTAGAAAAACCTGAAACTTTTAGTTTGTATAATAATGGAATTACAATGGTAGTAGGTGGATTTGAAGATAAGGGAAATGGTGTTTACGAACTCATAGAGCCATTTATTGTAAATGGATGTCAAACTTCTAAAACCATTTGGGAAACTTTATCTTATCAATTTAGTAAAGAAAAAAATGATAAGAGTGCATGGTTTGAAAAATTAAAAAATAGCACAGTAGTTTTAAAAATAGTAGATATAGGCTCAGGAGAGCATTCTCAAGAACTTTTAAAAGATATTACAAGGTATACAAATAGTCAAACTGTAGTAAAAAATCGTGATTTTCTTTCATTAGAAAATGAGTTTCGCGAATTTCACAAAGTTTTTGCTCAAAAATATGGAGTTTATTTAGAGATTCAAAGAGGAGGTTGGGATTCACAGATTGTACTACAAAAACAAAATCCTAATATTACTCCTTATTTTCAGGAATATAGTAATGCTTTTGATTTAATTAAAGTGTATGCTGCAGGCTGGCTAAAAGAGGTAGGTAAACCTACACATTTAAATGCTCCTTTTTCACCAGGAGGGAGTATTTTTAAAAAAATTACATCTACAGAAAATCCTAACCAAATAGATGCTGACGATCTCTATGCTTGTCATTTACTACAAAAAGAAGCAAATGAGATTGGATTTGGAAGGCAGGCAAAAGAGGCTTGGAAAAGTAGAACTAAGTATTTGTTTTATTTTACAATTATAAAAATTTTAGAGGACATTTTAATTAAGCTCAAATACGATCCTCAGCTTAATAAAAAAATTATTACCAAAGCTATTTTACATATATTTCGAAACTATCCTGATTTAAAAGAAGGCTTAATTACAAACGCTCAAGAAGTTATAGAAGAGTACATGACAGAAGGTAAAGAAGAGTCTATTTTTTATGAAGAAAATTTTAGTAAATTTAAGGAAATAAAAGATTTCTTAAGATCAAAAGATATAGGAAAAACCAAAAATTATACTTCTCTTATACAAATTCAACTTCGTGCTATGAAAAAAAGCATTAATGGTAAAATTTTATATAATTCTCTTTTAGAAAAACTCGAGGAAATTTCAAAATGAAATACATAAAAGATTTATCAATAGATAATTTTACAAAATTTTCCCATGTCAAATTTGAATTTTCCAAAGAAATTAACGTCTTTATAGGAAAAAATGGGACAGGTAAAACCCATATTTTAAAACTTTTGTATTTGATTCAAAGACTTTCTCAAAGCAAATATGATTCTAATTCAGTAATTCAATCATTTAAAACTATATTTAGAACAGAAAACCTAGATTCTCTCATTAGAAATTTTCAGTCGGATGATTTTACTATAAATTTTCATAGATTAGAAGATGAAAAAGATTATTATTTACAATACATTTCTACAGAAAAAAGAATTGACTATAAGTTACCTGAAAAGCAAGAAACAGAAGGATTTTATTTTCCTAATCAAGAAATTATTTCTTCCTATTTAGAGTTTATTCCTATTTATGATAAGTACGACCTTGGTTGGGAAGAAAATATTTATACAGCTGCTAAGGCACTTTTCTTACCTAAACTAAAAGAGACTACTTCTTTTCAAAAAAATATTTTACCAAAACTAGCTTCTGAACTAGGTGGAACACTCCTCAAAGAGGAAGGAAAATTCTATCTTCAAAATCAGTATGGAAAAATCCAAACTAGCTTACTTGCAGAAGGTGAAAAAAAGTTAGCTTCTTTAATTTATCTTATAGAAAATGGAACAATTCATTCTAGTACTATTTTGTTTTGGGATGAGCCAGAAATACATCTCAATCCAAAGTTAATTACAGTTTTTACAAAAATTTTTAATGCTATGGCAAGTGAGGGAGTACAGGTTTTTTTATCTACACATGATTATTTGTTTTCTCATCAGCTTTCTCTTCTAGATGAATATAGAAAAGATATTACAGAAGAAAAGGTTTCTGAAATAAAATTTTTCTGTTTAGAAGATACTGAAGAAGGAGTTGCGGTTTACTCTGGAAAGAATTTAACAGAAATTCCTAATAATCCTATTTTAGAAGAGTTTTCCAATCACTACGATAGGGAAAGAGAACTTTTTGTAAGGACCCTTAAAGATGAGTAATTTTACTTTTAAAGAAGGAAATCAAAAATTTATTTTTAAATCGAGCTGGGACAAAGTTTTACAATTTGATAAAATAACAGATTATAAAAATATTTCAAATAAAGTTACTTGTACGAAAGGAGTAGATTTTTTAGGAATTTTTCAAGGTAAAAAAATTTGTTTTTTAGAAATTAAGGATTTTAGAAAAGAATTAAAAAAATCAGAAAAACTGGAAAATGTTGACTCATTATGTATAAACGTGGCTCAAAAAATTAAAGACACCTTGGCTGTAATTCTTGTTGGAAGTAGAAACTCTACAAATGAGAACGAGTTTTTTAAAAAAATATTAAAAAATTTTATAAATTCTAATACTAAAATTTTTTGTATTTTACACTTAGAGACAAACAACAAATTAAACTTAACTACCTATCAAAGCAAACTAAAAGAAAAACTTGGTTGGCTTAGTTGTAAGGTATTAGTTGTAAACAAAGATACATTCCCTCCAGATTTAGATATTTCTGTTGAAGATGTTTAGTAATTTCTTTCTTATTGGTAGTTAATGATTTACTTTTTAGTGTAGTCAGTATTTACCTTAAGTATCTCTTTTTTGTAAAAATATACAAAATTTCAAACCAAATTCTTTGTTTTTGTATTAATATAACAAGGAGGATTTTATGATAAGTTATTTTCACCGTAGACATGACAAAAAGGTAGATTTAAAAGAATTTGAAAGATCCACTGTCTCAACCTTACTTATTCCAAAACATTTAGTAGAAAAGCTGGATTTAGTGATCCCTATTGTAGAAAATCCTAAAACTAAGAAGAAGTCGTATAAATTGAAAGATGGTTTAAAAAAGCTTTTAGATAAGTATAGGGGAATGTTAGCCAGAGGATATTTGCCGTTTCAAGAAAAGCCTAAACTTACATACCAAGAGGAAGGCTTAGATTTACAAAAGTTTTGTTTTAGGCCGGAGGATGCGGATTGGTATGAATTAGGGATTCTTGCTTATGGATGTGGGGTCTCCCGGTGTTGGCTGTTTAGCTTTTTAGTAGAGTTAGACTTGTCACTTTTGGCGGACTTTATCGATATCCAGAAAGCGGTATTTGGAGTTACTTCAGCAGACATCAGTAGGCCTAGACTAATTCAACAAATTTTTGGGAAACGACGCTACATCCACAGGATTTTACACTTTCGACTATAACGAAAAAGTCTCACAAACTACAAAAAGTCTACATAACTCTCAAAAAAACCTACACTGACAAAAAATCCATACCCAACTATTGGGTAAAGATTTTTAGAATTTCTAAAAGTATTTTCCCGGTTTGAGAAAAATAATACCATCAATTAAACAAGATTTTTTTGAAGTTTGTGTAATTCGACTATCTCTTTATAATTTTCAATTTTGTTATTGTTTACACATAGTATTGTAAAAGAAATTTATAATATTGATTCATCTAATTATTTACTTTTTGCTTTAGTTCATAAATAATTAGTTGATTTTTGATTCATATATAAAAACTGATATGATATTCTAGTTATGGAGAAAAATATAAAATATAAAAAACTACCTCGTAGTTGGTATGAAAGACCTCTTTTAGAAGTAGCAAGAGATAGCATTGGTAAATTATTTATTTATAACTCTCCTCAAGGACAAATCATTACAAAAATTGTAGAAGTAGAAGCCTATCATATGATCGGAGACCCTGCTTGTCATGCTCATAGAGGAAAAACTTCACGTAATTATGTTATGTTTGGAGAAGGAGGCCATCTCTATGTGTACTTTATTTATGGTATGTACTATTGTATGAATATTGTAGTAGAAAAAGAAGGAGTTGCAGCAGCTGTTTTAATTCGAGCTTTAGAGCCAATTTCAGGATTAGAACTCATAAGAAAAAATCGTCCAAACAAAAAAGACAGAGAACTGTTAAATGGTCCGGGGAAGGTGTGTAGTGGACTTGGAATTACCAAAAAACACAATGGATTAGATCTCACCTCTGAAATTATTTTTTTAGCTGAGTCAAAAAATATTTTAACTAATCAAGAAATTATTTCTACTACTAGAATAGGAATTTCTCAAGCAAAAGATTTACCTTGGAGATTTTATGAAAAAAACTCTATTTGGGTTTCTAAACCTTAAAGAAAAGGATTATATTTTTTTTCTTTATAAATTTGAGTAGTTTCTCCATGACCCGGAATAACTAAAGTAGAATCTTCTAAAGTGAGTAACCTCTGTTTAATAGATTTCATGATAGTATAGTAATCTCCACCCCAAAGATCAGTCCTCCCAATCCCACCTGCAAATAAAGTATCTCCAGAGAAAAGAATAGATCCACTAGAATACTCAAAATAAAAACTACACGAACCCGGAGTATGTCCGGGAGTAAACAACACTTTTAATTTTTCACCTTCTAAAATAAATTCTTCCTCATCTTCTAAAAAATGGGTAATTTCCTTTAAAGTATAATTTGGCAGAGGAATACCAAAATAGCTACACTGAATAGGAATCATCTCATAAAGTTTTAAATCATCTCTATGTAAACAAATTTTTGCTTGGGGATTAAGCTCAGCTATAAACTTTGTACCTAAGCAATGATCAAAATGAGCATGTGTATGTAAAATAAGTTTAACACTCAATCCTTTTTTAGAAAGCTTATCAATAATTTCTTTTTCACTTCCACCGGGATCAATTACAATTGCTTCTTTGCTCTCATTTGAAAATACTATAGAACAGTTACATCCTAAGGGATATACAGGAAAGGTTTCTATTTGAATGGGCATTTAATTTCTTCTTCCTCTTTCCATTTTCAAAGTTTCAATAAGTGAGATCTCAGGTAAAGCTAACCCTAACTCTTCAGAAATTTCTACATGGCTATATCCTTTCTTTAATAAATACACTACTTTATCTACTTTACTAGTATTTTCTGGAAGCTCACTTAAGGCAGTAGAAATAGAAATTTTTACTTTATCTACAGGAGCCTTGGGAGAAGATTTTAATGTTTTAGTTAAATAACTTGCAAACTCTTCTCCTTCAGAAACAAGAAGATTATCTATTACATCTACTTTTTTCCCCTCTTCAAAAGGATTTCCACCAATAGACATATCAATATGTTTTATAGGAGTTGGCTTAGGTGGTACAACTCGACTTGGATTTTGAGTATTTTCCAAAGGTGTAACTCCTAAAAGAGAACGAAGTAGTTTTCCTAAACTTCCCACAAATCCTAGTTCTGAATCAACCTCTCCAGCATCTGACTTCACTATTGGTTTAGTTAAATTCTGTGTAAATTTTTCTTGTTTTTTAGTATCTACTTTTTCAATAAATTTTTGATAAGAACTATCTTTTTGTTTTAACTCAAATGTAGGTTCTTTAGATAAATCTAGTCCCATACTTTCAGCTTTTTGTAAAAGATTTTTTAAAACTGTAATCTTAGAATCTAAAAGAGATAAATAATTTTCTGATTCCTTAAAAAATTGCAAGGTATATTCTTGAA
>Ga0308414_1000151_pt1 | contig 42248 bp, 31 predicted proteins | sample HotsprSampleOS50_FD_205667 | JGI IMG/M metagenome (GOLD analysis project Ga0308414, IMG submission 205667) | Hot spring phototrophic mat microbial communities from Octopus Spring, Yellowstone National Park, Wyoming, United States - 20090730_OS50 ... | reverse complement strand
CGGGCACATGCCTTCATCGTGACACGAACCATGGGTGTGGCCATCTTTTCCGTGGCCGCAGTCTTCATCAGCGTTGTGATCACATTAATTCTGGTGCTGAAGGAGCGTGGGCTGTTAACCTCGGTAACCGAACCGAGCTGGGGTGGGACAATCCTGTTCACGGTCTTTGTCTTACTCCAGTTCTGGAACTTGTTTAATGCAAAATGCCTCGGGCGGTCCGAGTCCGTATTTCCAGCATTGTGGAATAACCGAAGCTTTCTTGTGGTTGCTGGATTGATACTTCTCGGACAGATACTGATTGTCCAATATGGTGGTGACGTATTTCGCACCGTGCCACTGTCGTGGCAAGAATGGCTGATTCTCTTCGCCACCACGTCCGTGGTCCTCTGGGTCGGCGAACTTCAGCGGCTGTGGCGTCGGTTCAGATCCTTTAGAGGTAGGCAATTGCTCAGATGAGGTAACAATGATCCGAAACTTCAGCAGTCTTTCCTTGATGTCACTGATGAGTTTCAGCCTACTTGGAGCGACGATAGCCGCCAAAGAACCGCCGAAGGCTGAGGCTGTCTCCACGACAAAAGGGGTGGTGGTTTGCGTGTCGCCGGTGGCGGCAGAAGTCGGCGTGCAAATTCTGCGAGATGGGGGAAATGCGGTCGATGCGGCGATTGCTGTCGGCTTCGCACAAGCCGTGACCTGGCCTGAAGCCGGGAATATTGGCGGCGGCGGCTTCATGCTTATCTGGCCAGGTCGCAGTGACGAGCCGATTGTCATCGATTATCGTGAGACCGCACCCGCCTCGGCAACGGCTGATCTGCTTGCCCGTGACGCTGATCCGCTGACCCTCAGAGCCGCAGGCGTGCCCGGCACAGTTCGCGGCATGGCCCTCGCCCACCAGAAATTCGGCAGCCGGTCGTGGAAAGACTTGGTGATGCCGGCTGTTCGCCTCGCCGAAGGTGGCTTCACGGTCACACCCGCCCTAGCTCGAAGTCTCAACCAGGTTCTCAACAGCGATAAAACGACGAATCAGGAATTGCGACGCTGTTACGGGAAACCAGGTGGTGGTTTGTGGCAAGCTGGCGACACGCTGATTCTGCCTGATCTCGGCAAAACTCTCCGCAAAATTGCTGAGGACGGGCCAGATGCGTTTTATACCGGGACGATCGCGGAGTTGCTGGTTGCGGAAATGAAGGCAGGGAACGGATTGATCACCGCAACTGATCTCCAAAAGTATCAGGCCAAGGTGCGGAAACCGATCCACGGTCAATACCGCGGCTATGACCTCATCACCGTGGCACCTCCGAGCGGCGGGGGCATCGTTCTCGTCGAGTCGCTGAATATCCTCGAGAACTTTCGCTTGGCAGAATACCCTCGGAACGATCCGCGGACAGTTCATCGCATCGCGGAGTCGCTTCGCCGGGCTTATGCCGATCGAGCTCGGTATCTGGGCGACCCCGACTTCACCACGATCCCCGCGAAATTAACGGAAAAAAGCTACGCACAAGAACTGGCGGCGACGATTCGCGCTGATCGTGCGACGCCAAGTGAAGCCGTCGCCCCGGACATCCCCCTCTCGGATTCTGGAGGCGAAACGACACATTATTCCATCGTTGATCGCCATGGAATGGCGGTCGCCAATACCTACACGCTGGAAAATTCCTGGGGCAACCGAATTGTAGTCCGTGGGGCGGGTTATGTTTTAAACAATGAGATGACCGACTTCAATCACCGACCGGGCCACACGGATCGCAGCGGGCGAATCGGCACCTTGCCAAATCAGATTGCCCCGGGGAAACGGATGCTCAGTTCCCAGTGCCCAACAATCCTTTTGAAAAATGGACAACCAATTCTGGTGACCGGCAGCCCTGGTGGACGCACGATTCCGAACACGGTGTTAAGCATCATCATTCACGTTGTTGATTACGGAATGTCCGTACCCGAAGCAATCAGCGCACCCCGCATTCATCATCAGTGGTTCCCCGATGAGATTCAGCACGAAGAGACGGAGGATTTCCCCCGTCTGAAGGCCGGCCTGGAAGCCCTGGGTCACAAGGTGAAGTCGTCGCGCTTCCAAGGCGATGCCCACAGCGTCGGTATCGACCCGAGGACAGGTGTCCACACCGGTGTTGCGGATCGCCGGATTGAGGGTAAGGCCGTCGCGGAGTGACGCACGCTGTGACTGCTTTTGTAACGACCGAGACGATTACGGGCCCGATGACGAGGGGACAGTGCGTGGATAACGCAGGCGAGTCGAGGACTCCGCCGGTAATTGCGGTGCACCACGATCGCCTGACGAACTCAGGCGAGGGTTGACCGCCTGACGCAGCGGTTCGATCCGGACGTCATCAAAGTAAGCGGTTCCGATTCCGGTGAGTGCGAATGTCAGCGAGATATCACCGGCTGCAGGAATCCGGCGATACATGTGGAAGATTTGCCAGCCACGGGTTTGATCAATTCGTGCGGAAAGCGGTTCACCGCCCACGGAATCGTAGACGACTACACCGTCGGCTGAGGCCTCAATCGGCTGCGGTACTTTTGCCCAGAAACTGATACGGACGAGCGTGCCCGGGGGCAGTTCCACTCGCGGGCTATCCACGGCGAGAAACGACCTCTCGAGTGCCTGCGGTCGTCCAGTCGGCTGACCACGCGGATTACAGGCCACGCGGGGGCGAATCTCCAGCTTCAGGCAATGACTGCCGAGGACCGGTCGAGGCTTATCGACCTGATCCGGGCTGGGGGCCATGACATGAAGCGGGGCGTACCGGCCTGTCAATTGAATCCTCGGTTGTGGCTCGGCATCCGCAAGTCCTTGACTGTTTACTATACCCGCTTGGGCGATGACCGGGTCCTGCCGCAAAATGCTTTGACGAGTCGACCAGCCGGGGAGCGAGGAAATGGCTGCCCCCTCAGTCGGGGCTTCCCGGCTCAATTCAAACTGACCGTAGTCAAGGACAGATTCTTCGGGCTGACTGCTGGCTACTTCTCGGGCAAACTCCCAGTGTTTTGGTAGGGCATAAAAACTGACGGCGTAAGGACTGGCTGAGGGAAAATCAAGCGGCTGGATGGCTTTTTCCCAGTCGGCTCGCATTAGCACACGGATCGGCCGCTGCGCCCGGCGAGCTTCCCGGTAGGCCATGTCCCACTGGCGATTCTCGAAGAATTCCCGGCTCCGATCGATTGACTCTCGTGCTCGGGCCAAAAGCGACCCGGTTTCCGGCAATTCTGGCCCTCCCGCGGCAATAATTTTCTGATGCGTGAGCAGGGCTTTGTTGTACTGTTCAATCGCTTGTTGCCTGGCCCACTGCGCAGCAAGCTCTCCAACGCGATAGCGAGTATGATCTTGCCAGCGGACAATTTTCCCATCGAGCTTGAGATCGCTGGTAAACACGATGGCGGCAGCCAGATCGAACTCGGGCAGAGTGATTTCCGTCCCCCCGGCAACACGCCGCCAGCCCTTGAGTTCGGTGACCCCGGCGGGGGTCACTAGCCAGGGGATCGCTGCGTCCGGCACCAGTGGAACGGTGATTCTCAAGTTGGCAATCGCGGCACTGGCCGGAGTATATTGAGTCCCCGGGCCGAGCCACACTGGTAACACCAGCAACTCATTTTCCGAGCGGATCACAGCAGCGTGAACATTCGGGTGACTGGTGCCTAGCCACTTGGCCGGATCGTTCGCCGACAGCAGTAGCGGCTTGAGCATCTCGATTTCCGTATTCAGAAGCGCCAACTCTAGCAAGCGATCACGACCTTGATGTGAATTCGCAAGAAAACGGTCGGACCAGTAGCCGATCCCCCGATTCCCGGCGGCTAGACTGAGGTAGGTCAGCACGCGAATTTGTTCCGGATGCGGACCGATCGGCTCATCGAATTTCACTGCCCCTGGTTGGCCGATCACCTGATTGATATACCACTCGGGCAGATGGGTTTGCACCCAGGTCCAGGTCATGGTGTTTGCCGGTGTCAGGGACTTCCGCTGGCTCAACCAATCTTTGTAGCGATGCAATTCCAGGCTGGTGAACAACGGCCAGCGGTGGGTGCCGATGGCGTCGATGTAACTGCCGTAACTGCGGAAACCGTCCCAGATGTCAATCGCCCGTGGCTGTTTGAAGCGAACTTCATTCAACACCTCCACGGTCCGCTTGACGGCCGGGAAATCCTCGGCGGTTTTGCCACCCCCCAGGTTCCACATCAGCACCGCATCCGTGGCGGCATATTTACGCAATTGCTGGGCGAGAGTCGCTGCGGCCAATGAAACCGTCGATTCGCGTGGCCCGCGGTTGTCGGGGACTTCCAGGACAGGTAAGGTGGGAACGATCCAGAATCCCTGCCGGGCCGCATCTTCGATGGTGTCGGGCGAGGCATCTGCCGGAAACCAGACAGTATTCAAGTTGGCATCGCGAAGCGTTTTCAGCGGTGTGTCGCTGTGACGGATACCGAGCATGAAAAACTTTTCACCATCGATTTGAATCTGACCTTCAACAAAGCGAACGGACTTCGTTGCTGGAGGCGGGCGGTCATCGCTCCCCGACCCGTTTTTGACTGGCGTCGCCACCGAGGCAGACGGACGGGGTACAGACCCGGGCAGGACCGGTCCGACTTCCAGATCATCGATCCAGACTTCTGTGAGTCCTGGACCAGCATATACATTCAAAATGATTTGATCGATGTAGGCGTCACTCGGATCGACGGCTCGCCCCAGCCTTGCGTGCAGCACGGGCAAGTGCCGGCGAAGCAATTCCGGGACATTCCCCAGACTGAGCGGCTCCCAGTACCGGACATTCCGGTATTTATCGCCGATCAAAAGCGTGGTAAGCGGAGCCTCGGGGTTTTGCGGATCACGTTCCTTCGGCAGCACCAGCCGGGCGCGTAACTCGACCCCGGCACGATAGGCTTTGACCCAGACTCCAGCATGCAACCGCGGACTGACCGGAGCTGGCGGAATCGGATAATAATAATGGACAAATTCGGCTTCCGTCGCCCCTCCCGGCGGATGAGCTTCGATGGCAACCAGTTCCGAGGTCGGGGCATTTCTCGCATGTTCGTCGGAAATTTTATGGCGTTTTTCCTCAAAGCGGATGTTGGCATCGCCCCGAATCCAGAACGGTTCCCGGCCCGCAAAACCATTGCGATGGATGTGCGTCTCGTCTGCGGCTGCAATCACCGCCAGATTCCCAGCCAGGATCACCACCACCAGCCCCGATGATGCAAACCCTTTCGTCATCGACGCACCCCTCCGCATCCGGCGGCGAACCGCACCGATTCCGCAGGCGTATACCGCAACGCGGCGAACCATGAAAGAGCAATCCATTCTCATGGTGCCGCGGAGCACGACTCTTTTGCCGACAATGCCTGCCGCTGACCGACCGACTTGACTCGACGCAGAGCGGATCTTCAACAAGTTCCGGGATTTACCGTACCCAGCCGGCTGAATTTTCCCCAAGATAGTCGGAACCGGGCGGCCTGTCTGAAGGGGCCGGCGGTGTTCTCTCCGAGGATCAATCACATGGCAGCCAAAAAACCTTTGAATCTGGGCATGATCGGCTACGGCTTCATGGGCCGGGCGCACAGCAATGCCTTCAAGCAGGTAGGACAGTTTTTCCCATCGCAGCATCAGGTGGTATTGAAGGCGGCCTGTGCCCGCGACGCTGGGAAAGTTCAGGCTTTTGCCGAGCAGTGGGGCTACGAATCGATCGAAACCGACTGGCGAAAGCTGCTGGATCGCAAAGATATCGACATCGTCGACATTTGCACGCCGAATCACCTGCACAAGGAAATCGCCATCGCCGCGGCCCAGGCCGGCAAAATGATCCTTTGCGAAAAACCCCTGGCCATGAATGCGGTGGAAGGGCAAGCCATGGTCGATGCCGTTGAAAAAGCTGGCGTTGCCAACATGGTCTGGTACAATTATCGGCGTATCCCCGCGGTTTCCCTGGCCAAAAAATTGATCGATCAGGGTCGTCTCGGAAAAATCTTCCACTACCGGGCCAAATTCCTGCAAGATTGGACGATTAAAAGCGATTTGCCCCAGGGAGGGCAAGGACTTTGGCGGCTCGATGTCTCGTCCGCTGGCTCTGGAGTTTCAGGCGATTTGCTGGCACATTGCATCGACACCGCCCTGTGGTTGAACGGTTCGATCCAGAGCATTTGTGCCATGACGGAAACGTTCGTCAAGGAGCGGCCCCACGTCTTGACCGGCAAGATGGAAAAAGTCGGCATCGACGATGCTTGCATTTTCATGGGGCGATTCGCGAACGGCAGCCTCGCAAACTTCGAGAGCACACGCTACGCTCGCGGTCACAAGGCGTTGTACACCTTTGAAATCAACGGAGAGAATGCCAGCCTGTTCTGGGATCTGCATGACTTGCACCGGTTGCAAATGTTTGATTACAGGGATGAAGGGCTGATTCGCGGCTGGAAGTCGATCCACGTGACGGATAACGGCGGTGAGCACCCGTACATGGACAAGTGGTGGGTTCCTGGGCTGGCGATCGGTTATGATAGCAGTTTTGTTCACCAGGTCGCGGATTTTCTCGCTGGACTGGAAACCGGCACACCGGCTCGACCGACCTTCCGGGACGCCCTGGAAACGCAGCGGGTGCTCGACGCGATCCTTGATTCCGCCCGAGATCAACAGTGGCGAAACGTGGCGACTGGGTGAGCCAACTTGTCATGTCCGGGCAAAAAGCGGGGCACGGCCCCGCTTCGTTGAGTGGCGACGATGGTCGCCGCCATTCACTTCTGTGCAATTCGCTGACCGATGCAAAAGAGGTGATGCTCACCGCGGATGAAGATTTGCCCGTCGGAAAACGCCGGGGAGGAATAACAATGTTCACCGATTGGATTTTTGGCAATGACCTCAAACTGGGGTGATGCGGCCAGGACGAAGGTGATGCCGTCGTCGTCGGTGAAATAGACTCGGTCGCCAGCAACCACGCCGGAACTGCTATGATGTCGGCCGAGCCGCTCTTTCCAGTGCAGCTCACCGCTTTTCAGATCCCAGCAACTGCCGAGTCCTTCATCGGTTACAACAAAGGCTTTGCCCGCGGCGGCGACCGGAGAAGGGACATATCCGCCATCATTCTTTTTCGACCAGACGATCTTGCTCTTCGTGACATCGCCGCTGCCGCTTGGATCAATCGCCATGACCCAGCGTTCGGGAAATCCAGCAGTTAAGAAAATGAGCCCCTGATGGTAAACAACGCTCGAGACAAACTGCTCGGTTGGCCCTTGGACGATCCAGAGCGGTTCCCCCGTGTCGGGGTCATAACTGGCGACAGATTTTGAACCGGTAAGTACCATCTGCGTGCGTCCAGCCGCTTCCACAATGACCGGCGGGCAATACGAGCGGAGCCGGTTCGGCCGGTCGATCCGCCAGCGTTCCTCGCCCGTCTTGCGATCCAAGGCTACGAGATACGCCCGGAGATTCGGCGGCGCGTCCTGATCACCGTTGATAATTACCAGATCCTTGTAAAGCACCGGCGGACTACAAAAGCCGTGGACCGAGTGAAATTCTCCGGGGCTACATTGCCAGAGTTGATTGCCGGAGAAGTCGTAACAGGCCACAATCATTTTCGGATAATCTAAGAAGGTGACATAAACCCGTTCTCCGTCGGCAGCCGGGGTTGAAGACGCATAACTGTTCAATTTGTGTTTGCGTTCCAGCGGTGCCTTGGCAACTTCGCGCTGCCAAAGGATTTTTCCGGATTCCCGATCCAGGCAATACAACAGCCGTGGCCTGGGCGTCGGATCGGGCGGGAGATTCGAGCCTTTTTTCGGGGCGGGCGGCGGCGTGTCCCCTTCAAGGCAGCTCGTCACGAACACACGGCCTTGTGAAACGATTGGCGAGGAATGCCCGACTCCTGGAATCGCGGTTTTCCAGGCAACATTCTCTATCGCCGACCAGCGTACGGGGAATTCCCGTTCTGGGGTCGTGCCATCTCCTCGTGGACCACGCCAACCTGGCCAGTCGGCCGGACGGGTCGTCCCGGTGATCGTCAGTACAAACCAACTTGCGAGGAGAGATCGAACGAGTAGCATCATGGCGTGATGGAGTTTGGTTCTGCAGGAGCCAAGTTTGCCTGGCAATCCCTGTTTCCGGGTTGGTAGCTTCCAAATGAATTAAAGCACAGCCGAGTGTTTTCGGGAACGAAAAAATCGGTCGCCGCGTCAAATGAAATATCAAACCCAGTCAGTCGGGGATTCATCAGCAATATTGCCCAGCTACAATGTTTCCAAGTTGGGCAGTTCGGTTTGCCTGATGTCCCCCAATAACTTTAGCTTCACTTAACGTTACCTTACTTAACTTTACCTTCACTTAACGTTACCTTCACTCGGAGTGCGTCCATGTCTCTGTCTCGCGGTCTGCGGATGCTATCCATCGGTTTTCTTGCCATTGGCTTGTTGAGTTTCGCCACGATCAACGAATTGGTGGCGGCCAGCAAAGAAAAAGAAGCACAGCGTCACATTCAGACAATTCGTACAAGCCAGGATCCGAAAGCTGTGGTCACAGCGATTGAAGAACTGGGTAAACTCGGGCAAATCATGAAATCCCTGGCGGCGCCCGCGATTCCGGAAATCATGACAGCATTGAAACACTCCGATCCGAAAATCCGGGCAGCAGCGGCGGTGGCGATCGGGAAACTTGATGCCAACCCGAAAGAAGTCGTCCCCATCCTGGTGAAAATGCTGAAGGAAGATTCGTCAGAAGAAGTGAAGATCGCAGTGACACGGGGTCTAGCCGCGATGGGTGATCAGGCCAAGGCGGCCACAAGCGAGCTGCGAGAGCTTTCAAAAACGGATGAACTTCGGAAAACGAAGCTGGGCCGTGCCGCACAAGATGCGATCCGTTCCATCAATGCTCGGCGCGATTAATCCGTCTGCCCATAACACGCATTCTCTACCGATGTGAATTACTCCATCGGGGTCAAACACCCGGACCGCTGATGGAGTTTCTTCGCGATTGCGAATTCGTTCACGGCTGCGCCGAGATGATTACGGCTTCGCCGAGATGATGTCGCCGATCCCCGCCGGTTGCTGACTTGTATCCGCACTTCAGCCATGTCCGGGTTCACACGATTGAACCCGGATTTTTTTCCGCCTGTCAGCCACGTCCGGCTTCCGGCTGGTTGAATTGCTTTAAGAAACTCCTGATTCAAAGCAAATCACAAGACAGGGTTGCATTTAAGAGCAAGCCGGGATATATCCCGACGACCGGGACTCGTCACCAGGGTGGCGTTGCGGAGGGCATGCTTGATGGATGTCCGAGCGATTTTCCCAGGCATTATGCTTCTGGCAGGGAGCGCTTCCTTCGGAGCTTCGGCGGCCCCACCCGCCGCCAGCATGGCATCATCGGCATCGGCGAATCCCGATCCGACCGTGGCGGCCACGGTCAACGGGGAAGTCATTCGCTTAGCGGAGGTGGATGCGGTCATCCGTCGAGAAATCCGTCCCTCAACGCCTTTAACCGATGATCAAACAAGGCAGTTGCGACAAAATGTTCTTGAAGATCTGATTGATGATTTGCTGATCAAACAGTTCCTTCGCGAACACGGCCCGGCCGTCACCTCAGCCGACGTTGACCATCATCTCCGGGCACTCTCGGCCAGCCTTCGGCGACAACATCGCAGTCTCGAGCAATATTGTCAAGAGACGGGACAGACAATGGCTCAGCTCCGAGATACCTGGAGTCATTTGCTGCGATTGCAAAAATATGTGGATCAGCGAGCCACGGAGAGCGAACTACGGAAATATCATGAAAAATACCGGGAGTTGTTTGATCGCACGGTTGTGAAAGTGAATCTCATCCTGATGCGGGTACCCACCGGGTCGCCGCCCGGAGATTGGCAAACCGCTCGGGAGAAACTCCAGGAAATCAAGAGAGAGATTCTTGCGGGCCGATTGAACTTCGAAGACGCTGCCCGTAAATATTCCGTCGATCCGAGTGCGGCGCAGGGCGGGCAGCTCGGTTGGATTGCCCGCAGAGATTCTCTCGTTGATGATGCGTTGGCCGAAGCAGCCTTTGCCATGAAAATCGGCGAGATTAGCGATCCGATCGAAGTCGAGCATGGGATCGGCATCCTTCAGGTCGCCGCGCGAAAGCCGGGCACACCGCGATCATTTGAAAGTGTGGTGGATCTCGTGCGCGAATGCTACATCGAAGATATTCGTCGAGAGCTCGTGCGTCAGATGCGTCGCCAGTCGGTGATCCACACCGTTTTACCGTAAGCAAGGGCGAATCACTCTGCCCGGCGGGTTGAGACCGCCTCACGGCGACCGCCACGGCTAGTCAAGCGATCACAAGCCGTAATCGATTTCATGTGTTTTTAATTGGCAAATCAATATCCGTGCGAGGCTGATTCCTGTAAAATTTGAATATTATGTCCGAAATACGATTTCTTGACGTATTTCTAGGAGAAAGACCTCAACGCGGCTTAGGAGCATGACGCACCGGCAATATTGTGGCAAAGCCACAATCACCCACCAGGAACCTCCCCTGTGTCGGAAATCTCTCCCTTGGCGGTACACTTACGACGTTACCCGGAAAACCAAATGTTCTTTGCAAGTGACAGCTTCACCGCTGAGCCGCATGCGTAGTTCATAATCGTGGTTGATTTAACTTTACTGCTGATGATAAAATTCTATTTAGAACTGACAGCCAGCAATCATCGATTTGGTGAGTTGGATGATTTCTGAGGTTTACCCGATGTTAACCTCAACCTTGATAGCACCTGGCGAGTCCGATCAGTGCTGCCCGAGTTCAGCGGTGGCACCCGTTTCGGCCATGAGCATCTACTCTGATTGTCAGCTTGAAGCGGAGCGATTTAAGTGGATTGAAAGTGAGAAGGCGGGCTGTGATCTGGGCGAAACCGCGATTCGGAGGTGGGTTCAGGATCACTGGTGGGGCTATTTGCGGGCACGCTGGCTTGAACATTTGCAAGGAAAGCGATTCTGGATTGAACTCGATCGCGGCGACTTCGGGCTGTTGCAACGCGCCTTTCAAGACCGCAAAGAATTGCTCGATCGCATTCTCGATCGCTTAAAAGCGGGCCAAGAAAACCTGGACATTATTACCTGGGCCACATCGATGGAAATCGAAGTCGAAGCTGTGCTGCAAATCCTCGAAGCTCTGGACATAAACAGCCGCCGACTTGTTCACCGCTTTGATAAATCCATGTAAGTTTCTCCGTGACATCAGGATGTGCTTCTCTTGATTGCAATTCATTTGCTGGCATATTGGTCGTCGATCTGAGCTTCCCGCGAAGTGTTTGCCATCGTTCTGATCTGAATTGCTACCGCGATTCATCCCGATCATGGACGGACCGGCAGGGCATGGCCGAAGAATCGTAACCAGTTTCCGTAAAAGATTCCGTCGATATCGGCATCGGAGTAGCCACGTCGGGCGAGAATGTCTTCCAGTTTGTGAACATCGGTGATTGTTTTCAAATCACGGGGTGTCTGTTCGGTTCCGAAGCCGCCATCGAGATCGGTGCCGAGCGCGCAGTGCCGTGCCGACCCGGCGAGTTGGCAAATATGATCGATGTGGTCGGCGGCGGCTTCGAGCCCGACGACCTCGGGCGAGGTTTCCCCGCGAACCCATCCGGGATACATCATCCAAGCGTCGAACGCGGTGCCGATGACGGCGTCACGTTCGATCAAGATGCGAATCTGTTCGTCGGAGAGTTGTCGATCACCTGGCACTAGTGCCCGGCAATTATGATGGCTGGCCAGCATTGGCCCATGGTAGATGTCCATGGCATGGAAAAACGACTGATCCGACAGGTGGGTGACATCAAGAATCATCCCGATCTTCATAAACTCTTTGAGCAATTGTACCCCAGCGGGCGTCAGCGGACCATCGACAGCCGTACCGTAAGCATAATGGCTGCGGCCATAATGTGCCGGGCCGACGGCGCGTAAGCCATCCGCCCACCACTCGACGACTTGCTCGGGGCTGACAATCGGGTCAGCTCCTTCCATGCTGAGAATAATTCCTAGCGGGGTCGTGTCTGGTGCGTGTTGCCAGGTTTCCCAGTGTTCCCGCAATTCTTGCTGTGTGCTAATGATGCGGAGGTGACCCTGCTTTGCCAGCAAACGGTAGTAGTGCAGTTGACCCTGGGCGTGAGCGTAGGCGATTTGCTGGGTCGCGTAATCGAGATCGACCCGTTTCGTGCCGGTGCGTTTCGGAACATCAGGTCCGCTGCGGCACAAAAGCGTGGCCACGCAGATCGGTACTCGACAGCGGCGAAGTTCGGGGAAAGTCAGGGTTGCTTTGCCACGCGCCTTGGCATCGGTCATCCCGGCTTCTTGGCGATTGAGTTCCTCGACGGACAAAAACAAGTCTCGGTTGTAGCCGAGGGCGTTGTAGGCGAGGTCGAGGTGAGAGTCGATCATCGGTCGCATGGCAACCTCTTGTCTCGTCCAGGAGCCCAGCCGGCGGAATCGACCCTGGCAATGCGGCTGGAGAATATTGCCGAGGGCGATGCTTACGGGGGATCGTAGCCGCCGGGGCAAAACGGGTGGCAGCGACAAATCCGCCAGACGCCTTTGAGGCTTCCGGTGATGGGGCCGTACTTTTGCACCGCAAGAATAAAGTAGTCGCTGCAACCCGGTGTATAGCGGCAGCTGGGCGGAAGCAAAGGGCGGAGGAACAGTTGATAACCTCGGACGGCCAGAACCAGCATGGTCACCAGTAGCCAGCGGGGGGCTGACCACCATCTCTGGGTGTTCATCGCAAAATCTCCGGTGGATCACCGCGGAACCGGTTCACGACTTGCCAAGCAAGTCTCGTGAGCGAACGCTGCCACTCAGCCAACGTCGGCATCGGTGTCACAGACCGGGGAACAAGGATTAAGTCGATTTCATCGGGAAGATCGTCATGACTCAAGCGGAACGCTTCGCGGAGAAGCCGTTTGTAGCGATTCCGGGTGACGGCATTTCCGAGTTTTTTAGAAACCGAGAGGCCCAGTCGACGACCACCACCAAGATTAGGCCGAGCATAAACAATCAAAATCGCGTCGGCCGCCGATTGTTTAAGCCGAAAAATGGATTGAAATTCAGAAGCTTTTTTCAGTCGATTCTGTTTGCGAAACCGCAACCGGGGGCGTTGCGATTGATCAGGCGGCGGGCCCGAGGATTGCGAATTTGCTAGCATCCCCAGCCTCCCTCAGGTCCAAAGCAAATTGCCTCGGACATCTTGCGGATTTCTACGGGCAAATTCCTCAATCAACTCCCGACTTCGATCGTCGCTAGGAGGCGTGGCCACGATTTTGATCACCAGATATTGGTCGCCGCCGGCGATTCCCTTCCCGCGGAGTCGGACTCGGCTGCCGCTGGAGGTCCCGGGAGGAATTTTGACATTCAAGCGTTGCCCCTCGATTGTCGGCACTTCGACTTTTGTTCCAAGGATTGCCTCTGTGACGCTGATCGGGACTTCGAGCAGCAGATCGTTGCCTTCCCGGGTGAAATAGGGATGCCGACCGACACGGACCCGGAGGTAGACATCGGCCGAGCCGGTGGCTGAGGCCGGGACGCGGAGGCGTTTACCATCTTCGATGCCTGCGGGGATTTTGACATCGATCTCGCGGCCGTCCACGGCGATGGTCACCTTCCCACCCTGAGCGGCTGTTTCGAAGGGGATGCTGACCTCGGATTCGACTTCCGCCGGGGGTGTGGTCCGGCTTCGCCGGCTAGCACGACTGCCCCGCCGAGGGCCGAAGCCGCTGCTGAACAGATCTTGAAATCCGCCGGGGCCGGCACCGCCAAACAGATTTTTGAGCAGTTCCTCGGCAAGTTCCGGATCGACTTGTTGACTTCCAGAAAAGCCTCCGGGAAATCCCGCACCCGGGAAGCCGCCGCCAGGAAAGCCGCCCGTAAACTGTTCACCGGCGTGGCCGAAGGTATCGTATTTTTGACGCTTCTCGTGATCCGAGAGCACTTCGTAAGCCGCGGAGATTTCTTTGAATTTCGCCTCGGCCTCTTTGTCGCCTGGATTACGATCCGGATGGTATTTCCCTGCCAGTTTGCGATACGCTTTCTTAATCTCCTCGTCCGAGGCTGATTTGGAAACGCCGAGAACCTCGTAATAATCACGCGGCATGGTAGCGGAATCAACTCTCATGGGAAAGAATTCACTGTAGTATTGTACTAAGCTCACCCGCCGTAAGTTAGATGGGGTTTTGCAGCACGACAATTCGGCAAAACGCCGGACAGTTTTGGAGTCGGACAAGGCATGTCAGCCAGGGTGCTGATTATTGATGATGAGGAAGCGATTGCCTGGTCGTTGCGGAAAGCGTGTGAACGGCAAGGATATCGTGTCGCCGTCGCCGCATCGGCCGAGGCAGGACTGGCTGAAGCTCGTCGCCAGCCCCCAGATGTGGTGCTGCTCGACATCCGCTTGCCCGGAATGGATGGAATCACGGCAATGGCCCGCCTGGCAAGGATCGCCCCGGATGCGGCGGTAATCATCATGACCGCGCATGGCAACCTCGATACGGCCGTTCGAGCGGTGTCTGGCGGTGCGTTTGACTACCTCGCCAAGCCATTTGATTTACAAACCGGGCTGAATGTCTTGCAACGTGCGATCAGCCGTTCCCGCGGAAACGATCTTGCTTGCAATCACGATCTCCCGGACAGTGGAGAAACATTGATCGGGCAGTCGCCGGCGATGCAAACGATTTTCAAACAGATTGCTCTGGTCGCGCCGACCGATGCGTGTGTCTTAATCACTGGGGAAAGCGGGACAGGCAAGGAGGTCGTGGCCCGGGCCATTCATACGCACAGCGGGCGGCGGTCGCAACCCTTTCTTCCGGTCCATGTGGCAGCGTTAAATCCAAACCTGGTCGAGAGCGAATTGTTCGGTCATGTCCGCGGAGCATTCACCGGGGCCGACCGCAACCGCGTGGGGCTGCTGACCCTGGCCGATGGCGGCACCATCTTTCTTGACGAACTGGCGGATATCCCGCTGCCCGTACAGGCAAAATTGTTGCGAGTGCTGGAGCGTCAGGAAGTCTTGCCCGTGGGTGCAGCGGAACCGCACCCGGTTCATGTTAGGATCATCTCGGCGACGCACGCCGACCTGCCTGCGGCAATCGCTGCGGGTCGATTTCGCCACGACTTGTATTATCGCCTGAATGTGTACCCAATTGAATTACCACCGCTCCGTCAGCGTCTCGAGGATTTGCCGTTGCTGGCCCAGTATTTCCTTCGCCGGCTCGGGGCCAATCCAACGCTGCTGCCAGAAACGATTCAGATGCTTCAAGCCCGACGCTGGCCAGGAAATGTTCGGGAACTGCGGAACGTCCTGGAACACGCCGCCATCCTGGCACGGGGCTGCCCGATCCGCCCGGAACATTTGCCCGGAGAACAACGCAATCTGGCGGACAGTCTCTCCGCACACGGCCGGATGATCCGGGCCGTGCGGGAGTGGGTGCAGCAGCAGTTTGCTCAGCCGAGCCCATCCACCGAATTACACCAGCAGTTTCTCAGCACCGTTGAACCGATCCTGTTTCTGGAAGTGTTGCAACGATGCCAGGGAAATCGCCTGGCAACAGCACGATATCTCGGCCTGGCACGAGCCACCTTAAGAAAGTGGCTGCGGAAATACCATCTGGATTCGGCAAGCGATGATAACACCGACCTCGAGCCGAAGCCGACTCACGATCCGAAGGCAGACAGCGAACCATGAGTCCTCCTACTCCTGCAAAGGAGACTTGCCATCGAGAATAACCGAGAATTTCTTTGAATCTGAGAAAGCGCGTCCGTGAAGTGCCGCCAAGGAAAGCCGGTCGACGGCGATAAAGGTGACAGCGCGAAAACATGAAGAAAAGCTTCGGCGAAGTGTGGACCGGCAACAACAAAACATTTGCCAATCTGGAACGGGAAAAGTCGTGTCGAATAGCATCGTCAGCGAAGCCCGAGTGGTTATACTTTCCTAGGACAGGCGTTGCCCTAGATTCGAGGATTCCATGCGAGTGCTGGCACCATCCGTTCTTGGGGCGGTCAATCCCTTTCTAGAGCCCGATTTTCTGCTCGCCGTCGGCGGGTTGATCCTGGTATTGCTGGCCGGAGCAATAGCCTTTTACTTTGCGGATCGATGGAAGCGGAAACAGTTGGCAGAGGACCGGGACTTCGCCTCCTCACTGTCGGTCTACCGTGAGATGATGGAACACGGCGATTTGAGCAGTGAAGAATATCAGCGGGTGCGAGCCCAGCTCGCGGAGCGGATGAAGGGCAGCGGGGTAGGCCCCAGGTCGGCTGAAACGATGTCCACGCCGAAGTTGGTTGACCAGGAAGATTCTGACCAGGTTGACGATTCTCGGGGGGTGGCCGGGTCCGAATTGCCTCAAACTTGAGAAAATCCGCCAGTCAACTTCGACGGGATTCGCGTACAATCGTCACAACTGGCACGTCGCGAGGATGTGCACGAACAAGAACCCGGGCTAGTTTTTTGAGCAGCGGCCGGCGTAAACTAGATTGTCAGATATCATTATTATCGAAATTGCCAGATTCACAATCTCTATTAATATGGGGACGACGGAATGGCGGGGTCTAACAGCGGCGACGGTGGGGGACGGAAGGCACCCGGCACCGCAGGCCGGAATCGGAACGCATATTGTTCCTTTTGCCGTCGAAGCCACCGCGATGTCGGGCCGCTGGTGGAAGGACCAGGCGATGTCTATATTTGCGGCGAATGCATTGACCTCTGCTCGTCGATTATCGATCAAGAAAAGAAACGGCGGGGAGTCGCCACTGGGAAAACCACCACGTCGAACATCCCCTCGCCACGATCGATTAAGGAGAAGCTGGATCAATACGTCGTCGGTCAGCAGCGGGCCAAAAAAGTCCTCTCGGTCGCAGTGCATAACCACTACAAACGCTTAAGTTTAGGGGACAAATCCCGTAACGACGTCGAAATTGAGAAAAGCAACATCTTGCTGATTGGCCCGACGGGCAGCGGGAAAACATTGCTGGCTCGAACCTTGGCAAAAGTGCTGGATGTTCCCTTTGCCATCGGCGATGCGACGACCCTCACCGAAGCCGGATATGTTGGCGAGGATGTGGAAAACTTGTTGCTGAAGTTACTGCACGCCGCTGACTTCGATATCGAGGCCGCCCAGCGAGGAATCATTTACATCGATGAGATCGATAAGATCGCCAAGACCAGCCACAATGTCAGCATTACGCGGGATGTATCCGGGGAAGGCGTTCAGCAAGCCCTTTTGAAAATGCTGGAAGGAACTGTTTCCAACGTTCCGCCTCAAGGGGGTAGAAAACACCCCGAACAACAATACATTCAGGTGGATACTTCGAATATTTTGTTCATCGTCGGAGGAACGTTTGTCGGTCTGGAAGAGATCATTTCCCGACGAACCGGAAAGAAAACGATCGGCTTCGGGGCACAAGCGGATTTCCGGGAACGCTCGATGGGAGAACTGCTGTCGCAGGTCACGGCCGAGGATCTTTGTGAATTCGGTTTGATCCCCGAGTTCATCGGCCGCTTACCGGTCGTGGCCCCGTTGGAACCACTTGATGAAGAATCATTTGTTCGGATCCTCACCGAACCGAAAAATGCCCTGGTCCGACAATATCAAAAACTGTTCGAGATGGAAGGAGCCGAGTTGTGCTTTGAACCCGATGCCTTGCGGGAAATTGCCCGGCTGGCAAAGTCCCGAGATACCGGGGCACGGGGGCTTCGTGCCATCGTCGAAGAAATCATGCTCGATATCATGTTCGATTTGCCCGACATGGAATCGAAGGGCAAACACGTGGTCACGTCCGATGTGGTTCGGGGAATTAAACGGCTGTTTACACCACCGGAAACGATCATCGAAAAAACAGACAAGCTCAGCGCCTAAGTCAATCATCGGCGAATCACGCTGCAAAGGCCGGGCCTGGGAAGAACTCCAGCTTCTAAAAGGAAGTCCCGAGAGACTTCCTTGGAGCAAACACCGCTTCGCAGGTGGCAAGTTCCTGTCCTGTTGTCGATACCCGGCGCGGCACTGAACCAGACGGTTCCGCTGTGGAATCGTTGTGAATCCCACCTCCCCACTTTCGGATTGTGCTGATCGTATGGCACGGTCGAATTCCCAGATTCCCCTGCTTCCGTTGCATCAGCTTCGGCCGGGACAGGCGGCGGATTGTTTTGCCTTCTTAAGCGAACGCAATCGGGGAATGACTCGGGATGGCAAACCGTTTTTCACCTGTCGTTTCCGCGATAAGGTCCGCAGCTTGGACACGAAGATCTGGGCCGACCACCCGTTGTTCACCGCCTGCGAGCGTGAATGGAACGCCAGTCAGTTTTACAAGATCCGAGCGGTCGTGCTCGAAAAAGAGCGGTACGGATCGCAGCTGGAAATCCTGGAACTCCGACCGATCCGAGACTCGGATCGGGCCGACGGTTTTCAAGAGCGGGATTTTTTCGAAGTGTCTCGGTTCGATCCCGAGCAGATGATGATGGAACTGCGGCGATTGGCCGAAACGGAAATTTCCGACGCGGCATTGCAAACTCTGGTCATGAAATTATTAACGGAACACGCGGAGCTATTGAAACGCTTACCGGCTCATCCACGGGCGTTTTTCCCGTATCCAGGTGGGTGGCTGGAGCATACCGTTTCAGTCACTCGCTCGGCGTTGTTGCTTGCGGATCGCTATCGCCAACAATATCCCGAATTAATTCCTCCGCTGAACCGCGATCTTATCGCTGCTGGGGCGATGTTGCATGAGATTGGCCGCGTGGCGGAACTGAGCCCGGGCGAGCCCGGTCAAGCAGCAGTGACAACGATCCCGGGTCAACTCTTCGGCCCGTTGTTTCTCGGTCGGGATCTGATCCGAGAGGCAGCAAAAGCAATACCGGATCTGAACCCGGAATTGCTGTTACTGCTCGAACATCTGATCGTTACACACCTGAGCTTACCGGAGTGGGGCTCGCCACGGCTGCCCGCCATTCCCGAAGTGTTGATTTTGCATCATGCTGATGACCTTGATGCGAAATTCGAGATGTATGCTCGCTGCTTGCATCGGGACACATCGGAAGGCCCGTTCACGGATCCTGACCCGGTATTGAGAAAGCCGCTGTTGAAGCATCGAAATGTCTGAACCGCAGGGGTTGAACCGGTTAGTTCGGTTTGTCTGGGTGATATCCCGCCCACCGGTAAGAACAGACTAGGCCGGTTTGATTCATTCCCCTTGTCCCCGCTTCGATCGTCGTCGAGAATGAGTGCAGTGTCGGCACGATGGAAGAGGTGCGGCTGCTGATGAGAGAGCACAGCGCGGCAAATCTTCCCAGGCACAGCCATTCGAGCCGGGGCGGCTGATGGATCATGGTGTCGCAATGATTTCGGTGCGTTTAGCCGGTGTTCAGGGGATGCCGTCAGCGCCGACACCGCTGCCTCGCTTTGAGTATAACCTGCTGCGATTATTGCGATTTTTACTCGGGCATCTGCCCGTCGAGCAAGCAGAACCCTTATTATTCCAGCGAGTTTTGCCGCTTCCGCTTTGTATCAGCCCGACAGCGGCTCAGCTAGTCGCCGACACGCTGGCCAAGGGGCTTGTTCTGAGTCTGGTTCGCAGCGGGGGCTGGCGTCGTGATTCGTATTTGCATCGGGGCGAATCGCGAACCGGGCGACTCTGGGAACGGCATGATGTTTCGGAGTATGCCCTAGAACTGAGCGCCAATCCGCTGTCGTTTCTAATCTGGCTCACAGCCGAACGACTCGATACTCCGCAGCGACCGTGGGAGCCACGGGAAGGCGAATCGACCGGCGGTGATGAATTCTTTTTCGCCCTGGCGTATGATCGATTACGGCAAATCCCCGCAGTGAAGCCGCATCTCCCGAGCCACCCTGCATTTCGCGGCAATGCGTTGTGCTGGCTGATGTACCCCGGAGACTTTGCGGCTCTGGCCGACTCAACAACGCCAGACTTCACCCCCTGGTTTCAGACCCCCCGTGTCGTGATTCTCGAAGCCTGGCAACCGGTCTTGCTGCAAACCTGGTTAAAGTCGGAACGGGCAAAATGTCAGCAAGAAGATTGGCAAATGATGCGACAACAAGGTCAAGCAGAGCAGTCGGTCCTCGATGCTTATCTCCGGGCTGCGCACCAGGCCCAGCGTCCTGAACTGGCGCGATTTTTGCTCCGACTCGCAGCCGCGATTTTTACTTCGACAAAAATCGGTAGTGATTTTTGGACCGGGGGGCTGCGGGCCACGCGGCCCTTGAGGCTCTCGGATCGCCTCGCCACGCAAACCGCGGCCCTGAGTGTGCCGCGTGCAATCCTACGATTGCAAGACTGGGAGCGACAAGCACGATCCGTAGGCTATTTTGATGAAGGATACGTTGTCAGCCAGTTCTGGAAGTCGGAGTGGGCCGCAACGGATGGGGATCGCCTGGCTCAGCAGTGCCAGGCCGTGCTGGACAGCCTCGATCCGTTGCGCTTCCGACACGATGTCAATGATGCCGATGAGCCGTAGCCGGATTCTAGCAGCGGCAGCCAGACACACCCCGCGTTGATAAGGGCGTTACTTCCGAGAGAGGGTTCAGAATGAGTCGAGCCTACCGAATCAGCGTCAAGGAATCGCAGACTCAGCGAATCCGGGGCAGCGATCAAATTAAAACGCAGCTGGAACTGCTGGAGATCTTACCGCCAGAGGCGACCGCGGAAATCCTTAGAAATGTTCTCGCCGAGCGGGGCTTTCGCGCGGCCGAAGATGGCACGATGATCCGTCAGGCGGCCGGCATCCGTGTGATTGTCGATCCGTGTGACGGTTCCGTCACCGTTACCAGCGAACGGGAAGAAGCAATCACAATCGAGTCGCGGCAGCAAGCGACCCTGTTCGACGATGTCGGGCCGTCCGAAGAGACTGTCCGTGAGCAACTTCGTCAACGTTTACATCAGGAACTGCAACAGAAATCAGCCATCGAATTGCAACGACTTCAAACCGAGGCAACGGAACGACTTGAAGCCGCTCTGGATGAGCTTCAGCCGGAACTGGCTCGGATTGTGAATCAGGTGACCCGGGAAGCATTAAAGCAAAAAGCCGCCCAGCTCGGAACAATCAAAGAACTGACTGAAGATCCTGAGACCGGCAATCTGACGATCAAACTGGATGTCTAGCTTCCAGGAATGGCGAATGGCTGGCGAATTGTCAGCCTGCTGCAACTAGGGTCAAGGTAACATGATTCATTCCCGAAGCCACGGGCATGATGTTCCGAAGCTAGAATCCACAGAGATCCAGAAGACAATTGAGCGCTCGTGAGCGGACAGGGCCAGAATTTTGATGAGTCGGTTGTCATGAGTGTGCTGATCGCGGAATCGGATTTACCGGCGACGTTGGATGCCGCTCAGGCGGTCGAAATTGCCTACGCCGAGGATTTGGCGGCAATCGCGGGCTTGCTGGTTCGCGGTTTGCCGTGCTTGATCGAATGCGAAAAGGAACTTGCTCCGTATCTGTTTGTGAATTTGCGGGGCCGGTTGAAAGATCGACAACTGAAATGCCTGTATCTCGATGGCCGACCTCGGGAGAAAGAAGCAGCGACCGCCTCGACAGGCATGACCACCGGAATGATCGGTACGATGATCAGCCAACTCCGGGAAGCGGTCCGTGGCGCGGTGGAAAAACGGGTGGTTGTCTTGCCTCATCTCGATTTGCTGACCACCAGCCAAGGAGGGCTAACCACGGAAGCCCGGGAAGTGATTCCGTTGCTGTATGAAAACCCCGAGCTGGTCTGGCTCGGCTTCAAGGATCCGTCATTCACGCTGCCGCGAGTCATCGAAAATTTATTCCCGTACCGCCGGAGCCTGCTGGGCATCGCCCGCGACCGGCTGCGATATCTGGTGACACAAAAAGAAGCACGAAAATTCGGGCAACGCTTCAATCCCTGGCAGCTTTACAAATATGTTTCCGGCGTCAATGCGATTCGACTCAGGAAATTGCTCTCGACTCTGGAGGGGGAAGATTACCCGGCCAATTCCCGGCTCGCGTACCAGCAACTTCGCCAGGCAACCCTGACCGGCACACTGGAAATCCCTGATGTCGATCTTGAACGTGACATCGGCGGGTATGCCAAAGTGAAGAAGCGGCTGTCGGAGGAGTTGCTCGATGTGCTTCGCCGTCGCGACCAGACGACCGATGCGGCCGAGATTGTCCGCTTGGAAGAGTTGATCCCCCGGGGAATGATTTTTTGGGGTCCGCCGGGCACGGGGAAAACTTACTTTGCCAAGGCGATTGCCACAGCGATCGGGGCGGCGGTGACGATTGTTTCGGGGCCGGAACTGAAATCAAAATGGGTCGGCGAAAGTGAGGAAAACCTTCGGCAAATTTTTCAACGAGCCCGGCAATCCGCCCCCGCCATCATCGTCTTCGATGAACTCGACTCGTTCGCCACGGCTCGGGGGACTTACTCTGGCTCGGGTGTTGAGCATTCAATGGTCAATCAATTGCTCACCGAGATGGACGGCTTCCACAAAGATGAACTTGTCTTTGTCGTCGGCACCACGAACTTTGTAGAATCTCTGGATCCGGCGTTGCTCCGACCGGGGCGTTTTGAATTCCACTTGCACATTCCCTATCCGGAAGCTGACGATCGCCGGGAAATCTTGCGGATTTACGATCAGAAGATGGGGCTGCAATTGACGGCCGAGGCACTCGACTATGCGGTTCGCAGAACGGGGGATTTTGTGGTCGGCCAGGCGGCGGGCACCCGCTACAGCGGCGACCATCTGCATGCCCTTTGCCGTTCCTTGGCCCGGTTGCGATTACGGGATCATGTCACCGGCCCGAGCGATGCCGGGCTCGTCGAGCGGGCACTGACGGAGTGGGTCGATCGGCCAAAAATGACCGCCGCGGAAGAATATGTTCTTGCCACCCACGAAGCCGGGCATGCCATCGTCAGCCTGTTCTGTGAACATACGCCTCCGATCGACCGGATCACGATTGCCAGCGAGATGCAGTGGAGTTTCGGGTATGTGAAATATTCCGATCCGGCACATAAATACATTCACACCATCGCCTACTATCTCGATCAAATGTGTGTTGCCCTGGGAGCCAGAGAAGCCGAGCAACTGCTGCTCGAGGATGTTTCCCTGGGTGCTACGGCTGACTTGCAGTCGGCAACCTCCATCGCTCGGGAACTTGTCGAAGTCCACGGCCTGGGCGGAGACTCACTGGGGCTGGTCCAGTTTCTCGATCTCAGTACGGGAAAACGCCGGGAGCAACTGGCCCCGGAAACGCTGGCCCAGATCGACCGCCGGATCGCCGAACTGGTTGAGCAACAACGACAGCGGGCCGCCCGGATCGTTGCCGAGAATCGCAGCTTGATCGAGTTATTGCGGGACACGTTGCTGCGTGAGAAAACCCTGGACAGCCGCCGGCTCGGGAAGCTGTTGCCAGCCCCGCAAAAAGCCGTCAATCAGGCGAAGAAAACCGCCGAGGCTGGCACAGCCGCCATTTGATCGTTTATTTCGGTTTTTCCACGGGTTTCAGACAACGACCCGCGAGGATGACAAAATGGCCGAGATGTTGATTCTTTTGCGCCGAGATCCTCAAACGGGCCGGCAGAATATCATCGTGAAACTCGATTCTGATCCCGACGCACTGCCCCTGGAACACGAGCAACTGCATCGCAGGCTCGTCGAGAAACTTCTGGCAGGGGGTGCGAAATTGGAAGATCTCGGCGAACTGTTGATCGAACGTGAAAGCGAGCCGAGTCAGCCAATCGCATCGGATCAACCGCAAGAAGCGACGGGCCGGGCAATCACGGAACCTGGTTAACCCGCCCGCATGACACAACGGCCCCGCGGAGCCGCATTCAACGACAGGCCACGGTTATGATTCTCGTCTTCCCCGAGACCAGCACTCTGGAACTGGTGATGACCAGCGGGATCATCCCAGGATCCATGCTGGTCACCGCAGCGCGTACCAGCCGGGACGGGAACGGCCGGGTTTTCGTGGAAAGCGACGAGAAACTGCCGAAATCGGCGATTGCGGACTTGACCCGGCTTGGCGTGGTGGGATCGAAACGACATGCGGGGGAACCCCTGTCCGTAAGTTGTTGGCCGGAACTTTTGCCACTCGTCCGGGTCACACCGCCACCGATTAGCGGAAACACTCCGGTCCTTTTCGCCGTTCCTAATGAAGACGAGCTTGGCCACTTGATCCGCGAGATGCTCCGGCTCGGCAACGACCGTCAGACGCTGCAGTGGCTGCGGAGGCGCGATGACGCGGAGTCAGCACCACGCCTGTTCCTTCGGGTGGTTTCCCCGCCGTATTACAGCTTACTCCGGGCCATCGATGCCACAGTTCCGGGATTGACGGCTTACCTGGAACAAGCCCCGCAAGTCTGGGTGCCTTACGGATACAGCCATCCACTTGGGGCAAAATTACAGCTCCCCGAGTCGCAAATCCTTTTGCTCGGGGAACCAGGAAGCTGGCAATTCCTCGAGCGAGAGCGCTTCCAGGATGTTTACGAGTTCCTGGAGATCAGCCTGCCAGGGTCAGGTGTAACCTGGGAATCCACCGCTCCAAAGAAGAAATTTCAAGTGCCTCTGCGATTAACCCCCAGTAACACCACCGAATTGCCAAGTCTGTGGGTGCTGCGGGACAACGCGGAAGAAAGTGTCGATACCATCGTTCGCGACCTCGATGAACGGATTGCCCAGCGACTTAAGTTCGCGATTGGCCACCACGCTGACGGTCGGAAGATCATTGTTGTGCGAACACTTCCCGGGAAGCAGAATCCTCCGACAATCACCTTCCCCGGCGCAATCGGTTATCGCCCTTACTGGAAGTTGCCGAATCTGTATGTTCCTGTCGGCTGCCGGCTTCATCCAACCTTGCGACGGGATCAAATCCGTGAACGACTGGCAGCGGATTCTGATCAGCTGGTCTGGCTACACCCTGACGGTCAGGGTGGTTTCACGCCAGAATCATTGCCAGAAGATTCTTTCCGGCCGCTAGACGACTGGGTGGAATATGTGATCGAAGCCCATCAGCAGGTGCTTCAGCACTGGATCGAGCACTGCCGATTCGACTTCGAGCCGTTTATCTGTAAGGAATCCGTCACCCCGGTGAAACCTCGTCCGCCCATCAAATCGCATCCGGGGGATCAGTCTAAGAAAGAAGCGTCGCAGCGGCTTGTGCAACCGCCAGACCGGGAACCTCCGCCCTCGGGATCATCGGCTTCGCAATCGCTTGTGCCCCCGCGGATGCAGTCGATCAAGACCACTGCTGAATCCTGGGAAAATCGGCGGAAGGAACTCGAAAGGCAATTTCTCGCTCGGGAAGGACCGCTCGACGATCCCGAACGTTTGCCGCTGTGGCGGGAACTGGCTCGGGCCAACGCCGCCCTGGGTGAAAGCGCGCAAAGTGCGATCTGCTGGTTACACGCAATCTGGGAATTGCCTGATATTCCCGCCGATTTCCTTCAGGAGTGGGTTCGCTGTGAGTTTCCCGAACGTACCACCCCGATCGATGCGGCGATGATCGACGGCATGCTTGCGATTCGCGAGCCTTTGCCGGCTCAGTTGCGTGCCTTCGCGGTGTCGATTTTAGCGGTCTCCCACACCGAGCCTGTGCCAGCCTGGTTTCTGTCCCGAGCGGAGTCGTTGCGACGTTACTTTCAACCCCGTTATCAACAGTTATCCGCTCGCCTGGCATGGTTAACCGAGTTGCAGTTGTCGCGACTGGCCGGAACCGATCTGCTCGGCATGGCTCGAGTCCGCGATGGTTTGTTGCAACAGATGCTCGAATCGGGTTTGAATCTTGATCAAGAGCTGCCCCTGTTTCTGCGAACTACGAATTTGCAGGTCTCGGAGCAGATTCGAGCGATTCAACAGCGAGCGATGAGCCTGCATCGTTTGCTTGTTGCCGGTACCGAGCGGATCGGAAAAACCAGCCCGGCAGCAGCCAGCGATTCCGGCTGCACGGCGGGGTATATTCATTTCCTGTTTGCCTTTGCGTTTGCGCGGCTGGGAAATCATGGCCGATCGCAAGAATTGCTCGAACGAGGCCGCAAGGCATTGAGCGGATTATCGAAGCCCGAGTTGCAGATCGCTGCCGACTTCCTCGCCGACGGTTTTGCTTACCGGATCCAGCAAGCGATGACAAACCACCCAGCAAACGGGCCGTTTCCGCCGGATTTACTCGCCCGTCTGGATAAAATTCACCGGGAAGGATCGCCGACGACAGGAACGCCGACCAGCCCCTATCGACTGGCGAGTTACGCCATCGATCGGATGCGGGAACAGTCCCGAATTTTGGAACCGCAGGAAAAGTTCAATCCGTATGCAGCATACCAGCCGCAATCCGATGCGATTCGGCAAGCACTCGTGGAATTGCCGACAATTCGCAATCCATCGCTGCTTTCGCATCGGATTCGTACCTTGTATCAGCATGGCATCGGTCGATCGGGCATGTCGGACGCCGAGACGCGGTTTCTGGTGTTGCTGGAGGGGCTGCCGCTCGCAGGCCGCGTCGGTGAACAGTTTACCGTCGAACTCCTCGGGTGGGTGCCCGAAGCGATGCAGTTGGCTGGAGGGTCCGTCCCCGATCTACCACGAAAACAAGGGCAGATGCTTGAACGGGCGTTGTATCTTGCTGCGCATTTTGATCACCGGGAAATCGTTCCCGGATTAATTGATCAATTCATGAAACTGCTTCGGAGTCGGACTGAAGAGCAGCGATTCGAACTTGTGACGATCGTGGCCGGACAATGTTTGCGGAGTCTGCGAAAACTCGGAATGAGCTACGAGATTGATCGTCTGCTGCGAAGGATTCATCAGGAACTCTGCCAAGGTCTAACCTTGTCCCAGTTACGCAGCAAGTATGCTGCTCAGCAGGATCTTGCGGCCAAACTGTTGCAAGCATTGCTGAATCTGGCGGGCGGCTGGCTCAGTTACGGCCTGACCGAGCCAGCCGAGCCGATCCTGGAAGATGCTCGGATGGTGCTACTTTCAAAACCGGGCTGGAAAATCGGTCCTCTCGAATATACTCGCTTGATTCAAGCATATATCGCTGCCGTCAGCCAATTACCAGGTGTTGCTGGTTTGGACCGGGTCACCGACTTTTTCGAGCAATTGGACTGGGAGCGGATTCCGAATTCATTTACTACGGCACCATTTTATTCCCGTCATCACCTGAACATCGCTGAAGAAGTGGTGATGGCACTGCTTCACGATGATCAGACACTTGGCTTGGTTTGCCAGCGTTGGCACGACGAGGATGAATATCTGATTCGTCGGCGGATTCACCGAGACATGAAGCGGTTTCTGAAGTCGAACGGGCTCTGAAACACCGCCGCGCGGGAGCCCTCAGGCCATGGCGTACCTGGTGTTTTCCTCTCCGGAGCAACTTCGCCTGGCGTTGATCGCCGGATTGGTACCAGCGGATTGGCAACGCCAAGCCGTCTGGGCAGCGGTGGAACCCGGCGACAATCGGATCTGGATTGATTGGCCCGACCCTCGAAGTCAATCCTTTATTGACTGCCAGCGATTCGCGGTGGCTTACCTGAATCCCCCCGTCGAATTACAGTTCCAGCAACGGCTTTGCTGGGCTGAGTTGATTCCTTGTTGCTTCGAAAAACCTTCGGTTGAGTTCCCCGGCAGCCGCTGGTTGTTGGAACTGCCGATGCAAGATCTGGCACGATCGGTAAAACAATTGCTTGTGGGGATCTACGAGCCCGTATCGATGATGATTCTGGCGACTTCGGAGAAACTGGCAACGGCGTTGCTGCTTGTGAATCAGCCACTTGCCACTGCCGAACGGGTCGGCGATTTTCACGGACAGCTGTATCGGGAATGTGTCACGAATGTGTGGATGCCCCGGGGCTGGGCGCATCCCCTGGCGATGACTTTGAAACCGCCTGCTGGAGAGGGCTGGCTGATCGCCCCCGAGCAAGCCTGGCGGACGATTCCATGCGATCGTTTCCGCCAGCCGCCCCAGTCGCTAGCGTTCGAGGCTCAGCCTCCGCGACTGATTGCAGAACCGTCAACCGAAGCACGTCGACAACCCGCGCGATTGCCAGTTCCTCTCAAACTCGCTCGCCACTCCACCGCCAGTCGCGATGAGCAGCTCTGGATCTTTTCCGGAGTCGAGCAACAGTTACGACTGCGAGACTTTGCCGAAAACTCTCAAGGCTGGCTGAGTTCCTTCCAGGCCGCCCGGATTCGACATCCCCAGGGTGAGGAGCGGTTGCTGATTCGGATCGCGACCGGAGGAGTGAAAAGGCGAGTTCCGCGGCCCGCGGGAGTTGCCGGCTGGACTTGCCTTCCTGGAGTTCCTGAATTGTTTGTGCCGAGCGGATATCAACTCCTACCGCGGCTGAACGCCGCTTTTCTCAGGAAATGTCTGAAGCTCTCCGTTGACGAAGTCGCCTGGATTGAGCTAGGGGACGGCGAAGAATGGCGATTACAACGCTGCTCCGCTGCAGCATTTCAGCCACTCGCCGAGTTTCTTGAATATCAGAGTCCTGGGGTGAAGTTGCTGAGCCCGTGGACCGCCGACGTGGGTCTGTTTTCTCTCCCTGGTGTTACGGTTGAACCGGAGCAGCTGTCCGCTGTGGAGCCGCTGGCCATGGCCAGCCGTCCGGGCGAGTCCGAGCGAGCGCGGCTTCATCCGCTGAGGACGACCCGGCAATGGCTGACAAAATCGTGGCAGCGTTTGTGGGTCCGGAGTCGTTTGTCTCGGGAAGCGGTAAGCCCGAGCTCGGAGATGGTGCCCGAAGCCTTTCCACCGATCCGTGCAGGAAGCGACGATGGACTGACTCGGGTGGTCACGGTGGGCCGAGACTGGGCTGCTCGGCGAGAATCGCTGGAACAAGTGGTGGTCAGCAGCCTTCAGGAGTGTTCCCGAGCCGAGCGGGCACAACTCTGGGCAGAACTGGCACAAGTCTACATGGCGACGGGCCAATGGACCGAGGCCGCCCTCTGCTGGACTCATTGCGGGTGGAACGACCTCGACAATCGCTATGCGTGGGCAGAAGGTTGGTGGCGATCAGAACTCCAGCTCGCGAAGTTGCCGGAGTCAGCCAGTTTTCCTGAAGCCATCCTTTCCGGTCTTTCCCCCGTGATCGCCGCGCGGTTGGCGGCCGCTTACCTGGTCGTGTCCGATGCCAGAGAACAGTTCGATGTCAGCCGCAACCTTCCGTTGAAATCGTTACAGTGGCTTGTGGAGCGTTATGAGAGCGATTTGCCGACGCCGATCGTCTGGCTGGCCACTCGAGCCCTGGAACACTGGACCGGCAGCGATCCTCTGACACTAGCACGCTGCCGCGATCGTCTGTTTGCACGGCTGGGGCAATCAGGATTGGCACTCGATCTGGATGTGCCCGCTTTTTTGCGCTTTTACGGAGGAACGCGACCCGAGCGGTTTGTCGCAGCCCGTGATTGGCTGGTTCGTATCCGCGAACCAGTTCACCGCTGGTTGCAGCGGCTCGGAATTACCGCCAGCATTCCTCAGTCAAGCCACCCGCTGGCCTGGTCGGGGCTGGAGCCGGAACGGGCGGCCACCGTCGCTTATGCTGATCTGATGCTCGCTTGGGGGTTAAGTCAACTCGGCGATCGCACCCGAGCCCGGCAACTGGATGGACCGGCACAAGCCATCCTGGAAAACCTGGAACATCGCAGTTCAGAAGATGCAATCGTTCACGGTTATCTCCGGCAGCGTTTTGACCAGACAATCCGAGCCGCCCAGGCCGGGCACTTCAACCGGATCGGCATCGGGAGTCTTCCCCCACTCCGAGAATTTCCCTGGCCGGGTGATCCGTTTTGTCAGTATGTGATCCGCCAGTTCCTTTGCAATTCTCGGATTCTTGATCCGCAGGGATTCATCGAACCGTTTCAAGGCCGAGATCTGATCCCGTTGCTGAGCCAGGATCCGCTGGGGCGTCGGTTGGCTAGGCTGATGCAGCAAGCTTCGCCATGGCGCGGCGAAGAAGCCGCGACCTTACTCGCGGTGGCGGCTGCTGATCCGGGACCGGCCACGCTGCCGCGGCTGTTGCTGGTTCTTTTCGAGCGGCACACCGAGTTCGATGAAGGGCTAGCAGCATCTGCCTGGGGCTGGTTGTGCTCGGCGATGCGTGACTGTTTTGCCTGGTGTCGAAGCGTGGACCCCGGTGCGGGTTCTGCGGATCTGACCGCGATGATGCTGCGTCGGCTGATCACCGATGCCTGCCGCATCGCCCGTCGCTTTCACTGGTCCGATCGCTTGGCCGAGTGGCTCGATCAGCTTCCGCGTCTGTTCAACGATAGCACGGAGGGAGAACTCTTGCGGGCTGCGGTACTTGCCAGTAGCCAGGAACTGTTTCAGACGATGCACCGCCTGGGCGTGCAGCAGCCGGCCCGGAAATTGTTACCTTGGCTGAAGATGCCCGTCGGCGAGGTCGAGCCCATCCATCTCGGCCTGGCGATCGGCTGGTTCCTGATCGGTCATGACGATGAAGCCAACGCTCTTGTCGATCGAGCCCGTGATCGATTATTCGTTCGTGGGGTAAAAAGTCTTGAGACACGGACGGCACTGGCACAAGCGTATGCCACGGTGCTCGGCTATGCTCCAGCACGAGTTGCACTCGGCCGCTATGAAGAACTGTTTCTCCGATTATCGGCAATTGAAACTCGCAGTTCGACAAATCGCTTTTTTACCCGGCAACCCTTAGCGTTGATCGACACGGTGATCCGCTCGGTCGTCAGCGAAGAGTTTAACTTGAGCCCGGAAGCGCGTGCCTGGCTCGACATCGAGGAATTTCGGATTCGCCAGCGAATCAGCCAGGATCTGCAAGCAACCTTGTTGCGTGTCAACCAGCAGCGGGTAGCTCGATCGTTTCCCGAAGCGTACGGCCGAGGAGCGGATCGAGTCGTGGAAGCGCATCCCCGAATCAGCAATTCCAGCTAGGATAAGCAGAAGTGACATCGCCCCTGAACCGTGCCTGATCGGGAGCAGCGTTCTGTATGCCGGCTACAACAGCCCCTGTTGAGGAACTGAGTCTGGCCGAGTTGCAGTCTGATGCGGAAGGCTTAAGGACCCGGATTCGCCGATTTGCCGATTCGCTGAAGCGATTTTTTGTCAGAAAAGATGAATTGATCGATCTCATGACCGTTGCGGCGATTGCTCAAGAACCGCTGCTGCTTGTCGGGCCGCCGGGCACGGCCAAATCAGAACTGGTGCTGAAATTCAAAGACGCGCTAGGCTTGGCGGAAGACGAATATTTTGAATACATGCTCACCCGGTTCACCGAACCAAGCGAAATTATCGGTGCGATTGACATCAAAGAATTGCGGGAAGGCCGGTACATTCGACGTAAGGAAGGCAAGCTGCCGACAGCACGGCTAGTCTTTCTCGATGAAATTTTTAAATCCAATTCAGCGATTTTAAATATCCTTCTGACAATTATCAACGAGCGGAAATTTTATCAAGAAGGAAAACCGGAACCGGTACCGCTGAAGATTCTGTTCGCGGCGACGAATGAAATCCCCGAGCAGGGGGAACTCGCTGCCTTGAAGGATCGCTTTGTGCTCAAGGTTGAGAGTTTGCCGGTTCAGGAGGACTCCTTTCAAGAACTGATTGATATCGGCTTGCAAGCCGAGACACACCGGACGTTCCAGCAGAAACCCTGGGCCGAAGGTCATGCCTGCCTGGATGATTTACTCAAAGCGAATCGGTATTTGACCTTTTTGTTTGCCCGAAAACAGACAAACCCGTTTGGAGACGATCAAAACGACCGCGAACTTTTTTTCCCAGCCGAGGTGTTCCGAGAATTTCAAAGAGTCGTCAAAACCCTTGTCCGAGAAGATCGGATTTTTATTAGCGATCGCAAGCTTGTCAAGCTCTACAAATTGTTCCGGGTACGTTCCTGGCTTTACAGTGGTGGGACCGTCTCGCGCGACGATCTTCGCTTACTGGCGTATGTCGGGGAAACACATCAGGAAATTGCTCATTTGCGGGAGAAGATACCGTTACTCCTTGGGCTCGACTGAATCGCCCGCCGGGCGACCGGGGCGACCTGATTGATGGCCGCCGTCGGTCCCGGGCAGCGGAATTAACTTCGGCCGCGGCAGCACAATACCGTGTATCCCGCCGTGGCGATGCCACAACTCGGCATAACTGAAACGTAACCAGGCCAGAAGCTCGGGTGCCGGGTGCTTGGCCAGATATTGCTGAACCAGGTGCATCATATGATGATCGTACCCTGATTTTGAATGCGTATGCACAGAATAGCGGCCCGGATGGCGGCGGATATCGCCGTTAAACTGGGGGCTGATGTGGTACAATTCATGAAAAATGGTAACGAGTTTTTCTTCAAAGCTTTGATCGAGAAATCGAGGCAAACAAAACGTCACCAAATACAGCATTTCTCGGCCATGCACATGAAATTTCTGCAACTGATATTCCCAGCCACGAAACCGTTCCCTGCTTTGTCCGCCGCGTAGACGCATCGGTGTCACTCGGGCTTGCAAGCCGTATTTGCTACGGCTTCGTGAGGGGGTGAAGGTGCAAAGAATTCGGCTCGTGTCAATGTGGCTGAATTCCGGGCACCGTCGGGAAACATCCGTACATATCTCGGTGATTTCCGCTGAAAAATCGAGCGGATTCATGGTCGCGGGAGGACGCTTGGGGAAAAACCAGTGGAAAAATTGGCCGAACCCCGGTGCTGCGGGAGGCCGACCGCCATCGGCAAGAACCCAGCGGCGGGGAAGTGGCTGTCCGCCTTGGCCCCAGTGGTGTTCTAAAATCCACTCGGCCGATTTTCCGCGGCCACGTCGAGACGATCGCATCGCCATTCCTGCGAAGGTGTGAACGCGAGATTCGGGACGTTCCGAGGTCGGGGTGGTCAGAATCGTAGAACTTGAGCCGTCGATGGTCAAGCCGGTTCTTGTGTCGACTCTGCCCCGGGAAATGCCCGTGGCTGCTCGGAGCAATCTAGTCGCAGTTGACGTCATGGTGATGCGTTCGCACAATACGCCCGATCCGGTTCTATGAGCCGGAGTTCAGATCCACAGGGAGCGAAGCGTGGCATACTTGTCCGCATGGAGCCAGGGATTGATCAAGTACGGGATCGCAATCGCGCTCCTCGGGTTGATGATCGGCTTAAACTGGAACGGTCTGGTGGAATTGTTCAGCCAGCCGCCACAGCTTGGCCCTCTGGCGCTGATGGCAGTGATTTATGTCGGCTGTACGCTGATTCAATATTTCCGCTGGTATCTCCTCGTTCGAGCGTTGCATTTGCCATTCACCCTGCGAAATGCGATCCGGCTCGGGCTGGTCGGTAGCTTTTACAACACGTATCTGCCCGGGTCGATTGGCGGCGACTTCGTGAAGGCCTTTTTTATTGCGCGTGGCCATCCAGATCGCCGAGCCGCCGCGGTGGCGACCGTGTTCGCTGACAGGTTTTTTGGCTTGTTCGGCCTGATCCTGTTTGCCGGGGTGGTCGGTGGATTGTACTGGGCGGCGAGCAACGAGAAAATTACCGGGAATGAAGCATTGAAGGGCGTGGTCATTGTCTGCGCCAGCGTGGCAGGCAGCCTCGCCGTCGGCTATGTGGCCCTCGGCTTTCTGCCCCTGCGGCGAGCTCACCGCTTCGCTGACCGACTGAGCCGGCTCGGGCGGATAGGGCCGACGTTGAAGGAACTGTGGTACACCGTCTGGACTTACCGACAACGGCCCGGAACGGTGCTCGCAGCCGTGGGCCTTTCGGCGCTGGTGCATACCGGCTTCGTGCTGATTTTTTATCTGGCCATTCAGGTCTTCCCGCCCCCCGACGTGCGGCTGTTGGCCACATTGCCCGAAGTCTTCGTCATTGCCCCGATGGGATACATCGCTCAGGCCATGATCCCGTTGCCCGGCGGGCTGGGCGGCGGCGAACTCACGTTCGGCGGCTTGTACAATCTGATTCGACCCGGCGCTTCGCAAATCGGCCTTGGCGGCCGGTTGACCATGCGGGTAGTCGAGTGGTCGGTCGGTTTCCTCGGCTACCTGGCGTATCTGCGAATGCGGGAGCAATTGCCCATCGATATCGCCGAGGAAGCCGCTGAAAGCGGAAATTTCAATCCCGAACAGATCAAAACGCCAGTGGGTTCTGCGTGAAAGCCGGCCACCCCCTGTCTCGGATCAGCCCGGAGACTCCCCCGGGGGGTAAATCTCGAGCAGGATTTGCCCCGGGTTTTGCCCAGGTTCCGTCAGCAGCAATGTCTCGCCGCAAAGCGGAGCGAACGCCAAGCACAGTTCGTTCCGTTCCGCAAGAGTCTTCGTGACCTCAACGGCCAGTCGCTGGGCAGCGGTCACGCGGCCGATCACGGTGCCATTCAACGATAGCACCGCCGATTCCGGGCAGTCTTCACAAATCAGCCAGACGCGTTCTCGCGGGTCGGTCAACCGCGGCCGGCCAAACTTTCGGCAAAAGCGAACGCCACCGTCTGGTGTCGGAGAGGGTTGCCAGAAGCCACGCAATCGAATCGGATGTGCACTCATAGCCAGCCATCGATACCGAGTGCTTGCATCAGCAGTTTCACGCCACTCGGGGTGTTTCGAGCGGACCGATCACTGCTCGGGAACTGCCGCCGGTATGTTAGTATAAGTATGTTGTGCGAGGAGGTATCGATGCCACGCCGTTCGCCGCGGGGTAAGCCTTACCATAAACCGTCGAATCCGAATCGTCCACGGGGCGGGCCACCGCGGAGCACCGCCCCGGGGGAACATCAACCGGTCCTACTGAGCGAAGTGCTCACCGTGTTGTCTCCACAGCCCGGCCAGGTCATTGTTGACTGTACTCTCGGTTACGGGGGCCATTCCCGAGCGATCCTGGAAGCGATCGGCCCCAGCGGGCGATTGCTGGCCTTCGACCTCGACGCGGAGAACTTACCCATAGCTCGGACCCGGCTGGCGGAAGTCGGGAATCCGTTCAGCGTGCACCACGGAAATTTTGCCGGGCTCTCCGCGATTCTGGCCGAGGCTGGCTTCTCCGGGGTCGATGGCTTGGTTGCGGATCTCGGCATGTCAAGCATGCAACTGGATGATCCACGGCGGGGCTTTTCACTTTTACGGGACGGCCCGCTGGATATGCGGATGGATCGCAGCCGTGGCCCGACGGCGGCGGAACTCCTGGCAACATTGCCGGAAGCGGATCTGGCCCAGGCATTTGAGGAATTCGGGGATGAACCCGCTGCCGCGAAGATCGCCGCCGCGATCGTGCAGCGGCGAAAAACCGCACCCTTGCAACGAACAAGCGAACTGCATCGGCTGATCGAACAAGCCGCTCCCGTACAGATTCTCCGAGGGCCGGGACAACCCAGCGAACGGCAACAGCGGCTGCTTCCCACCATCCGAGTCTTTCAGGCCTTGCGAATTCTTGTCAACCGGGAACTCGCCAGCCTTCAGCATCTCCTGCGGATCATCCCGAACGTGTTGAATCCTGGAGGCCGAGCCGTATTGATCAGTTTCCACAGTGGTGAAGATCGGTTGATAAAGGCGGCGTTCCGTGAAGGGCTTCGCCGCGGGATTTATCGAGCCGTGGCCCAGGACCCCCTGCGACCCAGCCCGGAAGAACGGCGACGTAACCCCCGTTCCCGCTCCGCTAAGCTCCGCTGGGCAGAAAAAATTTCACAATCCGCCACACCCTGGCAGTTCCCACCGGCGCTGGAGAACTCGCAGGATTCCAAGTACCTGTGAATTCCACGAAGACACGCAAACTCTGGTACGGTTTTTCAGTACGATAGTTGATACGATCGTCGCGGGCAGTTCCGAGAGTGTGCCGATGACGGGTATCGTTCAGAGACATTCATTCCTAAATTTATTTAATCGAAAGTATCATGGAGTAAGACGATGGCATCGCCAATGCTTAGCGGCAAACGTCGGGGATGGCCCGCGTGGATTGGCTTGCTCGTGGTCATGCAGCCAGTGGCAGCCGCCGACTTACCACCGTCGGCGAATCTGACCTGCCCGGTTCTCCTTGGAGAACCAGCACTGGCTGAGTTTCATACGGAATATCAAGGTCGAACCATCTATTTTTGCTGCGCCTCCTGTGTGAAGAAATTCCAGGCAAATCCTAGTGCCTATCTGGCCAATTTGCCGACGCTGCCCCCGGAAGTAAAAGCCTTTCGTGATGATACCTGGCATTGGTGGGAGAGTGTCGATCACATTCTTGTGTTTCTGGCGATGCTGGAACGCCATCGAATTTTGCTGGGTACGTTGGCTGGAGTAGCCGTGCTCGCTCTGGCCACGCGGGTGCAAGGTCGCAAGGTCGATGGCGTCCGCCGCCCAAGCCAGGTGGCTAGTTTTGCACGTTCTGTGTTTCGCTGGTACCCGATGCTCCTCATCATTCTCAGCGGTTTTGTCGTGGATTATGTGACGCTCACCATCGACCGATCAGAAATCGTCGCAGCCTGGGAGAAATATCGCTTCCAGTGGATCATCGTGGCGGTTGTGCTGGGGCTCGGTTGTGTGGCCAATCTCTTTCATGACCGATCGGCCGAAGAAGTGTCTTCCGCTGTGTTTCGCTATCTTCGCGGAATTGGCCATCCTGGCGTCTCGGCCTCATTGGCGTTGACACTGCTGCTGAGTATTGTCAGCGCGGAGTGGCTCAGTTATCGCGATCGTATCATCCAAAGTGAACGGAGGATCGGAGAACTTCGATCGTCCGTGCAGGGGCTGGCACCGAACACTTTTCAGTGGGCGTGGCCCCAGGGGTTTCATGAACTCCCCCGCGGGATCAAAAATACATATTACCGTGGCAACGATGAACGCTCGGAACAGCTTTTTAATCGCGGCAATTATTTGACGGCGACCTTTCACGTCTCGTTACACGATGGATCGGGGCGAGAAGTGCAGGTGGGCGAGCCTTTGGGGCAGCAGCAACTTGCCATCTGGCTCGACACGATTCGTGGCCCGAAAACCGCCCGAAATTTTTTCAGCCGCTCGTTGATGCGGCGTAGCTTTTTCAGCAACGGTTACGGAACAACCAGCGATCCGATACGACTGCAAGTGCTGGAAGAAGATCAATCCTGGCGTGCCACGCTTCCGCTGGGAGAAGTGCCAGCAACAGGGTATCACGGGATGAAAGGGGTGTGGTATTACGCGGTTGCGAATAGCCAGGAATTGAAACTGGAAGCCGCGACCATCCATTACTTCGTGCAATATGCCTTGCATTTTCAGGATGGGGTGCTTTTGCCGGAATCGACCATCTGGATGGCCCCGATTTTCCCCAGCCCGATTCTCCAGGGTCCGAATGCCGACGCCGAGTGGTTCAGTGATCGGCCAATTCCGGCGATCACCGGGGAAAATTCGACGGATCCGAAGTTGCTCGGAATCACAGATTCGACAACGATCCGACCCGAGGAGAAAGCGAGTCACAGTTCTGCGTCCTCGCCGGAGAAATAAGCCGCGTCAATCGTACACCTCACCGCTGACCGAGTAGAGGTCGCCATTACCTCCGCCTTTGTAAAATCGCCGTTGCAAGTTGCTGTTGAACGGTGTCCAGGCCGTCGCATTGTTGCGATCATCATTCATATCGCGGAGCACCATGTGCATGCGGGTGTCGAGCGAATCGATCGCGTGGAGCAGCATCGCTTCGGGGGTCATCGGTAGTTTCGGGCTGCCGTGTTCCAGGCTACCGTGGTGGCTGAGGATCATGTGCTTGATGCGGATCAGCGATTCGCGGGGGAACGGTTCGCCCGTGAGTTCCGGCACTTTGGCGGCCATGCTGTTGAGTTGTTCGATAGCTAAGGTGATATGCCCGACGAGTTGTCCCTCGTCGGAGTAGCCGAACGCGTGGTGGTAGGTCAGTTCCCGGGCTTTGCCCGCATCGTGGAGGAAGACACCGATGAGAAGCAGTTCGCGATCAACACCGGGATAAAACGGCAGCAACCGCTCGGCAATCTCCATCATGGTGACGGTATGTTCGAGGAGCCCGCCGAGGTAAGCGTGGTGCAGCTTGACCCCGGCCGGGGCGGTGGTAAATCCAGTGAGAAATTCTTCATCCATCAAATAACACTCTGCCAGAGCTCGCAAATGCGGGCTGGACAGCTTCAGCAGATATGCCCGCAACCTTTCATTCAGTTTGCCGAGATCCTGGCTGGTTCGAGGTAAGAAATCGGTGAGTTCGACTTTCTCAGCCTCGGTGCGCTCGATATGGTTGAGGATCGCTTGCAGTGTACCCTCGAAGAGTTGCACTTTTCCTTCCACGTGGATGAAATCGCCATTATCAAAACTGCGGAAGATCGGTTCGCCTGCATTCCAGAGTCGAGCCGAGATGCCGCCGCTGCGATCGCGAAGAATCAACTGGATGTACTGGTTTCCTTTACGATTGACTCGGAGTTGTTTATCAGTGGCCAGATACACCTCATCGATGGTATCACCGTCCCGAAGTTGATCGACGAACTGCCGCTGCATGAATGCCTGCTTTCTAGTGCCGACGAGCCATGATTTCTGAAAGACCGATCGATTGATAAGATAGTACTTTTCTTTCGAGAATGGCATCTAAGTTGAGAGTATCCCGTGGTTGACTTGCGGGACGCATAGCGCTGTGTGCGGCCTTCTGCGGAGATCCGACGCGGAGGGCCGGGATGACACGAGTATCGAGTCCAGATGCGGCCACAAAAGGAATGTCTCGACAAACGCTGTTATCTCTGGTGCTTTTGCTACTGGCTTTAGCCTGGTTGGCCGGGCGATTTCAGCAATTGCTTGCCGATCCAGCGTTCTGGCCTCCCGATGATTATGTCCAGTACTGGGCGGCGGGGAAACTGCTGCTCGCTGGGGAAAACCCTTATTCCGCCGAGTTACTTCTCCCCCTCGAGCGAGCCGCGGGGCGGCGTTCGACAGCGACAGGGGCCGCCGGTGAGCTCGATCAGGCGATCATGATGTGGAATCCGCCCTGGACTCTGCCCCTGGTCATGCCGCTGGGGTTACTGCCTGCCCGTGTCGGCCAGATCGTCTGGTTCTTGCTCGGACTGGGTTGTTTCCTGGCGGCGGCTGCGTTGCTGTGGCGGGTCTACAACGGTCCGCCGGATCGACAGTGGCTGGCGTTTTTCCTCACCTTCAGCTTCCTCCCGACCTTTTTTGCTCTCAGGGCAGGCCAAATTTCGCCGCTGGTGTTGTTGGGGCTGGCCTTGTTCGCCTGCTTTACCGCTGTAAATCGCTTGTTCTTGGCGGGACTCGCAGGGGTGCTGCTCGGGATCAAGCCGCACTTGGTGTATCTGCTCTGGCCGCTGATGCTGGCCGAGGCGGCATCTACCCGCCGATTCGGCTTGCTCCTTGGTGGCAGCCTTGGCGGCATCGCCCTCTCTACGATCGCCTGGGGCTTCAACCCGGCGATCTTTTCGTTGTACTGGACTGAACTCGCAGATCGACCGCCGGCACAGTGGGTGTCGCTGACGATCGGCTCCGGGCTGCGATGGCTCCTTGGCGAAGACGAGTTCGGCTGGCAATTTCTCCCAGTGCCGCTTGGCTTGGTATTCGCACTTATCTGGTGGTGGCAGCATCGTGATTGCTGGCACTGGCCCGAGCAATTGCCCGTTCTGGTGCTGCTATCCCTGCTGACGGCCCCCTACGGAGCCTGGCATTTTGATTTGATTCTCGGCCTTCTGCCGTTGATTGCCTCGGCTGCGGCACTGGCCCGGTTACCGTCCCGCCGAGCACTTGTCGGCTTTCTCATCGCCGTGATGATGATGAATCTCGTCATGGTGATGCTGAATCAATTGAACGTCTCGTCACTTGCATTTATCTGGGTCACACCGGCAGTTTTCATTCTGCATTTGATCTGGCGAAGGTGAACGCAGCATGGGTCAAGCACTCCAGTGGCCATCGAATCGGTCTTCCCTGGCCGGGGGACTCATCACCGCGGGGATCATTCTCTTGCTGCTGGTTGCCGGGCGAGAAAAATTCTTTCGTGATCCAGGGACGTTCTGGCATATCCGCCTGGGTGAGCGGATGCTCGACACCGGTATGTTGATTCACCACGATCCGTACACCTGCACCTTTGGCGGTTCACTCTGGGCACCCCACGGTTGGCTGGGGGAGGTGTTCATGGGGGCGATTCACCGGATCGCCGGGTTCGACGGCTTGTTGCTGGCGTCGGCGGCAGTGATCGGGGTAATTTTCGGCATGCTGGCCGGGCGGTTGCTACGGATCGGCTTGCATCCGATCCTGGTGATCGGGCTCGTGCTGCTGGGTCTTGCAGCGGCTGCTTCGCATATTCATGCTCGGCCTCATTTGATCACCTGGCTGTTGTTCACCCTGATGCTGTTCCGCTTGTGCGACTTTGAGGCCGGGCGAATCCGCGAAGCGGGATTGCTGTGGCTATTCCCGATCTTCCTTGTCGGGGTCAATTGTCATGGCGGGGTACTCGGCAGCTTCGGCACCCTGGGCATCGTGATGCTCGGCTGGCTGGTCGCCAAAGTGGTCGGATGGCCCAGTCCCATCACGAACCGAGGGCAAGCCTGTCGGCTGCTGCTGGGCAGCGGGGTGATCGCGGGGACGGTACTGGTCAATCCGTATGGCCTGGAACTGCCCCGGGCGTGGTGGACGATCATGAGCATGGACGAGCTTCCCCGGCTGATTCAAGAACATGCGCCGCTGAATCTCCGCGAACCGAGTAGCTGGCCGGTGCTGGCGCTGGCTGTTGTCTACCTGGGTTTACTCGCCGGTCTGCGGGTCCAGCCTCAGGTTACCTGGCTACTGCCGATCGTCTGGCTGATGCTCAGCTTCGATCGTGTTCGGCATAGCCCGTTTTTCGCGATCACGGCTCTGGCGGCGATTGCGGAATGTTTCCCGCAGACAATCTGGGCCGCTCGGTTACGGATTCGCCCCGACTTGTATGATCCGGAAGGTTACGGCCAGAGCTGGGCGATGTCATCGAGTTGCAGCCGAGTCGGTCAGATCGGCTTGCTCACGCTGGTCGGTCTGGCCTTGCTGCTGCAAGCATGGGGGGTAAAGCTGCCGGTCATCGGTGCCGGCTGGGCGCGCTTGCCCGAAACGGTCTGGCCACTGTCGCTGGTACCACGCCTCCACGAGGAAGCAGCAGGGCGTGATGGCTTGCCAATCTTCAACGATTACACGTTCGGCGGGTTTCTCATCTACTTTGCCCCGGAATATCAGCCGTTCGTCGACGATCGCTGTGAGTTGTTCGGCGGGCCGTGGCTGGCTGCGTATGTCGCCGCCGAGCAAGGTGACCCGACGGTTCAGATGGCGGCCTGGGCGAAGCAATATCCCCGCTTCGATTACGCCTTGACACAGCCCGGGTCCGGATTCGATCGCTATTTTGACCGTCAGCCCGACTGGGAGCGGATTGCCGCCTGCCCGGCAGGTCATTTTTACCGTCGCCGAGCCGATCGAATGGAATCGCCTTCTCCCTGACAAAGTGGAGAATCTGTATCGAGCCTGTTGACAAATCCCTCAGGACAGATTGCTCAAATTCCAACAGTTGGGCGGGTCGAATTGCCGATAACGATCTTGCCAGAGGCTGGGATGATTCCTGGAACGGCCGTCCCCCGAGTCGGATGGAGCACGCAGGGAGGTTGGGGCATGCTCAGGCAAAGACGATGGCAGCATGTGATGATGGGCAGCGTTTTGAGCCTGGCAGGGATTATTGCTGGGACGGCAACCGGGACCGAGCCGAGCAAAGCAACCGCAGCCGCCACCACGACGGCGACAAAGCCGTTGCTGGAAGTGTATCATGGCACCCGTAACGTCACTCCGAAGCCGCCTCCGCCGCCGTCCGTGCCGGTCAAGCCAGACACCCGGCCCGTTCCCGCCGGAACGAGCAAAGTCGGGCCACGGGTCAGCCCGACGACCGAGATGACTCGAGCCGTAGTGGATACGCTCGGGACACTGCAACAATCAGTGAAAGAGGTGACCGGCGCGACGACCACGCTTTTGCATAAGCTGGGTGAACGACCGGCACAGTTACCGGAACCGAAGCCGATCATTCTGACAAATTACATTCCGGTGCCGGCCATGACCGGGCCGTTGTCTGCTTCAGCCACACCCTGGCTGGAAGCGAACGCCGATCCGTTACCGGCACCTCGCCGGCTGCCTGATACGGTCAGATCCGGTGGACACACTGAGCCGGCGGCTGCTGAAGAAATCACTGGCCGCAGTTCCTCCCCACCGACAGTCGTTGTCATCCGGGAACCGGCCGTTCCGAGTCCGGTCATCCCGGCCGGAGAAGCGGGGGTGACGCTGGGTTACGGAATGCTGGGGGGAATGCTGGTCGCCGGGCTGGGCGTTGCCATCGGGCTGGTCGGCTGGTTTCGACGGCCGACGCCGGCAGCCTCGGCAATTC
>Ga0308414_1000150_pt1 | contig 42252 bp, 37 predicted proteins | sample HotsprSampleOS50_FD_205667 | JGI IMG/M metagenome (GOLD analysis project Ga0308414, IMG submission 205667) | Hot spring phototrophic mat microbial communities from Octopus Spring, Yellowstone National Park, Wyoming, United States - 20090730_OS50 ... | reverse complement strand
AATAATTTAATGATGGCTCTCAATAGAAAAAATAAGCTCAGTTTTAGACTTGTCGGTTGAAAAATACGATTCTGACTAAAAGTATTTTTTAATAGCCTCTTCTATGCGACAGCCACCGAAGGGATGATATTATTGTGGAAAAATGGAAAAAAATATAAATCTAATGGCTGGAACATATTCACAGTTATACATACACGTTGTTTTCGCAGTAAAAGGACGAGAAAATTTATTAGACAAAAACTGGCGAAAAGAAGTATTCAAGTACATCGCCGGAATTATTAAAGAAAAAGGTCACAAACCAATTATTGTTAATGGATATTCTGATCATGTTCATTGTTTTATAGGATTAACACCTTCAGTGGCGATATCAGACTTAGTGAGAGATATTAAAAATAACTCCTCAAGGTTCATTAACGAGCAGAAATATTTAACAAATAAATTTAGTTGGCAGGAAGGATACGGAGTTTTTTCATATTCACATTCTCAGATTAAAAAAGTTTATGATTATATCTTAAATCAGGAAGAGCATCATCGCAAAAAATCATTTAGAGAGGAATATCTTGAGATGTTGAAAAAATTTGAAGTAAATTTTAAAACAGAATATTTGTTTGAATGGATTGAATAATATCACCCCTTCGGGGGTTTTCTGGATCACAGTTCTGTTTGGTTACAGTAATGTCACCACTTCGTGGTTAGATCGGAGAAATCCCTAGGGTATTAGATGTTTGTAGAAATGAAATATTACTCCTTCGGGGGTTTTCTGGATCACAGTTCTGTTTGGTTACAGTAATGTCACCACTTCGTGGTTAGAACAGAATCCTGAAAAGATGAAATTATCTAAAAACCTGGAAAAATTATTGATTGAATTGAAATACAAATACAATCCGCCGGTATTATTGAAAAAAGTTTTTCACGAATTTTATTGGACCACTACAAACAATAAAATTCTTTTAACATTTGATGATGGACCAATTCCCGAAAATACTGAACTAATTATTGATTCATTATCAAAGCATAGAATAAAAGCATTGTTCTTTTGTGTTGGTGATAATGTTAAAAAATATTCTGAACTTGCTAAAAGTATTTTAATGGAAGGTCATATAATTGGGAATCATACATTCAATCATAAAATATTAAGAACTTTATCTGATCAAGAAAAATTTTATCAGATAAAATCATTCAATGAATTACTTGAAAATGATTTCAATTATAAAGTAAAATATTTTCGTCCGCCGCACGGAAGATTTCAGCTTGGGACAAACTCTTTATTAAATAAATTTAATCTCAAAAATGTTATGTGGTCACTGCTTACTTTTGATTATAAAAATAATTTTGAGTTAGTTAAGTTTGCCGTTACAAATTTTATGAAAAAGGATTCAATAATTGTTTTACACGATAGCAATAAATCAAAAAATATTATTCTTGACTCAATTGAATTTATCGTTGAGCAGGCTGCTGAAAAGAAATTCACTTTCGGAGAACCGACAGAATGCTTGAAATAATCTTTACAATAATTCTGGTTGGTTATTTCATTCAAACAGTAATTTTTATTGTTGGCACCAACAAATCATTTGAAAAAATTCCTTATAAAAATCTTCCAACTGCAACTGTTATTGTTGCTGCAAGAAATGAAGAAGAAAATATTTTACGAACCTTAAATTCATTAGCAAAACTTGAGTATCCGGCAGGTAAGCTTGAAATCATTCTCGTTGATGATCAATCAACTGATGCAACTGGAAAGATTATGGATGATTTCATAAAAGATAAACCTCACTTTAAAAAAATTACTACTCATAAAGACGATTTGAAGCTTATCGGTAAAATGCGCGCACTTGCTTATGGTGTTAAAGAAGCAAAAAGTGAAATTATTCTTACCACCGATGCTGACTGTGAGGTTAAACCTACCTGGGTTAAAGCTATATGTTCTTTTTATAAAGATGATGTTGCACTGGTTACAGGCTTTACAACACAAGTTGCTGATAATTGGTTTGGCGGTATGCAGGCACTTGATTTTATCTATTTGCTGACTGCTGGTGCAGGCACAGTTAACATCGGAAAACCAATTTCGTGTATCGGTAATAATATGTCGTATCGTAAATCAGCTTATGATGAAGTTGGTGGCTACGAATCTTTGCCATTCAGTGTAACTGAAGATTTCACATTGATGAATGCAATTTACAATCTGAAAAAGTACAAAGTAATTTTTCCGTTGGATAAAGATGCACTCGTAACTTCTCTTCCTTGCAAAAATCTTAAAAGTTTAATCAGACAAAAAAAGAGATGGGGAGTTGGAGGACTTGGTGTTCCGTTTCGTGGTTTTGTAATAATGTTCTGGGGATTTCTTGCAAACCTTCTTGTACTTTTAACTCCATTCTTTTTTTCTACTAACTGGTTGTATCTGGTTACTTTCAAAGTCTCGATGGATTTCTTTATGCTTTATCCTGTTCATAAAAAACTCGGCATTGAAAAAAATCTTAAATATTTTTTCCATCATCAGCTTTACTATCTGATTTATGTTGTTATTCTTCCTTTCATTGTATTGCCAAATAAAAAAGTTGTATGGAAAGGGAGAACTTACTGATGCTTCTGCTTTGTAACTATTATGTAACATATCGTTGTAATGCATATTGTGAATTTTGTCATTTCGGATTTCACGAGAATTTCAAAAACACACCCTATGCAAATTTGAATGACTTTAAATCAAATGTAGAGCAACTTGCAAAACTCGGAGTAAAGTTTATTGATTTAACTGGCGGCGAACCTTTGCTTCACAAAGATATTGCTGAGATGGCAAGGTTTGCCCGTTCTTTAAAAATGCAGACAAGCATTACAACGAACGGCTTGCTTTATCCGAAATTTGCTGAGCAGCTTGCAGGTAATGTCAATCTTCTTCATTTCTCTCTCGATTCTCCTGATGAAGATGAGCATAATAAAATCAGAAAAGTAGATTGCTATAAAAGTGTTTTCAGAAGTATTGAGATTGCAAAATCTTTAGGTGAGTTTCCGGATATTTTATTTACTGTTACAAATGAAACTTATCACAAACTTCCACGAATGCACGAAATAGCTCAGAAGCATGACTTGGTTTTGCTTGTAAATCCGGTTTTTTCATACTTCGGTAATCCCGGTTTGAATGAAAAGGCAGTTGATTTTGTTGAAGAGTATTGTGACGGAAAACTTGATGTTTATCTTAACAAAGGATTTATGAAGTTAAGAAAAGATGGTGGAAATCATATTAACAATCCAAAATGTAAAGCTGTGTCAAGAGTGATTGTTATTTCACCAACGAACGAAATTATTCTTCCTTGTTATCACTTTGGAAAAGAAACAATTCCGATAGACAGACCAATAAAAGAGATTCGTCAGTCAGAGAAAATTAATTATTACAAAAAGATGGAAGGCAGATTTGATTTTTGTGAAGGCTGCACTGTTAATTGTTATTTCGAACCTTCATTTGCATTTCCAACTAATTATTATGCAATTACAAGTCTTACTTCAAAGTTTAAGTATAGCTACAATAAATTGATTAAACAAAAAATTAAAAAATTAAGTATCAGAAAAACTGAATCGTAATGAAGGAAATAAATCATTTAGTTATAAATAATATGTCACACTTCAACAAGCTCAGTGTAATAAGAAATTTCATCCTGAGTTTACCAGCCTTGACTCGACTATCAAGTCGAGGCAGGTCGAAGGATGACGAAGAACGGAAGTCACACTTCGACAAGCTCAGTGTGAGAGAAGATGTCATCCTGAGTTTACCAGCCTTGACTCGACTATCAAGTCGAGGCAGGTCGAAGGATGACGAAGAACGGAAGTCACACTTCGACAAGCTCAGTGTGACAAATTTCGACAAGCTCAGTGTGACAGGGAAAGAAATAGAAAAATTTCAAAAAGTTGAGTTTAGAATTTTTAGAAGCAGTTTAACTTTTTTAATAATACTTTTCAACTCGTTGCTTTTTGCCCAACATCAATGGTTTCCCAATGAACTTAATGTACAGCCATTCACAGCAAACTTCCTTGAGCCGAAAGCAGGATTTTTATTTAATACAAGCGATAATAAAATTCGTCTTGATATCGGAACTTCACAGGATATTCTTCACATAAAAAATAATGAAACAATAATTTCATTTGGAGCGGATTTATTCACATTTACAAGATTGAGAAGTGAAAGTGATTTCCATTTTCCTGTTGAAACTATTGATTATCTTTTTGGTCTGAACGCTTCATACAAGAAGATGTATTGTGATAATGAATTAGGATTTCGATTTCGTTTCTCTCACATAAGTGCTCATCTGGTTGATGGTCAGTTTGATAAAACAACTAATCAGTGGCGAGATGGTAGACTACCTCAGGTTTACAGTCGTGAGTTCATTGAATTTTTTCCTTTCATTCGATTTAATGATTTAAGATTTTATGCCGGACTCACTTACATTTTTCATTCTTCACCAAAAGAAATTAAAAAGGGAATTTTTCAGATTGGTGGAGATTTATTCGTTACAAAGCTTAAAACCGATTGGTTTACTCCATTCATTGCTTATGATTTTAAGCTAAGTGGAAAAGAAAAATATGTTGGCAATAATTTTATTAACTTTGGAATGAAGTTTGGCGAATTCAATAAGAAAGGATTTAGTATTTATTATTCATATATCTCTGGCAAAAGCGTGCACGGAGAATATTTCGATTTGAATGAAAGTTATTCAAGCATTGGATTTAATCTGGATTTATAATGTCAGAATTTTCAGAACCAACATTCAGTAATTTACCACCGCAGTACACATATACAACTACTGCAGCGAAAGAGAAAAGAAAAAAGTTTCGCAGCTATTTTGTCCACATTGGACTATTTATACTGACCTTTATAACTACAACAATTGCCGGAGTTGAATGGACAACCGGTTTGTTTCCACCTTATGAATTCAGTATGCTGGCTAAAGGATTACCTTATTCAATCAGCATTCTGACCATAATTACATTTCACGAATTTGGACATTACTTTGCTGCAAAGTTTCATAAGGTTCGTTCAACACTTCCTTTTTACATTCCTTTTCCGCCGATTATGTACTTCATAAATTTTGGCACGATGGGCGCTGTAATAAAAACTAAATCACCAATCTATACAAAGAAAGCAATGTTTGATATTGGAGTTGCCGGACCAATCTCAGGATTTATTGCAACGCTTGCAATTCTTATTTATGGTTTTTTGAATGTTCCTCCGGTTGAATATATCCTGCAAATTCATCCGGATTATTTTTCACCAGATTATGGAAAAGAAGGATTACAGCTTGTGTTTGGAGATTCAATCTTGTTTATGCTGTTGCGCGAGGTTTTTGTTCAACCAAACGCTTTCTTTCCACCGATGAGTGAAATTTATCATTATCCTTATCTCTGTGCTGGTTGGTTTGGTTTATTTGTTACAAGTATGAATATGATTCCTGTTGGTCAGCTTGATGGCGGACATATTTCTTACACAATGTTCGGCGACAAAAAGCATTATGCAATTTCGTCTGTTGCATTTATATTTTTATTCGTTGTCGGAGTTGGAGGAATTCTCGATTCAACTTTAGGATTTAATTTGGGAATCGGATGGTCTGGTTGGTTATTCTGGGCTTTAGTTCTTTATTTTATAATAAGATTAAAACATCCACCTGTAAATGATGATTCTGAGCTCGACACCAAAAGAAAAATTATCGGTTGGATAAGTTTTATAATCCTGATTATGTCTTTTTCATTTTCACCCATTACTATTCAAGGTTTGATTTAATCAGAGTTTTTATTGATATATTTTTACCTTTTACAAACTAAATGAATAACAAAAATTGTTTTATAAATTTTAAGTAAATCGGAAATAACTTTTTGAAAAGAATAATTACACTACTATTGGTATTTCTCTCATTTTTATTGTTAATAAGATGTGAGAAAAAATTTGATTCCTTAATAGATACTTCAAATCACAGTTATCAGGTTCTATCTGTAGCTCCAAAAGATAGTATAATCTATAATATCAATGATTCATCAGTTGTTATAAAAGCCCAGTTTAGTCAATCAAGTAAGTTAAATTCAGTTTCAGTTGAAATATTAAATCCTTCAGGGAAAAAATATTTATCAAATTCACTTAGTTTATTTGATAACGGCAAAACTGAAAATGGCGACTTAGTAGCAGGCGATAAAATTTATTCTAATAAAATTTTTATGAAAAGAAATGATCTGAATGGAAATTATACAGTCAAGTATTTCGTTACAGACAATATATTAAGTAATAGATTAGCTGCTCAATCAACATTCAATTATCGAAACGGGGAAACGAATTTGCCTCCAGTAATATCTGATGCTTTTATTGACCCTGATACTTTAATAGTAACAACCACTACTACAATTCAAACACGAATAAAAGTTTTTGATTCAAACGGATTAAATGACGTTAAAGAAGTTTATTTTATAGTTTTCAGACCTGATGGAACTACCAATAATATAAAAACCTTACTTTTTGATGATGGTAATGTAAATGATAATGGCGACTTAATTGCTGGTGATGGAATTTATTCAAGGAAAATTCAAGTTAATGAAACTAATACAAAAGGAACTTACAGATTTGAATTCAGAGCAACGGATAGAGGCGGTTTACTTAGTAACATTATTAACTATTCAGTGTTAATCCAATGAAATTAAAAATTCTTTTGATAAATATTGTTTTTTGTTTTTCTTCAATCATTGCTCAGTCTTCTCCTGAGACTTATAAATTGTTTGAGGAGGAAAAATCTTTTGAAAAAATCTCAAGTTCAACTCCTAAAAGCAATAGTATAATTGACATCATTGCAATTGGAGATACAATTTGGCTCGGAACAAGCAGAGGAGTTAGTCTCTCAACTGACAGAGGTGAAAGCTGGATAAATTTTTATGGTCGTTCAGATTTTGGAACCGATAATGTTTCGGCTATTGGCTATAAGAACGGAGTTTTTTGGTGCGCAACTGCGAAATCTGTTGAAGTTCCTGGTGGGCAGAGATTACCTTCAGGTACGGGATTAAAATATACAACCAATAACGGAGTTACTTGGGTTAGCATTCCACAACCGATTGATGAACAAAATGATGATAAAGTTCAGTATGGGATAAATCAAATTCGTGCTTTACCAGTTACTGTAACTATACAAAATTTAACTTATGATATTGCATTCACTCCTAATACAATATGGATTGCCTCTTTTGCAGGCGGACTTAGAAAAAGTACCAATATGGGTCAAACCTGGCAAAGAGTAGTTTTACCACCTGATAGACTTAATTCAATTCGTCCAACTGATACATTAAATTTTTGTCTTTCACCAGTTGCGGGAAGTTTTTGTGCAGAGGGAAATTTAAATCACAGAGTTTTTTCAATTACAACCGAAAATGATTCAACAATTTATGTTGGAACTGCAAATGGTATAAACAAATCAACGGATGGTGGAGTAAGCTGGGTTAAATTCAATCATCAAAATCAAGCCAATCCAATTAGTGGAAATTTTATTACTGCATTGGCGTTTAATCGAAATAACAATTCTCTCTGGGCTTCGACCTGGAAAGCAGAAGACCCTAATGAATTTTATGGAGTTAGTTATTCACTCGATGGTGGCAATAAATGGTCAACTACTTTGTACGATGAGAGACCACATAATTTTGGATTCAAATTTAATCAGACTATTGTTTTATCTCGAAATGGTGCATTCAGAACTACAGATTTAGGTAGTAGTTGGGTATTACCTAATTCCATTTTCGATAAGGTTACCAAGACATCATTAAAGACAAATACATTTTACAGTGCTGCAGTCTCAGGTGATTTTATTTTCTTAGGAAGTGATGACGGGCTTGCAAGATTGAAAGAAAATTTTGGTGCAGTGTGGGAAGGAGAATGGAAAGTTTATCTTGCTTCTCAACCTTTAAGTTCTAATGAAGAAACATATTGTTATCCAAATCCATTTTCACCAAGACAAGATTTGTTGAAGATAAAATTTAGTACTAAGGGAAAGTCTGAAAAAGTTACTATCAGAGTTTTTGACTTTGCTTTCAATCTTGTCAGAACAATTATTCAAAATGCTGAAAGAAACAATAGTCTTGAAGGAACGCCTGAATTTTGGGATGGTAAAGATGAAATTGGTAATTATGTCCCAAATGGAGTTTATCTTTATAGAGTTGATGTGGGGGATGATAATTCTTATTTTGGAAAAATTTTAGTTTTGCAGTGAGGGTGGTTTTGAAAAATTATTTTAATTCTTGTTTTTTAATTGTGTCACGCTTCGACAGGGTCAGTGTAACAGAAGATGTCATCCTGAGTTTATCGAAGGATGACAAAGAAAAAAGATCACGCTTCGACAGGCTCAGTGTGACAAAATATTTTTTATACTTTTTACTTTTTTTTCTTTTTAGCTTTCAGACATTTGCTCAACCAAAATTTAGTGAAATGTCAGTAAAGCCTGGAGCTTTTAGTAGAATGGGATTTGGCGCAAGAGGAGTTGGATTAGGAAACGGACTTTCTGCATTGACAGAGGGAAATTTAGTCGCTTATTATAATCCTGCATCTTCAGTTTTTCAAAGCGGTAATTCAGTTCAAACGGGCTATTCATTTCTTTCATTAAATAGAGCATTAAACTTTTTAAGTTTTACAAAACGATTTGAATTTTTCTCCTCAAAGGATACTTCAAGAAAACCTTCATCAATAGCTGGACTCAGTGCGGGAATAATAAACTCTGGAGTTAGCAAAATTGACGGTAGAGATAACAATGGTTTAAAGACTAAAGAACTATCTACTGCTGAAAATCTTTTCTTTATCTCACTTGCAAACAAATTTTCAGAAAGATTAGCTTTAGGTCTAAGTGTAAAATTCTACTATTACAAGCTTTATGATAAAATAACCACTACTGGAGTTGGTTTTGATGTCGGAGCAATTTATAAACTAAGTGATAACTTAAATGTATCGTTAATGTTCGCTGATTTAAATTCCAAATACAAATGGGATTCAGGTCCTATTTATGGACAAAATGGATTGACTACAGAAGATAAATTTCCGTTATTGAAGAAAATTGGCTTTAGTTACAAAAACTTTGATTATAAATTTTTAATAGTTGGAGAATTAGAAAGCAGTAATGCAGGTACAAACCTCATTAAATTTGGCGGTGAATATAATATCTACGAAAACTTTTATTTGAGAGCTGGTATGGATCAACTAAACTTAAGTAATTCAGATTGGTCAATACGACCTTCTGCGGGCTTGAGTTATTCACATAAAATCAAGGACTATTTTGTGGGATTTGATTATGCTTTTATCATAGAGCCATACTCTTCTTTCGACAGACATATAATTGGCGTGAACTTTAATTTTTAAAAAAAATAGTAGAATGTATGAAAAGATATTTTTTATTCTTTGTAACAATTTTTTTGATTGATGCTTACTCACAAAGTGCAGGCAATACAGGATTATCTTTTCTGAAATTTGGATTTGGTGCAAGAAATAGTGCAATGGGCGATGTGGGAAATGTTATTTCTGATGATCTAACTGCATTGCATTACAATCCGGCAAATCTCGGTCGAAATTCAGGTAATGAAGTAATGGTTAGTCATAACTCCTGGATTCAGGATATTAGTAGCCAGATGTTAGGAATAAAAACGATGGCATTTGGAATTCCATTTGCAATCGGTTTTAATATTACTAACGTTTCAGATATAGAAATAAGAACACGACCTGGTGAACCACAATCAAAATTCAATGCTAATTATTTTTATGGAAGCATCTCTTCAGCATACAATTTACTGAATGGATTGTCTCTTGGAGCAACAGTGAAATATCTTTATGAAGGAATACTCAACAACGAAGCTACAGGTTTAGGCTTCGATTTTGGATTAAATTTTTCAACTCCTTATGAAAATCTTAGTGTTTCAGCAGTAGTCAGAAATCTTGGTTCGATGAAAGAATTACGAAATCAACCAACCGAATTACCTTCAGACTTCAGACTCGGTTCTCAATATAAATTCAATTTTGCTAATTATAATCTTGATTTAGTTCTTGCAGGTGAATATCAAAAATATTTGGATGCTGATAGTCATTTAAATTTTGGTTTTGAAGTATTATACAATAAACTTTTAGCACTCAGAGCCGGATATCAAACAAATTATGAAATCAGGAATTTTACTGGAGGTTTTGGATTATACTGGGGTAACTTGAAATTTGATTATGCTTTCATTCCATTTGAATCCGGATTTGGAAGCGGAAATATTTTCTCTCTTGCATTTCGATTTTAAGGAATGTCAATGAATTCGAGTAATTCGAAGTTTGATTACTTAACACATTATAAAATTGATGCAGAAGAATTTGATTATTTTGAAGAGAGAATCGGTCCTGCAAAACACGAAGAGATAAGAGTTCACGAAACTATCATTTCACAAGTCCCTCGAAATGCAAATTTAATTTTAGATGTCGGCTGTGGTTCAGGTTGGGTTGCAAAAAAATTTTTACCTTTTAGTAAAAAAGTTTTTTCATTGGATATATCAAAAACTAATCCTTTGAAAATTCATAACTCGTTGAATAACAACAATCACTTCCCAATTGTGGCAGATTCTTTTCGACTACCATTCAAAGATAATACTTTAGATTGCATTATAGCTTCTGAAATAATTGAGCATACTTATAATCCAAGTAAATTTATTAAAGAATTATTCAGAGTGATTTCAAAAGGAGGGAAACTTATCATTTCAACTCCTTATAAAGAAAAACTAAGATATCATCTCTGTATTCATTGCAATAAAAAAACACCAGAAAATGCTCATTTGCATTCTTTTGATGAAAATGTTTTAGGAGAACTTTATAAAGAAGATGATTTGAAGAAATTTTATTTTATAGTATTTGGAAATAAAGCTCTGATTTTTTTAAGAACACATATTATTCTTCAATACCTGCCTTATTCAGTTTGGTATGCGATTGACTGGCTGGCAAATAAAATTTATGAAAAGCCACTACATATAGTCTGTGTATATGAAAAGAAGTAACTAAACCCAAATTATGCCATCTGCCTAATTTATTGATGTTATTCGATTTATATTACATTTATTTCATTATTGTATAATTTGGGATTATATCCATTGTAGGGAATGGACTCCCGTCCGTTCCGTTTTCGGATCCCGTCCGTTCTGTTTTCGGAACAATCAGGAGATTGTTCCCTACATTTTAAAAAATCAACAAAAACAATCAAATCGAACACTGATGATATAGATTTTCACTAATATAACTTATTTCGTAAAAATATTCATTTGTTTTATTGTAGGGAACGGACTCCCGTCCGTTCCGTTTTCGGAACCCGTCCGTTCTGTTTTCGGAACAATCAGGAGATTGTTCCCTACATTCTAAAAAATCAACAAAAACAATCAAATCGAACACTGATGATATAGATTTTCACTGATTAACTTATTTCGTAAAAATATTCATTTGTTTTATTGTAGGGAACGGACTCCCGTCCGTTCCGTTTTCTCCCGTCCGTTTAGTGTTTACTGTTGCAAAATTTGTATTGAAATGAAATTTTCCAGGTTTTTAAATTCATTATCCCAATTCAAAATTTTGGAAGCAGATACACAATTTGATTTCAAGGTGAAATACAATTGTTCGTCATTCTTTAAATTGTTAAGAATTAGTAATAACTGTTCAATATCATTTTCTTTAACTGTAAAACCGACATTATAATCGTCAATTATTTTTTTCATTTGAGGTAAATCAGTTGTAATAACCGGAATTTCTGCCATTACGTATTCAAATAATTTATTTGGAAGAGCATAATAATAACTCAAACTAACATTTTCAATCAAAGATAATCCGATAAATGCACCAGCAGTATAATTGATTAAATCATCCTGAGGAATCTTTCCCACAAAATGAATCTTCTCAGAAATTCCAAGTATAGTTGATTGACTTTTATAGTAATCAATATGTTCACCATCTCCTAAAATTATCAAAACATATTCGTCAGTTAAAGATAAAAGATTGAATATCATATCAATCCCACGACCTTTAACGACTACTCCTTGGTAAATCAAAATCTTTTTGTTGCTTGCGATATTAAGTTTTTCATAAAAGTTAATTGGAGATTTTGCTTTGTTATATAAAGGAAGATTTCGAATCACGATTATATTTTTTAATTGATATTCAGATTTTAAGAATTCAGCATCCATATCTCCGGTTACAATAACTAAATCAGCTTTTTTTATAAAGATTTTCTCTACTAATTGCCAAAGTTTTTGAACAAAAGGTTTTTCTTTTAGTCCTGCTAAAAATCCGAACAACTCTCTACAGTCGTAAATAACTTTTGCTCCTTTGATCTTCCCGACTACTATACACAATGGAAGAGTATATAAGTCTTCAGCAAAAAGAATATCATACTTTCTGGTCAATAATTGTATTTTAAGAATTAGAAAAAATCTCAGATAAAAAAATACCGATGAGATTTTCTTTGTGAGTTTGAATACTGATTTATTGCCCTTAATTGATTTAAAGTTTTCAGTAAGCCAATCAAAACCTATAAAATTAACTTCATATCCTTTGGCTTCTAAAGAATTATAAAGATTATAACATCTGGTGTCGTAGTTAATATTGCCTAAAAAAGAAATGAGAATTTTTTTACTACTCATTTACGGATATACATATTTAAGAGTATTTCTCATCACAGTTCGTGCATCAAATTTTTCTTTAAAGTCAATTAAGCTCATACTTGGTGTCATTGGATTTGCAGCTTTCGTATCTTGTGAAACTCCAATATCAACATATTGATAACCATTTTCAGTTGACCATTTCACTACTTCATACATAACGCGATGAATTGGTTTAAGATGTTCATATTCATATAAAAGCATATTGTAAAAACAAAGAGTAACAATTTCATTACAGATAAAAAGACTTGAGCCAGCAATTGGTTTATCTTTATAGTAAACCATAAACAATTTGAGATTATCTGGCAAAAGTTCTTTTAGCTTTAATAAATCTTCATAAGAATGAGTTGGTTTTACTCCGTGTCTGGCTTTGTTATCAACAAGAATGGGATAAAACTCATCATAGCGATCATTTATTTCAACTCTTATATCCGAATCTTTCAATGTTTTGCGAATATTTCTTCTGACAGTTTGTTGAAATCGTGAGATTATATCTCTCTTCGGAAAGAGTTTTATTGCACTTGAGATATAGTGCAAATCATATTTAAAGCCAAGCCAGAGCATTGCAAAATCAAGATTCTCATTCGGATATCTTTCATAAACTCTTGGTGCAGATGTCAGAAGAATTTCTTTCCATCCTTTTGATTTACCATAATCAATTAGTGTCTGAACAATATCCATCGCTTCTGAAAACTTGATATCTTTTGTTACAATTGAGCCGTAACTCGCACCAATAGGAGATTCAAACATAGTTTCTTTAATTAATGAACCGGGAAGAACGGCGACAATATTTCCTTTATCAACGAATATCAGATGATTGAAATTGAACTTTCCGGGTTTGTGGTAGTCAAAAAATTTTTGAAGATGGAACATTGTCCCGTTGTTTGACTCCAGAACAAACTTATCCCACCTTACTTTCCATTCAGGAGTGTATTCAATTATTTCCATAACGTATTTTTTAAAATTTTTCTGCCAAAGTTACAAAAACTCACTAAGTTTTTAGATGGTTATTTGATTATATTTTCAATCAAATATTAAAATATTTCAATAATGAACAAAATTTCTGTAATCATAATTACTAAAAACGAATCATTAAATATTGGAGAATGCCTCGAATCAGTTAAATGGGCTGATGAAATTATTGTCGTTGACTCAGGAAGTGAAGATGAGACCTTATCAATAACTAAGAAATTTACTGATAAAGTCTTTTTAAATGAGTGGAAAGGTTTTGCAGAACAAAAATATTTTGCGATGAATCAAGCTGCTAATGAATGGATTTTAAGCATTGATGCAGACGAAAGAGTAACTCAAAAATTGAAAGATGAAATTAAAAATTTAAACTTAAATCAATTTGATGGTTTTAGAATTAAAAGAGAAAATTATTTTCTTGGAAAACTAATTCGAAGTTGTGGCTGGGGAAATGATTATCAGCTCAGATTATTTCGTAAATCAAAAACTAAACTTACTAATCGGTTAGTTCACGAAGGTTTTGAAGTAAAAGGGGAAATTGCTCAGTTGAAAAATTCAATGCTGCATTTTTCATATAGAAATTTTCAGGATGCTTTCAATAAAATAAATCACTACTCAACTCTTGAGGCAATTGAGAAAAAGGATAGAAAGAGGGTAAATTTTTTATCAATAGTTATTACTCCAATATTAGCTTTTTTTCAACACTACATTATTCGTTATGGTTTCATAGATGGGATTTACGGACTATTTGTCTCAATTCTTCACGCATATACTAAACTGCAAGTACAACTTAAAATTTGGGAATTGAAGAACAAATAAAAATGGCAAATTGATATGCTAAATGAAAATTCTAATCGCTCCAAATAGTTTCAAAAATTCATTATCATCGGTAGAGGTTGTTCAAATTATTCATAATGAATTGAGAGAAACGACCTCTTTTGAACTTCTAAAATTTCCATTAAGTGATGGCGGAGATGGATTTTTAGATGTAATTGATTTTTTCTCAAATGGGAAGTTTGAAAAAAAATATTATGAAGTAAATTTTGCTTGCAATGTTTTTAATTGCTCGATTTTATTTGACAGGTCAAATGGTGTTTGTTACATTGAATCAGCCGAAGTAATCGGATTGAAAAAGATTTCTTCAGATAATCTAAATCCTCTCAAAATAAATTCTGGTCCACTTGGAATATTAATTAAAAAAATCATTGAAGATTTTTCTAATAATGAATTAAAGGAAATTATTATTGGAATAGGCGGAACTGCAACAATTGATTTCGGTTTGGGAGCGTTAAACGAATTAGGATTTGAATTCTTGAATGAAAATAATCAACCAATAAATCCGATTCCTGAAAATTATCATTTGATAAAAGCATTTATCCAATCCGATTATTTGAAAATTCCTTTAATTAAATGTGTTGTTGATGTGAACACTAAATTGTTGGGGCAAGATAATGCAATAGAAATCTACGGTCCTCAGAAAGGTGCTAATCGAGAAAAAATTAATTTTATCGAAAGAGGAATTAAAAAAGTCATAGAGCTTTTGCAAACCAAAGGTTTTTCTTTCAACGAATTTGAACTAAACGGTGCTGGTGGAGGAATAGCGTCAGGCTTTAATGTTTTATTGAACTCAGAGATTATTAAAGCGAACGATTTCATATTTAATGAATTTCTGAGAGATATTTCAATGACTGAATCAGATTATATTATAACTGGCGAAGGAAAATTTGATACTCAATCTTTTGAGGGAAAGATAACCGGAGAAATTATTAAAAGATTTAATCGGACTGTAAAAAAGATTTTTATTATCTGTGGATTAGTAGAAAAGAGTATCATTACAAAATTACCAAAGAATGTTGAAGTGATTCGGATTAGTGAATTTTTTAATTCTTCAGATGATTCTATTAGAAATTCTTCACTTGGAATAAAGAAATCAATTCCAAAAATTATTAAACAAATATTATCAGATATCTAAAATTATCTTTCACAATGATACATTTTAATTAAATTCCAAAATAAATTTTTGAAATTTTACAGGAGACTAATGAAAGAATACCACGATTTAGTAAAACTTGTAATGAATGAAGGAGTCAGAAAATCCTCCAGAACAGGAATTGATACTATTTCCTATTTCGGAGCATTCTACAAAGTTGATTTATCAAAAGGATTTCCTTTACTTACCACAAAAAAAATGGAATGGAAATCTTTGTTATACGAAGTATTGTGGTATTTATCTGGTGAAGAACATATAAGAAATCTAAAACAACACACTAAAATCTGGGATGCCTGGGCTGATGATCAAGGAAGATTGCAAACTGCTTATGGAAGATTCTGGAGAAGATTTCCGGTCCCTGAAAAATCTTATGCATTAGATGGTGAAGTTTTTGTTGATGAGACAAATCCTTTCGTCAAAAGAGAAGCAAATGGTCAATTGACTTTTGATCAAATTGGTTGGGTTATAAATGAAATTAAGAACAATCCAAATTCACGAAGACTTGTAATTAGTGCGTGGCATCCTGCTAATGCAGTAATAAGCAAACTTCCTCCTTGCCATTATTCTTTTGCTTTTAATGTAAATGATGGGAAGTTAAATTGTCATTTAACTCAGCGTTCCGGTGATATTGCTTTAGGAATTCCTTTTAACTTAGCTGCATACTCTTTATTAACTCAGATAATAGCGCAGGAAACAAATTTAGAACTCGGCTTTTTTGCTCATACAATTATTGATGCTCATATTTATGTCGCTGATAAAGGAAGTCCTAATGAAAAATATGATCATCTCGATGGATTAAAACTACAGTTAACAAGAGAACCATTTCCTTTACCTAAATTAGAAATAAACAAAAAACCAATTGATGAACTAAAGTTTGAAGATTTCAATTTGATCAATTATCAGCATCATCCTAAAATACGATTTGAGGTAGCTGTTTGAAAAAAATAATAATAGTTGCAATTGCTGAGAATAATGTAATTGGCAAAGCCAATGGTGAGATGCCCTGGCACGTAAAAGAAGAATTTAAACATTTCAAGGATACCACTTTCGGTTATCCTGTTATTATGGGCAGAAAAACTTTTGAAACTTTGGGAAAACCATTAAAAGGTAGATTAAACATTATAATAACAAGAAATAAAAATTATCCTGTTAGCTTTGATGAAGTATTAGTTTTTGATTCATTAGAAAAATCAATTAAGCATTGTGAACAAAATAATTTTGAAAAAATTTTTATAATCGGTGGTGGCGAGATTTATTTGCAAGCTATTAATTTTGTTGATGAAATGATTATTTCAAGAATGAAATTTAAGGCAGAAGGAGAGGTTGAATTTCCAAAAATAAATGAATCTGATTGGGAAATTGAAAAAGTTATTGAAAAAGAATTATTCGAAGTTTTTATTTATAGAAGAAAAGATGTCAAATAAGATTAAAATATTACCCGAAAATTTAGCGAATAAAATTGCAGCTGGAGAAGTTGTGCAAAGACCTGAATCAGTTGTGAAAGAATTATTGGAAAATGCAATTGATGCAAAAGCAAATAATATTGAACTAATTGTCAAACAAGCGGGGAAGTCTCTTATTCAGGTATGTGACGACGGTTCAGGTATGACTGAAGATGATGCGGTACTTTGTATTCAAAAGCACGCCACAAGTAAAATATCAACTATTGAAGATTTGGAAACGATTAAAACTTTAGGTTTCAGAGGTGAGGCATTAAGTTCAATTGCGGCAGTTTCCCAATTAGAAATTAGAACTGAAACAAGAGATGAAGAAATCGGAACAGTTATTAAAGTTGAGAAAGAAGGAGAAATTTCAAAATCCAAAATCTCCACTTCAAAAGGTACTTGTGTCTCGGTAAGAAATCTTTTTTATAACACACCTGCAAGAAGGAAATTTCTTAAATCAGATTCAACAGAACTCAAACACATCATTGATACTTTCAATAGAATCGCATTAGCAAATCCTAAAATCAACTTTAAATTTTATAATAATGATGATTTAGTTTTCGATTACAGAGCAGGTACACTCGAAGAAAGAATTTCCCAAATTTTTGCAGATAATATGTTGGATGCTTTGATAAAGGTAGAGGAGTTGACCGAATATATTTCTATATATGGTTTTATTGGAAAACCTTCTATTTTTAGAAAAAGCAAGGGCGAACAATATCTATATTTGAACGGGAGATTTGTAGTAAATAAAAATATAAATCACGCAGTTTTTAATGCCTTTGAAAATATTCTTGAAAAAGGCGATTATCCTTTCTTTGTTCTTTTTTTAACAATTGAACCATCAAAAGTTGATGTAAATATTCATCCATCAAAACTTGAAGTTAAGTTTGAAGATGAAAAAGATATCTACAATTTTGTGCTGAGTGTTATACGAAAAACTATCTCATCATTTGATTTAATTCCTAATATGACTTTTTCTACTCACTCAGAAACAGAAATTGAATCAACTCTAAAATTTGATCCATTTGTTCACACGCGAAGAAATGATTTTTCTGACAGACCTGTATTTAATAGACGACCTGAAACCGTTACTGACGAAGATATTGAACTTGTTTTTGGCGGTTTAACTCAAGAAATTTCTAAATCAGAACACGATTCTTTAACTCAATCAGATGAATATTTTTTACCAAAGCAAGTTGAAACTACACCTGAACAGAAAGAAAGTGAACACGAGAAGGGTTTCATTATTCAACTTCATAATAAATACATTCTTTGTCAGATTAAATCGGGATTGATGATTATTGATCAACACGTTGCTCACGAAAGAATTTTATATGAAAAAGCACTAAAAAGAATTGATTCAAATCTTCCGCTTTCCCAACAGTTGCTATTTCCCATAACGATGGAAATTGATCCAGCAAGAGTCGAGCTGCTAAAAGAATTGAATACTTTTCTTGAGAGATTAGGATTTCAAATCAAGTTTAAATCTTCTACAAAAATTATTATTGAAGGTGTTCCTGAAGATATTAAAAGTGGTTCGGAAGAACGTATTCTTAGAGAAATTGTGGATGAGTTTCAAATCAATTATAAAGAAAAAAAACTTGAACAGCGTGATAACATTGCTAAATCTTTTTCTTGTAAAACAGCAATCAAATCCGGAGATAAACTTTCCGAGCAGGAAATGCGTTTACTAATTGACCAACTTTTTGGAACTTCAATGCCGTATGTTTGTCCACACGGCAGACCAGTTCTTATAAAAATCTCTTTGGAAGAATTCGATAAAAGATTTGGCAGAACATAACTGTTTAATTTAAATTTGAACAGAAATTTTAAGGAGTAAATTATGCAAGATGATTTCCTGAAAAGAAAGCAAGAATACGAAAACAAGGCAGCAAATACCAAAACTACTGGAATGAAATTTACTACTGTGAGTGGTAAAGATATTAAGGTTTGCTACACGCCTGATGATATAAAAAATATAAATTACCTTGCTGACTTAGGTTTTCCAGGCGAATATCCTTACACACGCGGGATACATCCAAATGGTTATCGCGGGAAAATTTGGACGATGAGACAATTCGCCGGATTTGGAACTCCTGAAGACACTAACCAAAGATTTCATTATTTATTAGAGCACGGTCAAACTGGTTTATCAGTAGCTTTCGATCTACCAACTCTTATGGGCTGGGATGCTGATGCTCCTTTAAGTGCAGGTGAAGTTGGAATTTGTGGTGTTTCAGTCTCATCTTTGAAGGATATGGAAATTCTTTTTAATAAAATTCCTTTAGACAAAGTCTCTACTTCTATGACCATCAATTCTCCGGCAGCAATGATTTTTGCATTCTATCTCGCAGTTGCTCAAAAGCAGGGAGTAGATTTGAAACTGTTAAGAGGAACTTTACAAAACGATATATTAAAAGAATATATCGCTCAAAAAGAATATATATATCCGCCAAATCCATCAATGAGAATTATTGTTGATATGATTGAATACTGCACTAATGAAGTTCCTCAGTGGAACCCGGTTTCTGTCAGCGGATATCATATTCGTGAGGCAGGTTCAACTGCTGTTCAGGAATTGGCTTATACTTTAGCTGATGGATTTGCATACATTGAAGCTTGTATTGAAAGAGGAATGAATGTAGATGAATTTGCACCAAGAATTTCATTCTTTTTTAATTCACACCTCGACTTTTTTGAAGAGATAGCAAAGTTCCGTGCCGCCAGAAGGATTTATGCTAAAAGGATGAAAGAAAGATACAAAGCAAAAAATCCTCGCAGTTGGTGGTTAAGGTTTCATACTCAAACAGCTGGCTGCACATTGACCGCTCAACAACCTGAAAACAACATTGTTCGTACTGCAATTCAAGCACTTGCTGCAGTTTTAGGCGGAACTCAATCCCTTCATACTAATTCAATGGATGAAACTTTAGCATTACCAAGTGAAAAAGCCGTTAAAATAGCATTACGAACCCAACAAATAATTGCTTATGAAACAGGTGTCATAAATACAGTTGATCCTCTTGGTGGAAGTTACTTTGTAGAGTCATTAACTGATCAAATGGAAAAAGAAGCAAATGAAATTTTTGAACATATTGATAATTTAGGCGGAGTTATTCCAGCAATTGAGGCCGGCTATTTTCAAAAAGAAATTGCTGACGCTGCTTATCGTTATCAAAAAGAAGTTGAGCGAAAAGAAAAATTTATAGTTGGTGTGAATGAATTTATTGAAGAAGATGAAAAAATTGATATTCCCATTTTAACTATTCCTCCTGAAGTTGAAATTCAACAAGTAAAAAGATTAGCTGATTTAAAACAGAGTAGAAATCAGGAAGCAGTTGAAGAATCATTAAGAGAAATTAAATCAGCTGCAATTGATGGTAAAAATCTTATGCCAGTTTTGTTAAAAGCTGCTCATAATTATGTTACTCTCGGTGAAATGGTTGGCGAGTTAAAAGAAGTTTTCGGTACTTATGAAGAAGTCTCGGTATTTTGATGTTTATTGAATTTCTTAAACTAATACGAATCACAAATTGGATTAAAAACTTTTTTGTTTTTGTCCCTTTAATATTTTCGTTACATCTTTTTGATTTAGAATATCTGACGACTGTTTTAATTTCTTTCTTTTCATTTTGTCTTGCTTCAAGTACAATTTATGTTTTTAATGACATAATTGATTTGGAAGCTGACAGACAGCATCCGGTTAAAAGATTCAGACCATTAGCTTCGGGTAAATTCTCAATAAAATTTGCATATTCAATTGTTATTTTATTTTTGATTCTTACCTTACTCTCCTCATCTCTGTTAGTTAAATCAGGATTTACAATAATTGTTTTGATTTTCATTATTCTTCACTTTTTATACACATTGATATTAAAACATATAGTTCTCCTTGATATTTTTAGTATTGCAGCCGGTTTTTCAATTCGAGTTTATGCCGGTGCTTTTGTAATATCTGTACCAACTTCCAGTTGGTTAATTTTATCTACAATTTTTATCTCTCTCTTTTTGGCTATAATGAAAAGACATTCCGAGTTGAAAAGATTTGAAGGTGACAGTGAGATAAAAACACGGAAAGTTTTATATAGCTATTCAATTGACTTTACTAATCAAATGGCAACTGTAGCAGCTTCAGGATTAGTTACTTGTTATGCTCTTTATACAGTTGCAGAAAGAACAATAAATGTTTTTGGTACTGATAAATTAATCTACACTACTCCTTTCGTTGTGTTTGGCATTTTCAGATTTATGTATCTTGAATACATCAATCAAAAAGGTGAGAATACAACAGAAATACTATTAAAAGATATACCTACAATTCTTAATCTTTTAATTTACCTCATTTCTTGCGTTGTTATCATTTATAAGTTAGTCTAATACAATGAAATATTTATTTGTATTTCTAATTTTGTTTTCATTATATAGTTGTTCGTCAACTAAATCTATTAATGATGAACTGGATTTAATTAATATTAAAAAAATAGAATGTTGGCTTAATCTTATGCCCGGTGGAAAACCTTCATTTCATTATTCAGGAGAAATTGAAATCACAAAAGTTAATCCTGAAGATGTTCAATTGGAGCAGATTACTTTGTTTGATATAAAAAATGTGTTAAATATATCTAACCCAAAAATGGAATTAGTGAACGAAGCTTTAATAAATAATGCTAAGGTTTATTTGTTTAATTTTTATAATCGTGATAGGATTGAGGTAACAGACGAGATGATGAAAACTGATTTTATTGACGCTAAGTTGACTTTCAGAATTAATGATGAAGTTGTTGAGATAATTAGAACGGATATTCAACTTCTTAGAACTTATTAAAATGTATTACGAATTTTTAGGAATTTTAGTTTTATTATTATGCAGCGCCTATTTCTCTGCTACTGAGATGGCTTATATAACTTCAAACAAATTGAAGCTTGAACTAAAATCCAAGAAGAATAATATTTCATCAAGAACATTAAAATATTTTTTATACAATCCTCAGGATTTTTATTCCACTATATTATTGGGCAACAATTTAATTAACATCGCCTTTGCATCTTTATCTGCTTTGCTATTTTCAAGAATTTTTAATCTAAATGAATTTGAAATACTTATAACCACTACTATTTTAATTCTCTTTTTTGGTGAAATTATACCTAAATATCTTGCGAGTGAATTTGCAGACGGTTTGATTAATATCTTGCTTTTGTTTCTTAGAACTATTTCAATTCTTTTTTCTCCAATAGTAAAATTACTTTCATTGATTAGTAATAAAATTCTTGATATAAAAAAATCTCAGCAAGAAAATTTAACCTTACTTTATGACAGGGAAGATATCCTTAATTTGATAGAAGAATCCCATTCGGCTGGGAAAGTCTTAAAACGGGAAAAAAATATTTTACAAAGAGCTATTGAATTAGGTAAACAAAAAATCTATGAATGTATGAGACCCAGAACTGAAATTATCGGAATAAATATTGACTCTTCTATATTGGAATTAAAAAAACTGTTCCTCGACTCCGGATATTCCAAAATTGTGATATATGAAAAAGATTTGGATAATATTGTAGGTTTTGTTTTACTAAAAGATTTATTTAGCAATCCAAATGAGATTAAGGAAATTATTCGTGAGATTAGATTCTATCCTGAAACCAAGAAAAGCATTGAAGTACTTAATGAAATGATTGAAAACAAACTTTCGATAGGAGTTGTAGTTGACGAGTTTGGAGGAACTGCAGGTATTGTAACAACTGAAGATATTATTGAAGAATTATTCGGAGAGATAAAAGATGAATATGATGAAGAGGAAATTATTTGCAAGAGAATTAGTAAATCGCATTTCCTCGTTAGTGGTAAAGTAGAAATTGATTATTTCAATGAAAAATACGATCTGAATTTACCTGAAGGCGAATATGAGACTATTGCGGGATTAGTTGAATTTCATATTGGTAAAATTCCTAAAGTTGGTGAAACTTTTAAGATTGATAAATACAATTTCATAATTATAAAAGCGACTAACACCAGAATTGAATTAGTTAAAATTATATTTCAAGATGAGTAAAATTATTTTGTTCGATGGAGAATGTGATTTTTGTAATTACTGGGTTAATTTTATAATAAAATATGATGCTGATAATAATTTCTTATTTGCATCTCTTCATTCACAATTTGGTAAACGTCAATTAGAGAAATTTAATATATCAAACCTGGCTTCCGACACTTTTATTTTGATTATTGAAAATAATTACTATATAAAATCAGATGCAGCTTTTTTAGTAATGAAGTACTTAAAACATTGGTCAAAAATTTTTTACATATTCAAAATTCTTCCTAAAAAGATACGAGATACCATTTATGATTTTGTTGCCTCAAACAGACACAAATTAAATATTGGTAAGTCTTACTGTATTGTACCCTCAGAAAAAATCAAAAAAAAATTTTTCAAATAGATTATTATTTTGCCATTAATGTTCAAAATGAACCGTTAATCATTTAGTAACTCTAATGATATTACTAATAAAGATTTTATAACTTATTTTAACAATGTAATTTTTAGAAGATTTATTATGGAAAAACAGAAACCTGATTTATCAGCACTTAAAATCAATCGTGATAAAAAAGAATCTATTGGCTCTAATAAAAACAGAATTTACTATTTAATAGGATTTATAATTATTCTGATTTCCTTGTTTTTTATTTTTTTAAATCCTTTTACTCAAGTTCAAGAAGTTAAATTAACAACTGTTGTTCTTCAAAAACCCGGAATGAACTCTGCATCTCTAAGTGCAAGTGGATATGTTGTTGCACAAAGAAAAGCTGCAATTGCCTCTAAAGGTACAGGAAGACTGGTCTATCTTGGAGTTGTTGAAGGAGACCATGTTAAAAAAGATCAGATTATTGCCAGACTGGAAAATGATGATATTTTAGCTCAATTAGACGAAGCAAAAGCAAATCTTAAATTAGTTGAAGCAGATTTGGTTTCTACAAAGAATAATTATGAAAGGGAAAAAGAATTATTCATCAAGAAGTTGACCTCAGAGCAAAATTTAGAGTTAGTTGAAGCTAATTATAAAAAATTACTTGCTTCAATAGATATCATTAAAGCAAGGATCAAACAATTAGAAATTTCTCTTGAGAACACTATTATTCGTTCACCATTTGATGGAACAATATTAACTAAAAATGCCGAAGTTGGAGAAATTGTTGCTCCTTTTGGCGGAAGTATAAACTCAAAAACTGCTGTAGTTACAGTTGCAGATATGAAATCACTTTTAGTTGAAACCGATGTTTCTGAGTCAAATATTGAAAAGATTAAACCCAATCAGGATTGTCAAATAGTTTTAGATGCATATCCTGATAAAAGCTATCGGGGTTATGTATTCAAAGTCGTACCAACGGCTGATCGCTCTAAAGCTACAGTACTTGTAAAAGTTGGCTTTAAGGATTATGATTCCAAGGTTTTACCGGAAATGAGTGCAAAAGTAACATTCTACACTGAAACAATCGATACAAATATCTTAGAGCAAATGCCAAAATTAATTATTCCCGAAAAGTCAATATTAAATGAAGGAAATTCATCTTATGTGTTCAAAATAATTGATAATAAAGTAAGAAAAACAGAAATTAAGATTGGTGAAAAATTGGGAAGTTATTTTGAGGTTATTTCGGGCTTAAATGCTGGAGAAAAAATTGTTGATGAAATAAATGATAAAATAAAAGATGGTGATGAGGTAAAAGTAATTCAATGACTCAAATATTTTTAAAATCTGGAGTAAGAAAATGAAAGAATTAATAAAAATTCAGAACGTATCTAAATCATATTGGAGAAATAGTATTGAAATTCCCGTATTGAACGATATCACTTTAGAAATCAATGAAGGAGAATTTGTCGCACTAATGGGACCTTCAGGTTCTGGCAAAACTACTTTACTTAACTTGATTAGTGGAATTGATAAACCAACAAATGGAAAAATAACCGTTTCTGATGTTGAAATAACTTCATTAAATGAATCTGAATTAGCCAAGTGGAGAGCAAATAATGTGGGATTTATTTTTCAATTTTATAATTTAATTCCAGTCTTAAATGCTTTTGAGAATGTTGAATTACCTTTATTGTTAACAAAATTATCTAAAGCTGAAAGGAAAAAACAAGCTGAACTGGCACTTGAAATAGTTGGCCTTGGTGATAGGATGAGGCACTATCCTAAACAACTTTCCGGTGGACAAGAACAGCGGGTTGCAATAGCAAGAGCGATAGTTACAGATCCCACTATTATTGTTGCAGATGAACCAACCGGTGATCTTGACAGAAAATCAGCTGAAGATATTTTGGGTATTATGGATAGATTAAATAAGGAGTTCAATAAAACAATCTTAATGGTAACTCACGATCCTCACGCTGCAGAAAAAGCAAAAATAATTCGTCATTTAGAAAAAGGAGTCTTAGTTTAGGAGTAATTATGAAAGTATTAAAACTGATATTTAAAAATGCTTTAAGACATAAGCTAAGAACCTTTCTTACAATTATAGGTATCACAATTGCTGTCATTGCTTTTGGCTTGTTGAGGACTGTTGTAACAATTTGGGATTCAAGTGTTGATGCAACTATGGCAGACAGACTTATTACAAGGCAAGCAGTTTCATTCATCTTCCCATTGCCCTATGCTTATTATGAAAAAATAAAGAATGTTTCTGGAGTTAAAGAGGTAACTTTTGCTAATTGGTTCCAGGGTGTATATAAAGACAAAGACAATTTTTTTGCAAGATTAGCTGTCAATCAAGAAACATTTTTTGATGTTTATACAGAATTTTTAATATCAGAAGAAGAATTATCAGTATTTAAGAAAGAAAGAAATGCCTGTGTCATTGGTGAGGCTATTGCAAAGCAATATAATATTAAAATCGGCGATATGATGGTATTAGATGGTGATATTTATCCAGGAAGATGGGAATTTGTAGTTCGTGGTATTTATAAGCCAAAGAATAAAAACACTGATGCAACTCAAATGTTATTTCATTGGTCTTATGTTGATGAAAGAATGAGAATGGAAGACCCAATTCGTGCTGGAGATGTGGGATGGTACATTGTAAAAATAGATGACCCAAATAGATCTGCAGAGATATCAGAACAAATTGATGCATTGTTTAAAAACTCACCAGCTGAAACAAAAACAGAAACTGAAAAAGCATTCGCACAAGGATTCGTATCTGCTTCGGGTGCGATTATCACTGCAATGAATTTCCTATCTTTTGTAATAATTGGTGTTATTATGCTTGTGCTTGCCAATACAATGATAATGTCAGCAAGAGAGAGAACCAAAGAGTATGCTGTTCTTAAAACTTTAGGATTTTCATCCAAACACTTAACTGGATTAATAGTGGGTGAATCAATGATGATATCTTTAATTGGTGGTGGAACAGGAATTATTTTAACTTATCCAATAGTTGCCGCTTTTGAAGAAGCTATTCCAAAAGGATTTTTCCCGTTTTTTTATATCGAGCCAATTACTACAATCTATGCTTTATCAGCTGTTTTAATTATAGGTTTATTGGCTTCTCTTTTCCCTTTACAGAGAGCATTAAAAACTTCGATTATCGAAGGATTCAGATTTGTAGGATAATTTTAGAAGATTATATATGAGAAACCAAAATGAAAATACCATTTAAATACACTTTAAGAAATTTTAAGTCAAGAAAATTAACAGCTATTATAACTGTTACAGGAATAACATTAGTAGTTTTTGTATTTACTGCAACATTAATGATGGCTTTTGGAATTGAGAAAACTCTGGTTGCTACCGGCTCAAAAGATAATTTAATGATTCTTAGAAAATCTTCACAAGGAGAAATTACCAGTATTATTGATGGTGAAGCTCAAAATATAATTAGCACTCTTCCACACATTGCAAAAGATGAAAATGGAAAACCTTTGATTTCAACAGAACCTGTTGTTATTATTAATCTTGAAATTAAAAGCGGTGGACTTAGCAATATTACGGTTCGTGGTGTAACTCAAATGGTTTATAAATTACGAAGCCAAGTTAAACTAATTGAAGGAAGATTTTTTAATCCTGATTTAAAGGAATTGATTGTTGGGAAATCCATTCATAAAAAATTTAAAGGAACTGAAATTGGTGATGTAATAAAATTTGCCGGAGATAATTGGACTATTGTGGGAATATTTGAAGCTGAGAAAAGTGGATTTGAGTCCGAAATCTGGGGAGATTCTAAACAATTATTAAACTCTTTTAACAGAGGCTCATCTGTTTCTACTATGACCTTAAAATTAGATGATATGAGTAATCTGGAATCTTTCAAACGTTACTTTGAAACTGAAAAAAGATTATTGCCCTATGAAGTTAAAATTGAGCAGCAATTTTTTGCCGAACAATCAGAAATTCTATCTGGATTTATTCGTATTCTCGGAACTTTCATAACAGTAATATTTAGTTTTGGTGCAATGATTGGAGCTATGATTACAATGTACACATCAGTTGCAAATAGAACTGTTGAAATTGGTACATTAAGAGCATTAGGTTTTAGGAGAAAAAATATTTTAATTGCTTTTCTTTTAGAATCTTTAACAATTTCAATATTAGGTGGATTAATCGGAATTTTTCTCGCTTCATTTTTGCAATTCTTTTCGCTTTCAACACTAAATTGGAATTCTTTTGCAGAGTTGGAATTTTCATTTTCTATTTCGTTCTCAATCGTTATTTCTTCAATAATATTTGCATTTATAATGGGAATAATAGGAGGGTTCCTGCCAGCAGTAAGGGCTGCAAGATTAAACATTGTTAATGCTCTAAGGGCAGGATAATTTTTTAGAAGTCTATAATAATTAAAGCAATTCTGTTTTACTAATTTTTTGTGATTTCTGAAAAATTATTTTTAATAATGTCAAAGGAACACTGAGCGAAGTCGAAGTGTGATGTTGAATCAATTAGTCATCTTTTGACAAGCCTGCCTGCTGGTAGGAAAGCTCAAGATGACAGAAGAATAATTTTTTAGAAAACTCTGTTTTATAATTTCGTCTTGCTATTTAATAATACATTATAAGTTTTGAATCCAAGTGAAATAGCAAGTAATAATAACAATAATGATATAGCTGATAAAATATAATGTTCTGAATTAAAATTAGTAATAGCCAACATTCCAAGAGAAGTAAGAGTTACAGCAAACATAAATAACATTGGTATCATCACAAATTTAATTCCTTTTTTTAGATAAGCAACCCAAGCTGTTAATGCCAACAATGATAAAGCAGCCAATAATTGATTAGCACTTCCAAACACAGGCCAGATTGACATTGTTTGTCCACTAAATGTTAAAGCAGCACCTATTCCAACAGTTATACCTGTTGCAACAAACCTATTTTGAATTAAAGATTTATTTTCAGAATTATCAGTCATTTCAAAAAATTCTTGAAACATAAAACGAGCTAATCGCGTTGCAGTATCAAGGGAAGTTAATGCAAAAGCAGATACTGCTAAAGCAGCAAAAGACTGTCCAGATTCAACAGAAATATTAAGGAACGGTATAACATTTAAAAATCTGGCAACACCAAGAGAAAAAGCTGCTACAGGTCCTTTTTTTATTAAAAGATCAATAAACTCTTTGTTTACAATAGAAGCAACTGCAACAAGTGAGAGAACCGCCAGAAGTCCTTCGATTAACATTCCACCATAGCCAACTATTTTCGCATCAGTTTCTTTATCAAGTTGTTTTGCAGTAGTGCCACTTCCAACTAATGAATGAAAACCGCTAATTGCTCCGCAAGCAACAGTTACAAAAAGAGCAGGGAATAAATAACCAACTTTATCAAGTGAGAAAGTACTAAATGCTGGAAGATTTATTGAAGGTGCAGCAAAGAATGCTCCGATAAATCCACCAATCATTAAAGCATAAAGAAAAAAAGAATTAAGATAGTCTCTGGGTTGTAATAAAATCCAAACGGGAGTAACTGAGGCAGCAAAAATGTAAACAAAAAGAATAAACTGCCAGTGAAACTTACTAAGTTGAATCGGGTAATAATTACCTGCAACTATACATAAAAAAAGCAGCACAACACCAGCTACTGTTCCTATTACCAGGTTCAAATTCAATCTATAAATTGACAAACCAAATAAAATTGCCAAAAGAATAAATAAAACAGAAGAAGTTGCAGAACTTGGAATGTGAGTAAAGGTATCAGAGACAATAATTGTAAAAACAGCAATAACCAATATTAATGTTGCCCAGGAGAAAAATAAAAATAGTTTCTTTCCGCTTATACCGATATAAGATTGAATAATAAATCCGATTGATTTACTTTGATGTCTTACCGAGGCTATTATTGAAGAATAATCGTGAACTCCACCTATAAAAACTGCTCCGAATAAAACCCATAAATAAACCGGAACCCAACCAAAACCTGCTGCAATTACCGGTCCTACGATCGGTCCTGCTCCTGCAATTGATGCAAAATGATGTCCTAATAAAACAGGTGCTTTTGCCGGACAGTAATCAACTCCATCATTCATTGTATGTGAAGGAGTTTCCTTATTATTATTTACTTCGAATATTCTTGAAATGAATCCGCCATAAAACCTATATGCAACTAAAAACAAAATAAAAGCAATTATAATAAGTTCAATACCATTCATTAGTTCCTCGGATTTATTAAAACTAAAGAGTCTTTAAAAAATTATACTTTAAAATAAACTTTTGCAAAAAGAAGTAATTTTACCGATTTTTGCAAAGGCTTTTTATGCACCGTCTAACAAATCAATACCCAACTCCGCCAGGTTCGGAAGAAAGCAACGGTAAGTATCTGGTTTGTGTAGACTGGTGCATCTTTAAATAAATAATTCTGAAGTAATTAACATTTCCAAAATTCCTTTTCCATAACCAATTTTTGATTCAAATATTATTTTAGCAATAGTTGCAGGTTTAAAAACTAAATTTATATTTCCATTACTTGTTAGATTAGAAATATGATTTGAAATATCCGGTTGATGCCCTACAACTGCAATATTTTGTTCGTCATAGGAAGATATTACTTCAATTAAACTACTTGTACTGCAACCAGCTGCTAAGTTATTTTCTTTAATCAATTTGACCTTATTATCAAAAGAGTTTGAAATTATTTCAGCGGTCTGAAAAGCTCTTATGTATGGTGAGCTAAGTATTAGTTCCAGATCAGGAGTAATCATTTTCAAAAATTTAATTCCATTTGAAATTAAATTTTTCCCTTCAAGAGTTAATTCTCTATTCAAATCACTCTTTGATGGGGAGGGATTTTCAGCGATACTATGACGAATTAAAAACAAATTCATTTTAATGAAAACTAACGTTTATCACAGAAATCTTATGATGTAGTTCCATTAATAGTTTGCCAAGTTTTCTTCCTGAAGCACTATTAAGTTTCTGATCCATTTCATCTTTAGAATTGGCAGATATTTCACAAAAGTGAGAAAACTTAACTTCAAGCAGTAGATCACTTTCGATTTCGCCTAATCTAACTTCATTCCCATTTATTTCAGATAATAATGGAAGGAAATTTTGCTTAAAGTAATCAATAAACTCTTTATCACTTTTAAAAATAAAAATTAAAATTTTATACATTTTTATTCACAATTAATTGCAAAAGAACTTAGAATATCTCTAATATATTCTTGATTTTTTCTATAGACATTTTTTGAACCTTCAATTATTATAAGGTATTTAATTCCTGCACATTCGTGTTCAATAGCCTGAGAAAAATATTTAATATCCTCCTGAACAATTGATTCTCTGATTTGATAATTTCTGAGTTGCTTTTGGACTGTAAAGGTTGCATTCACGTAATCTTCAGAATTTTCAAAATCAGGGATTTTAATCAAACCTATATTTATTCCCAATCTTTTATTTACGAAATAAGTCCCCTTAACCTTTTTTTTAAGAATTTTGTAAAATGAAATATTATCTAAGGTTATCCAATCAGATGGAATAGAAAACTCATATTCTGATTTTACAATCATTACAGTATCTTCAAAACGTTCATTCAAAATGTCAATATATGATTTTTTGTTAAGAATTTGATTTGGAGAGAATTCATTTGCAAAATTGTTTATTTCTTTTTTAATCAATGAATCCATATAGTCTTTTTGAGTAAAGAATCTTTTTAAAGATGGATCAAAAACATATTTATAAGTTATCTCATTTTGAACAAGAACTTTCGATTTCGGGATAGTACAAACAATTATAGAATCGGTAAGGGTAGTTAAATTATTTATAACAGAATCCTTCGGTGAATTAAAAGATATAATACCACGGAAAACAAGGTTTATTCCATCCCCAACTTTTCTAAAAAGAGAAATTCGGGTTAAGTTGAAAACATCCAAAGATTTAAAGTTCTCTGTTAATTGAATGTAATCTGTAACTCCGTTGGTAAGTTTAGAATAATTTAGATAGCCATTTATTGAATTATCTAAAAGTAGCAACTCCAAAGAATCATTTAAAATTGCAAACAAGTTAAAAATTGGGATTGGATGTTCTAATAAAATAACAAAATGCTTTTTATTATTCAGAATAATGCTGTCAACTAAAATCTTATTGTAATTTTTTGAGGGTTCTTTGATGTTTGAAAAAATATTACTGAGATTATTAATATCTTGTTTGGAGCTGTCTAAATAATATATAACAGATTCCTTCAGTATTTTGGAATCTATTTTTTTTACTTGAATTTCCTCTTTACAGGAAATTACAAATAAGGATAAAATTATTATTTCTAAAAAGATGTTTCTCATTCTTAGAGTAAAAATAAAAAAGATTTTTTGATTTTTTTAATTATCGGTTTATTTTCACCTATTAAAAATCCAAATAAAAATCATATTGAAAAAATTCTCATATTACTTAATAATTTCTGTTTTTATAAATATTTTCTGTTTCGCACAGAGTTTTGAGTTTCAGAGTGTTGCTCTTACTAACATAGATTTAAAGATTTCAATAAATGAATCAGTAGATTCATTAACTAAAGCCACTTTTATTTCAGATAACTTTAAAGACACAATTTCATTTTCCATTAACATTGATGATAAAGAAAAAATAATAAGTTTCTATAACAGTGGGAAATATACTCTTTTTCTTAATGGAATAAGCACCGGGAAGTCTATTAAAGTAATCCCTGCAATTCTGAGCATAATTCCTCCTTTGTTAGCAATATTGATTGCTCTTTTATTCAGGCAAGTTTTGTTTTCATTATTAATTGGAATTTTTAGTGGTGCGTTCTTTATTTACGATTATAATCCGATTATAGCATTTATGAGAACAGTAGATGTTTATGTAATAAATTCTTTAATTGATAAGTCACATATGCAGATAATTGTCTTTACGATTTTATTTGGTGGAATGGTTGGACTTATTTCCAAATCGGGCGGTACACAAGGTATTGCTAATCTTCTGCTTCCGCTTGCTAAAAACAGACGTTCCGGGTTATTTACAACTTGGTTATCAGGCTTGGTAATCTTTTTCGATGATTATGCTAATACGCTTGTCGTTGGAAATTTGATGAGACCAATAACCGATAAGCTTAAAATTTCCAGAGAAAAACTTGCCTTTATTGTTGATGCAACTTCAGCACCTGTGGCAAGTATTTTTATAATAAGTTCTTGGATTGGTTATGAAGTAGGACTTATTCAGGATGGATTAAAAGTTATAGGCTCAGATTTAAACGCATATAGTGTTTTTCTTGAGTCAATTCTTTATCGGTTTTATCCTATTGCAATGTTAGCTTTTATTGGATTCTCAATTTATTTGCGTAAAGATTTTGGTCCAATGTTAACTGCAGAGCGATTTGCCTTAAGAAACGGAATAAACGGAAACCACGTAAACTCTAAGTCAAATGATATACTTAAATCATCTGAGTTAATGGGCAATGAAGATAAGGCTAAGTGGTATAATGGAGTTATTCCTATTTTAGTTATGGTATTTGTGGCATTCGGAAGTCTGATTTTTACTGGTATCAAGGCAGTGGAATCTGAGGGTATTAAAAATTATGGAATTAAAGAAATAATATATTATTCCGATTCTTATGCCTCACTTTTATGGGCATCGGCATTTGCTTGCTTAATTGCGGGGGTGATGTTTCTTTCACAAAGAATAATGAAATTAAACGAAGTAATGGATGCCTGGTTTGTTGGTTTGAGATCAATGTTTCTGGCTGTTTTGATGCTTACACTTGCTTGGTCAATTGGTACTGTAACTTATGATATTAGAACAGCAGATTATATAATCAACTTAGTAAGCGATTCCATTTCACCTCATTATCTGCCAGTTATAGTTTTTTTAGTTTGTGCCGTTACAAGTTTTTCAACTGGTACAAGCTGGGGAACTATGGCAATAATGATGCCTTTAGTTATTGGACTTTCGCATAATGTCTCAGAATTGTATGCTCTATCTGCTGAAGAGAATTACATAATCTTAATAGGAGTAATTAGTTCAGTACTTGCAGGTTGTGTTTTTGGAGACCATTGCTCGCCAATTTCAGATACAACAATTCTTTCATCAATGGCTTCTTCTTGTGATCATATTGCACACGTTAAAACTCAACTTCCGTATGCAGTGCTTGTTGCAATTGTTTGTATGCTTTTGGGAGATATTCCATCAGCTTTTGGTTTATCACCAATTATTTCAATTATTCTGATTTTTATTACGCTTTTCTTTTTGATGAAATTCTTAGGAGAAAATGTAGAATAATTCTCTTATAATTTAATTGAGAATTTATTCGAAAATATCATTGTTGTGAGTTTAATTGATTAAAATGCTTAATGATAATATCAGCTTGCTTTTTACCAACTACTTCTGATAAAGATTCGAATGATAAGTTTTTTATAGCATTAACACTGCCAAATTTTTGAAGAAGTTTTTCTGCTGTCTTTTGACCTATCCCTTTTATTTCAACTAATTCAGATGAAATAATTCTTTTTGAACGCCTTTGTTTATGAAAAGTGTTAGCAAATCTATGTGCCTCATCCCGAATTTGCTGTAATAGTTTTAACCCGGAGGAAGTCTTAGGAATTAGTTCCGGTTCTGATTTATTTGGTAAATATACTTCTTCCAAGCGTTTAGCTAATCCAATGATATTATAATTCTTAATATTTAAATTATCCAAAATTTCTATGGCACTTGAAAGTTGTCCTTTCCCTCCATCAACTATAATAAGATCTGGCATAATTTCATTGTTTTCAATCAACTTTGAATATCTTCTTTCAAATACTTCTTTCATACTTGCAAAATCATCAGCACCCTCTACAGTCTGAATAATAAATTTTCTGTAAAGACTTTTCTTTGGCTTTCCATCAACAAAGACAACCATACTTGCAACATTATCCGAACCTTGAATATTTGAGATGTCAAAACATTCTATCTTTTTTGGTATTGATTTCAACCTTAAATCTCTTTGCAGAGCTGAAAGAGGATAAGGCACATTACCAAGATTTTTCATTTTCTGGATTTGAATTTCTTTAAGTTGTAAAGTTGCATTCTCTTTACACATCTGAAGTAAAGATTTAAGTTCGCCCCTCTTAGGAATTAAAATTTCAACCTTTTTATCCCCAATTTTTTCAAGCCACTTTTTGATTGTAGCCTTGTCATCTGGTTCTGTTTCCAAAATCAATTCGTTTGGAATTTCAACCTGATCCTGATAATAAAATTTTAATGCAGATGAATAAACATTTTCAAGAGTTTCAGATTCTTCGATAGCTAATCTCAATTGTCTTTTACCGACTAATTTGCCTGATCGAATGTTGAAAATTGAACAACAACAATCTTTTGACTCCATTGCAATTGCAATGATATCTCTATCTTCAAAATCGTTACTGACTACCTTTTGTTTTGATGCTATGCTTTGTAACTGATTAATTTTATCCCTTATTTCAGCAGCTTTTTCAAATTCCAGATTTTCAACTGCAAGATTCATTTTTTCTTTGAGAGAATTAATTAGTAAATCAGTTTTACCTTTAAGAAGCTGAACCACTTCTTTTACCATTTCATTGTAGATTTCAGAAGAAACTAACCCCTCGCAAGGTCCATCACATTTTTTAATATGATAATCCAAACAGACTTTAAACTTTTTTTCTCTGATTTTTTCAGCAGTTAAATCCAGTTTACAACTTCTTATTTTAAATATCTGGTTGATAGTTCTCAATGCAGATTTCATACTTCTGACGTCCGTATATGGTCCAAAGTACTTTGAGCCATCGTTAATAACATTTCTTGTTGGATAAATTCTTGGGAAAAGCTCTTTTGTTACTTTAATGAACGGATAACTTTTATCATCTTTAAGATTGACATTATATCTGGGCTTTAATTTTTTTATGAGATTATTTTCAAGAATGAGTGCTTCAACTTCATTATCAGTTACAATTATTTCAACTTTTCGGGATTTTTGAGCAATCTTTTTTGTCTTTGGAGAGATTACATTTTGATGGAAATAACTTCTGACTCTTTGACGAAGATTTACAGCTTTGCCAACATAAATAACTTTATTGTTTTTATCGAGTAACTGATAAACTCCACAACTTTGAGGTAGATTCTTTAATTGAAGTTCAAGATCACTTGTAACTGATTTGGATGTGAATTTAGTCTCAATCCCTTCATCAGGTTGCATACTAAAGGTGAACTTTTTATTTACTTTAAGATAGCATTTTTAGGGATTACAACAATACCTGTTTCTGATACGGTAAATTTTTTCTTATCTTCAATTGGATCAAAACCGATTTCATATCCTTCAGGGACTACAACATTTTTGTCAATAATAGCCCTGCGTATTCTTGCGTGTCTTCCAATCACTACACTATCCATTATTATTGAATCAGTTACATAAGAATAGGAATTTACTCTTACATTTGACCCCAAAATTGACCGTTCAACCAGACCACCAGAAACAATAGTCCCATCGCAAACAAGAGAATTTAAAGTTCTACCTACTCTTTCTCCTTCGTGTGATACTGTTTTAGCTGGCGGGTATTGATAACGAAAACCTCTCATTGGCCAAATATCATCATATAAATTAAATTCCGGAATTACACTTATTAAATCCATATTAGCTGCATAATAACTATCAATTGTTCCGATGTCTCTCCAATATGGCTGCTGTTTTTTATTTTCATCAATAAAACGATAAGCGAAAACTTTTAGTTTCGATTCTATCATATATGGAATTACATCTTGTCCGAAATCATTGCTTTTTATTTTCTTAGCTTCCATCTCTGATAAAACTTCCCTTAAAACTGATGCTTTGAAAACATAAATACCCATATTAACAAAAGAATATCCTTTTTTATCAGGAATTTCAGGTGGGTTTTTCGGCTTTTCGATGAATGATTCTACATTGTAATTTTCATTTATACCAACAATTCCAAATCTGGATGCTTGATCTTTGGAAACTTCGATACAAGATATAGTTAAATCAGACTCTTTTTTTATGTGATAATCAATAAGTTTCAGATAGTCCATTTTGTAAATATGATCGCCGCTTAGAATCAAAACCCATTTTGCTTTTCTATCAGAAAACAGATTTAGATTTTGATAAATTGCATTAGCAGTGCCTAAATACCAGTCGTTGTTGAGTTTTCTTTGAGGAGGCACTGAGTAAATGAATTCTCCCAATTCAGGGTTAAATATGCTCCAAGCTTCATACAAGTGCATATTTAAAGAATCAGATTTATACTGAGTTAATACATAAATTCTTCTCAACCCCGAGTTAAGACAATTGGATAGAGTAAAATCTATTATACGATATCTTCCACCAAATGGAACAGCGGGTTTACTTCTAACACTTGTAAGTGGAGAAAGTCTTTCGCCCTGCCCGCCAGCTAATATGACAGTAACTGTATCTCTTAAAACTGATGATCCTGGGAAATGCATATCCACCTCAATAAATTATACACCGAAAATATATTGAATAACGAGATGAATGGCAATAAATTAAAGTATAATTTTAAATAAATATGTAAAGAAATAAAGTGTCAAGACTGATTTACTGTTTAATAATTTTTCTGTTTAGTAACTTCTTAGCATATCAATATTATGAGAATATTTCTTGTCTTCAATCAGGAATAGATGTTCTTAAATATCATTTGAAAATTGATTTAAATTTTGATAAGAAAAATATCAGATGTTCAAACGAAATTACTTTAATTAAATCACCTCTAAGTAAAGATACTTTAACATTGGATTTTTATAATAATCTCGTCATTGAAAACATTTTAGCAAATGAAATAAAACTGAAATATAAAAGAGAAGAAAGAAAAATCTTTATTGATATCTCCTCGCAAATGAATGACACATTAACTTTAAGAATTGATTATTACGGTAAACCAAAAAGTTTTGGACTTGAAGGATTAGTATTTGCTTCAATTAATGATCAGAAAATAGTTCAAACAATAAATCAACCGAACTATGCTCCAAGTTGGTTCCCTTGTAATGATGACCCCTCCGATAAAGCTCTATTGGAAATTGAAATAACTAATGACTCAGAATTCATCTCTGTTGCAAACGGACTTCTATTAAACAAATTTGAAAATAATAATAGAACAACTTTTCATTATAAAACTATTTATCCGATAGCCACTAATCTTATTGGGTTTTATTCTTCAAATTATTCTATTATTAATGAAGACTATACCACTATTAACGGTAATAAACTTAGTATTGAATATTTTATTTTCCCAAAAGATTCAATTAAAGCAATTTATGATTTATCTGATATGAAGAATTACATCAACACTTTTGAAAATATTTTTGGTGAATATCCATTTGTTGAAGAAAAGTTTTGTATCAGTGAAATTTTATATGGAAGAGGAGCGATAGAAAATCAGACTTTGGTTGGAATTGGAAAAGAACTTTTTTCAGGTAAGCAATTTCATAAAAATGTATTTATTCACGAACTTGCCCATAGTTGGTGGGGAAATGCAGTTGGAATTTCAAATTGGAAAGATATCTGGCTAAGCGAAGGTTTTGCTTCATATTCTGAAGCATTATTTTTTGAATATCAATATGGTAAGTCTGCTTTAAAATCTTATATGAGCAAATTTATTCCTGAACAATTGTCCGGAAGATTATATAACCCTGAAAATCTTTTCGGCGATATTATTTATTACAAAGGTGCTTGGGTTTTACATATGATTCGCAACACTTTATCAGATATAATCTTTTTTGATTTCTTGAAAAATTTCTACAATCATTTCAGATATAAAACAATTTCAACTGAAGAATTCAAAGAATATTTAAAAACTTATTCGGGTATTGACTTTACAATTTTTTTTAATCAATGGGTATATCAGGATAATGGTATAATTGATTGCTCCTACGTTTACAACAAAAGCGAAAAAACAATAACAGTCAAACAAAATGATTTTGTCTTTGAATTTCAATTAGAGATAAAAATCGTTTACGATAATTCTTCATCTGAAATTCTTAATACATTTATTGACAGGGAAGAAGTTATAATTAAATTATCTTCAAAAGAAAATATCAATGAAATAATTCTCGACCCTGAAATGAAATTACTTGCGCGATTTAATCAATCCAACTAAGTATTTTGAATTCTTTAGAGACTGAGTATAAAATAATCTAATTCAATTTAAGGTTTTATAATTGAAAATATTTTAATGAATTTAACGGAATAATTTCAGGGATAATATTTTCTTGCCACGAATTACACGAATTAACACAAATTATATCGAATAATCAGTATAAATCCGTTGTATCCGTTCCATCCGTGTTCTATCTACATTTTATTGGCACACTGATGACACAGATGCAACTGATTTACACAGATTAAAATCTTTGTGCGTTTCGTAACAAGGATTATTGCCTCAAAGGAATTAAAACTCAAAGAATTGGAATACATTTATAAATCTTTTATATGAACCACTCTATCACTAATTTTCAACAAAAAAAAATAATAGTTGTGAGCAAAACCCATTTCTTTATTTCAGATGTACACCTTGGTTTGCAAAACAAATTAGTTGAGGACGCCAAAGAAAGAAAATTAGTTGATTTCCTCAATTTCAGTAAAACCAATTGTGATGAATTATTTATAGTCGGTGATTTATTCGATTACTGGTTTGAATATAGAAGAGTTTATCAAAAGGGATTTTTTAGAACATTGACTGCCTTACAGGATTTAGTTGAATTCGGATGTAAAGTCCACTTCTTTATTGGTAATCATGATTTCTTTCATTTCGACTTTTTTGAAAAAGAACTTGGATTAATTATGTATCAAAAACCTGAAGAGTTTATTCTTAATGATAAGAAATTATTTATCGGACACGGCGATGGGTTGGTTACAAATGATGCAGGTTACAACATTTTGAAAATGATTTTACGAAATAAATTTATCCAATGGCTTTATTCTTTAATCCATCCTGATCTTGGAGTTTGGCTTGCAAGTAACACCAGTAAAAAAAGCAGACAATACACTGCCAGGAAACATTATAACGAAAGTGATGGTTTAATAGACGCTGCTAAATCTTATATTGATAAAGGATATGATTATGTTGTATTTGGGCATTTACATCACAGGCAATATTATCAATATAAAAACGGCTATTACATAAATTTAGGTTCCTGGATAGATAAACCTTGCTACGGCAAATTAACTGATAAATTTGAAATAATTGACTTATAGTTTTATGAATCAACAAAAGAAAAAAAAATCAAGCACAAAAAGAAATTTAGTAATCCTTTCAACAGTTTTATTTTTTATAATCTTTCTGATTTATATTATTTCGGGCTTACCATCACTTGAAGAATTGGAAAATCCCCAGCCTCCTCTTGCCAGCAAAGTTATGTCTGCTGATGGAGAATTAATTGGACAATTTTTCATTGAAAACAGAATCGAAACGAACATTGATTCTCTTCCAAAACATTTGATTGAAGCATTAATCGCAACTGAAGATAGAGATTTCTATGATCACTGGGGAGTAGATTTAACGCGCTTTGTAAAAGCAATGGTTAAAAACATAATTACTTTTTCTTTTGCCGGCGGTGAAGGGGCAAGCACTATTACTCAGCAGTGTGCAAAAAATCTTTATAAACTTAAAAGTGGAAGAGAAAGTGCGATTGATAAAGTAATCAGAAAAATAAGAGAGTGGTTTTCTGCTGTTCAAATAGAAAAAAACTTTACAAAAAAAGAAATTCTCGAGCTTTATCTTAATGTCTCTTACTTCGGTCGGGGTGCTTATGGAATTGAATCTGCGGCTAAAGTCTATTTTGATAAAAAAGCTAAAGACCTGAATCTTGGCGAATCAGCTCTGCTAGTTGCGTTACTAAAATCATCAGAATATTATGATCCAATAAAGAATTACGATAACGCTCTTCGCAGAAGAAATATTGTTCTAAACAATATGTACGTATGTGATTATCTGACAGAAGAAGAAATGCAAAAGCAAAAGCAACTTCCAATTACATTAACTACTGAACGAATCAGTCCATTGAGAACAGAAGCACCACATTTTATGGAATATGTTAGACTTCAAATGCAGAGAATTGCTGATAAATTTGGTTTCGATTTGTACAGAGATGGAATCACTATTTATACATCCCTTGATTTAAGAATGCAAAAAATTGCAAATCAAGCAGTTGCTAAACATACCGCAGAGTATCAGCAATTGTTCGATAAAAATTGGGATTGGAATAGGAATAAGGCTTTGCTTTCTGAACTTATTGATAATGCAATTAAAAATAACATCGCTTATATCAATACTATCGGAGTCTCTGAAAAGGCTGTAGTTTATAATTCACTTAAAAATAATCCTGATTTCGTAGATTCAATTAAAAAGGCAGCAACAAAAATTGAAGCAGGGTTTGTTGTAATTGAACCATCAACCGGACAAATAAAAGCAATGGTTGGAGGTACAAATCTGCAATTTGGAAGAGGATTAAATCACGTTACTGGAATTAAAAGACAGCCCGGGTCTTCATTCAAACCTATAATTTATGCAACAGCTGTTGAAAATGGTTATTTCCCGGCTTATACAATATTAAATCAGAAATTCAATCATAATGGCTGGTCTCCTTCAAATGCAGATAATAAATACTCAGGTTATGAAACAATGCGTTGGGGTTTAGCTTTTTCTGTAAATGTAATTGCAGGCAGAATGACAATTAGTGATATTGCACCACCTTCTCAGGTAATAAAAATTGCAAACAGAATGGGTATAAAATCAAAACTTGATCCTTATCCATCCATTGCGCTTGGCACTTTTGAAATTTCACCACTTGAACTGACTTCAGCTTATGGCTGTTTTGCCAACAATGGAGTTTTAGTTGAACCAATTTCAATTCTTAAAATTGAAGATAGAAACGGTGTACTGATTGATGAATTTGTTCCGAATTATGTACAATCTATTTCACCAGCTACTGCCTCAATAATGGCAGATATGATGCAAGATGTGGTTAATTATGGAACTGGTGCCGGTGTGAGAAGATTTTTCCAATATCCTGCTGCGGGTAAAACAGGTACAACTCAAAAATTTTCTGATGCATGGTTTATTGGTTACACTCCGAATTTAGTTGCTGGTGTTTGGGTGGGATTTGATGATCACAGGGTCAAGTTCACCAGTTGGTATGGTCAAGGCGCAAAAGCAGCTTTACCAATTTGGGCGATGTTTATGCGAGATGCTTATAAACAATTGAATATCCCTGTTTCATATTTTGAACTAAATGATAATGTTCAATCAATGTTATTTTGCAGAGAATCTATGGATTTGGGGGACACAAGATTAGCTACAGACAATTGTCCAAGCACTTACACTGATATTGTTAATAAAAACAAATTACCATTAAGCTGTGATTTACATTCTGGTAATCGGACCATTAGAGAAGAAAGAAAAGGGGAGAGTGGCTGGAGAAATTGAATTTCCCAAATAAGATTAATTTTGCATATAAAAATTCTGTTATTTTAATTTTCTAAAATTACAATTGCCCGGATGGCGGAACTGGTAGACGCGCTAGTTTCAGGAGCTAGTGAGAGCAATCTCATAGGGGTTCGAGTCCCCTTTCGGGCACTTCAATATTCTAATATCATCTCTTCTTTTAATAAAATCTTTACCTGTAATAACTCTTAAGAAATGTCAGTAATATAACTCAATAGAAATGTCAGTAAAAAAACACTGAAATTAGGATTCTCAAAAAAAAGGAGAATCTTAATATGGAAGGAATACTGACAA